>Ga0209611_10000017_pt1 | contig 177024 bp, 128 predicted proteins | sample S1TSphgellanicum_3_FD_187693 | JGI IMG/M metagenome (GOLD analysis project Ga0209611, IMG submission 187693) | Host-associated microbial communities from peat moss isolated from Minnesota, USA - S1T2_Fc - Sphagnum magellanicum MG (SPAdes) (version 2) | ecosystem: Host-associated > Plants >... | reverse complement strand
GGCGCCTTTTCTGGGCCTGACAGTGCAGCCCTACGGAGAACTGTGTGGTTCTGCCGCACGGTTTGACTTTTTGACTGTGGAAGTTATTCAAATTAAAAAGAAAACACAGTTTTTTAAATCCCTGAATCTGTGCGAGTGGTTGGTATCTGTTCTACACCTGGAAGAATTCAGTTTCTCAAACCCGGTAAGCTGCTCTGCTGTGGAACGTACATTATATTAAACTCTTTATTAGAAGAACATTGTTAAGCTCTTTTGCAAAATAAAAAGAACATGTAGAACCATGCAGGGGCCCAAAAACATGTGCAAGAAAACAAGAAAAACAGGCGCCGGACAGAGCTTGATGGCGGGGGTATTTAGAGTCTCTCAAAAATGTTTGAGTAGCAACTATGTCAAGCGGACAAAAACTCGGAATAGCAGAGATTTGACAAAATTCATATATGGAATTAGGACATCATCTATATCTGGTGCGACATCCTCCCCAGGGACTGTACCTGCTGTATCTAACACAGTAATGAAATAAGTAAAAGAGAGGAATGATCTCATGTTGAATCAGAATCGTTGGTCGCAGTAGCAGGTTGAGTCTACGGTTTGAACCTTAGAGATATCTCCTTCATTATGGCAGGCTAGCATGGAAGGAATGCCTGCTTAATATTATCAGCATAGCACTAGCTGGAGAACTTGCCTTTCATTTAGAATTTACAAGTTCTGGAGATTTAGGCATGTCCCTTATCTTAAAGTGGACAAGAAAGTTCGTTGGTGCTATCAATGACCCTGGCCACGGGTTGTTAGGTGAATGATCCTTGATGCTGTAGGTAAATTACAACTTATTTATAATTTGTCACAATGATTAAACATTTTTGTTCTTTCTTATTTTATAAGGCTCAAAAAATTATAACATTTGATTTTTAATTAATTTTATCAATTGATTTCATTTGTAGTTGAAAATGATAATGAAAAACACTACTAGAATTCTTTGTTTGTCAAATTGGAAATTATGGTAAAAAAAACCAAATTTGGACAAGGGCCAAAAAAACCCCTTTTCATTTTGGACAAGTTTGTTTTAACATGTCCAATGTGATTGGGGTGGTTTTTTTTACTAGCAAAGTAAGGACCATTTTACTAGTCATTTTCACTAATGACTAATGGACCATTTGAATAGTTTAATTTTTTAATTTTTTAAAAATGATTATCAAAAAAAAAATTGTAGGCAAGTAGGTAGGTAGGTCATAAAAATGCAAGTAGGTAGAGTGATAGCCTACCTTACCCTACCTACTTCACCTAACTTAATCTAACCTAATATAACATATTTAACTTAGTTTAACCTACCTACCTTAGCCCCCTAAGCATGTACATAGGTTACAACTATTGAACCCTTGACCTCCCCAATGATAGATCAAGTCCTTAACCAATGGACCATACGATAAAAAAATGTTCAATATTTGTCCAACATTTTATTTCACATGTTTATTTTGACACATCACTACAAGACTATGAGGTACATAGGTGGGTGGGTGGGTAAGTAGGTAGGTAGGGAGGTTGTAATAGGTACGTAGGTATGTAGTAATAACATTAGCCATCTTGACTAAATGTCCTAATTGATTAAAACTCCATTGGCCATTTTTATTAAAAGTGTCATGTGTTTCTTTCCAACTTGACTAGATATTCCATTGATTAAATGTCATTTACCATTTTGACCAAGGTTGTCAATTTTTTGTTCAATTTGATTAAATGTCCAATTGACAAATAGTCAAATAAGTCATTTCAACCATGTTGATTGGTCAAAAAATACAACTGTCATTTAAGCCCCTAGCCTCTAATCAAAATGTACATGTTTATTAGTTAAGAAAAACCAATCAATGAACTTAGACTATTTGAAAAACCAAGAATTCCAGTAGTGAAATCAAATGGTTCACTTGGCCCATGTCCAAAAAATGATGTGCAAGGTTATTCAAATGGTAGAACCTAGGTTCCTTAAGTTTTACAATTTGACAAATTCCTATTGCACACCCAAATTTAATTTGTACATGGTTTATGAAAATTAGGTTCACTATTTGTGGAACCTCACCAAGGGGGCCTTAATTAATTGTTTGTTCATTTGCCCTTGACTTATAGTGTAATTTAGGGAAATACTAGGAAATGAATATTAGTGAAAAATCATTTCATTTTAATATCTCTAGGGTGATTCTAACCCTTTTGGTAAGATGAAAGTTTGGATGGGATCTAAAATAAAATAGGAGAATAGTACACAAGGGTACATGAATAACAAAATTTTCATCAATAATTCTTAGTATTTAGAAAGTGCATTAAATTATTGATTCAAAATGTTTTGTAACTTTTTTCTTGAAAATTTTTATTATAAAATTGTTGGCATGTGTTCTTTTTTAAGTAAAGTCTTTTTCTATCTTTTGCAAGTTTCAAAGTCATGTTTTCCCCATTTAAAGGTGGTGGTAAATTTTTGGTCCTTCTTTGATATTAAACTTAAACAATGAGTTTTTTCATATGGTAATTTTAAAAGGATTTAGGATAATTTTATGTTTCCTTTTCTATTTGATGTTCTTGAATGAAGTTTCTTAATGGATTTTTACCATAACAAACCTTCTAACACCCAACAAACCCTAAAACTCTTGCTTACCCTAAACAAGCCATAGCCTTAATAGGCCCTTAAATTTTTTGACAATTTTGAAATCCTAATTATTTAAATTTTAACAAACTTCTAAAACCTTTAAACTTGAAATCCTAATCCTTTAAACCTTAATTAATTTTATATAAACTCTAACCTTAAACCTTAAACCCTAATGCATCCTAAATAAATCCTAAAACATAACAAACCTTCTAAGATCCTAACAAACCTTAAACCTTAATCATTTAGCTTTACAACCTTAATTGACCTTAGACAAATCCTAGCTTTAAACCTTAATCCTTTAAACCTTAATATATTATAAACAAACCTAAAACCTTTATAAACCTTAAACTCTAACACCTTAGACAATACCTTAACCTTCAACCTTCAACCTTTAAACCATAATAAACCCCTACAAACCCTAAAACCCCTAATAAACCTTTAAAAACTTGGGTAGACCCTTTTTTTAACAAACATTGTTTTTTTTTCCCCTAGTTCTTGTAGATCTTAACATTTGATTGGGTTGCAAGGAAGTGACAACTACTCATCAACACAAGAGTCTAATCTTGTAACAACAATGCATTGAAAAGAAAAGTAACATGGATAAAGAAAAGCCCACAAAACTAACATGGAATCCACCCACCTTAACATAATGGTAATCGAGTGATGTCTATTTTTAAACACTACAACAAGGTCAAAAGGCATATCACCCAATTGATGTTAAGTGTAGCATAGAAAATGTGTATGTTGCTTATAAAAAATAATGTTCAAATTCAACATTTCAAAAGGAAACTTTCAAGGAATAATTGTGGGAAGCACTAAATGAAAAACTACCAATCATTAATAAAACAAAACACCCAAAAAAGAGAGGGAGAAAACGGTACAAGATCACCAACAAGGGTGAACCGCAAGGGGAACATGAGCAAATCAAGTATTTGGACCCCTTCCCCCCCACGGTTGCAAGGAACATATCAAATATAAAGAGGGGAGGAACAACTAAAAGAACATTTAGCTTAAAAAATCCTTCACCTACAATAACAACACACCTCGAAATAGATGTTACATGCACTCATTACAACACTACTAACACCCTTTGCTTGTAAAATGAATGTAACATTGAAAAAGGAAGGCCTCAAAAACCCTTTGCGTTCCATGCCATGTTGGCACATCGATGAAAAAAATTAATTGGCCTATTGATGTAAACATCCAAAGACCTTTGTGGTTAGAAGGAGAAACTAATCCATTAAGTATTGATCGTGATAAAGGCCATCCTTAATTTGAGGCGTAATTATTGCGGCAACCCCACAAAATAGGGTTGTTTGCAAAACCAAATTTGTTTGAGTGGGGTCAATGATGATGTTGTCAGCCAATGTCTAGACACCATTAACTGAAACCACAATGTTGACCCACTAATGGGTGAAATCCTTTAAGGTGTACCACATAAGACGAAAAAGGCTTAGTCCTTACTGCAATCATTTTTACCCTATATTTTGATTCCCATAAAATATAATGAATCAAAAGTTGTCAAAATTTTCAGAAGTACTATATTCTAGATTATTATAATTTTTAGATTCCATCATAATCATCCACAAATGTGTTTTTGCATGGTAAAAAAAAATTAAATAAAAAATATAGAAAAAGGTGATGTTGTGACAAGATTTTGGTACACCTTAAATAATTTGCACCCTAATATGTAAACTATAAATGAAGCACCCTCAAGCTCCTTGATGGACTCAATTGTGAATCCCAAAGGTGAAGACATTGAAAGGAGAGGGAATTGGGGCGCACTTCGTGGTTCACAACACTTCGGGGGTAGAAGGACGTGCTAGAGCTCTGGGATGGGACTAGGAAGATTAACAATCAATTCAATTACTTACACGGACCTGCACAAACCAAGCAACAAGTTGGTTAGTGCATAGTTGGAGCACTTTGGTGCATGGATGAACCACGAACAAACACGAATTCACAAGACTTACCATGGCCCGAACTTGGGGGAAGCCACCACCTTCCCCCTCATAATATACTCTGTGCCTGGCCATGGGACCAATAACCAAATGTCATTTTGTCCCAGGACTCTCAAATGGGAGTCCCAAAATTCCCAAAGTTGGGACTCCCGCAACTCTAGAAGCCCATAACTTTGCGTTCAGACCTTCGATTGAAATGAGGTTTAAAAAAGGTTATAGCCCTCATTGAGAGCTTTTCAATGGTATGTGGCACGCCACCTGCACGCAAGGAAATCAGGGCGATTCCTAACTTTTAGTGGTCGAGAATCAAACTGCCAATTTGACTCCCGGCCTTTCTTTTGGCCATAACTTGTGTTTTAAGTGTCCAAATGGGTCATACAAGCCCATTTTAGACATTTAGGTTCTAAGAGACTTTGAATTATATAAAAAACCTTTTAATCCAATGAATTTTGACCCCTGCAATCGCCCTTTGAAGATTCGAAAGTCCATTGTGATTCCAACTCCCAAAATGAGAGTTCATTTGAGAATGTGGGGGTTCATTCCCTCACACTCTTTTGCAATCCTAGGAACATGAGGTGTGACTCCCAGGCTCACTCTTGGCTCGCACCTTCGCAAGCCCTTGCCTTGGTCGCGAGCCCAAGGCTAGGTTGTGACAATAAAGTACTTAAGCAACGAAAAAACATGAGTTCCCACACATAAAACATGAAATCATGCATCCTTCATAATAGATACAAAGGCATCCCATACAACATCATGGGAAGCCATCCTCTCCCCTCCATGGGTGTAACAAAAAAAGTGAATCCCCGTAAGGTCCAAAGGTTGACCACAAATGCAATGTGACAAACTTAGGGCTAAGGGATGTGGGAAGCCCAACCAAGTGTGCAATGTAGTGGAAAAAACCTTTGAAGTCAATAAAAAAAGAAGATCAAATTGGGCGAATAGACAACCACGCATTAACACAAGATCTTAAGCATGCACAATGCACATCATAAGACAAATAAAACATGATGCTAGAAAAAGAATGGTAATGTGATCTTTTTAAAATACATTCGTAAAGTTGATATGTTCTTTTCTTTGCCAATTGCTCAAAAAAGGTATGCACGCCATTGCCATTAGGGGAAGAAGCTCTCAGGCCAACTTCAAATGGCATGTAAAGATAATGAACTTGAACTATTTGTTCCTATCACTTCAAATAAGAATGGGCGAGAATCCAACAAGAACCTAAAGGCAATGAGAGGGGCAATTAGACCCCAATTCCCTTAATACGACAATAAAGCAATGCCCTTTGCAAAAATGAAGCTTAACCCTCCATTAAAAATGGGGAGGTCCAAATTTACCATCGAATTGTGGGAGCCTCAAAAGAACCTAGGCCCAAAAGCCTTTTATTTTTTTTCAATAGAACCAAATTGAAAGCAATGAATTGGCCCTAAAAACCGCCAAAAGGGGGGAAGCAATGGAACATATAGGAAGGCCTCTAAGCAAAACACTAAAAAAAGACCCCAAAAGGTAAACTAAAACCACCCGAAGGGCATCTCACCTTTAAATTAAAAATTAAAAATCATTTTTTTGTGGTTCCAATTCGTACACAAAATGCACATATCCTTTTCACCTTGGATTTTATTTTTTTTAGCCCTTAGATTAAAACCCTTTTATTAATTTAGTTATTTTTATGATATGCCTTCTTCTACATCTTCATGTATGTTATTTTTCGTCAATCACTATCATTGCCATTGTTTGTTTTTTCATGCAACCTTCATGCTTTTTTTCTCTCTCGTCCAATGAAAATAAAATATATAAGGATGGGGGATGTTAACATCCTCTTTCAATTTGCAAGCTCTTGGTTGAGGGCATGGTGCAACAAAAGGACAATGGAAATAGGTTCATTTGATTTTTCCGACCAAGATAAATCATTAATCTTTTCGTTCCTAAGCTTTCATTTTTGCACAACCAAGGTGTAAAGAACTTGGAATTGTTGTTCAAGTATCCTTCTTCTTCTTCACCAAAACAAAAATATTGGAATTTTTTTTTAATTCAGTTGCTTGCGAATATTTGATATCATATCTTAGAATATTGCGATTGTTAGGGGAGTTTGATATGTGTTGGTATAGTTATAACTCAACCTTATGACAAACAAGAGGAGAGAGGAGACCTAATTAAACATGAAACAATTTGTGTCCCCATCTTGTGTCACATTATTTTTTCTTTATTCCTTTTTGTCTAGTTTTGCAATGACAATAATTATACATTGAAAGCACTTATTTACATGTCACTACCAATACAAGCTCCACCAAGAGCTTTGTCTCCTACCTTTGCCTCCTCTTGCTCCTTCATCCCATCACTAACAACATCTCTTTCTTTTATTTTTTGTTTGGACCAAAGAACATTTAGCTCCATGGGTCTTCAACCTTGGGCAAAATAACAACCGTGCACAAGGAAAATTGATATAGAAATAAACAAACAATTTTTTTTCAAGACCATCCTCCTTCATCTCATGTCTATGAACTCCTCTTTCCAAACTAAAAGAACTAAAAACAAAGGACATCCAATGAAGAGCACTCTAAGAAGTCAACTTTGTAATGTGATGAAGTTTTTACACAATTGAAGACTAGCAATGGCCACACATATAAAAATGTTTAATGCAACAATCTCTTACAAATGGTACAAGGTTGACTCTTGTAGTAAATATTTCAATAGAAAATGAGTCAATTCATGTAAGGATTAATGTTCCAAGCTATGTATTAGGTCTAAACCTTAATGTAATAGTTAAAAACCAAAGAAGTTCATGTCAAAGGCTAAAATGTTGCATATCAGTGTATTAATATTGCATCCATGGTCAAACAATTTCAATCAAATAATGAGATTAAAAATGGTCTATTAATGACCTAGGTTGGCATAACCCAACAAAAACACAACAAAGCAAAAATTTCAAATTTCAAATAAACAAAAGATATGGTGTAATTTACAAAGAGGAGTTCAAAATGGAAACCAAGGCAATCCCTAGTCTAGCTATAAGTTTCCAAAGTCTCTAGAGTTCGACAAGTCTATAAAAGTTTCCAAAAATTTATAAAACCATAAATTCCAAATTAATATAGAATTTTCCAAAAGTAAAATAAACCTTTTTCAGCACTTTTCAAAAATAATATGATTTTTTCAAATAAAATAATAATTTCCAACTATAAAAATTAGTTTTCATAGATAAAATGGAAATTTCCAGAAATAAAATTAAAATATCAGAAATAAAATAAAATATACCAAATTAAAATAGCTGTAAAATCTAGATATAAAACACAACTTTCTAGAAATAACATACAAATTTCCAGAAGTAAAACAAAATTTAGAATTTAAAAAAAATCTAGAATCAAAATGGAATTTTGCAATAGTAGTTTCCAAATTAAAATTAGAGTTTCTAGATATATATATATATTTCCAAAACTAAATAAAATTTTCTAAATAAAATTTTCTAAAGGTAATCAAAACTTTCTCATAATTAAAATAAAACTTTTAAAAAATAAAAGTTTCCAAATTAAAATAACATTTTTCAAATTTAGGTAGCCTAGTAGGCAAGTAGGTTAATAGGTAGGGTGAGAGCTAAAATAGGCAAATAGGTTGAGAGCCTAGGTAGGAGGATAGGTAGCCTAGGAAATAGGTATGTTGACCCCTAGGTAGGTAAGTAGACCCCTAAGTAACCAAATAGGTAATTGGTAAACCCTAGGCATGAGGATAGGTAGACAAGGTAATTCCCTAGGCAGATCGACCCTTAAGTAGACCCCTTAGGTGTAGTTGCATATTAGATAGAATGGCCCTTTGTCCATGCATTATTGTGAGTTTAGGTCCTTATTTCTTGCACTTTAAGAAAAAGTGCAAAGTTAGGGTCAAATGACAATGTTAGCATGAAAAGAAACATAGGAAATTGGCCAACTTTTAAGGATGTTTCTATTACTCATCATGAAACAATATATTATTGTAGTACCTTTTCAAGTTCGGCATAAATTGAATTATTTTCTAATTTGCTGAATTTTTTGGATATTAATAGTTAGTTATGATGAAACTTTTAAAAATTCATGTCGCCAACCAAGTTTGATCCTTGAACCTTCTCTCTGAGTGGCTTACAATAGTAAGTTATTAACCACATAACCATAAAAGCTCTAAACTTCTCTTCTATAGGCATTTGGTTATAATAAATTTAATACATAATGCCGAAATTTTTAGAATTCAAATTTTAATTGTTAAATTAAAAATTGAAAATAAATTAATAACTCAGCACTGAGGTGCCAAACTTGAAAAGGTATTACAGTATTCTAGTTTACATATTGGGTGTACTAATCTCAAATTCTTTCATGATTTCTGAAGGGGAAGAGAGAGACAAATCTTTGAAGATTCTAGCCTATAACCATACATACACATGTTCTTAGTTTAAAAACCCCATGTGACTTAATGGGTAGCACAATACAGAATGGCCAAAAACCTGCAAAAACCAAAAGAGCCAACATGTAGCACACATGATTCTTAGCTTGTGGTATCTTGAGGGTGAAAACAATCTAGAGTACACTAGCCCATCATCGATTGGTTGCCTATGATCAAATATTTATTTATATCTTCATCATATGTGCTTCATTTTGAGTGATTTAAAATGTTATGGGAGCACTACCTCAAGCTCTAGAAATCATCTTTGAAATGCAAAAGAAAAGGAGTATTGAAAAATTAACAAGAAGAAAAAAATAAACTTTCCAAATTTACAAAACATGTTTTTTTCTTTTTTCTTTTCTTTGGACCCCTCCTACTTTCAAACCTCATAACTTTCTTATTTCTTATTCATTTTAAACAATTTAAAGTGTTGTAGGAGCGTCATTTGAAGTTCTACAAATCATCTTTGGACTTTAATAGCAACAAAACAACATACAAGGAATTTTTGGGGTGTTTGGAAACCAACTTTTATAGTGTTTGGTGGTTTTTTTTTTTTGAGTTCTTGACCCCTTTTAATTTGGGGGCCCATAACTTTATCATTTTTAATCCATTTTCAATCATTATTAATTATTTTGATGCGCCAAGAGGAGGGGTTCAAATTTTTTTGGACACTAGAAACAATGGAGTCTTCCCCTTGGATCCAACCTGCCTTGATCGCATTAGTGTTTGGTCACTGGCCAATCTACACTATTGAGCTCATGTTTTAATTGTTTTATACTTTACATTCAAGAGCCTACATGTGAAATTTATGTCAGTCTAGTTCACCTTAGCTCAATTCTAGTGGGGTATTTAATATTGTGTAGGGTAAAGCTTTAGGGTGGGGGAATTTTCAAAATAAGGGGCCTAGGACAAGGTAATAGCTAAGTGCAACCCTAGATTTTGGGAATGGCACCCCGCCATGGGCTTTACCTATTATAAAACACAAGGCAAATTTTATCATGAACCAAACCTATTTAGATAACGAGGTATAGGAGTGGGAGGGTTATTATGTTTACTTTTCAATAGTGGGAGGGAAATAATGCCTATTCATAGGTGTAAAAACCTTTCCACTATGAGTAATAAGTATAATATCCCTCCATTTTTTAAGAGCGAAATTCATGGATTAAAAGTTTCCTACAAATACATTAAAGATTTTATCCGAGTGATTTAGGGGGATTTATAATTGATAGTTTTTACTTGGAGATGAAAAATAGACATAAGGTGAACATCTATTTTGGTTGGTTATAATCAATGGTTCCAATTCCAATTAGTAAAAATTGAATCAAAATTGGGTCTAATTTTCAAAATAGGTTTTAAAATCCAAAATCAAATAAAAACCTTTCAAGAATTAGTTACAAAATCAAGTTCTTAATTTTTTATTTGTGGAACCAAACTTTGGGGAAAAAAAAAATTTAAAGGAAAAAAACTAAAACCAAGAACTAAAATTTGGAAATTATTGGACCATTAGTCCAAGTTCCCATAATTGATTTACGGAACCTAAACTGAAACTGGATTCTTTTTAAAAAACACACACACTAGTACAAAAATGGGGTGCAGTTCATTAACCTAAATCACTATGGGACTTTAAAAATGAAATAACTTCACTGTACTTTAGTGATTTCACACAAGTTAAAGTTATTTCATTATAATATCACTATGTAAACATCATGTTTTACTACTAATTAACATAATTCACTATTATAATTTATTATGTTAAAGAAGTTTATTTTTATGTTGTTATTTTAAGTATCCTATGTTATTTTATGATATACCCTATATTAATTTATGCTACTTTAGTTATTTAAACTTATACCTTAAGTTATTATAAGTTTTTATAAGCTATTATATATTATTATACCTTAAACTATTTTGCATTATTATACGTTAAGATATCCTAGTTAACTTATTATAAGTTTTTTACTTTAAGTTATTTTTAATTAAATTATTCAATTAACCTTAGGCTATATCTTATGTTATTTTATTTCAAATTATATTTTATGTTATTCAAGGTCATTTCATTTTATGTTATTATAAGTTTTTTTATTTTAAATATAATAATTTAAAATAAAATAAAATGTAATATAATGACCTAAGGTAAAATAACCTAGAATAAATAATAATAATATTTGGAAAATAAAATAAAATAAAATAACCACCAATAACCATTAAAAAATAGCACCAATTGCCAATAATATAATAGCCTCTAATAAAATATCCACCATTATAATATCCACCAATAGTCGCCAATATAATAACTATTAATAGCCATTAATATAGTAACAACTAATAACCACCAATAAAATAACAATTAATAATCACTAATAAAATAGTTACCAATATATATTAATAGAATAACCATTAATAGCCACCAATAAAAAAATAACCAATAGCCATTAATTGCCACCAAACCAATAATAACAAATAGCCACAAATAGCTATGGTAATATGACATAAAATAACCAATAATGGAATAAGGTGAAATGCCTTTAATAACCAAAAGTAATTAATAATAGCTTCACATAGCCGAAAATAACCTAAGATGAAATAACTTAAAATAACCCAAAAAAACTTATAATAGATGTAAATAACTTAAAGTGAAATAGCTTATAATAACCAAAAATAACCAAAAGTAACATAAAATAGTCAAAACTAACTTATAATAGACGTAAATAACTTAAAGTGAAATAACTTATAATAGCCAAAAATAGCCCAAAATAACATAAAATAGTCAAAACTAACTTATAATAGACACAAATAACTTAAAGTGAAATAACTTATAATAACCAAAAATAGCCAAAACTAACATAAAATAGCCAAAACTAACTTAGAATAACCGAAAGTAACCTAGGGTGAAATAATTTTAAATAGCCAAAAATAACTAAAAATAACCATAAATAACCGTAAATAGCCATAAATAATGTAGGGTGAAATAACTTAAAATAATGAGAAATAACCCTATAATAGCTAAAAGTAACCTAACATAAGTAATATTATTATATTAACAAAAAATTTACCTATTTATTAAACTTTTTCTTTTTCAAACGAATGGTCACTGAAATGTTATTGAATAGTGATATTAGAAAAAAAAAAAAATTTCAAATGATTTCACACTTTCATAAAAAAATAAATTTAATTATGTACATTATTGAAAAAAAATTTAAATTAAACTTTAATTATTTCATTTGGTCAAATTTTCAAAAAAAGTGTGGTGACTTGATGATAAGGGTGTTTGCCTCCATCCTAAACGTCAAAAAATCAAACTTCACAAATGGTGTGTTTGTGGTAAACAATGGTAAATTAATCGAATATTTTCCAATGTAGTTGCCTAGAGTAGGTGCCAACTTATGTTGATTACATGTTTTATGTATCTAGGTTAGATTTTAAACCTAGCATAGGTAATGACATGTGTCAATAATTCATAGGTTAAAAATCATGAAATTATGAATAATATTAAATATTACATTAAATATTAGATAATTTAAATTTAATTGATTTCCATGCTACCTGGTTGGTTATTAGCAAGTGAAATGGCTTGTTAAGTTTGTATATCATTAAGTATTAGTGGACCAATTCACTGTCCATAGCAAATGGTCCCCGTTCACTAGGGGGTTGACTAGTTTCACCATGGTTAAAATATCCAATTTCATTCAAAATTTAGTGAAACCTAAAGTGAATCGGAACGCATTTTGGTGTAATGACTCTAAACCAGATTCTTGGTTTACCTTTTAGAACCAAAACTAGAGGTTTTGATAGAAATAAAGAACAACTTAATATTGTTAAAAATTAAAAAAACCTCCCCTCTTATGTTTCATGATTTACTTGTCTTTAAATTTATGGTAATGTTTGGTGTTTTATGATGGGGAAAGCCCACATAAGTGGGTGGCAGATATGAGTACCACCTCATAGGCCCTTTATTTTGAATTGTTCCCACTATAGGGCTTTACCCTACATGAAAGACCTAGCAATTGGTTTGTTATTATGCATTATGTCACCTTCTGCAACAAAATATTTCTTGTTCTAATGAACATGGCACCTTATGCACTAAGGAGCTCTCTTCCTTTGTGTAAGGTGTTTTCTCCATGTTCTTCACTTTCAACTGTCTAATGGGGTTAGATCAAGCCAAGGTGAACTAGCAATATTCAAATTGGTAATTTCACCTTTTTAAGGGAGGCCCTTTTATAAACCATTGTAATGAAAAAAAAAAAAAAAAAAAAAAACAGAACATATGCATTTTCAACTGCACAAACTATAAGGCATGTAACTACATTATACAAAACAATGCACAACTTGCATCATAGAACATATCATGTACAACCCCTATGTAACAAAACATAAAATAGTGCTAATGGTGATCACACAAATCTAAGCATTTCCCTCAAAGTAATTCCATATCTACAAACAACATATATTCACAACATAAATAGTTTGGAAATAGGTTGTGGAACCAATTAACTTAAGGAGTTGATAAAGTGATGCATAATTCAAGGATGCTCTCCAACATAATTGCATTATGAGTAACAAAACTTCTTAGCAATAGACAATCATTCTGGAGGTCCTCTCCATGTGATTGCTTTCTCCTTAACAACTAAGAATGAAAACTTTCAACCACCTTACAATGGATTTGCCATGAAAATTGCGCCAAAATCCTTGGAGCTTATCATCACATCCTTGACTATGACCCCTAAAAATAACTTTTAAACCTATTTTCTTTTTATTGAAGTGCATATGCAACTAGAAAGATGTGTGCCTCAAGCAAAAGTAGGTATTTCACAACAAGCGTTCCCCCCCAAGAACATCACAATGCAAGTCTACCAACCTCCAAACATCACTACAATCCAAAATGCAAGGGTACCTCCTTTTCCATGGCAAAGGCGACTTCTATATATATGAGAGTTCCCAATGTCCCACTAATTGCGTCCACCAAAGCTAGCTTAAAATTTGCAAAACATCCTCAACAATGAAGAATGACAAAACAAAATAGCAAGTGTTGAGTGTCGTTGCAACAAAAACAAGCCATCGTTCATAACTTGCAACAAACAAACCACAAAAAAAACAAAAAAACAAGAAATGTACAGCATCAACCATAACCATCAACTACCAAAGTTTTGTCATGTACAACTTTCAATGGTGGATGGTGTTGTTTCATTAACTTAGGTTTTCATCCTCCCCTCCTTTTTCATTACACTATATTTAACTTGGGAGACTTTGAGTTATTTAAACACAAAGTCCCACCACTAAAGATCAATAATTTGCACATATAACCTCTTGCCTTTAGTACACATGTTTAGGGCCCCTTTACTTGCAACTTTCAAATGGACCACCATTGTTGTGTGGGTGTATTGCAATGTTGGGCAAGTCTTAGTTTTTTTAGAAACCCATTGGGTCTGAGTTCTAGAAGTTTTTCCAATACCCAACTTGGTTCTTTTATTATTATTATTATTAATTTACAACAAACCTAGGGAGGGTTTCAAAAATTTGAAAAAAAATGTTTCTCCCAAGTTTTTAAGTGTTAGTTCTCAAACACTTCATTTGATTTTCAAAGGTGGTTCTTAAACAAAGGGTATCAAAAGCTCTATTATTTTGAAATTTAATTTTTTAATTTAAAAATTATTTAAAAAATAGAAAACACCAAAATCAAATAAATTTTGCAAACATTTCATATCTCCAAAAGTTCATCTTGTTAAAAAAAACCCTTCACATTCCTTTAAATTTTCCTTGATTTTTTTTTTCCCCAATCAATTCCACCAAATTGGAAGGTGGTTTATAATCAATTTTAGGATAATTTGGTTAGTTTTTGTCCAAAAATATCAATCTCTTTTTAAAAAATTGATTGTAAACTTCTATTCAAGTTTGTAAGTATCCTTGCTAAAGAAAAAAATATTTCAATTTCAATTTGTGGCCCAATAATCCCTAGGATTCAATGAGCCAAAAAACCACCAATAAGAAACATGGCTTCATGTTTTGCCCACCATTGAAGAGGGCATTTGATTTCCTTTGAATCCACTTGGTAACACTTGAAAATCAACATTTCCTTAATGACAAGTTTTGTGTTTGGTTCACGTGCCGGGTTTGTTAAAAAATATAGAAATCAAATTTTACAACTCCTATTTGATATGCACATCCAACTTCAGATTATGCCATTGGTTGTAAATGATGATAACATTTTAAAAGCATAGGATGTAATGCTTGTCTATCATATTGTTCAATAATGCTTACTCGTTCATGACCAATAAAAGAAGATATTAGACGAAGGTTTTTTAATTTGGAGTCTAGCATTAAACATCACATGTTATGAGACTTTTTCTTTTCATATCTTCTTTTAAAGAAAGGAATGGTTCTAAAACATCACAAATTTCCTTCTTGATATTGGTAGCAAACATAAATAACTCAAAGGCAATTATATAATCATTATCAATCAAACTAACTTGAGCAAGTGGGTTTGTAACTTCTTTACATTTCAAGCACATGGTAATGACAAACTGCAATGTATGAGAAAATAACTAATGGTTGTTAAATTGGTTCAAAACACATGCACTCACAACATGAGAAAGACAATTCAAAATTATTTGAAAAATGTGCCAAGTAAGAAGAAGGGGCACCCAACCATTAATTTTGACAATATTCTACCCATTGTAACAAAGGATAATAACATCCTTGAATTGCAAGCCTTTTGGAACATAATAATTTTATAAGCAAACTTGCAACCATAATTAAACAAATGTTATATATGTATTAAACAAGCATATTGAGTAACAATAAATAAATAAATAAAATAAAGGATAATAATTTTTAAAATATTATAATTTCATTTCGTTTTCACTAGAATATTCATTGGTAAAAATTTTGTCCTTTGTAACCAAGGAAACAATGACTAGTTGTCTTGAATGACTTTATCAATGACCATAGTCATATATTACAACTACATCACCCATGTGGAATGAATATGAATAATATATTAATCATTTATATGAATGATGGATGCAAACTTACAAAATAGACATATTACATCCATTTTTCATTGACAATATTTCACCCGTTATGGTTTTTGGGTGTGTGCTAAAAAATAAGACGCCAACATGGATTTTCCAACTATTATTTTTTCAATTAATGAAATATGTAGATTTAATTTATGACTACTTCAAATGATGTGAAAAATATTGTCATGATGTCATGACATTTTTTATATTTAATTAATTAAATAATATCATGTGTCATTAGAAAATGGGTCCCATTGTATGTTTAAAATTTTTGAGATTTATAAAATGACCTATATATGACTAAGTAATTATTGCTACATGGATAGTGTGGCACCTTGTATAACTATAAAAACATTAACATTAGATGATCTGGTACCTTAGGTGGTCATGCAATTATTTTACAATGATTTAACAATGAATATTAATAATAAAATTACAAACAGACATAATAAACTACAACATGTAAGGAACATATTTTGATTAATATTGTACATATTGGTCATATAAAAACTTTTATTACATTTTTAAAAAATATAATTTATATATAATGCATTTAAAATATTCAATGTGACTAAATTAAATATTTTACACTAAAGTAAATTTTTATGGTTAAAGTATGATATATTTTAATATTTTCAAATTAAAAATAAAACATAAGTGTAAGATGTGGGAAATTTATATAATTTTTTTACATTAACATTTTATCATAAATTTAAATGAAATTTTTAATAATATATGTATAGAAATAAATAAACTTATTTTGCATGAGTAAAAAATAATATTATACAATTATATTAGATTATATGTATAAAAATTATATATATATGATTTATGATCCATTAATAAATATTTTATGTGGATAAATTACATGGATTCATATGTGTAAATTAAAAGTTATTCGTAAAATTATGATTTATTGGAAGAAAAATTGTAATATAAATTTAAAAACCAAATAAAAGTTTAAGATATCAAAGTTTTATTTTATTTATTCATGTGTGAGCCATAAATGTTTTTTCATTTACAAATCATGTGTTTGAATTTAAGTTTTTCAAAGTATGGTCATTGAAATGTTATTCAATAACAAAATTCAAATTTTTTTTAAAAATTGAATTTACATTTAAAAAGAAAAATAGTTGTGTACATTATTGAAGGAAATATATGAATAAGTTTTCAGTTTTTTCATTTGGACAAATTATCAATAATATACAACTTATTATATTTGAAATTTTGTGTAATGTTTAAATGAAGTATGGTTTAAATATATTAAAGATTATATTATTTAGATAACAAGTGGGGTGGTAAAGGAGTTGAACTCCATCCTTAGGGTCCAAGGATCAAACTTCACAAATGACATGCATTGTGGTCAACATTGGAATATCAATTGAATATTCCATACCTACCTAGACTACCTAAATTAAGTGATTGCTTAAACAAGCCTAAATGGGTAGATTAGATGGTCTATTTACCCATTAAATTAAAATTTTAACCTAGTTTAAGTGGTGACAAGTGTCAACAATTGATACAATGAAAAATAATAAGATTAAATATACATATTATTATTTATATAATAAATAATAAATATATAATAATAAATACCATAAACTTTAAAAATAATGTTTCCCAAAAATTTTGGGTCAAATTTTTTAATAATAATAATAATAAAATAATGATTAAACTATCATTAATGAGTTCACATATGTCCTTTATGACTAGTGGATGATATTTGCCACATCATTATGCCACATAATGTCCTAAATTACTATTGTCCTAAATGACTCGTCCATAATGACTTCAAGGTTATTAATCATTTTGTTTTAATGATTGGAATACTAGTCATAAATTCAATCATATATTTAAATATTTCTACTAATGATTCAATTTTCTAACACAAATGTTAAAATTTAAACATGCCTTGTTCCATCCTTGTTTGCCTTTCCCTAACTTTTTAGGCTAAGTTATATAGTTATGTAAATCTAACTTGGCAAATATTTCCTTTTTCACATATGCAATTTTTTTTCCCCTCAATCCATATCAATGAAGTAATTCTTCAAATTGGTGGCCAAGGCTTGACCAATAGTTTGTATTGTTTCGAATAACCCAATAGTCACTTGTTTAGGTTGCCAATTGTTGCATGATCATTATCCACATATTGTTTTAAAACTATTGTACCATTTGTTTTATAATATGTTATAAGTCCTTTTCTTGCTTTTGTGTTTGGATTAAGAGCATGAACATGATTGTTGTAACAAAGTAAACATGTCATGATTTGAGGAGTTCTAGGATCAGCTTCTTTGTCATCATTTACACAATAAAAAAACCTAACAAATTGCATTCCTATTATGTCGTTTCCAATTTTTTTCTTTGAACATGCAATAAACCTAAAGTTGATCACATTGTGGTGAACACATCCCAAACATCAACATTTTAATTGATTGATCGTCCTACATTTGGATCCAATTCGTTTGCATTAAACAATTCTCTTGTGTTTGCCATTGCAACTACAACTATAAACACGATGTAACATTGTTTGTGCGTAGCCTAGAACATCTATTCATTACTACTTGACAAGGAGCTAGAATATCATTCATGTCAAAATATGCCGTGAAACACAATTATAAACTTTAACAAAAAACCATGACAAACTTAAGAAAATTTCTTAAAAGAATTTTGAATCAAACCCTAAAAGAAAGCAAAAAAATTCTTGAACCAAATCCTATAAAAAACCTTAAGAATAGCCCTAAAAAAACCCTTGACACAAACCCTAGAAAAGCCCTCAAAGTGTCCTCAAAACAAACCTTAAAAATAAACCTAAAGGAGCCTTTAAACAAACCCTAAAAGAAAGTCTAAAACCAATCTCAAAATAACCCTTGAAACAAATATTTAAGAAAACCCCCAAGAAATTGCCAAAAAGAAACTTGAGTAGAAAACCTTGAAAAACCCTAAAATCAGCCCTAAATGAGCTTTTGAAACAAATGCTTGAAAAAACCCTAAAACAAACTTGAAAAACACCAAAGAAAACTCAAAAAAAAAATTCCAAAAAATCCCTAGAAAAAAATCTAAAAGAAACTTTCAAGTGAAAAGAAAATTCAAATGAAACTCTAATAATAAAATGTAAGAACAAATAAAAAATACCAAACAATTTATGCAAGAAAAAGTGAACTATGAAATTTAAAATGAGAAATAACAAGAAAAGCTTTATCAAAAGAAAATGGGAAAAAAATTAATAGTAAAAAATTCATTTATTTAGTTCCATGTAATTAGCCCTAAAATGATTTAACCCTAAAAGGCATCCTATGTAGTCCATGGTGAAAACCCTAAAAAAAATGTATTACAAAAATGCAAACGCAAAAGAGTGCCTCATATGGAAACCATAAAAGAAATGAAAATTTAAAAAAAAATCAGCTTAAGAAATAACCCAAAAATAAAATAAAATAGTCAACCGAAAAAATCAAAAAGATTGTTACTCTACTTCTATTTTGAAATCTGATCTCCAATTTTGGGAACTTTACAGATAACCAACAATAGAGGGTGAAATTGAAATAAAAGGTGATATAGAATATGCGATTGAGGAGGACTTTATGGATAACTAAAATACTAATCATCATCATTAGTTATTTAAACCATTGCATGTTTACTATGTAAATTGGTGATTTAAAAAAAAAAAAAAAGTTAAAGATTCCACTTCAAACCTTAAGCCATCATTTATATATGATTATGATTAAAAAAATCAAGATGAAAACTTACCAAAAGGTTGTTAATTATTTTAAGAGGAATAAAAGATTGCATCAAAAGAGGTATTGTATTCAATGTAATATGAATCGCCTTTATTTTAAATTAAAATTTCATATAATTTGAAACAATTGTTATTGCAAGAATGCCATCTCAAATTGGTCATCACACTAATTTTAGAGTATAATGATAAATTTGAGTAATTTGCAACATGAAAGTAGTTCCATTCTTAGTTTTAAATTTGATTTCACTTTGACAAACAAAAAATGTGTTTCCTTTTGTCATCACATTGTCCATAGGTCTTGTATTATACAAAATATCATTATTAAATTATAATTTTATTTTATATGTTCAATAAGCACAAATGAATTAAACATTTACCATTTAGCAACCATAATAGAAAACAAATGTCATCATCATCCTTGTTTTGCATTTTGATTTTGATAGTTTTGCATATGTGCAAACATAATGAAACAATATCTTTTCATAATTCAACTTTTGAATTGTCCCCATTCTTGGTTTTTATTCTTTTGAATTCAAATTCTTTCATAATGACTTTAGATGAGTAACAATTTACTCACAAATTTTGTATCATTATTTTTTGATAGATTTGTAGCATTTTTTCCTTTGACCAAACATGCAAATTTTTTGTAATTCGCATCATGGGCCCACACTTGCATATCATTTACATATTTTTTGACCATTCAACCTTGGTACATAAATCTTCAAGATAATCATAAAAAATGAATTCATGTAACAAAAATCCCATTATTGTAAACATTTTTTTTAGTTTATGAAAATAAATATTTTTAATGTTTGAAATTATAAATCAAAATTTCTAGTAATTTAATATTATTATTATTTTCTTTTGAAAGTTTCCATATGATCAATTGATATTAATGATATGTAATTTATCCTCACAATAAGAAAATACACTAAAAATTAAATCATGCATATGTGAAATGTCTTATATCATTCTTGCATGTCAAGAAAATAATTAAATTATAATTTTTCAATATCATAAATATTCAAAATAAAATACTTATATTCATTTGGATTTACATTTTTTAATTGTGCAAGTTGCAAATATTTAAATTGTTATGAACCTTCAACATGATTCATTATGTTTTTGTAACATGATCAAACAAATGATTCATATATCTTGCAAACCATACAATGAACATTGTCACTTTGTTTTTAAACATATTAAGTCTTCAACTTAAATTCAATCTTCGGTTCATTGTTTGAAATTACTTCAAATCCTTTTTAGAAATGATTGAATTCAACATTTTTAATTTGTGATAATTTGAAACACCTTATACCCATCTCATAAAATATCAGATGATAATTTTAAAGAGGAAAATGATCATTAAAATAGCCAAAAAGCTGGAACTAAATAACCTTTGCATTAAAAACTTGGGCTACCACTATAAGAAACCATGATTTTATTAAAAGAACCCCCTTTCCATTTTGGAAAATCAAATTTCATATGTCCATTTTGATTAGTATTTTTTTAAACTATTGTTTTGACTATATTCAATATGTCGATAAAACTTGTCAATTTTGAATAACAATAGTTTTGACAATTTAAAAAAAAGGTTGAACATTAGTAAGTAGTTAAATAATAAGTAAATTAGTATAAATAAATAGGTTGAAGATAGGTAGGTGCCCAGGTCATTTACATACTTAACCTACCCACCTGTTACTTATAATTAAATACATAGGTTAAGTAGATAGCTTTAGTCAAAACCCAACCTAGTTAAAAATCTAATTTACCTAGTCTATGTAGGTTAGATACCTTAATAATTAGGCCAAGGCTACCTACTTAACATAACTAGCCTATTATGTATGCATGAAAAATTGAAATCCTTTATATTGTAGGTAGATAATATGAAGGTTATAAATAAATTGCAAGTAAGTAGGTGTGCTCACCATCTACCTACTTATAATGCATACATGCCCACCTGCTTAGTTAGATTGCCCATGTCCATACTTAGTAAGTCATAATTAGCCTACTTAAACAAAACCTATTTTAGGTAGTAGATTAACTTACCTAGCTGAGATAGTTGAAATTAACTAGACATAGGCCTAGCTAATAAGCCATCTTGGATAAGCTAGGTTAGGTAATTATTGTATATTTGTCTATTACTTTCTTATAGAATAAGTTAATCAATTCTTGGTAGATATCACCATTGCCAATTTAAGCTTGGATCATCTTGAATGACTTTTTTTGATTTTTTAAAATGTTTGGATTGACACCTAGTCAAATTTCACCTTGTTTAAAATTACTAATGAAAATAATCATGTGTTTTTTATGCTTTATGCAAACATTTTAATCAAGTTGAATCTTCATCAAAAGGTCAAGTCCAACAACACTAATTTAAAATATTTTCCTCCCTAAAAGCCTTGAAATTGTTTTTCTTTGTACTCAAAGGGACCTTACAATGTGCCAAGAGGGGATTACATGTAAGATCCCCCCCAAATAGGTGAATTATGCATAAGATACCACAAAAGGGGGTAATGAACAAAAATTTCTCCAAAGTTTTGCATACCTACCCAAGTGAGCAGTCTTCCTTTTGGACTTACACATAGAGCTCCCCCATTCCACCTCAAAGTTTCATACATCTTGCTAAAATTGGTGTCAGAAATTTTCCTGTGTGAATGTGGCTGGATGGAAAAGGGAAACCCTAACTGATGGTGAATGTGAAGGGAGAACGACCCGCAGAAAGTGCCTAATTAGGGGACGGTTGATTATCATGAATAGTTGTAGACGCTGAAGGTCCGTTTTTCTTTGTTCATTTTACGCTTTTGGGTGATTTTGTTTATTTTCAGGTTAAGTTTGCTTGGTGGCTGCAATTCAATGGAGCGGCATTGTTGAGCTGATTTTTGTGATGGAGTGGTTTCGTAGTAGTCTTCCATAAGTTCTTTGTGGAAGATTGGGTGAATGTGTTTTGGGGAGCACGAAACGGCAGATGGTGGACGCAATAAAGCTCGATGGATGGGGAAGCTAAGTCTTGGCTTCTGATTTGTTTTGTAGGGGTGTAAGTAGGATCTGTGTATAACACAAGGGGAGAAGTGCTCATTATGTAATCTATGAAGGGCTGTGCTAGTCTTTCCTCCTGAACCTTTCTTTCCGTTGCGTAAGGAGATTAGACAGTATAGTTCGAGTAAGTTAGTATGTTAGAGGTCGAGACAAGAAGAAGGAGAGCTGATGACAGGTTCTAGAGGATCTAAAGGCTGACCTGTATACTTGGAGTTTAATTTGGGATCTTGATGAGCGGTAATTTTGAGGAAGGTGTGTGGTAGCATGTAGCCGGCGCTCCGAGTCTTGGTTCATTCTCGAGGTTCTATGTAATAGGATGCAATAGGTCTGTTCATGGAACAATGTTGGGTATAGAGCCATCGCTTGTCAAGGCCTTCTAGTATCTGAAGATTCGGGATTTCAGAACTGTTTCTGTGGGAGTAGTGGACAAACTGCTGGGAATTTCTAGTGTGGTTCTACGTTTGTTGTTTGGAATCTGGGTGTTCACGTCTTTCTGTTGGGAGTGGGCTCTACCATATGTCAACAATGCCACAAAGGAAGCTCATGATAGCCATGAGAGGGGATTCAGAAAGATCTGATATCCTTCTTGTCTTTAGGTCAAGAGTCTTGAGTCTTGAGAATATGGATTTGGTGAGCTGTTTTAGGTTAGTAGAGCTTGATTTTTAGGTTGCTGATATAAGTTGGTTCACGTATTTCTGTTGAAAGTAAAGGAACATATGTTAAAAGCAGTTCTGGTGCATTTTGTACTGAACTCCTTTTTGGTGACAGTCCCTTTAAACTGCATCACATAACATAGAAGTTGCTTAATCCTTCAATAATACAAAATGACCTTGCAAAAGAAAAGACTTTCACTTCTGTAGTGTACAGGAGTGGAGAGCTGACTTTATAATCACTTTAGTAGCTATTTTCACACTTCCACATGCCAATTGTTGAGGAAACCTGTGTTGGGTTTCTTTGCTAATCGACAACTCACTTCATCTTCCTTAAAGATGTGTCCACTATCTAATTGTAGCAATTCTAGGGATTTTGTGCACAAGCAAAATTCCAGGTTGCAACATTGCAGGTTCAGAACCCTCCAACCAAGGCAACAATATTGCTGGACTCTCAGCATCACTAAGCATGTTTCCTTTGTAGAAGTTTGCAGGTACAAGTTAAAGCTGTAAATATTAGTCTAAAGAGCACTAGAGAGTTATGAAAATTCATATGATGAGAACCCCAATAGCACCAGACAACAGTGAAAATGAAAAACTTCACCTTAGGAGGATGAGCATTCCTAGTAATAAGGCAATTTGATTTCTAGAATGTTTATGTTTTGAAGATCCAAAGACAAAACAACAGCAATGCTCTGGCCTGGACAATTATGATTGCAACAAGATGCAGAACATACTGTTGCAAGAACCTGCTTTGACAACAGACAACCTTAAGGTCACAACTTGTTGGCCATGCAAGTAACGTATAGAACATCATCCAGAGACTCAGAGCTGGCAGGTGTAGCTGTGTGCACTTCCAAATTGAGAAGATAATGAGGATGGAGAGTACCATGAAGGTGGAAGTAGATATGAAATGTCACAGAATCATAAAGTCCATGAAAAGTGGTGAATGCTAACCTGGGCTGAACCGAGTGCAAAGACATACTTCTTCGCTGTGCTTTGAGCTCCACTGACAACTTCAACAAAGATATCATAATGACTCAGGCTTTGGTTGTGGACACAAAACAAAATGAAAATACCCTGTCTACAATGTGAGGGGACCCCATAACTTCAGAGGGATCAACTTACAGAAAAAGAGACCTAACAACTGTCTCAGGTATACCTCTCCCTTCAAGCATCAGTAGTTGAGGAGGATCCAGACCATGCAATTCCCACTTCTAAACCAAATAACACTCACAAAAGCATGTCCAATGACTTCATTGAGCTGAAGAGACAAGCTCATAGTTTACCCAGATATAGAGAAAGATAAGAGACATTACCGCCAGGACTGATACAGATGGAGATGTAGCTTACTAAAGCACCTTTGATTTTCTGCCAAAGAGAATTCATGATGACTTAATCACAAGGTGGCACACAGAATCTACATCATCCAAAGCCATAAATCTAGCATGCCAGCAGCAGCCCCAGATGCAATCAACCGAGCAAAGTGTTTAGATAATTCATCAGTCAATGCTTCATCACACAACTAAAACTTAAATGTGATCTTTGCACCACTTTGAATCCAAAGATATCTTTGATAAGAATAGAGAAATCTCCATTCTCACGATGAAGAAGAAACAGCAAGGTTAACTCTTCGTCAGGAAGCAACAGAAAGAACCAAACAAGGGAAGACAGAAACAAACAAACAGAAAAAAACACACACTGGTATGAAAAAAAGTGCCAGCTCACACCTGTTCAGGGACCATCAACAGTAATATGTATGATAGTGACTTAACTACCACAACTTCCCCACTAACTTCATCAGCTCCCTATGGTACACGCTGATGACAGGCACCAACCTACGAACTGAGTTTCTGCTGCAATTCCAGAAGCACTGGGAAGACTCAGCAATACTACTGGCTCCCAACAGACCACAACAACAATGACAAGACAAAGAAACAAAGAAAGACAGGAAGGGAAAAGAAAAACTAAAGGAAAGGACAAACAGGCTCAGTTGAGACTTTGAATACAAAGATTTTCTATCATGGAAGGATTTGAAAGTTCGATCATGGTTTAATGCACACATGAAGATATATGCAATGGATAACACCGTAATTTTGGCACACATGGATTGTTTATTTACATTGATTGAAGTTACGTTGATTCTTATCACAATGTAAGCATTTTTCTCCACTTGGCCATTTATTAGGAATGGCATCAATACTTCACCCATCAAGATGAATATCTAAAATACCTTTTGGGGGAAGAAATGCTTGTCATGAGGATGGGAAAGTGAAAATTACCACTATATGTGGACCATGGTGTTGTTTAAGTTTACAATAAAATGCATGCAAGGTTTAGACTCCAAGTGGAATGGCGAATTGGTGGATTTAAGTGAAAATGGTGATGCTTCATGAAAATAATTGATTCCAAAACAACTTTGCCCTTGACACTGATTTTGACACTTTGGGTGTCACAGTGGACAACAAACTGTCATCTTGCTGTCCATACATCTGAAAATTCTTCGTGGAGCCCCCTTATGCGTTGCACATCTGGAATAATTCTCAACATAAATATCCCATTTGCAATATCTGCAGAAATGGTATACAGGCTAGGGATGATCCATGGCCATATGAGGCATACTTTTCATTAGTCTGTTTTACATGGGGATTTTCGCTTGAAACATCCAAGAGCACAGCTACATAAAGTGCCAATGAACTGAGAGCCCAACAGAGAACCAGCCGGAAATCAAAGCTACAAACTGCCTCCATTCTCAACCAGTTCTTTTTAAGACCATGGCAGACTGGAAAGAGTGTAAACAAACCTTGATCATTCAACCTATTGCAGTGAACAAAGTTGCATGTGTGAACATAGTTGCCAAACATGAGGGCTGTGCTTTTTACTTGTCTGCTCAATTCAAATTTGAAAATTTCAAACTCTTTCAATCAGTGTTATGTTTGATGGAGTGTTGATGTTTGTCTTTGTTTTCCATGTGAACTACCTCTACTCCTCCCAGAAGGGTTGTTTTGTTGCCCTGAGAGAAAGGGCATGCGATGGCCCCGCCTATGCCCAAAGCTCACCAAAGATGGTGTGTTGTCAGCTTCCTTTGCAGTAGTGCTCAGTCTTGATACTGCTGTTGTCAGTTCATCCACATCCATACGCATTTCAAGATCTGACCCACAATCCATGATTCCTCTACCATCTTCTGCAGTGCCTGCTTCCTGCACTTCAGAAATTCCCTTTGATAGACTTGGTGTTGGGCCTGTTGTTGGTTTCTTATCTGCACTTTTCTCTGACATCATAGATGGTTGCTTTGACTGATGACGACCATTGTCAGGAAATGGAGTTCGATGAGTTCTGTATCGCTGGCGATGGCGCTGGGAAGCATGTTTCTTAATATGGAAGTGGAATGAGCGAGGGAAACGGTGCTTATCTACCAGATGTTGAAGCCTTGCCATGTCCGTATGAAAGCGGCCTGCACAGCCCTCCACCAGGCATTCGTACTGAATTCATCCCAGGGACCAAGTCAGAACAAAGCAATGCACAATATGATTATGGACAACAGTCCTTTGGAATGGGAGCCTGATGTTTGCATACATGGTGGGTGGAGGTCAGCATCAAACATTCACAAATGACCGAGTTCCTGAAAGCTTCCAAGGTTGATGAGGAAATACCATTGGATAGTTGCGAGCCACTTTGGCCTGGAAGAAAGAATCGTGAGTCTCAGAAACATGGAGATTGAGAAGACGAGTTGTTGGAAACATCCGGGCACACACAGAACAGGTGGCTGTGTGACGTGAGACATAGTGTGCTTCCAGGTCTCCAAGGCCTCGCAATTTAGTCCCACAACCCACAATTGGGCAGTGAACTTGCCTGCAAAACAACTGCACTTATCAGAGCTTTTGTCCTCCTGGTCATCAAAGACTTGTCTCTTCACATTTCTCTACAACCACCTTTGGTTAGAATCAACCTATTTCTTCACTGGCTTGCTGAAAGGAATTAGGAAAGGGGGAGAGTTACAAGTTGATGAAAAAACACAAACACACAACTAGAGACACAAACAGGAATGCTCACCATATTTGCTCCTCCTCCATTCGACCTATATGAAATTGCTCCTCCTCTGTGATCTCCAGCGAGATCTGTGATAAAAGCGTTGATTGTCAGTTTCCACAAAATTGTTGCTCGCTAATCTTGCCATCACCCATCTGGCCTTTGACAACATTCAGATCCATTAAATTCCAGAATTGAAGATCTTCATGACAATGATAATAGGAAAGAAATAGAGAGAGAGAGAGAGAGAGAGAGAGAGAGAGAGAGAGAGAGAGGGAGGGAGAGAGAGAGGGAGAGAGCTAACCAAGGGAGAATCAACATACCTGTTTTGCAAGAAGCTCACGTTCCACATTGCCAGCAGAGAAGAAAGGAGAATCGATAGCAAACTTCCGTCTCACAGCTACCCATTTTGCAAAACCCATCTTGGGAGCATTATTACCCTCCTCCTTCTCCTCCTCCATCTTCTCCTGCTGCTTCTCTATCCCAATCCCCTCTTGCTCCTCCATCGCAATCACAGAAAGTGCAAATTGCAACAATCTAGCTCACTCTACACCAAACAAAAATTAAAAAATTCATTCCCGACCAATCAAGAGAAGTGCGTTCAATCATGATGTAATACCAAAAGGATCATTGGGCTTACCTGGATTCAAAGACTGAGAAGCATTTTGAAGACTTCTTCTTGTTCTTGTCCTCCTTCCTCAACCTTGAAACTCTTAACCCCTTAACCCTAAATCCCTAAACCCTAAACAACATAGATAAGACTGCTCTTCCAAACACCCTTTCGAAACAAAAGCAACATTGCTGAAAGAACATGAGGCAGCGATGATGAGGAGAAGAACGTACCGGCCAAGAAGGCCACAGCAGAGGAAACCATAACTCCATGACCACAGAATCACACACAACAACAGACGCAGCACAACAGAAGACACACATGCTTGGGTCACAACACTAGGGATTGCGGGCTAGGCTGTACGCATCCTGCCTGCTTGCAGGATCTCGCCACTCACCGCCTACAGCCTTGCTGCCGAGCCGTAAGCTGCTTTCGACGTATTCTTTTCAAAGTGTTCTTTAGTTCGTTACCCTGCCTAAATAAAGTTGTTTGGAATGCACCCTCTTTTAACCGACCCTACTTGCCAAGCTTTTTTTTTCGGATGAATTTTCGCCACTTGACAACAAAGATCAAATTCAGTGTGACTCACAGAAAGGATTTTTGTGAATAAAATGCACTAAAGTCGCCAGATTTCAAGGGATTTTTAAAAAAATAAAATTTAAATCGTCATATTTAGACAATAGGTTCCATAAGATCATCAAAATATAGTAAGATTCTTAAATTCTACTACTTTCCTCTCTGAACTGTAGCCAAATTTGGCTAATTCTTCTTGTGGATGATAACCAATGTGGCTACAACACAAAATTGGCCAAAAACAACAAAGAAAACAAACCCGAATCCGCTTGGAGGCATATATATAATGCAGTACCTTGGCACCTTGGAAAATAATTATATTATTTGAAATTTTCTTTACATAAATTTTTCAAAGAAATTTTTTTAATGAAGGAAAATAGAAAAAATATTCAGGAATATTCAGGAATACTTCATTTTTAAAAACGTGTAATATTCAAAATTAGATCATTATTTGAGAGACGTGTGTTGAAGTTGCCCTTGCTACTCTATATATGTATTTGAGACTTTTCTTTATGTTTTTTAAATACTCTACCCTGTTGGTAATTGTTTCAGAATTACCCTATAATTTTAACCTACCCTGTTTTGGAAGTACCTTTATATTTTAGGTTTATCCTTTACCCAAGGGTAAGTATTCATCGGATGATGTAAATATGTGAGTCTTCAAAAAATATATAGAGCTTAAACACATAATTTTTTTCATCATTTTGAATTGCACTTAGTAATTATAATGGATTTGTTTTGTGCTATGATGTGTGAACTTGTATATATATATTATAAATTATTTTTTAAAAAATTGGTTCTTTCTAACTTTTTACCTTGGATATACCCCCATTACTTGGCCTTTGAAACCCTTTGAGATTGTGCACATCAAGTTAGCATGATTCTTCACCATGAGACAAGTTTTTCCATGTTTCCAATGACAAGTGCACAACCATATATATTCTCACTTGCATATATGACATACTCATATACATGTTACACATATTCTTGTCTTCCGTACCTTTACGGTGTGAAATAAATTACTAAATATTGACCATTTTACATTTATTTTCAAATTAAATTATAACATTCCAATCATCCTGGGAAATGATGATGTGACAATTATTTTCTAACATTTTATGACTTTGCATCCAAACGAGGAATGAATTATTGACATATTATGACAATAAATCCCCAAAGGAGTTCATGAACTCAAAATAATGTGAAATTACATAACAAAGATGTCGACAAATTTGATGATTGTTGAAACCACAATAATCTATCAAATTTGTGTGTCTGTAACTAAATTTGTATGTCCTTGTTGATGTTTTTTTATTTTATGAAAAGCAAATGAGTTTTCTAGGTGATGTTGGTTTTGTTCTTTTTAAATTTATGGTTTTATTTTTGAAACTCCCATGATTGTTTTTATAGTTAATGATTCATTTCTTGATTAAGCAGTTTGCACTATTGTTATGGCCATGAATGTTGAAGGAAGAAATGTAGTTGAAAAGTAGTGGGAGGAAGTCGTAAGTATAATGACTAGTAAGAATAATAGTATAACTAGAAGGTTATTAATAGATGACACTTGAGCACATTTGATCTGAGAAAAAGGAAAAGACATCATTTCATGTTCCAAAATGGGAAATATAGATTTTAGAAGCTAGAAACATAGGATCTCTTCATGGGCCAATTTCAAAGAAAAATAAACACCAATATATCATTGCTACTGTAGATCCTAGAAGCAACTAAGAGGTGGATTGAGTCTTGGAAAGCTTATTTCATGGAACACATTTCTTTTACGAAGGCAAAATTTGAGCACATCAAGTAAATGATCAAAGTCATCTTCGTGTACAGTTCACTATATGAACCGCCATCATATGACAACATTCAAGTTAAATTTCTTAGGATGGAGGGAAAAAAAAAAGCTTGGAAATGGCTATGGGTGATCTGAGGAGGTATTGGGTTGATTGGGTGTGACTATTGTATCAGATGGCCAAACTTTCACTCAAAACCATCATGTTCTTGGCATGGTAGCCTATTATTGTTTTCTTGATTTGTACAACATATCTTTGGTTGGAAAAATAACAAGGACTTGTTGAAATTTTGGAATAAAGGGATAGAAATTGTTGGTGAATAGAACACAACTGTATACATGGGGCTTTAAGACCCAGATCTCTACTGAATTTTTTGCAATTTATGGATGTCATTGGATCAGTTGCATGATATGTAGCACACCAGACCCACAAAAATACTACGTTAAGAAATTAAGGGCCTGTAACCTGCCAAAATCCACAACAATCAATGCTTAAGCACTGGAAGAGCTGTGGCACAATGGGAGTTCATCTCAGTAACAATTGATAAATCCTGGACTTCTATCACATAGCATTATGGTCACTAAGATACCTGTTAGACAGAACGTTCACAACTGGGTATCTAAAACTTGGGAAACTCTACACCTCACAACTGACATATGGGGCTGTGATAAGTAGTCATGAACTGCTTATACTTACATTTAGCCTCTGTGCTAGTTGGTGGATCCATTTACATATCCGTAAGAGAAAGAAAGAGCTCCATTTACCTGGGGGCACTGAGTCTCATTTATAGTCTGTTTGAGGCTAGACCGGGAAGCTGCAGTAGGGCACATAGACAGGCATCCTGTTTGCAATGCAGGGTCTAATGCTGCAGGCAATGCCTTGACTCCAAACTTGAACTGCACTCCCACTTCCACAGTGCCCTTGAGCCACTTCAAGCTCAAACTGACGCCAAGCTAAACATCCAGTGGATTGTGTTGTGCTTATAAGTTTTGGCAGGCAGTTCTAAAGAGACCTTCTGTTTGTGATGGACATACTTATGGTGGGTTAATGCAAAGAATACCTGGCAGCTGAAATCTTCATAGTTTGGCTCTATTGATAACGCAACTCCCATATCACCAGTTATGAATGCCTGTGAAGATTGCGCAGTTTTGGAGAAGGTGAGCAGCATGATGTACTGGTCTATTGACTACCACTTAACATATATGGACATCACTTACTGCAAGTATGCATCAATTTGAACATGTGCACATGTTAATAGGCATCAGTTCTCTATGTAGGCCTCAAAATAAAGATGAAGAATATAAGATGAAAAAAGACAGACCTGGGTAGGTAGCTTGCAGGTGTGAATGCAAATGCCTGCACATTTTGTTCCATCCAAATACTTGCATTTTTGTACCATAACCTGTCACCTTACACCAACCTATAGCTGTTATGTGTGGTTTCTTAACACCTTCAGAACACCCCAAAAATTTCAGAATTCCCAATATCATTTCCATTCAGCGGAATATGATTGAAAGTATACAACATTACTCACCCCACTCAAGAGCAATGATCCATCAGCAAGTTGGACTTCATTCAGCTGACAGGGCCCCATAAGCCATTGGGTTGTTGCCTGCGTCACTCTTGCTACTTACTATGATCAACACTTTCTCAAGTTCTTGGTGAAGAGATAAGGATGAGCAAGTGCAAGTGTCACTGATTAAAAAAAGGAGACAATGAACTGCAACTGAATAAAAACTACACAATTTCAACAAAGACTTGAATTATTAGGTTTTCCTAAATGAGATCTCAGTCATCTGAAGAAACAATCACTTACATGGGCAATCCTGGCAAAGAAAGTGCAAAAAGAGAGTAACAAATAAAGAGAAATTACCACAAAGAACTGCTCCCAATTTTCCATCACCCAAAGGAGCTATAAGTTTCTTGAACAAGGTCAACAACCATGATGGAAAAAGGGACCTTAAAACTCGGACCTGTCAACGACCCACATCACCACTAATTCAGCATTTAAGAGTAATTTGGTCCTATGTGCACATGCAGCTTTTACATTCTAGGATTAAGGTCTTCCCTAGTATCTACATAAATCACAAGTGAACCATACCGTTGCCTGTTCAGTTTCCTGGTGACTAGGATAATGTAGAAGAAGACGCTTGGCAACATCAATAAGACCATCATAGCCTGGTCTAGAAGAATCCCAACCAACTTCCTGCACCTTACAAGCTGAGCTTAGTATGGGTGGCTGTCCTAGATTCCAAGATGAAGAACTTCCCCCTAATCAGAATCTACTCCTGATTCAGAAAATACAAGAGGCTCAACATCACATCACCATCTAAAGCTCTGGTGTCCAAATTACCTCAGCACATTGATTATTTCAAAGTCCTTTCACTCAAGGTACGATATCTTCAAAGTCATTTCACCTCAAAGTAAGATACTTTCAAAGTCTTTCCAGTCAATGTACAACTCATGCCTGAATATCTTGTATGTGGGACTTCCATGGTGAAGTTGCTCACCTCAACCATTTTGCTGCGAAAGACATTCAAAAAGATGACATCAAGAGGCCCAGGTATGTATGTTAGTTCCTCCTTACATGTTTCCTGCTTTGAGAATGAGTAAACAGAAGTCAGTATGAGAAATATGCAAAGCTTAGAGAAATTGACAATATGTGAATTATGTACCAAAACCTAAATAGCTTGGGTATACATGGATTTCAATTTCATCATGTGCACAAACCAACTGCCAATTGTCCATACTCACAGTACTGTAGAAGAGGACATTGCGTGAGTGGGCAAACCTGCTCTCAAGTCCATTCTACCAATTTCAAGCTTTCTACAGTCTCAGAAACTAATTCTGATGTGCTCTGATAAGTGTGTTACTGTTTTGAGCCTCACAGGTTTCTCAACGGATTGCCACAAATTCCACAATAACATGCAGAAATGACAAATCACACATCTACAGGACCTGAGTTGTACAGCTCAAGATTGGCTACGTTTGCTGAAGGAGCATGTGCAGTCAGTGCTGCAAAAAGCTCAACGGAAAAATATCATACCAAGATTGCTCTAAAAGATTGTTTTTTGATAGAATGGAATGTGGCCAACTTCGGTCAGAGAAATCCTGGAGAAAGTGGGTGCCTAGAAATCCTGAGGGCAGCTTGTTCTCTCTCTCTCTCTCTCTCTCTCTCTCTCTCTCTCTCTCTCTCTCTCTCTCTCTCTCTCTCTCTCTCTCTCATGATCCAGAATAGGCATGTCAATCAAGTGCAGAAATACAGTGACAGTAGACGACGTGAATGAAGCTAAAAAAGAGAGAGAATTAGGATTTCCAATTACAGGCGTTGAAGTTCGCGGCATTGCTAATCCCCTGTTCCTGAATTTCTGTGAAGCTTGACTTAATCGAAGAAGCTTTTCAGAACTCCTCAATCTGGAGAATCTTTCACTTCCAGAACCCAATCCTCCCATGCTAAATCTCTGAACTGCCAAGATGCTTGAACCGGCTTGAGAATGAAGAGTGGATAAGGATATTCGAGGGCAGAGTGACAGAGAAGCCATATCCATTGCACACCCCAAAATGGTGCACTTAGATCAAGACTCCTTACTCACTCCTCCAAACACAAAACCCTTCCGGGTCAAGAAAAACACCAACTTCTCGCCATCAAAACAGTTCGAAATAATTCAATAGCTTCTCCTACGCCACACACAACAATCGTGACCCAAATTTCTTCGTGACACAGTTTTGTTCGACAGAATGGATGCAGTGCACCAAACCTCGCAACAAAACCATAATTAGTAGTGCACTGAACCTCACAGCAAAACCCTAATTAGTCCAGTGTACTTCTTCCCGGCCACAGTGAACCAGCACCCACCATGATGGATGAATGGTAAGTGGTCAGGAAACAGCTTTTCTGTTCCCTAGCTAACCATGGTGTTTAGCTCAGTTGCATTTTTTTTTAACCTACACAAACAGGTTGTTAGTAGGTAGGTAGTAAAAACACCCTTTACCTATGTATGAACCATCTACTTAACTATTAGTTACCTATTTTCCTACCTATCTACCTATTTAGGAGACCTATTTCCTACAGAATTGGTTACCAAGGTGAAACTAAATATTAACTCAGCTGAGGTTCATCCACCACTGAGTAATAACAGGCATCTAGTGGATGGTGTGCTGGTGGGTGCTGGTTCATTGTGCCCCTTCTTGCCCCTCAATCTCCTGGTCATCCAAAGAGCATGGAAAACCCTAGGGGGTATCCAAGTACATATTGGGGCAATTTGCCACAAAGTGTGCCTGCTCCCTTTCTTGGACAGATTGGGCCATTTGGTGGAGGGTTTTGGGTTTATTGGGTTTGCTCTTAGAGAAGGGATTATGCATTGGTGTGAGATTAGGGCATAATTTTTTTGGCTCCAACTTGATTCAATGTGTGAGTATTATATGTGTGCATATGATGGATGGGCATGTTTCATAGAAATGCAAGTGTGTTATCAGAAGTTCTATATCCAAGAAAGCAAATTTTTGAGTTTGAAGTTTGAACGTACCATAAAAGCTACTTGTTTATATTACTTGCATGAGAAATTAGTCTTGACCTATGCAAGTAGTCATGTGACAAAAATGTTGAAATTTTAATGACAAGAGGAATGAATAATTGGTATATATGAGTGATTTTTCAAATTTTATTGTATAATCATCCCTAAACAATTCTAAAGATAATTTCAGAAACAAGTTTAATTATCTCACTTTCAAGTCTAATGATCTTTTTTTTTTCCTAATAACTATCTTTGATTCTAATAATTATTTCATTCCTTTCCCCTACCCACCAGAGAAATTAACACATTTCTTTTCATGTCCATGATATTTATATTAATTTAAATTAAAATTGAAAATTACATAAATAATGATGAACTATTGAAAACCATGTGAAAATATTAGAAAATTAAAAAAATAGTTGATTGTCACTAAAAGTGCAAAGCAACACTAAGCCCAAGTTGGATATGACATAAGGACCTAGGCCCAAATTCCCAATGTAAAATGAATGAACATTATAATGTCGCCAAAAAGAGGGTATATTGATTAGAAGACATCCTAACATAATCAATAAATTTACTATTTACTAATCATGGATTCATCAGAGTAACATCAAATTGAAGGCAACATTGCCAATTTCTAAACCTTGTTTTTCTATGACTCTTGCAACATAAGGACTATAGACCTCAAGGGATCATATCACTCCTGATTTCCTCTCAATAGCCAATTGGTCAATGTTGTGGCAACTCATCACTCAACATTAAGCTCAAATTCCCAACAAATGCCCCTATTTCATCCCATTGAAAGTGAATAGAGAATGACCAATTTACTAGATAGCACAACATCAGAATTTCATGAATCCCACTCCCGTCCACATGGTACATTTCCTCGGAGCTCTTGCAAAGGTACTCTTGCCTTCAAACACAAATAAACTTATATTTTCACAACAAGTGAAACAACACTCAACACAACGATCTTGGCACAATTGACTATTCATGAAATCCTAGACGTTGTGATCCCTTCCCTTATTATGGTTCATGACTTCCATAGCTAGACCCTTGTATTTCTTTCCTGAAGTCTATGACACAACAAAAAGTCTATTCCAGGAAAGAAAGCTTAAAGATCGACAGTGGGGCATTCTTCCCCATGTGTTTCTACTAATAACACTCTCAAAAACAAATCACACTTGCATCTTCAAAAGAAGAATTTAGCTTTCTTGCACTCTGCCCCGAATTAAAAACCAGCATTCCCTTGTTATAGTTCTTGTTCTGACCTTTCGAGCCTTCACCAAATCTATTACACCAATCCGCCTTTAGCTTCATGATCCACATTTTCATTCAAGAACCCACCAAAAATTAGCTACGATCCCACTCCATCACCAACACCAATTCAGCAGTTTAATTCAATTGAAGAGCACAAATTGAATACAATAAACTTGCAAACAAACAAAACATAAAAAGGAACACAATACATCAAGTTTTGCATCCACAATTTTTGATGATGTATAACCGCTTTGTACTTTGGCACCTTTTGCCTCACATCCATTGCCTTTTAGGGTTTACACAGTTTATCTTCTCACATCCACAAATAAAAATTTCAACACCATTTCAGCATCACAATAAAATATAATTTATGATTTCACCAAGATTTTATGTTTTTAGTTGGAGTTAAAATTTCCTTGGTGGGAAATTATGACACTTGCTTTCAATTGCCACTTGTTTTGCCGTTACACTCTTCACCATGTTTGCCTGATGTAAATGAAACTTGGCCCATTTCTTTAGGTTGAGGAAACCTTCATTTGAAGGAATTACCAAAATGCAAGACCCTCCCCAATTTCCCCATCGCCTTTCAAGTGATAGATGTGAAAATGTCTTGCAGGGCATCATTTGTCCATGTATGCTCGTTGCCATGAACATATTGCTAAAATTGGACACCCATCAAATCAATGGGTTGTGTACATTCATGGAAACAAGGTCATTATTGAAAGATAGTGGAGTTCTAGCTTAAATTCAAAATGTTTTGAAAATTGCTTTAGAACAAATAAAACATTGAGTTTAAGATAAGTCAACCCATAAGCCATACACCCTAGCTAAAGCTAGAATTGTCCCAAGCACAAAAATTACCATGACCAAATGTTTCCCATCATGCACAAGAATTAAAACAAACTCTAATAAAAAAACTAGTTAAACGTAAATCCAATCACAAAACACAATGATCTAAAATAAGGACATAGGATATGTGAGAATAATACTTAAATAAAATTTTATTCAAAATATGAAATGATCAACACACATGAAAAAAAAGAAGATAAAGCAAAACATTGCATCACAAATCAATTTTGAATAAACTAAAGGTAATGGTGAATATTACCTATTTATACATGTTGGGGTGAAAGCATGGTTAGGTAATTCACTTTTGATCTTTTGAAAGTTTAGTTTAACACTAACTAAAACTATTGCATTTTAATAATTAATAGCTTATATACATAATTTTCATTTCCTGGTATTTTCATTTGAAAATATGGACAACTTCAAATGTGTACATGATTAAACATATACTTGATCAAAATTCATGTAAAAACATGAAATTTTGAATAAAAATGGATCAATAAAACTTGATTATGAAATATTAAATTTAAAAAATTATATTTTTTCTATAAGGAAAGTTTCAATGCATTTTATTTTGAAATGCCTCATGTGATGTTTTCCCTTTATATATATATAATATGGTTATTTTTTTGAATTCACAAGTAAATGTTTTATTCTACAATCAGGAGAGTCTAATTAGTTTAAAAGTTCAGCACGATTCTAGTTTTTTAAAAAATTCATTCATGAATTTTAATACAGTTCCTAGTAAAGTCTAGACGTAACTAAAAAATTGACAATTTTAATGTGGAATATGATTTTACATTTTAATTACATATAGAATTCAAAAACACTATGACTATGACGGTCCAAATTGTTTTTCTAACTATGCTTTCACTTGTTAGGGATTTAATTCAAAAAAGTTTCCTTGAAAGCTTTCATAGAAGTTTGCATATGACCTATTGTTTAATGAACCTTGCTAAGCACTTTCTTAATTGCACATTATGAATGAAAATTGAACAATGATGAATGAACTTTGTTCATTATAAATGAAAAATCAACCAAAAAAATTTCATCAATTGAATGAAATATGAACGCTTATGAATAAAATTTATCCACTATGAATGACAAATGAATATTTATGGATGAACTTCATCCATGAACAACAATTTACATTAAATACAGTATCTTAATTTATTTATTAATTATTAAAAATTAAGATATGTTATCTATATATTAAGGTAGGTTATATGATATCATCTGTGACAACAACATGAATGGATGTGAGCTCAATGTGAGTATGTTGTGAAAAGTTTGATGTGTATTTAATTTGAAAGTCTCTTTACCTGCTAGGGTTCAGCTAGTAGCAAACCCCTCAAGATTTCAGATGTACAAACTTGGTTCATCTTTTTAAAATATGCTACTTGCCAAACACTAGTCCCTCTATCCTCATTAGTGTTGGGCAATCCTTGGAATTTTTAAAGATGTGCTGATTCCGGTTATTTGAAAAGAAACCAGAATCAAGGAACTACCAGTTTTGGTTATTTCAAAAACCTAAAAAGATCGCGGATTTTCATGAAAGACTTCAAATTTTTTTTAAGAACCGTGGCTACATACCAAATCCAATTATTTGATAAATTTTGAGAACTGACAAGTATCCATATACCCGAGTTGATAACTGATGGGTATCAGTCCCTCATTCTAAGAACCACCCAACACAGGTTGTTGTGATAAGGGAGACTCAAACTTGAGAACCTCAAGCAATTAGAGAAAAGAGAGCAGAGATGATAGCTGAAGTGAACAGGCGAAAGACCAAGCAAGAACCACAGGAGGTTTAGGGGTTCAAATCTAGCAAGTCCCTGCACGCAAACATGTTATAACAATTTTAATCCATTTCTCCTTAAAAGAACCAGTTGAAAGATAGAATCCCCTTATGAAGAGAAATGACTGAGGCGTCTCTAATATGGGGAGGTAGGAAAATTAACATACGAAAATAATTGTGGGAATTGGTTACCAAGATAATATTGACAGATAGGTAGTTGTATTTTCTATTTTATTGAATTTCTAACCAGAAGTGGCCATTTTAAAAAATCAAACCTTCTTCTTTCTTGTGGAGAAGTACATACATTTAACTATAACTGGAAGGCACAACTGGAAAATAAAAGTGTCACATGGTCAGGTTGGCCTGCTTTCCCCTAACTAAACCCTACTCTTGAACTATCACATGGTGTTGCAAGCCCTCCCCTAAGCTTGTCAAGCTCATCCTCTCTTTCAAGGCTGCATTGTCAATATGCTTGTACACCAGTGGCCAGTACCACCCTTCACTTCTCACATCATGTCAATGATTTTAGCATTCGATTAAGATTTTAACACGATGGAATTCATGATTCCTTGATATTTATTCATTTCTTTTAATTGAGATTTGAGTTAATTGATTTCTTGGTAGTTCACTAATCACAACTAGTAAAATTTCGGTTTGCCTGTCACAACATATGTGACCCCAAGTGGTGAATGTCCAATTTCCTAGTATGTTTGGAGGGCAAACTTGCATACATTAATAATGCCTCCTCAAACATAGGAGGCACCAAATGGGTGTAAAAGGCCTTTTGTGGGCCTAAGGTGTCTCTTGCTCCTCCAGCCTCATAGATCCTTGTGATCTACATATGTTTAGGACCACAATAACATGTGTCTCATGCTTTACAATGTGTAGGGCAAATGGATTGGGGATATTCCTGAATTGTGAGGCTGGACTTGGGCTACCACCTAATCCTAGGCCCCTCATTTCTGAAATCCTTGGGGTCAATTATCCTACACTCAATTGAATAGCCCAAGCATGTCAGACGGATTATTCCCCTTACATAAATGTTTAAGGTTGCATCCCATTGGGACCTTTCCTCTGGTGTATTTTAAGCTCTGATTCAACCAAAGATTGAAAAATCTAATTTACCAGGAAATAAGAGACCATCTCCTAGTAGGAACTTGGAAGGCAACCCATCACCGCCACAAATCTGAAATCTTCCAGGGCTGATGTTTTGGCCATAGCTGTCACAATAAAAACCAAAGAGTATAACAAGTTGACATGCGAGTGTACAGGCATAACAACCTCTACACACATCACACACAAACAGCTCCTTTCCCCCTGCCCCACTTCCCCCACCCCAACAATCTAACTAAAGCAAAAACCGAGCTAACTAAATCAACGCTTCAACTTAATCCTAGAAAGTATAAACTGGAAATTTCAGCTTATACAACACTCACTGCACGAAGTGGAGTAATTACATGTTTTATGGAGCCCTTGAAAAAAGGAGAACACTGTAGTTGTATATATCCAGAATGCAACACAAATTGTGACAGCCTTGAATGCATGCCTATACATACACAGATATAATGTACCCAGACTGCCACCACCACCACCACCACCCACAACACTCGTGTTGTACACAGACAATATATGTTTGGCTTTGATGATGACTGCAGCAGAAAAACACATTTTTTGGCCTCATGATGATTGCAGTAGAAAAACAAGGGCTCATCACACATTGGCTCTACTGCGCCCTTATGGCAAGTTCAAAGTTCAAACATTCAAACCAGTAACAATAAAAATTAATAGGAAATGTTCCATGAGGTTCCCAGAAAATGAACTCACATTTCAATTCATGGTAAGTAACACATGGCCAACATTCCTCGAGATGTGGGACCAAATGAAAAACTACACTGTTGGGGAGTTCCATGGTCTCTCCATGACACAGGCTAGAGCCAACAAAACTTTGCTCTTTGCTTTACCACCTCATTTATTGATCAAGGGATTTTTATTACTTATGACACTTTGCGTGATTGTCCATCATCAGAACAACAAACACCCATGTACAAATATACACATGCATACACAACAAATCAGTGCTGGATTTTCTGTGTGATTACTTCCACCATCACTACTGCTGCTGCTACCTATACTGCCTTTTTTTTCTTTGCCTCTCTAGCTGTTTGTCTGCAGGATGCAAGCTGCTGCCACAATAGTACAAATGTCATCATCTTCACTGTGAGTAGTAGTACTACTAACTGCACTACGTTTGTTTGTATTTTGGGTTTACTGATGTCTTTTCCAATCCTTCTTGCATTGATGATGACTGCAGTTTTGTTGTTTTCCAGTTTATGGGTAAGGTTTAGGTCTGCATTCTGCATTTCCTAATGAAGTACTTGTTCTTGTGTACCGAGGTTGGAAAGAAGAAACAGCAATGGTTTTTGTTTTCTTTCACCTTTTGAGGTGCAGTTTAATGTGAGGTTTGAATAGGAAAGAAAGAAATTTTTGTTTAGTTTGAGCTTTTTTGGTGTGTGAAGTTTGCTTTATTTTTGTTTTGTTTTGGAAGCTGGGATTCAGGAAAACTTTGTTTTTGTTTTTGAGTGATGTGCAGTAAAAGTCTGGTTGTTTGAAGAAGAGCTTGAGTTTTGTGAGCTTCTGTTTTCCTAAGTACCCAATAAAAATACAAAGTTTGCTTTGCTTGAGATGAAGAGAGGACTTTTGAAGAGAGGACTTTGATGTGAAGGTCTTGGGGTTTCAAATAAAAGTTTGAGCATTTCCTTGACCATTTTCAGCAGGGAGATTGATCCAAAGAAAAACCTGTTTGCTGTCTTTGTGGACTGAAATACTGTGTTTGCTCGATGTGAGCAATAGTGAGCTTGAAAAACAATTTGCATGTGGGGACTTCTGCAATTGCTTCATTGACTAGAAGGGGATTCTGTATGGAGACAGAGATGGCTCTTGTTGCTCAAAAGATGCTTATTGGATAACAGAGTTGTGCTTCTTCTGCTCCATTCGCTTGATCTTTTTTGGATTGTCAAATTTCACCATCAGTACAGTCCTTCCCCTGCAGGTCCATTTAGTCTTGCCTCCAAACCTTGATTGTTATGCTTCCTGTTTGCTGTTATTACAATTTGACTTGCAGTGCTCATTGTCATCCTCAAATGAGATGCCCTGACTCAAGCACACACTTTCTATTTTCTTCCAGGTCCAAGAGGCTTGAATGGCATCTGATGATTCTTCACCAGGTGCATCACCAGAACAGCAAAAAAGGAGTTCTAGACAGAAGAAGAGTGCCTTTCAGCTTGAACTTCTGGAGAAAGTGTATGCTGGTATGAACTTATTCTGCAATATTCACCACATTTCTTATATCTTCTGATGTGAGAATAGTCAAGCTGTCAAGCAAATGTGCATCCAAAATTCTCTTCTGTTTTGTTTCTAGGTCTAAGAATGCTCCAGGAAGAGATGGAAGATACTGGCACCAAAAGATGGTATTACCATTCAGTTACTTGTCACGGCTTTTGTGCTGAGTATTTTGCAAGAATTGGAAGCAAACCTCTAAGCATATGTCCTTTTGGTCTTTCTGTATTGTGGAGCAGAGAATAAATATCCATCAATTGCATTCCGAGCAGGGCTTACCAAGGAAGTTGGATTGTCAGAAAAGCAGCTACAAGTTTGGTTCACTCATCGCCGTCGTAAGGACAGGCGCGATGGCATTGAAGATGATCAACTGACATTGCATGGGAATCATAACAAGAGTGAGATGCAGAGTGATGAACCTGAATTGGTAAAGGATACACAAGTCAATCTTAATGGCAGAGAAGATGTATGTCCAAAGGATCAATATCCAATTGCCACACTCCAAGACCAAGATGATGATAATGATGATGATGTGATCATTATTGAGAGTTGGAATGTCATGAATGGCTCAAATAGCAAAGTTCCAAAACCCAAAGATGAGAAGATGCAAAAACCTATTACTGTCACAAGGGGAGAAATCATGCCACAACCAAAAGAACACACGAAGATGTTGCAACTATGGAGACCAAACCCAGAACCAGAAGTTTTTACCAGTACAGAAGCCAATGAACTGGTTGCTATTGCAGCTGTTGAAATGCAATTATGTGGACCATTGCGAGAGGATGGACCTCCCTTAGGTATCGAGTTTGATACATTACCCCCTGGTGCATTTCAGGATTTCACATGCACAAAAGGTAAAGCTGTTCATGTGTTCCTTCTTCAAGCTTCTTCAAGAAGTCCCTTCTGGATTTATAAACAGCTGATTGCATGGTCCTTATGCAGCTACAAGCGATGAGAACCTTTTGTGTCATAGATACACTACTTAACATGTTTTGCAAAAGGTAACACACAACATGATACACAACAGGGAGAGTAGTTGTAGATTCAACAACCATCTAAATTGCTAAACTGACTGTGATCCTGATCTCTGTGAAGCTTTGGTGACTAATCCTGCATGTGGGCATTTGGGTTGAGATGATCAGGACTCCATAGGCTGGAGCTCAAGAAAGGCAGTGTTCAGATGGTGACTGGAAGAGCTGCAGTCCCACAAAAGAGCAAGGATCTTGTCTTTCTGAAGAACAAGAAAAGGCAACTAGGTGACCTCTATGGAAAACGTTTATCAGCTCAACTGTCTGTCCTCCAAGGTAGTTTATGTCCATCATATCCTCTTTGAGCCCATCAACCCAATCACATTCTAATTAGCATGCATGACAACCTCTGGCTTGTTTTTGGTACTTGTAATTAAAGGTGAGGAATGAGTTTTTGGGAGCATTGCACTCAGATATGTGAGGTTCGTGTTTTGCTTTGCTATGAACTTCAATGTGAGAATCCCAACAAATGCCTGCCTGCCAACATTAACCTGTTTCCTCTCTTCTTTTTTTAGGGCGTTTTGAATGATTTGCTGCAAATGGAAATGAAGATTTGCAGTTTTCAAGTTAGCAAACTGGGACTGTGAGACAGCCAATTGAAGTTAGGGAAGAAGAAAACCTGCAAGCAATCACCAGACATAAATTGTTTGGAAATTCGGAATTTGGGATTTGTTGGGCCTGGTCAAGATGCTGAATACTGAGCACTGTGACTCAATCAGGATTTTAGAGCAAATTCCTGCAGAGATATGCATTGGCTTTGCAGCAGAAAGTGTGGGTAGGTGAGTTTGTAACATTTGATTTCTCATATAGTCCATGTAAATATGCACTTGGCAATCACACTCAGTTTTTAAATCAGTACTGAAGAGTTTTGGTCTTTGATTGATGCAGAAAAGAGAACATTTGCAAACATACAAATACATACATACTACTGTTCCTTGACATTTTGACTACTGTCTTCTGTCATGTGTTAGGATTCTTCTAACAAAACACACCCAGCTTTGTAAACCAGCTTTGATAGGAAATGTAGATTTGTACATATCATACCCAACAGTGCAGAGCACAAAGCATTTCTGCTCAAGAATCAGAAAAGGTAGGTTGGTGCTAGGATGGATGTTTGCAGTTTTGGTTTTGGCTACATATGTAGTATTCTTTTTTCTTCAGTTGTGTACAGGTGGAAACAAGGTCGGCAGAAATATTTGTGAGGCAGAAAATCAAAGATTTTGTGAGACAACAACAATTGCTACATTACATCATGGCTTCTTAAAGTATTTGCTTGTTTCATTTGCTGAATCTGTGTGGCATTCACATCCAAAATACAAGAAATCATGTTCCACAATATGAAGCTTTGCGCAACACTACAAGCACTCTTTACAGTGGTGGGCATAGTTCACCCTGGCCTGGCCTATACTGAGGAATGTTCGTCTCCTTTGAAGTGTGAGATTGTCTTTTGAAAACTTCAGTGAACATTTTTAGACTCTGGCTGGTTTGAACCAGTGTTGGGTGTGTATCACATTTTTTGTGATACCCACTGGATCCGGTTTTCATAAAACAATTTATAAAAGGGTCTGGTTTTCACCTTTTTCTTTCCCCCTAAAATTTATATGCTGGGCAAGGGTGTATATATATATATATATATATACTGGTTTTCAATATGCTGGTTCTCAAAATTTTGAGAACAACCAATTCTCCTTTGCTGGTTCTCACAAACTGGGTATTACTTATATTATTATTAAAAAGTTCCAGAAAATTAAAATTAATAATTCTAAAATCTAAATTGTATTATTTTTCTTACTAATGAAAAAATTACAAACATTGTTACAAACAACTTTTCAACACTAAATAAATATTTTATTTATTGAAGTTTTGCACTTCAACAACTTCATCCCTTGCAAATTCAGTGTCAAACTCTTTTAACTCCTCTTCTAAATCTACATCCTTTTCAAGGAATTCCACTAAGTTAGATGGAGACTTACAACCTGCTCTAGGATCATTAGGCCAGTTTTTGTTGACAAATACCAACTTTTCTAAATTTTCAGTTTGCAAACAGCATCTCCTAAGGTAGGTAAGTATTTTAGCCAAAGAAAAAAATGTGTTTCAATTTGAAATCCAACAACACCCAAGATCTATTGGGCTCAAAATCCAACTATAGGAAACATTGCTTCATGTTTCTGCCACCACTGAAAAGGACATTTTATGTCCTTAACATCCAATTGATATATCCTGAAAACCATCAACGCCCTCTTCATAAGCTTTTCTACCGGTTCACTTGTGTTTACGGTTTGCTCAAAAAAATCCAAACTACAATCCTACTCAAAAATATCTTGGTCAACACAATTCCTATATAACCTTACCAAAGGATGCAAATGTTCATGGCATTTGACCAACATAGGATACAAATATTTTCTATCATATTCCTCAACAAGAGCAACACCTTGCTCCCTTCCAACAAATGAGGATATTATACAAAGACTCTTAAACCTAGGGTCTAACATTAAAAAGATCATATTATGAGCTCTCCTGTTTTCATATTTTTTCAAGAATGAAAGGAAAAAATCTAACACATTGATTATTTCCCTTCTAATGTGAAAGGTCAGCAAAGATAACTCATTATAAATAATGGAATCATTTTCCATTAGGCTTTCAAATTAAGGAATAATTTTGTTTTCATATTTCAATTTCAAACTCATCGAAATAGCAGAATGTAAAACATCACTAAAGAGCCAATGTCCATGAGATTGGTTAAGAACACAAGTAGAAACAATTGGAGAAAGACAATCCACTATAATTTGAGAAATTTGCCAAATTCGAGGTGGAGGCACTCGACCACTAGCTCTCAAAACAATATGTTTGCTATAATAGAACACAATGGCAAAACAAAATTGCAAGGCCTCTTGAAACATAATGACCTTATTAGTAAACCTACAACAAACCAATAACATAAAAGATTAGTTATCTTGTATATTTCAAAACCTAAAAAATTGCAAATTGTTAAAATAATAATGAAACAAAAAAACTATTTGGTTTTCACTAGAATGTTCAATTTTTTGGGACGAATGCCAATCTCAGAACAAGCCTTGTTCCATTCTTGCCTTCCTTTTCCAAATTTCTTAAACCAAGTGATGCACTTTTGTAGATTTGCTTGAGCAAACTTAATAGAAACATATTTTAAATCCTTACACACCTTTTTCTTTGTAGTGCCATATTGGCATGTTTTTGAAAAGGCATGCCCAAAGCAAGTGCCCTAAAAGCTCTCTTCTAAACCAAGAGGTTCACAATTTACAATGGCTTTCAATGTAATAGTCATTGCATTGAAATTTGACCCCTTAACTTTGACAGGTAATGATTTTTTTTCTTAAACCATATTTGTCCAATAACTCTATCAAATTTCTAGGTAATGATTTACCAATAATCTTTGTCGCTTCAAACAAGCCAATAGTTACATGTTTTGGTTACCAATCACTACCCAAAAAATTGATCACTAATGCAAAGACATCATAAGCTCCCTTAAACATCCAAAGATCAAAGCTTGCTATTGTAGACAAACAATCTACTAATGCAGGAAAAACATATTGTTTACTTGTCTTCTCAACTAACCTTAGCAATATCTCTTGTGAAAATTTGCCCTCTAAAAGGGAAATTTCATTTTGGACACAAACACAAAATTAAACGTTTTAACCACATATTTTCCACAAACTAAATTAGTAAATTGTTCTTAATAATCAAAAAGCCCAAGTCTTCTAATTTTTTTTTCTATGGCACATCCTCTCTTTTGAAGGAATCTTTGACAAAAAAAAATTTAGAAATTGAACCACCAGATACAATCGCTCTTTTCTTTACTAGTTGTCTTTTTGCACTTCCTTTTTGTAAAAATTTTATTTCTTTTTCAAACATTTTTGTAATAACAATGTGATTTGCATCCATATGTTTTTTTTCTTAAAATTATTCCATTTTTTTTATAATAAGAAATTAATCCTTTCCTTGCTTGAATTTTCAATTTTATTCCTACTTAAGTTTTTGATAACAAAAGATATAATGCATGACTTGTGTATTCTCAAGATCAAAATTGTATTATCATTAACACAATAAAAACTCCAACATAAAGATCATATTCCATGTGATTGCCAACTTTTTCTTTGTGCATGCAATTTTTTAGGATTTATCTCCATTTTTTCTTCTTTCTCATTTTCTGGATTCTTGCTTGTTTCAATTTGCACACTTACATTTTCTTCCATAATTTCATCATTCATAGAGATTTCAATTGTCTCATTATTTTCCATTACAACATTTTCATTTGCAGAAGACTATTCCATTGGTAGTTTTCATAATAATATTTCCAGAGTTAACTAAGGTACAAGATTAACAGACCATTCCAATTTTTTTCACAAACAATAAATAAATAAATCAAATATTCACAAAAGTTTAAGGTTTAGAAAAAACATTCACAAAAACAATGGGTTTAAGGGTAAAGTTTTGAAAAAAAAAACATTTACAAACAATTGGGTTCAAAGTTAGGAAACAAAATAAAATTATTCATCTTTCTTTAATTAAGGTTATAAAAATGTATAATGATAATGTTTTTTTAAAAAGTCATTTGGGTTTATGGATATCCTACACATTAACAAACAAAAAATCAAATTACATTCTAAATAAACATATGACAAGAATAAAAAAAACAAACCCAAAATAAAACAAAACATAAATCTAAGACAAAACTATTGAGCAAAAAAATAAAATAAAAGAAAACTAAGCACAAAACCAAAAAAAAAAAACAAAAAAATAACCTACTTCTCTAATGGTTGTTGGAGAACTCACTTCTCCGAGCTCCAAGCTCCCTTCTACAAAAGAAGAGGGAGGAGGGAAAAACCAACCATTAAAGTAACAAAGTAATGAAGCAATGAGGCACAAGGCAACAAAGCAACAAATGGGGGGGGGATCATAAAGTACTTCAAGGCAACGAGGTAGTGTGCGATGGCAACACACAATGGCAGCGAGGCAAGGCAACAAAGTAAAGAGGCAACACACAAGGTAGCGACACTACACAATGAGGCAAGGCAGCACAACGAGGCAAAAAGGTAGCATGATGAGGTAGCGAGGTGAGGAAATGAGGCAATGTGACAGTGCAATGAGGCAACAAGGTAGTAAGGCAACAAAACAACATGCAAAGCAATGAAGTGACAAGCGTGTGAGGCAACAAGGTGACAAGTCTGCGAGGTGACAAGTGTGTAAAGTAACATGACGATGCAACAAAGCAACACGAAAAAGGCAATGAAGCAGTGAAACAACATGCAAAGCAATGAGGTGACGAGCATATGAGGCAACAAGGCGATGAATGCACGAAACAATGAGGTGACAAGCATGCGAGGCAATAAACAGTGCACAAGGTAACACAAGGAGGTAGTGCGAGGAAGCAACGAGGAGGCAACAATAAAACAATAAAACAAGAGGCAAAGGAAAAAAATAAAAGGGGAAAAAAAGAATGTGAGAGAAGGTGAAAAGCAATGCAAAGAAAAAGTAAAAAAAAAGTGAAAAAAATTAACTTTATGATTTAAATCCAAACTCCAAAATCTAAACAACACAAAACAATATAAAACACAACACCCAACCACAACGCCCAACCTTTGTGAACACAAGTGAAAAAATGCAAGAAGAAGAACAATAAAAAAAATGCATTTTATAAAAAAGTTAGGGTTTTTTGGAAGTGACCATTGGAATGCGATGCCTCCACTTAACCCTAAGTTTTCATCTAGGGTTCTCTTGAGACCCTTACCTAGGTTAAGGGTTAGACTTTAATCGAGTTTCACTATTTTTATTTAAAAAAAAACTTAATCAGATATCACCATCTAGTTCTCACACAAGTGAGAATTGGTGATCCGGTTTTCAAATAGGGTATCATTCAGTGTGATACCTTGAGGGGTTTAGACTCTAATGCTCGATAGGATTTTTGATACTTGCCCGATATTGGTTTGAACTTGCCATAAGTGGGGGAAAACCATTTATAAGATGAGAATTACTTGTTTTAAATTGATGAAATTGAACCTGCCAAAATTTATTATAGTCAAAGCAAGGTTTTTTCTCCAATTTTGTTATGTTGGCAATCATTCATAAGAAAATTTAGCCAAATTTGGCTATAGACTAGATATGAAAGTAAAAAAAATTTAAAGATCTTTTAAAATTTTGGCTTTTTTGTTTGAACTTGTTATAGAAATCTAGTGAATTTTATTTTTTTGGAATATGGTAAACTAGGCCATTTTTTAAATACAAATCCTTTGTATCAAGGTTTTTGGATACTTATAGCTAAAATTTGCCATTGGCCAACAGTTGTTACATCAACATAGGGAAATAATGGTAAAAATTGTTGTCATTTCACCAAATGTACATGATGAAATGGCAGTCGTCACCAGCCAACACTATGAATTTTGTACATTTTTATTGCAACATTAGTTGTTTTGATGATGGAGGTGCCAAAAGATCCCCAATTGTAGTTAGACGTTAATGGCCATACTTGAAGTTTTTTTTTTGCCATCCAGTTCCCAAAGCAACGAGTTGTTATCATTGAATCTTTTTTCTTCCCTTAACATCACCCTTGCCAACCAATGATTTTAGTGACACTCCCACTTCACCAGTGCCACCCATTAAAAGTTAAAATTTAGTTTTTGTCTTTTTTTTTGGTGTAGGTCTCTCCCAACTTCAATCATTGGCATGACAAAAGTGAATGCACATAGTTTGTCATTAATTGTTGTCCACCAAAAATAATGTTGTGAATGTTCTCAACAAGCAAAATCATTGGTTTGGCAATGTTGTACACTTGTACAAACTACATGTATGCTAAATAAAATTGAAGGAAGAATGAAAATGCTTTAAGAATCCTCATTATCATCATTGTTTTGAGACAAGGAGGATGAATGATTTGGCATATTTACCATAAATGCCAATGACCACCATCTCCATGGTGCCCAACTCCTCAAGATCATCCTATGAATGAATTCTTAGATGATTTTTGTGTTGAAACAAATCTTGAAGAACAATAGGAAAGAGTTCATTGTTTTCAATAATTGTCATACTAGCCCACCCTCAAGACAAACATCTAGTCTTTCAAATTTGTTTTTGAACATCTCCCTAAAGTTTGTTATTTTGATGTATGCACCAACATTTAAGTGCAAAGAAAAATTATTCACCAAGGCAAAACCGATGGTCAAAGAAATCAACATATCGTATTCATAATCAATTCTGAAATCACTATGGATATATTTATGTCCATTGCCTGTAACATTGTACAAATCATACCAACTTAAAATCCACCTTTCAAACGACATGCATAGAACATCTTATTTGGACATTTATAATGGACATAACACTTAAAGGATGCCGACTTCTTCTTATTGGGATTGAGAACAAAAGCCTTGTTAAGACTGAAAACCACTGCCATCATCATACACCAAACACATAAAATAAAAAACCACAACACAAAAAATGTTTACTAAACTTATACAAACACAAAAAAGTTATATATATCTAACAAAAATAATCACATTTAGAAACATCACCAAAGAAACAAAAGACAAAATACCAAAAAAATTCTACTGAATTGATTAAAAGATAGAAAAATGTTGTAATGTTGTTCAAAAAATTCTATTATACACAACCCAACCCCAAATGTATAAATTGTGACAAAAGCATGTAGATTTAAAAACATTGTTAGAATGTGAATACAAAAAATCATTAAAAGAAAAATTTTAATCTATGACTCCATGCATCACTAATTTTGTACTCATATTGGCATATGATTAAAGGCCCTTAGTTGTACAGATAAATAGCAAAGGAAAAAAAGTCATTGAATGTTCAATGTGACATTTTTCATCCTATAATCATTAAAGGCAAGCCATAAAAAACAAGTCATATATAATATTGAGGTGTCATATAACAAATGATTTAAAATATGATTGGTAGACAATGGACCATTTGATTACTCAAATTTATACCTAGATTAATTTTTAAGAATATAATAATAATAATAAAATTTAATAGGTAGGTAGGTAGGTAATAGGTTTAGGTAGGTTGAAAAAAGTCAATAGGTAGGTAGTAAGTTAACCTACCTAATTTAACCTACCTACCTAATTACTTTAGTATAGCCTATTTACCCTAGCCCTTTAAGAATGCACATAGGTTGCAAATATTAGGAATTGAACCTTTCAACCTTCACAATGATAAACCAAGTGCTTACCAATGGATTACAACATCAAAAATTGTTTTTTTTTTGTCAAGTTTTTATTTCACATGTTTATTTCATATTGTTATAAGACTATGAAATAGGTACTAAGCAAGTTGTAGGATGATAGGTAGGAGGTAGGTAGGTTGTAAAACATAAGAAATAAATAGGTAGGTAAATAAATAGGTGGGTGACTAGGTAGGTAAATAAGTGAATGGGTAAGTAGTTAGGTAGGCATGTGGGTGGATGGGTGGTTAGGTAGGTAGGTGCATGGGTGGGTTGGTAGGTAAGTAGGTAGTTGGAAGGTAGGTGGGTTGGTGGGTAGATGAATAGATAGGTTGGTAAATAGGTAGGTAGGTAGGTAGGTGGGGGGGTAGGGTTGTTTATGTTCATATCAAATGACTTGTAATCATTTTTTTACATTGTAATGACAATTGGATGTTCACATCACTTTGTCATTAGTCATGGATGATATATAAATGAAACAAAAGTGATGAAAATTAACGCCCTCCATCTTGTACCGCCTCATAATTTACTAGTCACATGCCTCATTAATATTTGATTATGACTTTTTACACATAAGATTCAAAGTAATAATTTATGACTGAAATCATATATATAGTCATTCAGAACTTATAATCATAGATTTTTTTGTTGCAAAGGATAGAATGCCTTTTAGTGTATGATAGATCTTGCTAAATTCCCAAAATGCAAAATAACAAGTCTTGCAAATTAAAATTCAATAAAAACAATTGTTGTGCAATACCATGTTGATGTTTACAACTATCATTGTCATCACACATACAAAACATAAAATATCTTAAATAATACACTATGACCAAACCAAAATGGTCATTCGCCTTAAATGAAAAAGGAATCCAAACCCAACATTTTCACACAACAAAATGCAAAACTAATATTATGCAAAAAAACACAAAAACTTGCATATAACAATGGAATGTGTTTGAGTGTCAAATCACCAAAAGTGATTTGAGATTGCACAAACTATAATTATATCCCAAACACAAAACATCCCAAACCTTATTCACCTCTAAACCAGTTCGAGATTAAAAACCCAAACAACTAAATTAACTCAATTTATCCCTAATTAATTGAGATTTAACCAAACATTAACAAATATCTCAAAACAAAATACATACAAGTTTGGTAAAAAAACACATTTTAATGAAGTCAATTTCATTAATAAAACATAAACTAGGATCTGTAGTAAGTATATACCAATGTTGTGTGGGTAGTGTAAATAACCATATATATGACGTGTAAATGGTGTGTAAGTGTAAATCATACATTTACATGTATTATACAAAATTTCATATACATGTATACTTACCCATCGCATGAGTATGTAGATTCATTATACATTTACACAACTATGTGCATTTTTTTTGGCCATGTTTAAGTTGTGTACATACATATTAAGGTTAGGGTTCCTCTTTTAGGGTTTGTAGTTTGTAATCATTTTGGTTTGTGTAACATGTAGTATTTCAACAAAGTTGGGAGTGAAGAGGTCCAACTCTAGTGGTGCTTTGCATTCAACTTTGCCAACTCGTAGCCCATTTCAAATGAATAAGATGTTCACACTTCACATTCACTCCCCCTTGTTGCCTTGCTGCCCCCCCCTTTTTTTTGTTGTGCACATTATGTGTATTGTGTAATGTGTACCAAGGTTGTTTTGCTCCCCTTTTGTTTTTTTGTTTGCAAGGAAAGGAGGTGGGAATGCATTAGTTGAGGTAAAAGCACCATTGTCGTTACTTCTTCAAGCTCAACTTTAGGTGAACAAGAGGGCTCACTTTCACTCCCCCCCTTGTGGTTTGATCCCCTTCTTTTTTTTCTTGTTTGCAAAGGTTGGAGCCCATTGCTTTTCGAGCTCGGGCTTTAGGTGAACACTTTTGCCCATGTCTGTGTTCTTCTTGTGTCCACATTTTTTTCGTGTTTATGTGCGTGCTTTTGTGTGTGTTTTTGGGTCCCCAAAGTTTTGCTCCCCTTCTCTTCTTTCCTATTTGCAAGGGTGGGAGTGTGGTGGTTGAAGAAGGAAGGTCATTACCCAAGCTTCAAGTAACATTCTCGCCCCATGTCTATGTTCTTATTGTATATTTTAGGTTTTTCTTGAGTCTATGTGTGCGTAATCTTTTGTTTTTATGTGCACCTTCATGTGTTTTTTGAGCCACCGAAGTTTTATTCCCTTTTTCTTCTTTCTTAGTTATAGGGGTGGGAATGCGGTGGTTGAGATAGGAGCACCATCATGCAAGTTTTTTTGTGCTTAGACTTCAAGTGAGCACTTCTACCCCATATTTATGTTTTTTTTATGTCCACATTCTTCCCATGTTTGTGTGTCTTGTGTTTTTATGCATGTCTTCACGTGTTTTTTGTGCCTCGAATTTGTTCCCCATTTTTTTTAAAGATTTGTAAAGGTGAGAGTGCAATAACAACAACAATACATCCAACTCCAACATCACTTGTAGCAACAACTTTTAACGACTATAACAACAACAATTGTAGAAATAATAACATCAATAATTACATCAACATCAACTTTAGCAACAATAACTTTAACAACAATTCCTCCATTCCAACAACAAAGGCTCCAATAAATATCTCCAACAGTAACAACTCCAGCAAATAATCTCCAATAGCAACAACTCTAGTAAATAATCTCCAACAACAACAATAGTTTCAAGTTTTTAGCAACAACAATTTTTCCATTCTAGTAACAATTCATTCAAGCTTCAATAGATAGAAGTTCTAATAGGTTCAAGTGAGCTCTCTTCATTTTTTTCAACTTGCACATTTCTATTTTGATTGCAACATTGAACCCCCAATGCAACAACATAATTTGAATTGTGATTAAAATTTTGAGTCCCTTCTTTTGCAATGTTTAGGGCTTATACAATGGCAAGAAAAGAACAACATTGTGTGGTATGGGACACCTTAGCCTCATTGCCCTTTGATGTAGATGTAATTGATGTGCATTTGGTCCAAGTTAGTCAATGTAATCTTCCATATAATAGGGGAACATTGTCCTCATCTAATGGTTTTAGTATGAATACCCAAAATTCTACTACTAGGGAGGAGGATCAAATAACACCTTTGTTGACTTTACACAAGCAAGCCAAGTTTTGGACTATTCATAGTTGCAAATATGTTCCATGGGCTTTCCTTGTTGTAAACAATGTGGACATTCCAAATTGTGAGCTAGTTCAACAATTATAATGTAGTATTTGTTTCCCACATGTTATCCATCCTACTTTGGTTGAGAAGAAGACAAAAGGGGAAAAAGGATTATTGCATACAAGAAGTCTTTTGGGATAGGTCTTATGAAGCGGCATGTTGAATTTGAGCATGTCAAGCTTATAGCTACATATGTTATTGAAGTTTTTGCTATTGAAAGCATTAGGGGTTCATAATCAATGAGCGATGAGGGTTGTAGGTCATGTATGTAGCATACCAAGAAACACCCAAAAATAACACTAGGTGTAATTTCATATTTCTTTGGAAGTAAAACCCTTTACAAAAAGGAAGATGAAGTACAAATTTTTTTCCTAAGGACTTGGTGTTGCTCACGAGTAATGGCTAAAGGATATCTCCCCTTGAACACTTGTGAAAATGTGTGGATGTGTAAATTAACATTGAGGCTTGATCCAAAGTTGGTGTTTCCTTTTCAAAGAACACTATCATAAGAGATTCTTCTAGCCATAGTTGCTAAATGTCTAGATTTGTATGTGTGGCCTCAACTTGATGCAACACCTACATCCACAACTACTTTTGATCTATGGATGAGTAGGGGGCAATAAGATGCTTTGTTTTTAAAGCCCAAATCAATTGAATGGATTTTTAGAAGAATTCAAAGTGAGTGAAATTTTATGTGTTACTACTTTTGATACTATATGTACTTCTAGTTTTGACATAGAGTGTGTACATCGTACCATGGAAACACTCCACAACTATCAAGTTATATGTCCAACTTCTTAAGTATAGGTTGAATTTGCAAGCAAAGGTTGATGTTGTAGAGGACATGGACATGTGCATGAAAGTGAAGCAACTTGGTGCCAACATGTGATTACAAGTAGCTATTGTGTTGAAGCCTTTCCTGGATTTCATGGATTCTTTCAAATTGTTTAAAACCCACGATGTGCTTGTTTTGATGTTAGATCTTTGCTTTAAGGACTTGAGTTTGGTGGGGGATTATGTTGGCCATGCTTGAACAATTGAAATTGCTACAACATATGACACCTAGTTTCTACTCCCAACCCTCATGACTTTGTATTAAAAATTGCATGGGCGATCAAGTGCATCCTCAAGTGTTGTGTAAGAAGTTGCAAGACATACTAATGTTGTTTTTGGAGTGGGACTATTTGAAGAGGAGACTTGTTTCAAACAAGTGTTCTTTTGATCATTTGTAGGACATTATAAGGACACATGATTTCTTTTTTTGAAGTTTATAGTTACACTTTACACATTTCAATAACTACTCTACTATCCCTGTTGGAAAACAAAAATATATATCTTAGGGCATGAGTATGAGCCATGGGTATCCCTCTTGGGCTGATACTACCTTGCCATCTGCAGAGTAAGTTCATTGTAATGCATCTAGTGACTTAATTTGCAATGTAATTGAGAGATCATGTCCATGTTTGCAGCATGTTGAACCTGGAGCAGTGGATCTTGTGGCATATATATCCTGAAGTAGATTCTTTCCCCAGTATGTCCTCTCACCAAAGATGTTGTGCTTTTGTTCTAGGCATGGTAACTTGAAGATGCCACTTTCCTCTTATAACAGTAAAGATATGACTCTTGACATATATTCATGTCAGAGAAAACATACTAGTATTCTACTGCCACCCCTTTCATGTCCCGCTTTGGTTGCTGGAGCCATTCTTTCCCCTTATAACATGTTCTTTATTATGTATACAGGCATGTCTCTCTCTGTGCTGAAGGTGGATGACTTAATTCTAGATGCACTTGAAGCTCCCACTCAGGCATAAGCTTGGCCTGTTGGTGTTGCTGGTGCATCTCTTGAAGAAGTTTACATTATCTCAACATGATGCTGTCACTAATTGCATAATGTGCTCTTTTGTACAATGTCTGTGGCAAAGGGAGAGAGAGACCAACATGGCTGGTCATTCAAGTTTAGGGTTGTTCTTGTAGTAAATCCTTCCGATGCTTGTTGAAATGAATTTCATATGGAGTACTATTGATCCTGAAAATAAGTGCCTTGTGTTTACTCTTCTGTTTTGACCCCCACGACCATGCCAATCAACAACATTGCCTGTTGCACTTCTACTTCCAGCACAACACCAAAACAAAAGTACTCTGCTCAAAGCATCACCTGTTTCACAGTTTCATTTTCAAACCATGCCCCTTGTAAAACTGTGAACACTGATGCTATAGATACTCAACAAATGCTGTTGTCCTTGATTAAGATTTGTATTTTTGATCGTCAGTTTTGTGGGAGCCATGAGTATTTGTTCTGGAAACTCTTAGCCTTTGTCATGGACTAGAGCCTCACACAATGTGCATATATGTATGTATCACTACTGATTTATAGTAGCTGTTTTGTAGTCCTGTTGATCTTAGACTAGCAGTTGTGATTGTCATCCTTTATTATATCTAATTTGCAATCAGAAAGATAGGTTTTCACATTTCTTGTCTCATTCTATCTTGCATCAAATGATGATTTTCATTTCCATGTCTTTGTTGGGGTATTCAGGCTCCAAGTCAGCCAAAGGAATTGACCTCCTGAGGCCCGAAACTGCAGGTGGCCATCTACTCAGGTGCAAGGGGCTGTGCTTGATTTTCAAGAATCATTGAATGATTGGGACAACAAAGTTGGACATGGTGATTGTGGAACAACCATAAGTTCTGCTGCAATGGACTGGCCAAAACTAGATAGCATGTGTCTATGGAAAGAGTTGTAGTTGATTTTTCTGGCATCAGGACTGGCCTCTTCATGATGAGTGTGTCACTTGCATGTTAACAGTTCAAAATAGTGATAAGTTTGCATAATACAGACTTAACATCAGTTTTGGTGCAAGTTCTTTGTTGGATACATCAGTTGGTGACTATTTTGCTTCTGCAGCTACCCCCTCAATGATGCTGCTGAGACTGTAAATCAGCTAGGTTGTTCAGTCAAGAGAGTAACAGGTGGTACTAGTGGCATTCTATAAGATTTCCTGAACACCTTTTACCCATTGAACTATATTTTTTTCCCTTTGCAGCACACAGGATCAGAGGTGTTTGCGGTTTCTCTGCAGTACTGATGTCCTTAAGTTGTCATATGTTTGCTTTGTTTCTAACCATCTCAAGGGAGGGTAAATTCCACCAGATCTTCCTTCGTCAGCTCATGACAATGTTCTCCTTCATGTCACTGTGGGCATTACTTCCTGTATTTCTGTGAGCTTTTGGATTTTGTGCTCAAGTTGTTGGCAGTACCATGCCAGAGTGGAGACAGCAGCCAATCATATGATCAGACTGGAATCATCCTCACAGACAAGTTTTTGAGTTCTGACATTGAACGTTTTTGTCAATGTTGAAGGTATGACGTATTCTGTAGAGTAGCCTATGCAAACCTAAAAGAGAATGCAACTGAAAATGTTTCTGTCAGAATATACAAGTCTGTCAGTCATCCAAACCTCTTGTGTGTTTTGAAGATTAGATCCTTGATGTGACTTAAGACTCTCTACCTCATGCTCAATTTGAGAATAAGTTGCCATGTACTTCTGTTTCTTATGTTGCATTTGATGTCTCTCAGTGATACTGCTGTATATACTACATAAATGATAACTTCAACTCCAGTTAGTTGTGTCAGTGATCACAGTATAAGCATCATTGTCTGCTGATATAAGAGGGTTGATGATCCTTTGTTCTCACCCTCAGGGTCAGTAGCATTTGAGGCAGCTGTGGCAGCTGTAAGTAAATGTGGAGGTGCATCAGCAGGGCATTGAACATAATACTAGACACTCTTATTCCTGCATCAACAACACTTCAAGAGGTCCCAGAACATGTAGATCAACCAAACTTTTCAGTAGTGTCATTTCCTTCTTGCTTTCAGGTACTGCTCTCAGAGGATTTGCACAAAAAAATTATGAAAATTCATTGTGCAAACAGCTATCATTGGTAATTGAAAACCAGGGCTGTATCTGGTCACTAGGCTTCCTCCACAGAGATCTTACAAGAGCCTATTGTAACATCTCCTGAAGTTCATGATGCACAAAGACAGCAATCAGAGGACATGATCAGCAACTATTACTTATTGCCGTCACATTTTTGTGTCAGAACTGTTGATGTGTTGCTAACTAACTGGTTGGTTCAGGGTCAGGAGAGGCTTGTATGTGTGCATAATCAACAGGCTCACCCAGCAATAAAGTGTTCCTTTGGATACAACCAGAGATGCTGCCAACCTTCATTGCTGCAAAGAGGTGTAAATTTTCAAGGACTGAATGATCTTTGCTTTAACAGGGATTGCACAATTTGCAAATTCAAGCTAGAATGAATGAGTCAGAGAATATGGATCATGGGGCATGAAAGCTCTCATAGTTATTTTGTTGTCAACCAATTTCTTAAGCACCCATTGATGTAACCAGGAATTTTTTGTTTGATTGGGCAATTTTGCAGAACTTGGCTGTAAATGAGGATCCAGTAAAAGCCTTTATTTTAGCAGCAAATTCAGCTGCAGCTGGTGCAGAGGCCCCAAAGAACATGCTGACTCTGGTATCTTTTTAACTACATTGTATCACATACCCTTTCACTTGCATTCAACATATTATTCACAGGATTCCTTCTGAATCTTCTTCCTTTTGCCAACCACAGCTTACTTTCAGAAAAACTAAAGGGGTTGGCATCATGGCACCTTTTCAAGAGAAACATTGTTGAGCACAGCAGATATTCAAGTGTCTCATTTCTCTCTTGGCAGGCTGGCCAATTAAGCTGCATGCCTCCACAAGTCCTTCCAAAGTTCCAGGCCCTGGAGCTATGGTAATGGCTGCATGGCTCATGGCAGCTGCATGCCTCCACAGGTACTTGCAAAGTTCCAGGCCCTGGAGCTATGGTAGTGGCTGCATGGCTCATGGCAGCTGCTATGGCAATCTCACAACACTCTGGCATATATTATAAGCCCAGATATGCCTTTCAAAATCATGCCTTTACCATTTTTTAGCCCTAACTAACACAAATGTCTATCAGGTCAAACCTTCCATGATTTGCTAGGCTTGATATCAAGGTGGATGTGATAGAGGTTTAGTGAAAGAGGCACAATACATACCTCCCTTTTGAAAATTAATGCAAAAACTTTGCCATAACTATGCAGCAAATGCATGGCTCACATAATTCAGTCACTGTCTCTTTTGATATGCTTATGCACATAGACAATCTTGCTATGCTTGTTCATGTGCTTGTTACATTTTATGCTTTTCCATACTGGTAATGTGCTCTCTGTGTTGTCACAAGTTCTCAGTATTGTTGTAGAAGTCTGACATAACATTTGGATTCAATTTACTTATCTCGGTTTAAATGATGCTTTCCATGTTTCCATCAGTTCTCTAGTCATGCATGGTACTTGTACTTTTGTTCTAGCTCTAGCAGAACATGTCCTCAATGATGGCATTCCCATATTCTCTCCCAATGTCATTTCCATTCCAATGACCAGAAATGATTTGGATACAGAAATGTTACATTGCACTTGCTAGAACTGGCTTTCAAATTAGAGCTCAGTTGAAAGTGTGAGCTATGCAAATTTATACAGGGGAAGGTAGGTCTTCAGATTGATGGTGTATGATGCTGCATTAACAAGATGTTATGAGGCTGTTCTCGATGTTGGAGACTTGAATGAATATCTAGTTTCTTTTCGAATGTTATATTAACAGGGGTGTTGTGTCTCTACAGTTAGTATTATTTTTGAAGTAATGATTAACACACATCTTGATGAGGAAAATCCTAAAATTTTATTTGACTAGTGATTGACTAGTCTAATCCACCTGATCTAACTTGATGAAAATGTTTTCAAATAGAAATGACAATGTTCTAGCCAATAAGCAACCATCATGTGATGGAATGCAACACCTGTGCATTAAAAGTAAAGGGGATATGGTTGACTATTCTCATCCCTTCCCCATCAAATCCTGCACAAATTAGTCCACTGGAGAGTTTCAGCAAACTGATAAAGCATATAACAAGATTTCTGCATAAGTAGAATTTTAACTGAATTTAAGAATACAGAAGATCTTAAGGTAATATTATCCACTTCAAGAATTTTACAGGCTCCAGGGTTGTATCTTTGAGTTGAGGATTGTTTTGAGCTTTTCAAACAGTGGAAAATGCAAACACTATATGAGTTTTCAATTTGCTTTTGTTCATGAATTCATTGGGTTGAGATGTGCATGCATGTCTAGATTCTGGTTTGTACTGAGCAACTTCCACTTCTTCCTTGCTAAACAGGAAGAAGCAAGTGTCAAGGGCGCTTCAATATGGCTTACATGTTTACATCACAAATTTAGGCCTGATTTTGTGGAAGCTCATCATTTGCATTTGCACATGCGAGTAGAGCTTGGAACTGTTTGACCTCATCAAAATCTTCAGTCTCACTTTCTGTACAGCTTTGCAGCTCAGTTAGCTGCTTGAGCTCCTCCTCCAATAGTTGCAACTGTTTTCTCTTCCCTGCATGGTCAGCCTGCAAAGCATAACAATTGCATGCAGGCTGCTAAGCATATAAAGAATGTGTGTTCAGAACTTGCTCTGAGTTTATCCAGGCTCTTGAACAAAGTTGGTTGACCAAACTCAGCAAAAAAAAAGGAGCAATCACAAATTTAAAGGCTTGTGTCAGAGAAGGTGCAGATTTGAATACCTTGAGTTTTTTGTACTCGTTGGCAAGGGTCTTGTTTTTCAGGAGGAGCTTCTCTGATAATACACGGCTGACCACAATCTCTGCTTGCTTGTGGTGCATTTCCAGCATCCAGCTGGATATCCAGACAAGACAAAATCTCAGTTCCCACATGACTTCATTGTGCCAAGACTTTGTTTGAAATGGTGAATGAGGTGAAAAAAAACTCAGAAACATAGAACCTTTGAATGCAGTGTGAGAGGTCTTATGATTCACCTTTCACGTTCCTTGTTCAGTTGTGCTCGTAAGTTTGAAACTTCTTCATCCTGCACCAATGAAAGTCTTGGCCATTAGAGTCTGATCCAAGTTGTCTGCCTGTATATTGTCAGAAAGAACAGAAACCAGAGAAGGGAACACCACCTTTTCTTGAGCTTCATCAAAATGTCGAGCCCTCTCTGAGATCAGCTCAAGTTGCTGTTGACTCACAAGAGACTGCATTACCACCACAATATATAAGAACTAAGATCCTGTCAGCAAGTTGTCAAATGAAGAATTTGGGTGAGGTATGGATAGAAGAGAAGCACGCACAGCATAGTTGCTGATATCCAGTTTTACACTGTGGAGATCACGCATTACATCTTGTGTAAGGCTCTCTGCATCTGCAAGTTGTACATTCAGTGTGCTTATCTGCAAAAACCATATGAACACAATGAGGACCCTTGTTTCACATCTAGGTTAGAATTCTTGCAGCATATCATAAGCTTTTGTCATTGCTTTTCCCCTGCATGAATCAACAATCCTTCAGCAGGGAAGTATTGTAGAAAGGACAGACCTGTTTGTCTTTGTGTTCGCATTCTATGCGGAGGGCCAGTATCTCCTGCTGCACATGTGTTAAATCTGCTTCCATGTCCTCAATTTTCCTTGTGTAGTCATCACACTGGCAGTGCAATGACTCAAGTTTCTTGCGTACCTGTTCCAGTTCCTTATCTTTCTCATCCAATTGCCTGCAAAAAGAAAGCCACAAGAACTTCCAATGAAACTCCAATCCATACAGTGTTTGTTTGCTGAAATTTGTGACAGGATGCACGTCCAGAGAGAAGTAAAAAAAAGCTTACCTTTGCAGCTCAGCATTTGTGGATTGTGCTGTCTGGAAGCTCTGTGCATTCCAGGCATCAGTACTGCGCAGTGCATGCATCATGGACATGTGATTCCTCATGCCCTCAAGGTCCAACTCCAAATCTTCTCGCATCATTCGCTGTTGCTCTGATTCTCGCTTCAGGAGGTCAAGCTGCAATTAATGCTTGACTTGATCAGTCCATGTCACGCATATACTAGAGAGACTGCAATAGTACAAAGCTTTGAATTTTCACACACCTGATTCTCTAAGGCACTAAGAGTACTTTGTAATGCCTCCACTGAAGTTTGAAGAAGCCTTGATTCCTCCTCCTTCTCTTTGAGACATCTTTCAGTCAACTTAGCATTCTGCATACAAATATGCTTAGTTAGATCGATTTAGCAAGAGCAAACTCAAGTAGGAAGAGACATAAAACAGTGCCCAGTATTAAGACTTGCTACAATCATTCATGTTAGAGAGGACTAGAGCAAGAGAGACCTTTTGAGCTTCAAGAGCAGCTGCCTCATGAGAATCTGCCTGAGATTGCAGAGTCACCAGTTCCTTGTGCAATGATTGCAGCTCTGTACAGACCCTGTCTCTGTCAGATTTCATAGTGATCAGGTTTTGCTCTGCATTCTCCAATAGGGTTTCCTTTTGTTGCACTGCAGCTAAGTGCTGCTTTTCAAGACTTTCAATGGCATCTTCCTTTGCATTCAACTCCTCCTCCAACATGCCAATTCTTAGTTCAAGAGACCTCATCGCTTCAACCTTCTTCTCCAGCACTGCAATCTCAGCTTTCAGCTTGGGGCATTCATCTTCCAGTTGGATCTGTGTTGCAACTCTGTGATCAAGCTCCACCTCCAAAGCAACTTTCTTTGCTTGCAATTCTGCAACTTGTGCATTCAATCTATCATTTTCTTCTGTCATGTCAAATGCAGTAATTCTTGCTGCCCTGAATTCATTTTCCATGTGGGATGCTGTGAATTTTGCTGCAACAAGTTCATGTTCCAGTAGGATCTGGGCTGCAACTTTCTGTTCAAGCTCACACTCTGCACTAGCCTTAATTGCTTCCAGTTCTGCAACTTGTGCATTCAGTCGAGTATTTTCTTCTGTCATGTTAGATGCAGCCATTCTTGCAGCCCTGAGTTCACCTTCCATGTGTGAAATTGCCAGTCTTGCTCCTACAACTTCACCTTCTAGTATGATTTGTGCTGCAGCTTTATGTTCAAGCTCCCCCTCTGATGAAACCTTCCTTGCTTGCAGCTCTGCAACTTGCCCATTCAATCTAACAATTTCTTCTGTCATGTTAGATGCAGTCATTCTTGCTGCCCTGAGTTCACCTTCCATTTGGGAAACTGCCAGTCTTGCTGCCACAACTTCACCTTCCAGTAGGATTTGTGCTGCAGCTTTTTGTTCAAACTCCCACTCTGAAGAAACCTTTTTTGCTTGTAGTTCTGCCACTTGCCCATTCAATCTAACAATTTCTTCTGTCATGTTAGATGCAGTCATTCTTGCTGCCCTGAGTTCACCTTCCATTCGGGAAACTGCCAGTCTTGCTGCTTCAACTTGACCTTCAAGGAGGATTTGTGCTGCAGTTTTCTGTTCAAGCTCTCCCTCTGCAGCAACCTTCTTTGCTTGCAGTTCTGCAACTTGTGCATTCAATCTAGCATTTTCTTCTGTCATGTTAGATGCAGTTATTCTTGCTGCCCTGAGTTCACCTTCCATTTGGGAAACTGCCAGTCTTGCTGCTTCAACTTGACCTTCAAGGAGGATTTGTGCTGCAGTTTTCTGTTCAAGCTCTCCCTCTGCAGCAACCTTCTTTGTTTGCAGTTCTGCAACTTGTGCATTCAATCTAACATTTTCTTCTGTCATGTTAGATGCAATTATTCTTTCTGCCCTGAGTTCACCTTCCATGTAGGAGACTGCCAATCTTGCTGCTTCAACTTCACCTTCTAGTATTATTTGCACTGCAGCTTTCTGTTCAAGCTCCCCCTCTGAAGAAACCTTCTTTGCTTGCAGTTCCGCAACTTGCCCATTCAATCTAACAATTTCTTCTGTCATGTTAGATGCAGTCATTCTTGCTGCCTTGAGTTCACCTTCCATGCAGGAAACTGTCAGTCTTGCTGCTACAACTTCACCTTCAAGTAGGATTTGTGTTGCAGCTTTCTGTTCAAGCTCCCCCTCTGAAGCAACCTTCTTTGTTTGCAGTTCTTCAACTTGCACATTCAGTCTAGCATTTTCTTCTGTTGTGTTATATGCAGTCATTCTTACTGCCCTGAGTTCACCCTCCATTGCCTTCAATTCTTCAAGTTGATGTTGAAGGTCTGTGTTGAGAGCGCAATTCTTTGCCAGCAGCTCTGCAATTTGAGCTTCAAACTTTGAGCTCTTTTCAGTCAAGTGACATACAGCCACTGTTGCTGAAGTGAGTTCATTCTGCAGGAATCTTGCAGCCTCCACCTTCTTCTCAAGCTCTGCAATCTGAATTTGGAACTTGGAGATTTCTTCTGTCATGCAGGTTACCATCAATCGTTCTCCCACAAGTTCAGATTCAAGGGAACTCAGTGCTGCAAATTTCTGTTCAAGGTCTCTTTCTGAAACAACCAGCTTCACGTGCAGTTCTGCAACTTGTGCAGTCAATGTGAGATTCTGTTCTATCAAGTCAGATGTGGTAATTCTTGCTGCCTTCAGTTCTGCTTCCAGTGAGCACCTCGCATCAACATCCTGTTCAAGCTCTGCTGTCAATGCAACTTTTGATGCCTCCAAACCTGCAGTCTGAGCTTCCAATTCAGCAATTTTTTCTCTCAAGTTGATTGCTGCCAGGCTTGCTGCCAAAAGTTCAGTTTCCAATCTAAGATTCTGTTCTGTCAAAGTAGATGCATTTGCCCTTGCTGCCTTCAGTTCACCTTCCAGGGAGTACTTAGTGCTGACATTCTGTTCAAGTTCAGCTGCCAGAGCAATTTTACTAGCCTCCAAATCTGCATTCTGAGCTTTCAATACAATGCTTTCTTCTGTCATATCAGTTGCTGCCAAGCTTGCTGTTGTGAGCTCGACTTCTAATAAGGACATTGCTTCTGCTTTAAGTTGAAGCTCTGCTTCCAGGAACTCCACCTTGCTTGCCAAACTTGTAACTTGAGCTTTGAGGTCATTACTTTCCTTGGCTGCACAAGCAGTGGAGGCTTGCACAGCTAACAAATTCACCTCCAATGCACCCAGCTCTTTGATCTTCCAATCTAGTTCCTCTGTCACTTGAGCAGACGCTGCCTTCACTGCTGTCAGCTCTGTCTCCATTTTACACAAAGCCTCACGTCCAACAGCAACTTCTGTTTCCAAAATGCTCAGCTTCTCCTGACAGTTTTCACTTGTAAATCTCAGATCATCCCTTTCCTGGGCCACTTTTGCAGCAGCTGTTCTTGTCATGATCAGTTCTTCTTCAAGTAAACTGCATGCCTTGATTTTTTGCTTAACCTCTGTTATAAGTTCAAGGATTTGGGAATTTGCACAAAGCAGTTCTTCCTGGAGGTGTGAATCTTCAGCTACATGTTGCAGTTCCCTGATGTCAAATTCTAACCTCTGCACAAGCTCTTCCTTGTGAAGAAGTTCTTCTTGAAGCATCTCCATGTTTCCTTGGAGTTTCTCCTTGTTTTCTTGAAGTGCAGATATCAAGAGTGCTCTATCCTCTGATTCCTGTCTGACATGATCTGCCATTCTCTTGTTCTCACCAGCAAGTCTCTGTGCATTTGTGAGCTCTTCTGTAACATTGGACAATTCAGTTCGCAGTTTCTCTTCATTTTCTCGTGCTGCACAGAGTTCATTTTCCCTGTTCTTGATCAAATGTGCCAATTCTTGCTTCACTGAGTGAAGTTCATCTTGCAGTTTCACAAATGCAATCTTCTTCTCCTCCAGTTCTTGCACCAAACTGGCTGCCATGCCTTGGAAGTGTGAAATCTGTGCACTCATGTCCAGTGATATGGATTGCAGCTCATTTGACTTCTCATCCAACTTCTCTTGCAGCTCTTGTACTTGCTTGCTCATCAGCACACCTGTTTTGTCCAATTCCTCTCGCAGCTCTCGCACTTGCTTGCTCATCAAAGCACCTGTCTTGTGCAATTCATCTTGCAGCTCTTGCACTTGCTCACTCATTAAAGCACCCATCTTGTGCAATTCCCCTTGCAGCTCTTGCACTTGCTTGCTCATCAAAGCACCTGTAGCTAGTAATGCAGCTATCTGTTCTGCCAATTCATCTCTCTCACTTGCTACATTTTGTCTAGATTTGTTTGCATCTGCAAGCTCTTCAGCAAGGACCTCCAAAGCTCCAATCTTTAGAGCAAGATCTCTCTCAAGCTCAAAGTTTCGCTGCACTACCATGTCTAATTCTACATTGTTTGTCTTGAGCTTGTCATACAGTGACTGTGCCATAGTTGCTGCATCTGCTTCCAGCTCAACTTTTTGCCCAAGCTCTGAGTGCAAGGAAACAACTGTCCTACGGAGTTCCTCATGAACAAGTGCTGTAGTCTCTGCTTTCTGTTGGCAGTTCTTCAATTCTTGCTCAAGATTCTCAACAAAATGTTGAAGGGCCTCTTTCTCTTCTTTGAGCACCAACATATCCTTCTTCATCTGCAGAGAAGTGCCTGCCTCTTGCTCCACAGCTAAGGCAAGAGATTGGTTCTGGCATTCCATCTCTACTAAAGATGATGCCAGTTGTTTAGTTTCCTTGCGCAATGCCAACTTCTTTCTGTGTGAATCCTTCAGCTCAAGTTCAAGCTCTACCATCTCCCTCTCCAGCTTATGCTTCTCTTCTAGAAGGCCAGTTGCTTGTTGAGCTTGATTCGACAGTAGCTCAATCTCCTCCCTGAGCTCCAAATTGTCCTTTGCCATCTCCACCAGTGTGGTTTGCGTTTCCTCAGCTCTTTGCCGGCAGTCCTTAAGCTCCAACTCAAGGTGTTTCACTCTTTCATGAAGATTATCTTTAGCCTCTAGAAGGAAGGAAATTTCTTCAGCATTCTTGCTTTGGCATTGTAATAGCTCCAACTCTAGGTTTTGTGCTTTATTCTCAAGCTTAACATTGTCCTCACACAATGTTGAGGCTTCTTGTGCTCGGACTTGCAGTAATTCAATTTCAACCTCCATTGCTGACTTCTCTCTGTCAAGATCAGTCAGACATTTTTGCAATGCCTCCAATTTTGCTGACAAAGCTTGAGCTGTTTGTGTTTGTTGCTGCCAGTCTTGAAGCTCCTGTTCAAGCTGCTGGATTTTGCTCTCCAGCCTGATTTTCTCCTCCCCAAAGGCAACACAAGCATCTTGAGGTCCAGAGATCTGTAACTGTGAAGCAAAAATCTCATTTTCCTCAAACAACTGTCCAGTTCCAAAGTATTCTTGCTCTTTGTCAACATCTGCTTCTGATTGCTTGGATTCAGCAGACCAGCGTTGAGCTTTGTTGTGAAGATTCTTGAGAAGCCAAGTCTCACTGATGATCTCCTCCATCTCTTGCTCGGCCTCAATGAGAATTTTGTCTCCTTCTGCCAGCTCCATCAGTAGTTTCTTGGCTGCCACCTCCCACTCCAGCTGCGTACGTCCAATTTCCTGATCTTTTTCTTCTACAATCTTTTGGTATCTTGAATTCAAATCTTCTCTGTCTTCCTGCATACCAGATAATCCAGCAGAACCACCATCCAACCGCCACTTATTTCATGCTCCGGGTTACAAATCAAGTTTTCTGCTCACAATATTTGTTGCAGATCTCTAGAGATAAAGGTTTGTCTGCTGAATCTTTAAATCTGAATGTAAGTGCAAAACAAAGGGAGACACTTTCAATTGGTTCACAATGGAAGAAACTTGAAGAAGAGAGGAACACCATGTATGAGCTTAGGTCAAGGTCTGCAAATCACCTTAAGCAGGACAAGTTCTTTTTGCAATTCAGCACATTGCAATGTCAGTTGGCCAACTAAAGTCTCTGTCTCATTCAACTGTCTGCACCCATTCCAAACAGAAACATAAGAACAAAACTGAAAGTCCCAGTACACAACTTTACTAGAACAAAATAATCTGGATGTTGGGGCAAGAACATGATCATATGCTTTAGAAGTTGGGAAGGAGTGGCCAACCTCTGAACTTGTGCACTAGCCTCTAAGCAGGTGGTCAAATCATTACGGCATATTTCTAACTCCTTTTGACAATGCTCAGCCTGCATGTCCCCAACAAAGAAACATACATAACTGCTCAAAAAGCAACTCCAAGCCCCATGTACTAATGACAGCAACTGTTTATGTACATAGTTGACCTGAAAGCAGAAAAGAGAGTGAGGCACAAGAGCAGTTAGTTGTCAACACCTCTGTGTTCACGAGAGCTCCAGGACCTTGATCCACTGCTATCTTTCCATTGAGGAGCTCCAGCATCTGTCATTGCAAATGTGTTACAATTCACAAAGCTGACAGAAACACACACAAGAATCTAGTGAGTTACAACGGTCGCTTACATGTTTGCTTTTCAAGAGAAGTGTTTTGCAGTTCAGTTTACAGATTTTAAATTTGTGCTGCTTTCATGGCCTTATGCTTGCCTGATTTCGAAGATCTAAGTTCTCTTGCAACAAGGTTTCTTGCTCTCCTGCTTCATAAAACTCTTGATACCTGCAAAATGGACATGCCATTGTTACTAAATTTCTTCAACCAATTTTGACCATCTCTGAAATCTGCTTCTAGGATTTATGGAACATGCTAACATGACAACTACAAGTCGGAAACATCAGGATGCTAGGTACCTTTTTAGTTGCTCTGTGAGGTGCAGATTGTCCATTGATAAATGTGCAAGCTTGGGATTACATTTGATGAACCCCTGCATGATTTGAAGCTCTTGAGCCAACATCTTGTTTTCATCATTAAGATAGGATTCTACAGAAAGTTTCTCATCCGACAACAACTCAAGCCTCTGGATCTTGTCTTCTCGGAGTTGTACAACTTTCCTGCAACTCTCAGTCTCTTCTTCCTGATCCTGGACCTGAACAAAAAGATTCCCCAAGACCTTAGATCTTAATTTCCTTGACTCTAGATCCTTAGCAATACACAGTTCACTGTTACTCCATTGGCAGGTAGAAATTGTAAGAAGCAAAAAACAAAACCAATGTCAAATGTGAAATGCTGGACAAAATGAACATACAAGACATACCAATGTGTTGAGTTGCTGGATCTCAGATGATAACTCTTTTATGGTTGTATCTGCTACTTGTTCTCGCCTCAAGGCTCCTGCCAGTACAGCCTCCAGTGCTTTTATCTGTGCCACAACAATGCAGATATAGAGTGAACTGCAGAGTGAAATTATAAACTGAACAATACAGATGGACTCAAGGACCCACCCCATATCATAGAAAATGGCAGCAGTGATGCTTGAAAATGATAATGAAGACTTGTCTTAGAAACATTCCATGTGATTGCAGTACCTTCTCAAGCAGCTCTTCTGTCTTCAAAGTCGGTTCATCTTCCTGGACATCTTCTGGAGCAGGACTGAAGATGGCCTTTGGAGTTATTGACAATCTGAAGAATTCATCACTCTCACGCCTGCGTTCGCGACGCATACTTGAAAGAGTTTGGCTACGTAATGAACTTAATTCCTCCTGTTTTCAAAATTCCCATCAACAAAACAACTTCAACAACACAGATCACAGAAAACCAGATGAAAGAGGCCCTCATTTTTGGGGATGCAAGATTTGATTCAGCTAGAAAGAATTCTTGCCTTTAGACGCTGAATTTCTCGGCGTAAGGCTGTCATTTCTCCTGAAGCATCTTCATTAATAATTGCCTGCACTTGCAAGTCAGTCACTTCAGAGTTGGCATTCCTTCTTGTCGTGCTCTGTTGGGTCCCTTTGTACAAAGTGTGCTTTCATTGAGATTGCAATTGCAAAGTAAGAAAATAAGTCTCTTCTGAAAATATCAGATTCAAGATGGCAGTTGCAAAAGCAATTGGATGTCAAGAAGTTCATTACATTATTCTGGATGAATTTTGCACGCTGAGCAAACTTCAGTGTACTCAGTGTCTCCATTGCGCAGCTGACATGAAGCAAATCACTACGAACATTTAGAGAGATTTGATGAGGGACCAACAGTTGCCACAATGCACACATTGAGGTTTAGCCCACGTTATAAAACCTGCACTTGAGCAAGAATCTGCACACTGCATTCGTTAGATTCTCACCAAGTTCAATCACAGACAATCAAAGATTGTGGTCGAGACATTACAACTGGTGACACGAAGCTAGATTGATCATGTACCAGCTTGAAGGGCTGACTGTTGCTATGATTGCAGTCTTAGAGTTGCCTCCTAAAGAATCCTGCACACCTTAACCCAACATTCCCAGTTTACAAAAAGCTGCCAAAAACCACATGAACATGGTTCTCAAAACCTCAAACAAGATATTTCCCTCCTGCACTTTTATGTGAGCAATAGATGATGATGACCTGAAGAAGATAAGTGAGTTTGGAATCCCGATAAGGTACATGACGTTGCTTCCCATTCGCCACATCCACCAATATCATGATCACCAATCTGCCCATATTTGCCCACCCAAACTCAGTCCAGTTCCTTCTGATATATTGTCAAATGTGCTTCAAATAGAGTGAAATTGCAGGTTGAGTAACTCAATAAATGCATTTTGAGGAAAAGTAAGATGAATGGTCAGTACCCAAGAGTTGATAGAGATTTGTTTATATTTGCTGCTTCCTTCAGGCGCTCACCCTCTGCACCTGAGTTTTTCTGCCTGGAAAGATGGAAACACACAGGATCAATTTGATGAATAAACACTTTAAGGCCAAGATATCAGAAGACATTCCATCAAGAACCTTACATACAGAGAGAAGTTGTAAGAGGACTGGACAAATGGGAATTATTACCTCTCTGAACCTGCAAGATCAACTAAATTCAACCGTCCAAATCGCATATTTATCAGGGAATTGTTCTCCCACTGTGCAAAAGAGAATCAAAAGCTGACCGTGAGGAACTTGGACAGGCAAATATGTTCTGAAAACCTAGAATTGTTGACAACAAAGAAAGAGAAAGTGAAAGGACTATGTACTTGCATACCCTGCTTTCAATAGTGCAAGCAAAAACGCTGTGAGAACGACTACTTTCGGCATTCATGTGGGTGGCAGCAACCCTTCTGTTGCCAGCCCCCTTCAGAAGAAGATGCACTACATCTTGCATGCTTTTCACTTCAACCTCTGAAAGGTTCTCAACATACACCCCACTTTTGCAGTCCTCCCGGATCTGTCATTCCAGATGATTAAAGCAGACATTAGCACACCAAGAAACATACAACAGCAAATCTACCATTTTGTGGGTGTGATACACATGCTAGATCACTTGCATTTGAGCTGGAAAACAAGGAATGAGAGTTTCAGTGCTGAGTTACATGTCTAACCTGAAGGTTTGAGGATGTGGGTTCCAGTAAATCAGTGATCTGCTCATTGTAAATCTCCAAGAAGGAGCACTTGCACACATATTGTAGATGCTCTAACTTCCGCTCTTCCTCCTCCTGTCATTTCAACAGACAGATTTTTTGAGACAAGGTTGTGCATAGCAGTTGGATTATCCAACTCAAAAGAAAAAACAGCATTCCTGAATTTCTTCCTTCCAAGGGTTCCAACCAGACCACAAGGCCCAACAAATGTCTTCTACTTGGTGAATAAATAAAAACTTTTTGATGACAAATGAGTGAACCAGACTGTTCTGTGAAGGTAGCTGAGATACACCTTAAGGATCCTGGCAAACAAGTACTCAAATATTCGGGGAGTTATCCCACGATTGTCACTTGGTTGATGAAAAAGATCATCAATGTCACCAAGCATAGTATGTGTTTTTCCACTTCCTGTCTGCAACACTCAATGAAAAATGCAAAACTGTAAGAAATAACCAAAGAAAAATTGCACCAAATATCATCAAAACCACATTCAGTTGTGAAATCTGTCTACAATCTCCAAAATCACATCTCTGAAGAAGGTTTGACTGGTGAAGAAGATTTACCTGGCCATAAGCAAACATGCAGCTGTTGTAACCTGCCATGCAATTCTCAACCATGGGCAATCCCACCACATTGAAGAGCTTCTCCTGCAAGTCCACATTCACAATAAAAAGGAAAGCAATCTCATCAGGTGATAAGAGTTGTACGTTCACAAATGCCACACAACAAGACAATGCTACAACAGGTGACATTAATTGTGCATTGACGAATGTCATACTCTAAACAATGCTTGAAGTTCAGCACCAAGATTGTGGAGAAAATTACTCACCTGTGAGATCTTTTCTCCAGCCACATGATCAAATGTGAATTGTGACTCAGGTTGGCCAAGCCAGGTAACAGTATGAGCACTCTCTTGCCTCAAACACTTAAGAAATTCTTGATTTGCTGCCTCAATACTGCTGAGCGGTCGCATCCGGACCAAAACCTGAAATACTAGTGCCAATTTCTCTTATCAGACATAGCTCCAGTACTTGTGTGCGAAAAGACAATGTATGTCTCCAATACCACAAGCTCTATACAGAATACCAGGCCCACCACAAAACCATGTCATTTAGGTTTCTCCATGTTTAATCTCAAGTAATCAGTTTCTTCAAGGATCTCAACTACATCCACAATTAGAAACTGCACAAAAACAATTAAAAAAAAAAGAATGAAGGAAGGAAAAAACTCCACCTGGACATTATGATCATTCCAAAAGGAGGAGTCCTCTTCAAGCTCAAAATCCATCTCTACAAAATTCTGGCTCAAGCTTTTGCTGATATGCAGCTGCTGTGATCCGGAACCTCCTCTATGAAGTGTACCAGCGGACATGATGGATCTTACATTACTTGGACTAGCAGCAGCAGCACTACAAGAGCCAGTCCTCCAGGGCTTTGAATTAGCTCTGTTTGGCGTTCTTTGGAATTCCAGTCCAGCTGAATTACTAGTAGGAAACTCATGCCTAGTAGCAGAAGAAGAAGAAGAAGAAGAAAAACGTTGAGTTCTTCCAGCTGCTTTTTGATGATGATGCACTGATGATCTTGTTTGTGACACTGAGCTTTTTATACTCTCAGGGTCACTCAACTCTGAGGTGCAGCTGGATGAAGAAGATGACGAGTTCTCAACATCCATATTCTCCTCAGTTGCAAAACTGTTTGACAAAGCTCGAGCAACATTGTGGCGAATAGTACCTGCAGGTTGTAACCACACGTCATGAAATGCGTCAAGCTTTTTGCATTAGCGAGTATTGATGCTAATAACAAAAGCACTAGTGTGCAAGTTTCACATGACAGATTGTGCAGAAAAAGCTTTTGCAGCAAAGAAGGTGGATCTAGATGTGGCATCATGAAAGAAGTTCTCGAATTCTTTGTTTTCTAGGGTACCTGCAAAGCTGGAACGACGCGAGGCTTCGACGTTTTTCGCAGCTTTAGGTGGAGTCGGTACCCAACTAGCCCTTCTAGGCGCTGATTGTGTGCTTCTATTGGAGGTCGTCGTCATTGCGCTAGGCGTGACAAATCTGTCTGGAGTCATGCGTGCGGGAGTGGGAGTACTGCATACATTGTTGCAGTTGATTCTGAAGCTGCTGTTTTCCAAATGTGGATACTTCCCCTGATCATGATTTGCAGCGGCAGAAGCGACTCCTGCTCTGGCATAACTAGTCTTCGTCCCGGCCCGAGGACTCGGCTTCTCGCTTTTAGCAGCTTGAGCATTTGAGCTCAAAGTCGTCGCATTTGCGCCACTAGCAAGATTGTTGCGAGACCCTCCAGAGAGAGCTGAGAGAGGAGGCCGTGCCGCAGCAGCCATGGCCGCCGCAGCTTCGAGAGAACCGTCTGCACATGGTTGCGCCTCAGAGGCCTTCGGATTTAGGCGGGAGCTTGTCTTCCCTTTCATCATTACTCCCCCAATGTGAGCAACTACACCAGAGTAGTCGATCTAGCAGCTCTGGCCACCTGCTGATCCTCCTTCATCACACGCTTGCTGCAAGAAGCTTATCAATAAACCCTTCCAAATTTAGTTCCTGGCCCCTGCAACACAGTCTGCATGCAGACCTCTTCGACTAAAACCAGCTGCTCTGCTGCAGAAGTTTCTTCATACTCCAGCAGCATGAGTTTCTAAAATCCGCAGCCACAAGAGCTCAAGACTCGAGCAAATGTTTTTTCAGAACTTCAACTCCCAAGCTTACAGCGCAAACTTCAGCACTGCATAAAAGACTACACAACCCCCATGGAAATGAGCTCATGAAAACAGACAGAAAACTCGATTTCCACCCAAAAAATCTTGACAAACGCAAACTAAGAACAGCATCATAAGCATTGCAAATATCCATTTTTTTCTTCTAAAGCTATGCAACAACGACCCAGAACCGGTGCAACAACAAAAACTCCTGAGCTAGTAGAATGGAGTTAAACGTCGAGCTGAAAAGCTCAAGACAGATCAGTCCTTCGCGGGAAAAAAAATTGTTTGGGAAACAGCAATAGAAGTAGGTACCAGAGAGAGAAGCCGATTGATGAGTTTGCAGACGAATCGAGATCCTGCGCAGGTCCAGAGAAGAGCAAGGAACTGTGCACCGTGGAAGTGTGCGAGTGTGGCGGGACGCGCTCGTTCGCCCGCTCGTTCGCTCCCTCGCGAGAGAGAGGAACGGAGGGACGGAAAACGGCTACCGTTGGGGCGACTGACACACAACGGTTACTGACCAGTGGGTCAGTTGCTGGATCCACTGGGTCGTCGCTATGTCCATCGGTCCGAACTAACTGAAACAAACGACAGTTATGAATTTTTTGTCTTTATAAAATACTAAATTCAAATTTTAATTCAAATATTAATTCACTTTCATCATTACAACTTTTGCATTTTTCTCAACTTGTGGGGTTTACCTCCCCTTTCTTTAGTTGATTTGCTTCATGCGACTGGTGGAGGGTTTGGTTACCACCCCTTTCTTTAGTTGATTTGCTTCATGTGACTGGTGTCGAGGGTTCCGTTCTTAGTGGTTCCCTTTCCTCCTTGTGGCCTGTCTTTGTTGGGCTGTTTGCTTGCCTGAACTTCGATCCTTGCCCCTTGTTTCCTTTTCTCTCCCTTTCTTGGGAGCTTTCTTTCTATAAAGTTTGGCAGGGTTTCATCATTTTGTAGATTATATTTGTTATATGACTTACATGAGCATGCTGCATGTTATTGTATCTATGTCCTACATGCACATGCCCTTATGACCAATATGGATGGGTATCATATTGTATCTATAACTTTAATAAACATGGGGTTATACCTATGTTTGCCTCGTAGATGAGTATGTATTGTATCTACATGTTAGATGGGTATGCATTTGTTGTGAATATGATTATTGTGCTCACTCTTAATTGGTATTTTATCAATCTCTATTTGTCCCCTTATTTAAAGTGCATGTCACACCAAAACGTTGTAGTTCACCATTTTCTTACCCATCACCTTCATTCATTTATTAGGTTCTAGCACCTACACCATGATACATTAATTTCTACCATGCCCAAGTACATTGTGATGTTCATAACATTATGAATGAAACTTTATTTTTCCCCAAGCATCTTCTACTTGACCATTGGATAATTACCTAAATATGTGCAAATCCAGCAATATTTCAAGGATTGTTTGGGTTTAGAATATTGTGAGACATTTTGGTCCCTTTCAACATTTTAGCCAATTATGTGTAATTAGTATTTTATCATTTTGATGCAATCATTTCCCCTTTTATTTTATTGTTCAAATTAATGAATAATATTTGCAAAAACATATTCTAATGTGTTGGTTCTTTCACATCTTATGAATATTTTTAAAGTTGGCCATATGTTTAAGGATTGTTCCTTAGTTCATTCAATCATGAACCCTTTTTATGATACCATGGCAATCAACATGTTTCATGGTTTAATTATTGTTCTTATTGAATGTACCATAATTCTTGTCAAATGTGTTAATTTAATAGTTTAGTTAAGTCCTAATTAATTAAAGATAAGTTGAGTTAATCAAGCTAATTACTAAATCTCGAACCAGTTCAAATATGCACAAGGTTTAAAATATATATTATGGAATATAACCCTATTTTGTGTGACCTCAAGTCGTTTTTGGTGATTTGAAAATTTAGAATGCAGTTTCTATTTTGCAATTTTTTTTATTATGCAAGTGTTTTTCTTGTTTAATTAATGTTTTGGGCTTGAATTCTTACATTATTGCATGTGAGTTAGTTTTTGAATAACCAAAAGTTTAACTAGTTGTTTTTGTGTTATAATTAAACTAGATTTGTTTAGCACTGAGCTTTTTGTTGTGTGTGTGTTATGCGTGGGATTTGGTTAGTAATAAGTGTTAAATAGTTGTGTGTTGTTTATGTCATTGCAAGTTGATTTTTGCAAGAGTTTTGCTCGGGTTACAACAATTGTCCATTTGCATTTTGATTTGCTAAATAAGCTTGCCCAACAAAAACAATGATTTTATAAGGTTTTTTTGGTGATTATCTTCAAGCACTCCATGAGGAGTTGAACCCTAGTTGGGCCTAACTACCCTAGAACATGGAAAATAAACAAGCAATGGGAGTAAACCCACCATCATGACTAGCTACAAACATCAAAAGCTTGGACAGCAACATTTGTAAATAGTCCAACAATAAGAGGGGGTGGGGTTCCCTTCCTCATATTTGTTTTTTTTACTGTTTTCGGCAACCATCTATGGCAATAATTGCAAAAAGCGCCACTGTTGCCACCTAGAAGTGCTAGTAGCTCCAAGCTCTCGGATTATTGTTGTCCATTGACACCACCCAAGAAGGAAGGCAAGGAGGCCCCGCCTCCTTGTGCATTGACATAAAAAGTAAGGAATTCCCTTCCCTGCCCTTGTGTTTTTTATTTTATTTTATTTTCATTCTTTGGCAAGTGTATCATTATTTTGTGATTGGATTTTAAAGGGGATACCCAAGTTAGGGTTTAGGTTCACTCATGATCCAAAAAGAATGAACAACATTATCATCACTTGTGGTTTTACTAGGCGCAGGGTGCGATTCAAACCATTCGGCTGGCCCACATCACCTTCATCATCATATGGGGGGAAGTTTAAAAATTCTAAGACAAAATTTTTTCCAAGGTTTACCATCCATTATTATGGGACATGGAGGAAATTTATGGAGCCACCAAAGGGCCTTGTCAATATTCGAAGGCAATTGGCACCATTGAGCTGGATGATTTCATCCAAGAGTTTAACAATTGGTGTAATATGTAGTAAATGCGTAATCCCCAACTATTCACACCCTTCATGGCATGTAAGGGTTTGTTTCAACATTTGGAGGTGCCGCCTATGGATGATTATCATGAGTTTGAATGTGCCCATGATATTTAAATTGAAGTGTGGTGATTATATTAGTCTCCCAATAATGTTTCTATCATTAAGGGATTTTGTGCCCCCAAGTGTTGCAACAACAACTACTAACATTAATTCGGCAAGTGGAAGTGGAAACACCAATGTTAGTGGAGCCACCAAAAGTGGTGGAACTACCGAAGGTGGTGGTGCAATGGCATCCATAATATGCGGGGTTCACTGCTTGCATTTAACCCAATTGTGGAATTTTTTTGTGAGTTGCGGCAAAATTACCAAAAGGTTAAAATTGAAAAACTACGAAGTTTGTAGGATTTCCAGCATAAGCCCCATGAGAGCTTGTGAAAAGCATATGCATGAATGCATGGGTTGATCATGGTGACACAAAATGTCACGAAAGCCCAAGAGGTTTAGTTTTCATATGGATCCTGGACAAAAAGTTTTGGTGTTGGGTGTGGGATGCCATTTTATTGTAGCTTGCCCACCCCACTTTGGCTACTATGTTTCAATTGTCAAAAAGGATTAAATGAAATTGGTGGAAGAATGGGTGGTCATCCTTAAGTTCAATAAGGAAAACCCAAAGAATTTTCCAACACATGTCAACAATCACAAAATTAACCCACCCAAGTTGCACCAACCAAAACCAAGGGGGCCAAACCAAATTTAGGTGGTGGTTCCACATCTTATTCAGTGGAACAAGGTGGAAAAGACAAATCTTGGAGGTGTGGTGGGCCTCACAAAAAAAGGATTATCCCAATCCACCACAAGCCACAACTTCCAACCAAAAGATCTCAACTAACCATGTTCCTATTACAATATATATGGGCATGTTGTTGATCATTACTTCACACTTTGCGCATAGTTATGACAAGGCTAATCACAAAACACCAATGCCAATAAAGGCCAAGGTTATGGGAAAGGCTAGAAGGGGAAAGGTGTTGCCAACAAAAGGTTGACCACTAATCCATCGTAAGGTTGGCCCAACACCATGGAGGCTAAGTTTGCACAATTGGAGACCCTAGTCACAAACATGGTAGCCCAAGTGAAATCTACTACATCTGGGTCAAGGAAGGCCAAAAATCAGAAAGATGGCCAATCATATGGGTCAAATGTTAATCCAGGATTTTTTTTGCAAAGTTGGTTTTTCAAGATTAGTGGCACCAGATGAAAGAATGCCACATATGTCAAAAAATCATGAGTCACGTGTAATAGATGATGGAAACCATGTTCTAGTCACAGATTCTATTGAAATGATTTTTACATCCGCATAATGACAAAGGTTAGTGCAAATGTGCCAAAACCATGAGGAGCTAATGAAAGATTAGATCTTCAATGTGGTGAGGTTTAATGTCAGGTGAGTCTTCCACAATTATGTGTTGATAGACACCATTCCTAATCCCATGGGGGAATCAACTTCTAGTGGAATGTCAAGGAAAACACCTAGTTTTATTCCTAGGGACCCAAATTAAGCACCCACAAGTTTGATGGGAGCGGCCAAAGCACTTGTCAAACACCACTATTTTCTACTAAAACATTGGCCATTTCATGTATTCAACCAACAATTGTATTTCACTTTGAAGGCCACATTATGTGAAAATGGTGGAACACTAGATGTGATGGTTAATCGAAGGATACTTTTGTACCTCCTATAGTTCCCCATCTAGTTTTTGAAGCTAACTGCATGGAGGTGTCCAAGGTTCAATTTTAATCTTAACATGTGGTTGTGGCCAAACTTCATGACCTTCCAGGATGGCCAACCATTGATCGAACCTGTGTTATTCTTAGGGTTGTGGTTATGCATAATGAAGAAGGAATGTTTTATTTGAAAGTGGCATCAACAAGTCAATACCGACTGATCCATAAAGTGTTGTTGGATTCTAGTGTTCAACCATTGATGTTGGGCAAAACTATTATTAATGGTTTTGGATTGATCAATGTCAATCTTGACCCTGCCCATATCAAATTTTGACATCCATGGGTGGGTTAGAGAAGGCACAAGGGATGACCAAACATGAGATTGTGATCCAAGTTAATATCAACAAACCAACAAACTACACTACTATGTGGGCTCAAGTAGTGGTCACACATGTTACGTCCTATGATGTGTTGGTTGGAGGTGTGGTGTTGTACCATTGATTTTTGGGAAGAAACCACATATTATCACCTAGGCTAGCAAATAGGAGTTAGTCAAAAAGCTTCGTTGCCAATGAGATTCATTGGGGGGCAAGCGGGAAAATCTAACAAGTTAATTATGTTGGTTAGATTTCAAGCCTTTCACATGGACTTGAGTTGTTGGAAGGTAATGTCCATGACCGAGATGCACCACCTAATGGTGAATTGGCGATGATAGGGCCATAGGAAATGCCAATCAATCCATTTTTTCCATTAGATCCCAAGCCACCATGGGGCACATTGAATGAACTTCATTCATTGGCCAATCATTACATTCATCAAGTTTCACACATTTTGTTGTCACTAAACCATGTTCATTGTTCATTAATGGGTGTTAATAATGGGCCTCCAAGTTTGAACCCATTAAATAACAAGATTATTCAATGGAATATGCCTACTTGGAAGTATTAGTTGCAATTCTACAATAAGGCATCCTAATCCAAAGATACCATTATGTGGAGAAAGATCCACAAGCTAGACAAGTCTCCATGTGACATGTCATGATGTTACAACAAAGGTATCCCTACTTGTTACTAACATTAGCCATACAAGGTTAATAGGAACGTTCCTTATCAAGTAATATCACCTTGTTAGGGGTGCCAGATTCCATCAAGATTGGGCCAATTGACTTGGTCAGTTTTGGATGGTCGTGCCAAGGTCTTTCACAAGTGAGTACGGGCCAAGGACTTTCAAATCGCAAGTCATGTTTATTCTAGGAATTTATTTATGTTGTGCAACATTTGTAACAAACACATATGCACCCATGTGCATATTTGCTGGTGAATGTCCCACCATTGGGGGATTCCAAGTTAATTGTTTTGGTTAAATAATAACAAATTAGGGCTTAAATCAACAAGCTAGTGTAGGTGGATGTTACTTTAGTTGGTTCATGAGCCCATCAGTTTCGATGGATGTGGATTAACGTAGCACCCCTAGAGGTGATCCAACAACCATACGAACTCATTTATAGGTCGCCCACCTGCTTCATGGATGACATGTTGGATCCAAGACACCATTCATGAACGATTCGTCATGATGACCAACCACCTTTGGTTGTGGTCAATAGGGTTGGCCTTCCATGAACAACCCTACCAACATTCTTGAATTTTCCAAATTTTCATGCATTTAAGATTGGGGACCCAAGGATGATTTGGGACTCCCATTCATCTAATATGGAAAGACCCAATACAGATGAGAAGGAACAAGCCACGAAGTTCCCACTTACACCACATCTATGCAAGGCATTTATGAAGGAACATTTTGGTGGATTTTGGGGCAAGTTATGGATCTCAATTACCTCACATGGATTTACAATTTTGTCTTGGTAGAATATTACATTTTGGCCAATCACACCCACCCACCCCACCCCATCTTTCACTTGTTACACATTTTGTTAAGTCAACTATGTTAGTGCACAGGGGGGTGATGTTACAATATGACAAATACATCCTTAGCAATTATGAAATCAAGGATGCCAAGGGACATTTATGGGTGTGCAATAGGAAAATTGGTGATGTGGGGGTGCTACAACATGATGTTACCTTTCCACATTTTGCATAGCAATCACAAGCCATGCCCTCAACCTTGGGTGTTAGGGATGTTCCATCATCCCAACCCAAGGTACAAATGATTATAGAAACATAGGACCCAAGAATTGGCCTAACAATTACAAGAGGTAAGGTGCATGAAGCATAATTTATAATACGAAATTTCATTGGATGTTTTGCCTTTAATTTGAAGGTTTTGGGTCGGTTAAAAGGACAAGAGGTGCAAATCATATTGGAGGATGATAATCCAATTTTCAAGGAACCTTAGAGGCTCAGAGAGGTGGAAAGAGCCTTGGGGTGTAGTCACATTAAAAGTTAAATGATATTGACATGAAATTTTACAGTTGTGCTTGTTACCTTGTGAAATTACGATGCTCAAAATTTGAAACTATTTCATTATGGTGCGACAAACTTTTAGCACACATAGAATACTTACAAAATAGTTATTAATTGTGTTAAAAAATTTTGAACATGTTTTTTCCTACCAAAAACTTCACCAAATGCTTTCAAATTTTTTTTGTGTTTTAATATGTTTCATAAAAAGGTCCTCATTTTTTGAAAAATAAATAATCATTTGAGATGTGTCAATTGGATTCTAATTTTTGAATGTGTTTAATGGTTATAATAATTCAAAATTTGTGATTATGATTAAAATGAAAATTGTACATTTTATTATAATGTAGGTCCTCATGAAATTTTTTATAATTTTGTGATGCAATAAGTCATGTTTCCATTCAAATCAATATGTAGTTCAAAAAATTGTATGTAGGTATTGGCAAAATGGGACCCATAATGCAATATTTGCATAATAAAACAATAACATACTATCATATATACGCATTGAATAAATGTTTAAACATTTAAACATCATTTTTCTAATAGTTATATGCCATGTATGGTGGCAAATTAGGGTAATAAGATATATTAGCATAAACTCCAAAGAAATACAAGGTTTTTCATCATTGTAGATGAAAAACATATCGATGAACACAAAAATGTCATCTTGATAAAGGGGGTAACTTTTGATGGTCTAAATTAACAAAAATTTGATTAAATACTTAATTGCAAATTAGGGTTTCGATGAGCCATTGCTCCAACATGGCACCTTGTCCACTTGGGTTTTTCCATAATGGCCAAGTGAACAAATGCATTGGACCTGTCCATAGTGTTGGACTTGCAAAGCTCCCATAGTCGAATTGAGCTTTGATGTACAACATTTCACACATCAAGTTCAATCTTTGTTATTGTTGTCTTGTTCAAGGTTCTAATCTTCAAGCCCATTATATCACTAAGTTCTAATGGTTTTCAAGGTTTGGACGGGACATCAAGCTCAAAAATGGCGGACCTTACATCTCAACATTTTGAAACTACAAGCCTAACATTACTTACCTAGATCCCAACTTTTAAAGTTTTTAGGTGCCCTAAGCATTTGATTTTACTAATTTTCAATAGATCCATTTGTTAACTCTAATTGCATAGACCTTTTTAAGCAAATTCTGACTAGTTATGCGTGTAGATAATTCATATATATTTTTAGTTCCAATAGCATGTGACATATTTGAAATTTTATGATGTTTATTTGTAGATATAGTTTTTCATTCCACTGGTAACCTTGGAGGTGCCCTAAAGTTGCACAAACCCAAAATTTGGTGTTTGGATGTTGACAAATCACCTTGGATGCATATTTCTTTTGCGATTTTGTGTTCATTTGAAGGTAGCTAAAACATGTTCTCTAATTCATGTTAGAAGTGTTTTATGCAAGTTTAATTTATAAATCCAATTTATTGTTGTCTAAACAGAGCTATGTTTTCTATAGGTCCAACATTTGAACAAATGCAATGTAAAAGCTTCATGTACAAATTTTGGATTTTTCATGGGAAGCAACAAGAATAAACAAAAATACTAAAGCTATTGTAGTTCCTCATTTGGTGGATGAAGACAATTTCGAAGTATCTACCAATGATCATGAAGAATTACATGTAAATAATGAAGATCCTCAAGAATTACATGCGGAAAATGAATAACAACATGTTGATCATGACGAACTATGTGTTGAGAATGAAAGGGAAGATGAACGAATGTAGGAGGATGCTCGTAAGCAACAATGGAGGGTGTATGCTCGAGATGAATAACATGAGTATAGAAAGCAGAATGCCCAATTATGTAAAAGAATAAGCATTGCAACAAATCAATGATGTGAATGTTGTATCCAATTCCTCTTGAAATAAAAAACAATGCCAAAAGGATAGTGTTACATATGTAAGGACCATAACAATGTTCATAATTGAATACTTGGTAGGGACTAATCTAGTTTTCAAAAACATTATTTTGGAAAAGTTGTTTAGTCACCATTTTCTAAAAGATGTTTTACCACCTTACCTCCAAGATTTGCAGAAAATGAAAATAAACCAAAATCTTGTATATAGTTTTAGATCTAATTTGACTTTGCATTTGGTTGGTGCAAAATCTTCAAAGATTATCATGGAAAAAGACATTGTTTGTACCTTAGCTACCTCCCAATTTGCTAGAAGTTCTAGAGAGGTGGCAAAGGTGTTAGGGGTGGATAAGAGGAACATTAAGAGGGCTATTGAAAGAAGGCAATTGCTAGATTCATTTAGATTGCATTTTGGACATCTCACCAACGTGCTATAAGGTTAGACATCCTTTCAAAATTGACAAAAGATTTTATAACTTCATGGTGGAATACTGAAACAACAATTTCGCCTAATTGTAAGGATGTTATACAAAGGCAAATTGGAGTGAAGATCTTCGAAGAACATGCCACACATTACTTGTAGATAAGGCATGTGTTCCTACTTTTGCATGAATTTGTTCAAAACTTATGCTCGCTTAAAAATCATGTCTCAATAAACTTGTGTTTTCTTTCTTGAAGTGTCATTAACAATTCTTTAGTCCTTTGCAAGTTTACAACCACAATTGCACACTCCTTACATAAGGAAAATTCAAAACAATGTTGATTTAAAGGTGTCAAGTTTGCTACAATGGAATCTTTTGTGGTGTCTTTTAGCAACATGTTGGTGATTTAAAAAAGTTTGGTTTGTTTATTAGCAACCTTCTGGTGATTTAAAAAAGGTCGTGGTTTTTTTTAAGTAAATGACCAAGTAACAAAGTTGTGGTTTTTTAGCTGCTTAGTGATTATTTTAGGTGTGTTGTTATTAAAGGCTTAATGATTATCTAAGGAATGGTGTGGTGTTATTAAGGAGCCTAGTGATTGCTGACTTTTTTAATAATATGTTATTAATTTAAAGAAGGTTATGGTCCTTTTTAATTGGGTTTAGTGATGATATAAGGAAGGTTGTGATTTGTTTTAGCAACTTCTTGTGTTGTATGTGATAAGGTGATGTTTTCTTAGTAAGATGGGCAGAAAACTTGTGTTGTATTTAACAAGTCACCAATTGTATATTACTAGATTTTCAAGGTTGATTATAAATGAATTCAATAGCTTCTCAACAATGATCATAAATGACTGAACAAAAAAATGGGCTTGAGTCTTCAAAGTGGTCATGGCCATGTACATATCCAAGTTTGATGTTTGTTTTTGGTGTTGTTCATCTTAAATTTTATTTTAAAGCTTGGACCTTATGTTTAATGTGTACAATAATTTTGTTTTATAGTAATATAAAATTTGAATGGTTTTAATGCAAATGACCACTTTGAATGGATAGTTTGAGTTTTCAAAATGGTCTAAATATATATTTGCAAAGCTTGGAATTTTATGCAGAAATGACCTTATGTTTATTAATATAGTTATTGGAATATTTCAATTCATTGAATAATATTACTCATATGTTTCTTTCAAGATGTTTGTTTAAATTTGTTTGAATATGTCTATGATTTAAATGTTTATTTAAATGTTTAAATACATGTGTACTTTGAATATATATATTTGCAGCATCACTTTCAACTTTATTATGGAACATGGACCTTGTGTTGGCATTTAATGCCCTTATTTCAACCTTGATTAATTTTTGTAGCTTTTTAGTAGTGATCATAAATGACTCCAAGCAATTGGGCTTGAATTTTCAAAGTGGTTTGAATATATCTTTGCAAAGCATATAATTTTATTATAGAAATGACCTTGTGTTTATTGATATAGTAATTGGAATTCCTTGTATAAAATTACCTATATACATGTTTCTTTCACTATATGTGTTTGAATTTGTTTGTTTAAATGTGTTTGAATGTTTTGTCTAAATATGTCAATTTAAATGTTTGTTTGTTGGTTTAAATGTTTGAATGTTTGTCTAAATCTCTATCTGAATATGTGTACTTTGAATATATCTATTGTAGCACCACTTGTAGTTGTTGTCCAACTACAATCATCATAAATGATTTCAAGCAAATGGGCTTGAGTTTTCAAAATGGTCATGGCCATGTACATATCCATACATGTTATCTTTTTTTGGTGATGTTCATCTTGAATTTTATTGTAATGCTTGGACCTTATGTTTAATGTGTATAGTAACTTTGTTTTATAGTAATCCAATGTTAATTAGACATGATAAAACTAGTGCATTTAGGGTGAATGGTCATGGCTACATGCATCAACTAATTCAATTTGTTTTTATAGTGTTTTGCAACTTGAATTTTTCACTACCTTCAAATTGGCAAATCCAGATATTCAAGTTCAATTCACTTCCTTCCAATTATTGAGGCCTTGGTTTGTTAAGCAATTGAAATAATGGAATACTTGTTGTTGTAAATACCATATTGAGTTGAAGGAGTTGATGTTGGGATTGGATTGATGTAAGAAGTCTTGGGAACTTGGGGTACATGGAGATTGTGCGTGTTCATGTGAAGTATATAAGCCAGAAATAAGGTTTGTAGGTCATAATCATCTTGTGCTCACTTGAGCCTATTTAATGGGATTATTACTTTATGGATGTCAATTCTTTGTGTAAAAGGGGAGTTTGATTTGTTGCACAAAAGGATGTAAACGCACTCCCAACCCCTCGAAGGACTCAAATGTGAGTCCAAGTAGAAGATAGCGGAAGAGGGAGGAGTTGGGGCACACTCCCTAACTCACAACATTTTGAGGGGTAGAGGGGCGTGTTGGAATTCTGGGATGGGACTAGGAAGAGTTGACAAGTTTCACTCACTCACACAGGCCTGCACACAACCCACACAAAGTGGTTAGTGGATAGTTGGAGCACCTTTGGTGCTAGGACGAGCCACGGGCAGCACGGACACACTTAACTCACCACGGCCCGAACTTGGGGGAAACCACCACCTTCCCCTTTATAGTATATTTTGTGGCTGGCCACGGAGCCTACATCTAAATGATTTTTCTCTCCCGGGACTCCCGAGTGGGAGTCCCGAAATTACGCCAGTTAGGACTCCCGTGACTTTGAAACCCCATAACTTTGCGAACAAACCTTGGATTTAGATGCAATCTAAAGCAAAGTTGTAGCTCTCGTCAAGAGCTTTCCAATAATATGTTGCATACCTTTTGCAACCAAGCAAATCGAGTCGATTCCCAACTTTTTATGGTCGGGAGTCAAACTGGTAGTTTGACTTTCGACTCTTTTTTTGGCCATAACTTGTGTTTCAGATATCCAAATGAGTAATGCAAGTCATTTTAAACATCTATGTTCCAAGAGCTTTCCAATGATATAAAGAACGCCACAAGCCATTGAATTTTGACCTCTGAAATTACTCTCTGAAGTTTCGGGAGTCCACTGAGACTCCATCTCCCAAAATGGGAGTTGCCTTGGGAGTGTGAGGGTTCACTCCCTCATACTCCCTCATACTTTCTCACATTTTCTTACACTCCCAGGAGTATGTGATGTGACTTCCAGGCTTCTTCTTGGCCCGCACCCTTGTAACCTCTTTGCCTTGACTCCCAGGCTTCCTTTTGGCCCACAACCTTGTAATCCCTTTGCCTTGGTCGCAAGCCCAAAGCTAGGGTTGCGACAAATGTGTTTAGTGGGCCAATGTCAGAATTATGGGGTTGAAATTTTGATGTTATGTCCCACTGAAACTTCAACAGAGAAGTTGATATAGTAGTGATGCATAGGGTATGTGGTTGTTGGGAAAAATATTAATGGTCAAAACAAAAAAAATGTCACAAGTCCAATATAAAGATATAACCCTTACTAAGTTAACAGCCTAATCAAAGTCATGGCTAAGTGATTTCATTGCACATAATTATGGGCCACAATGGCAAGAAAAGGAGTTTAGAAACTACTTACAACATATACCTATAAAAGATGTTGTGGTATCATGCATAGACTTTTCTAAAAACTATGCTTTCGTGGTGCAAAATGAAATACAAGATATGCATTGGTTCAATTTCCACATCACTATTCTGGTGAATATTATGTATCGGTCGAACAAGGATTTTGATCCAGTTGAACATGGGTCTATAATCTTGAAAGAGATTCATTATTACATTTATGTTGAAAAGGAACATGACACCTTTTTTTGTCCAACATGCTTTCAAATTACAATGGTTGTTTATGAAAGAGAAGGGTTGTTTTCCTCAACATCATGTGGTGTGGTTTGATGGGTGTGTTGGTTAGTTTCAAAAGTGCACAATCTTGGTTTTTTATATCAAAGTATCATAAAACAATTGGTAATGAACTCACAAGTGGATGCTAGATGATGTGGATTATTTTGTTACTGGCCATGGCAAGGGGGAGGTAGATGGAGCAAGAGCTTTTTTGAAATAGGAGCTTAAGAAAGAACAATTAAAGCCTAATGGGATGAAAATTCAAAATGCACATAAGGTTGTCATTTTTCTGAGGGCGAAATCAAACAAGTTTCATGCCTTTCATTTTGTTGCAAGGAAAGTGCTCAACAAATATTTTTGGGAAGTTCAAGAGGGTGAATTGATAAAGCACAAGCTTTTGAATGTTCAATAATCAAAGGGAGTTGCAAAGCTTGTCAAATGTAGAGTGTCAACTATCAAGACCCAACTCAAGTGCAATACATACATTTAACATGTTTTTGCCCATGTTGCATGGATAATAATTTAAAGCTTCATTGTGAGCAAATTGGAGATGACTTAGTTGAGGGAGATAATTTTGTTGTTGTATGTGAGAACTCTAGTGATGAAAGCTTTTGGTTATTATTATGTGACAAGCTTATTCATAATGTGAAAGAATCATACACAGATGACTAGATACAAACTTGGTATGAAGGTGATAATGTGATTGGAGGTCTATGGTATGAATGGTTTTGATTTGGGACTCGAACTTATTACCTTTAGGAGAACTCACCACCAAGGCTCCACAATTTTCTCTCACTTAGTTGTAGCATTTCAATTCCCAATGCCACCAAAGTTGCTCATGTAATCAGAGGTAGCTCTACAACATATGGGCTTCCTACAAAAGTTATGGGGATCGTTGAACAAGGCATTGATGCATTTAAATTCCTCAATGATTAATTTTTATGTGTTACATGGACAAATTAACCTTGAGTGTTGTGAAATTTTTTACAAAATCTTCAACATTGGATCTTGTGTTACATTCTTTAGATAATAAAAATGTGGTGATGGACTTAACATGAAATGCTTTCGACATGAATGAATTGTTCATGTTTGGTTATCTTAATTGTTACTATTCAAATATTTATATGTTTTTGTCAATGTGGTTATATAATCCCCAAAGTGTCTTAATTTTGTTCTATTTTTGTCTTGTAAAAGTTATAAAAGTAGTTTCAACTAAACAACCATCACCAAATAATGGTTTTCCTTTGCTAAAAGCGCTTTATGGTGGTACTCAACCAAAAGCCTAGTTTAGCTTGGGCATGTCAAATTTGCACAAAATAATTGGTCATAATTATTTGAAAAGAATAGTAGAAATTTATTAGGGGGTCCAACGAAAGAACTTTCCTTGCATCTTTGCAACATAATCATATGGTAGGTTTGGTTTATGATTGTCATCCCCATTATTGTTGAAAGCAATAGTTACATTTTGCAAGTTATTTACTTTTTCAAGGAAGGCAAAAACAAAACATTTTAATGTTTATTTCACCCAAAAACTTTTTGCTACATTTAAAATGTGTTTTGCACTTACAAATTTGGTATTCTATTACTTGTGTAAAGATCAATTTTTTGTAAGCCTAATGGCTTCAAACAATATAACCTTGAAGTATTAATAATAACATGGGCTATAATGACTCATGGTGTATATCATGCATAATTAGATCTAGTAACAAACATAGACTTGAATTGTCATCAACTTACATAATGGACTTGACTCCATCAAAATTTAGCTTATAGGAATTCTTTATAACCTATCAAAGGTGCAACACCTAAATTGAATGATTGGGCCTTGAAAATTTTCATATGCCAACATCCCACATGCAAAAGTTGATAATAGTGAATAAACCTATTGAATTTTTAAGTTTGTCCCTACTTTTAGTAACTATGCATTGTGACTTGATTAATTTTGTAACACCACGTGTTTTTCTTAACTTTTTAGAATTGTGTGCTTTTGGAGGTTTGTTTTTACTAATTTTCATTTTTCAACCTTATTGGGCTCCTCTTGCATTGCAAGGTTCTTCTCAACTAGTAACTTGGTTAAAGATGCAATCAAGATTGTGATAATTTGCTCCTTGGATACACTGTTACCCAACAACAACTTATTTAGTTCAACTTAATGATCTACCCATGCTACCATGTTAAGTATCTTGTTTAGCCCCAAACCATTGCATACATAATCTAAAGTACCTTCTGACTATTTACATACCAAACTTTTATGTATTGTGGATGGAGATATTGGCTTTTGTCCAATTGCCAACATTGATGTTTAAGTGGAAGGTCTTCAACTGATACGGCTTTGAGCATCTTAACTTTTAACTTTAGAAAACAAGTGCAACAAATATATATATGTATTCATTAAACATGAACATCAAAGATGTAGCAATTTCTACCTAAACATTTAGTCAACAATTTACAAGCATTCAGTTCACTAGGTGTATGGAATTTTCTTGAATTATTATTTGTTGCATTCTTTAGGGAATCCTTTTTTTTTTTTTGTTATGTTTAGTCTTCAATTGAAAGCTTCAAATGCTTCAACTTCTTTGTTGGTGGATCGCGATCTAATTTTGGTAATTATTGTAACAAATGTTGAATTGACATAGGTGAGGTTGTAGTGCATTTTGTGTCAAGTGCTAAACTCGTAGAAGATTTTGTTGGGGACACCATTACAATATTGTTTCTTACATTTGAACATGATAACACATTAATGGGGTTGGAGAATGGCATGTTATCAATAGTTGGTATGTAAGTCACACTTGTTGACCCATACCCAATATGGGTTGGCTCTATATACATGACATTTGCAAACATAACACAAACTAGTTGGCCACCAAAATTAATTTGGGTCAAGATAGGTTGACCAAGGGAAAAGATCAACTTTTGTACAACAATTATTTAACACATTTATTTTGAACTTACCATTTGTGTCCATCTACAAACCACATCTTCCAACTTTTCTAGCCTTCATGTACATATTTTCCTAGGTGTCTTTCACGTTCATCTCCTTAGCTAGTTGTGTTAAATCTTCATTTTTTCTTGGATGCCCCAAGAGGTCCACCAATTAGGGTGCAACTTTTGGATACAAATTTTGCACTTGTTTGAATCTTTCAACATGGTAGCAAGGCAAAATGGGTGAAAGGTGTGTTTATGACTAGTTAATGCAACATCACCACAATGATACCATTGATTATAGTAACCACATGCCTTGATGACAATGACATTGTGTCCACTGTCTTCTAATGGCACATCAAGATGAAAAAAAGGTTGAAGCCAAAATGAAATGCCATTTTCTTTTTTCATGTTGTCTAATTGAACATGTATACAATCTTCTTAATTATTGAGGTCTATTTGGGTAAATATCACCTTCTCCAATTTTTGTTGTATTATGTGACATTCTTTGTTTGCTTCTTTATACAAGGATTCACCTTGAATAACTTTTAATTTTTTGTCCTCGACTATCACTTTTAACACATCCAACTCCTTTTCTTTTATGCTTTGACATTGCAACAGTTCCTCCACATTTGGCATACTTCTAATTGAACTTTCCATATGTATAGGCTTGTCATATTCATAAGTAGCTCCAACATTTTGACTTGGTTCACTTTGATCTCTCTACAATGCAAAGTTAATCATACCCTATGCGCCCTTCGACCAAGGCAAACAAGCACATGTGAAATGTAATAACCCTAAACCACTTTCAACATTCCAAACTAGAAATTGAAACTTCATGCATTTTAACATAATGTAAAGGTTCACATATCAAGTATTTCCCTAAACCAAACATAATTACTTGACAACAAGATTTTTTTTTCCAATTCAGAGATTGTTGTTTCAATGGCAACAATATTGTTTAATGTTTCTTGAGTTGTATGCTTCCGATCCTCCATACTGAATTATAGCCTAATCAAACATTTTGTGCTAGCTTTTCTTTTCAATTACAATTGTTGCATATGTGTTTTATTGTATTTCCATAGTTCATGTTTGAACTCTAATAACCTTTGAACATTAACAACATCTTCAGTTGACACCATCCTTTTCTCATTTTTATGATTGTTTTGTGGAGTAAAAACATGTTCTAGGTCTATAGAAATCTCTCTTGTTGCAAGTGCTCCTTGAAAACATTCTAAGCTTTCACTTAGTTATAGCCTTTCATTTTCAAGGCTTTCCCATAATTGTTCCTAGTTGACTGTCATGTTTTTTCCTTCGTAGTAAAGGTTGCAGTTTTGGCCCAATTAATTTTGTGGCCATTGCATTATGTTATCCAACCTCTCACCAACCACGCCATGATCTCATTGTTGGTAATGCGACCTGTCCCACACACCCTCCAATATAACCTCTCCAACTATTTTTTCTTTTCCAAAGGTAGTAAGGGGTTGGTGGTCTCGAGTTTATTAACATTAACCAAAGAGTTTGGTAATGTTTGTAGTTGTTAAATGTTCATCAATTAGATCAATCTTGGGATTTAAACCTTTTGCAATATGCAATTGTCTAACATCTTGAAAAAACTTTAAATCTTGAAATTGGTAATTAACCCAAGGTCACTCGGGGTATTCCTTATCAATTTTTTCTTTTTGGCTTCTTTTCCTTTTCATCCTTCCCCATAGCCTAATACCCACAACATGCACCCAAGGTCCTTTAATTTTTGATTTCACACAATCTACATGGATAATCTAACATAAATCTAGAAAGGCTTAGGTTATAGATGCAAATTAATGATACAATACACAAAACACAAAGCTTAAAAGGAAGATATATAACATACATCTACAAAAGATAATCTTCATAGTAGTTTAAGGATTGCTTACAATTTTAAAAAGATTAAAACTGGTTTATGTGCAGTCCTTTGCAAAGCTCAAACTCTTATGTGAAGGGTGATTACAAGGATGTACCAAATAAGGTATGTGTTTATTAAAAAACTAAACACTTTGCAAAGCAATCTTTTGGTTAAAATTCATAATGTTTAGTTAAACAAAGCAACAGACACTTGGTTTAAACCCCTTATGGAAGCATAAGGAATGGTAAAATCACCATGTGATTATAATAAATTACTATGTGCTTAAATCCAATAAACAACCTACTTTTACAAAACAAAGTCATTAGTTTAAGGACTGTTTACTTTGAATTATACAATACTACTTAATATAATCCTTTTCCAAGCTCTCACTCCTATGTAGATTGATTACAATATTGCATCAAGAAGGGTATGTGCTAATTAAAGAATCATGCACTTTGCAAATCACTCCTCTTTTAAAAAGTTTACGACATGTTAAGAAAATCAACACAAACTTGTCACATGACATTAATACTACATGTTCAAAACAATCCATTGCTTAAGATGACACTAGTAGAAATACCGTCGCATGTGACTGTCATTTGCAACTACTTTTTAGTCATAAGTGACATTTGTGACTAAATTTTTTGTAGTAGCAAATGACAAGTCACATGTGAAAATTAGTCGCATGCAACAAATGAAGTATTTTTTCATTGAATATGTATATGGCCATCGTATAATGTATACACGAATAATCTTGCAACTAAAATTACAACTATATTGGTGGCCAATTACATTCTGCCACGTGGCACCCATTTAGACCTACACCACATGGCACCTATATAGCTTAAATGGCACATAGGTTTAGACGTAGGCCACGTGGCGCATAGGTTTAGACATAGGCCACGTGGCTCATAGGTTTAGACATAGGCCATGTGGCACGTAGGTTTAAACATAGGCCACTTGCCACGCAGGTCTAAACATATGTGACGTGGCACTTAGCTTATGTGGTTCCTAGGTTTAGACATAGCTTATGTGGCACCTAGGTTTAAAAATATGCCACGTGGCATTTAGTTTATGTGGCACCTAGGTTTAGAAATATGCCATGTGGCATTTAGTTTACATGGCATATAGGTTTAAACATGTCATGTGGTATGTTTCTAAACTTAGGTGCCAAGTAAACTAAGTGCCATTTGGCACTTAATTTATTTAGGTCTACACGTATGCCATGTGGCACCTAGGTGTAGACATATGCCACGTGTCATTTTTAGGCCTAGCTTAAGTGATCACCTAGGTTAGGCCTAGACTTAAGCCACATGGCGCCTAGGTTTAGTCTATACCTCCGACACTTAAGCTAAGCCTAGACTTAAGCCACATGGCATGTACTAAAATATTATATTTCTTTTTGGGTTTAATTAAGGTTCAACCTTTTGATTGCTTCATCCCAAAATGGAATTGCATTTTAATTTATACATTGTGCTCTTAGGGCACCTCCTTATGTAGTTAATGAAACTAAAATGACAAACAAAACATGTGGGATTAATTTTGTAATTACAACTAGTCATGCAACTACTTGGGCTATTAATGACTACTTACGCCAAGTGATTTGACTGGATTTTGAATGAATTCACTACTTATAATGATCGGGGATTAATGAAGAAGCAATGAATTCATTGGTCTAGTGAATAGGGACTATTGAACTACACCCACATTTTGTAATAGTGTATATAGTTGCCAAATGGCATGGCCTAAGCCTTGCCTAATTACCAAATGACATGCCTTAGACTTAGCATATGTGCCATGTGGCATGGCTAGGCTTAGCCTAGGTGCCATATGGTGTGGCTAGGCTTAAAATATGTGCCAAGTGCCATGGCATAGCCTAACTTAGCCTAGGTGACACGTGGCATGGCATAAGCTTAGCCCAGGTGCCACGTGGCATGACCTTGGCCTAACATATGTGCCATTTGGCATGTCCTCTCTTAACATAGTCTAAGTGCCACATGGCATGTCCTAGTCTAGTTTTGGTGCCATGTGGCATGTTTTAACCTACCCTAGGTGCCACATGGCATGGTCTATGCTAGGCTAGGTGCAGCCATGTGGCATAATTTAGACCTAACTTATGTGCCACGTGGCATGGCTTAGGCTTAACATATGTGCCATGTGGCATGTCTTATGTCGTGCTTAGGTGCCATGTGGGACAACTTAGACCTAGCCTATGTACCACATGGCATGGCCTAAACCTAGCATATGTGCCATGTGGCATGTCATAACTTAATTATGTGTCACGTGGCATGGCCTAAACTTAGCATAATTGCCATGTGGCATGGCTGAAACCTAACATATGTGCCATGTGGCATGTCATAGCTTAACTTATATGTCATGTGGCATGGCCTAAACTTAACATAGTTGCCATGTGGCATGGTTGAAACCTAGCATATGTGCCATGTGGCATGTCCTATGTCGTGCCTAAATGCCATGTGGGATGGTTTAGACCTAATGTATGTGTCACATGGCATGGCTTAAGCCTAGCATATGTGGCATGTTTTATGTTTTGCATAAATGCCATGTGGCATGGCCTAGCATATATGGCATGTCCTATGTCTTGCATAAATGCCATGTGGCATGGCCTAAACCTAACCTATGTTCCACATGTCATGTCTAGGTCTATATGTAGATGTAGGTAATGCCACATGTCACCAAACCTAGGCTAGGTACCATGTGGCCTAGGCTTGTGGGTAGGTAGGTACTTAATAAGTAGGTAGGTATCTAATAAGGAGGTAGGTAGGTATATATATCTAGGTATGTCCTTACTAGGTAGCCTAGATAATTTATACAATGAGCATGTGATTATTTTGGTTACATTTGCAACTAAATGTATATACAATGTTGGAAAAAATACAAAGACATTATAAAAAATAACACAATTTAAGGATGAAATAGGTCATAATCACAACCTAGTTGAAAATCCAAATTTGAAAAGTAGTTGCATAGGCAACCATTTGTAGTCATAGGCAACATTTGGTTGCACATAGTCACATAGGGACAAGTTACAAACGATAGGATTTCTAATAGTGTGAGGACTCAATTTTTATATAAAAATTGAAATCTAATAGAAAGTCCTAGAAAACCACACAAACACTTTAACAAATATTCAGTCCAAATATGTGAACCTACACTCTTAGTTCATGAGAAAAACAAAAATTCAAATTTTGAACATGATTAACAATTAATTGTACAAGTAGGACGTGTGAAGACAATAACTACCAAAAGGAAAAGACAATTGAATTTTTGTTCAATCCAAAGAGCTTGGTAACACATTTACCTTTTATGAAAATTGTGTAAATAACCTTTCATGATGAATAATAAACACTCAAATGTTGTTCCCAAGCTGGAATTTGCGAGCTTTTTAGGGCAATGTTGAATTCTTGGATCCTTTAACCTTCTATTTTTTTGTAGTCTTAGTAGCTATAGACTTGTGAGAGGTTGTTATAGACTTGTGAGAAGCTGTTTCAAACTTGTGAGAAGATAAATGTGTAATATCCAAACTATTTAGCTATTCCACAATAATAGAATACGCGAATGAATCAACTTCCAAATAGGTTTTTTGGAGTTGGCTGAAGTGTAACAATAGTACTAGATTCCTTCATAAGACTTCCTAGTGGTGTGGAACTCTTATCTTCATAATCTCCATCAACTTCACGCCAAGCCAATTTCTCATTTAGCATGTCACACCCTACTCAAGGCTTCCCATATAGACTTTTAAATTTTTGACAAAAAGGGGTTTTTACACATTATCACACCAATGGATTCAATGTTAAACAACCATGTACTTTTTTACTCATATCCAACTTGAAGCTTTGTGTAATTTGAAATATAAAAGGTCCAACGTTAAACATGATTGCCATGGATAAAAAACTAAATTTACTTGATGAAGTTTGCACAACTATAACTATTCTTTGTGGTCTTGGCAATATGGTGCAAAAAGGGCGCTTGAAAGTTATGAACAACAAATAGGTCATTGTCCCTTCCAACAACACTTATTCCAAGGTGTAAACTAGGTTGAAATTAGGTGCAACTTCAAATGAAATAACTACATATAATTCAACATTGAAGAGGAGCACCTTTGGATACCCAACATTCGTTTGCATTCCGCAAGAAACACAAAAATGTTAAACATACATGTGTATAACAAACATTACGCTTGAACAATAAGGTGATTCAAACCTCACACATATAATGTCATAAAGAATGTCAAGCCCCTCTACATGCTTCAACTTGTTACCATCTTGAATGTGCATAGCTTGAATCATTATTTCAAGACATAGTTTATGCCTTCAAAAACACTTTAACCTATAAAAAGTCTGGCTCCAAGTATCACATACATTTCTAAACAAGAGGAAATCAAAACAATGAATTGTAAAAGTGCTTTACAATATTAGGTTAGCAATTGACCTACTAATGTCTTCATCGCAAACTTCTTGCACAATGTCGGTTGAATGGACAATCATGTTCGTGAAATGGAACTCAGAAGTTGATTGCCAAAAATGGACATCACGCAAAAAAGAGTGAAAGTTTTAGCACAATTTAAGAATTCTAATTATTTGCGCAAATTATGGGAGACCCTAGTCTAAACCAAAACAATGAAGCCTACACCTGACAAAGCCCTATGACAAAGAAATAGACTAAGTGCGCAGGAGCAATTTTCAAATTGGTGTTCTCATCCAATATTTTGTTATTTCAATGTGAGTTGACTATGCACGAGAGAGATATGACTTTTCAAATTTGACACATTAATTTCTTTTTTTGCAGTAACAACCAATGAATGAAAGCAAATTGTTAATTATTATTGGGCCCAATCTTTGGAAAGGAGAGAGACCTTGGCATCCTTGGCTCCTTTTTATCATGATTGTACCCCCTGGTTCAAGTTTGAATAACAAAGTTGTTGGATACTAGTTTTGTGGAACTATCTAGGGGTGAATATGCTTTAGCAATAATGATATTAACCAAAAAAAACTTTTTGGCAATTGGATTGAACAATGCATGTGTGGAGATTACCATTTAGTGAATAAACAAACCCGTTCATACAAATATGTCATTTCCTCATCAGAGGAGATATTGGATGCCCTTGGATAGGCCGAGGTTTTCAATAGGTTGGACTCAAGGTTTGGCTACCATTTTGCCATTGACAAAGGGTGACAAGGTCAAGACAACTTTTTGGGGAATGGATCTTCATGGGAAGGATTGTTTATTACAATGGTTTTTGCCATTTGGTTTGATTAATGTGCTTGTAAAATTTCAAAGAATCATGGATTGAATGTTGGTAGGTTTTGGCCAAGTGTTACATTGATGACATCAATGTTTTTAGTTTAACTCTAGAAGATCACATGCATCATTTGTAGGAAATGTTTGGAAGACATAAGTCATATAACCTTAAGCTTCATCTAAGCAAGTGTCAATTTTTTCAACTCGGATGGAATACTTGGGTCACATGATTTATCCAAGTGGATTGGGGTTCATAAGGCTAAGGTTGACACCATTTCACAAGTTCCCCAACCAATAGATGTTAGTTGGTTATGAGTTTTCCTAGGTTTGTGTAACTACTATTGGAAGGTTGTGAAAGGGTTCTATAGCATAGTTAAACCCTTGACCTGACTAACACATATTGACCAGGAGTTCATTTGGGATGAGGCAAAAGAACATGCCTTTTAGGAACCAAAGGCCATGCTTTCACCAGCTCCCATTGTGAAACGACCCATTCAAGGATGTTCATTCCAATTACACATTCATTAGAACATTATAAGGTTGGGAGATGTGCTTACCCAACTTGATGATGACAGTTGAAAGTTTGTGGGGGCATATGCTACTTGGTCTAACAACAAAACAAAAGCCAAGTACAATTCATATGAATGGGAGTGCCTTGTAGTTGTATGGGTTGTTTCATCATTCCGATGTTATCTTCATGGTAGCCCATTCACTTTTATTATCGATCACCGGCCTTTGAAATTCCTTATGGAATTAAATCCATTCATAAGAAAGTTGGCCAAGTGGGCATTTATCTTATAGGAATATGACTTTCATATAATTCACATGCCTAATATAGTTATCCAAGATGTCGATGGGTTGAGTTGGAACCTAAGTTCCAATGAAGAGGATCCCATTGGGGTTCATTCAAATGGTGATGTGGATTTAAAGGCAATACCAAAATGGCATGCCTCTACATACCTTTGTACCTTTTTGGGGTCTTTTGGGGATGTACTTTAAACTAGTGTGGATGATATGGACATGGAATCAAAAGGCAATGGTGCCCTGGATATTTATGATGATGCACCTATCATTGCATATTTATAAGTAGGGGAAATTTCGATTGGATTAACACCCAAGGAAAGGGACCGTGTTGTGCAGAAGGCCAAATAGTTCAAATGGGAAAATAGTTCCCTCCTACATATGTGGGCAAATGGATAAGTGAAGGTTGTGCTTCACCCATAACAATGTGAAAACCTTGTGAGACATGCTCATGAAAAGTTGGGCCACTTTGGGGTCAAACGAACATACAATTTGCTCTAAACACAAGATTGGTGGCGAGGGATGCAATTATAAATTTAACAATTTTTTTATAAGTGTATGGTGTGTAACCAAATTTAGGCATCTTTCAATGTATTTACACCTCACCTATAGCCCTTACCAATTATGGGGCTTGGGTATCAGTGGAGTTTGGATTTTGTTAGCGCATTGAATTTGACACCTCGACATAATTAATATGTTTTGGTTATGATTGAGCATTTCTCCAAGTGGTTGAAGTTGGTTCTGTTGTTGGATTGTAACAATGAAGGGGTGGCATATGCATTTTTAGATAGTGCATTTCACCCCAACATAGGAGCACACGACATATGTCATTTTCATAACATATTGTGTCATATATCATCTCATTAATTAATCAACAAAAGGTGGCAACTATGTTGTATATCTTCAATGGCAAGCTTTTCTATGACCATGACCATGTTTACAAAAACCTTGACTCTCTCCACTTGGGTCCATTGGATTTCAAATCAATTGATTTGCATTTGTGTGTATTGAACGACTTTGATAGTGGGTCTTGTAGATCTTTATATCAGCATTTGCTTAATGTTGTCTCTTGCCATCTATATTAAATACCATAGTTCTAAAGATTTGTTATCCGTTTGAACCATAAAGTTCTTTCATAAAAACAATATTGGATATACTTCACTCCCTAAGCTAATGTATATTAGTTTACTTCACTTGGATGGAACTTCTTTGAGATGAATGTCGACATTGTTATTAGCAAATGCCATATGGTATTATTTATTCTCTAAATTTTGGTACAAGGGCACTTGACTTAAGACAAGGCTACTTGTTTTCTTCACACTCGTAGCACATTACATGTTGGGATCCATATGAACTTCATGTCCTTTTCGAGGAGTTTGAAACCTGGAGTTGCAATGGTCACAAAATCTCTTTTGACTTGCCCATAATATGTAAATCCTAACAAACCTATGAGAATTCAGAATTAAAGACCTGTCAATTGTTGATGTTTTCAAAGATCTGATTTCACCACATTTCATTTCTTACATATCTTAAGAGAGCATCAATACTTGTGCCCTAAACTTATACTTGGGATTCAGGTACATTTAAAATCATACTTAATTTGAATAACACTCATTCCACTTCTCATTAAATGGACATTAACAATCATCAATAAAAACTAAATAATGCATTTGTTTACTTTGAACAAACCTTTTGTTCATATTCTAAATCAAAATGTGGTAGTCCCATTTTGTGTATGTACAACTATTTCATTTCACTCCTACAGTCTATTTCTTTACTGAAATGGTCACCTTCAAAATGATTAATCCTATGTCTACACTCGTTAGAATCCACTCAAAAGATGGAGTGCTGAAAAACATGAGCCCTTAGAGCTCAACACATTGTCTATTAAGGGCATGGGAAGACTTTTTTTTTCCTAGTTTGAACATGTATGGTCCCCATGAAAGTTCCATTGGCAGCATGTTTTGTGGAAAGGCTGATTTTGCAATGTAATTGGAGTTCCTTTTCATGGTACACTTAGTTTAACAGACACTCTTTATCATGTTACTAGGCTAGTCATGTTTTGAATCCTAATCTTGAATTCTTAGCATCCACTCAAATCCATTCCAATCTTCCTATTTCGTCACTTTCAATGTCTGCTCCTCTAGCCTCACCATATCTTGGATTTACTTGTATCAATGTATTTATCACTCTTTGACTCTGTTTGATCAATTGACTTGATGATAAATCACAGTGATATAAAAGAACTAGACCATCCCTTCAAGAGGACGTTTTAGATCCACTTAATAGTGTCTCATATCATATAAATACTTTAACGCTCTTTCATCACACACACTTTGAGCCTAACAAAAGAAACATAACACAACTTAAAGCATACATACCTTCCACAAAACTTCCTTGCTTTGCACACTAGAAAATTTCACAATACTCAAAAAATGAAAGGTGGTTGTTGAAAGGTCAGTACCTCTGTAGGGGAACACCCATGCATGCAACCTCAATGCAATACCATGCAACTACTTATATCAGCCTTGTGTAAGAGCATCTCCACCCCACAACAACCCACACTGGCAAACAACTCCTTTATTTTAGAATAGAATACCATTTAAGGATCACTGTCTACACCCACAAATGTCATAAAAGTCCCTTTAAACACTCAAAGACCATTTATGTCCAGATCCATAGTAGAAAAAAGCTTTTAAAGGGGTTAAAATGACCACTACAATATGGACCATCAATATCAGAGAGCAGCACGATTTGCGCTATCCTGCTGCAAGATTTAATGAAAAGAGGTGTTTGCTGGTGTGAGGGTGGAGATGCTCTAAGGGTGCAGAACTGTTCAAGATTTTGCACATCTGGTTCAATTCGAGTTATGGCTAATACACTTATCATAACAAAGCACACAAGTAATGTGTTAAAACTTTGTCTATAAATAGCTATACACATTGAACTGGTAGTTCACTCAAATATCTAAGAAAAAAATTCAGACCATCACACCAAAAATTTCTTCACACCTACACAAAACCCTATTCTGCTGAACATTGAAAATATTGGTCCCTTTCTATCAATTCCATTGGTCCTCTGAAATTTTCACATACATAGCAACCAATTACACATTCAATTGTTAGTTTACTCAAGAAAAGAATTCAAACCACCAAATCCAGCAATTTCATTCCTCATAACAGTTTTTCATCACACCTACACAGAAGCCTATTCAACATCCTCTCAATATTAGGACACTAATATTATAACCCTTGTCTGTGTACAGACAGGGTTAACAAACCTGCCCCCACACTTAACAACAGTTCAACACCTAGAAACTTAATGCTATGGTTTGTTTGTCCATTTCACTTGCTTTGGGGAACTTGTCTGCTGGATTTGATAGATAGAATGAATGAAGGATGATTTTTTGTTTTCTCCTTGGATTTTGGCATTCCTGTTTCAGGCATTATGTGTTCTTTTTTCTCTCCTCTTGCCGCAATCAAGTTAGCATCAAAGTAAAGGGCTGCAGCTCTTCTCAAGGCCTGTGTTTTGGTGCTTTTCCTTTAATGGGTTTGCGTTTTCTTCAGGGGTCTATTCAGGAAAACCCTCATATGTTGTCAAACAAAAAAAAGACAAAACACAACGATTTTGAAATTTGACAGTGTACCGATGAAAGATTGGAAATAAGAAAATTTACCAGTGTCCTACAAGCTCTTCACACAACCTTAGGATCACAAAAGTTGCTATAAACTTTATGAACCACCTTGACCGGTAGTCTATTCTTAAATAGGTGGTGCACATCCCATGCAAATGTTATTTTTCTTAATACCACATGCACAAGGTCATCATCTAATGGAGATGTCAGCCCCATAAGTATTGAGGTAGACATCACATGATGACATACTTTGACTCTATTTGATGAATCCATTCAACACTACGTCCCTGATGGAGCTCGGGTTTCAGGCCGACCGGGCCTGGCGCTAATCGGAGGGCGGAATTTCCTGTTCACAGTCTGTGGGCAAAGCTATTGGAGGAAATTATGTTACGACATTCTAGCGTGGAACGGAGACCCGGGATAGCCGACGTCAAGAACGGGGTGCCGGGCCGGGTCCGGTCCGGACTGTCTGTGACGGAGCTCGGCAACTTTTGCTCCAGAGAACACCCACTGAGGGAAGTTATCAGCAGTCACTTTTCGGAAAGTTTTTGGTATGGTCATTGCTGATTTTGGGTTCTGTAGCTGTGCAAGATTAAAGAACGTCTCTTTTGGGGGAGCTCGACGGGTGCATTATGCACCGGGTTCACACTAGTATATCTTAAAGTTTCAAAAGTTAAATGCATGGGGAGGGTTTGTAGGCTTACTTACAGGTGTAGGCTCCCTCCTACTCTTAATGCCCCTTCAATAGTGTAGGAGGGATATTAACAGAAATAAGGTGCTCTCCAAATACAATAGCAAGGTTCTCTGAATGCTCTATGAATTGTAGGCTGCCTGATTGTACGAAGCATAAACTTAGATATTTGCTTTTCAGTGAAGCAAACTTTTGTAATTTTGAAGAGGGCGACAATAATATTTGCAAACATAGTCAATACCATCATATGTAAATCAATTTGATGAATAGTTGAGGTGCAATGTTTAGACGAATTTGACTGGTGAACACAAATAGCCCTATTCATGTTGAAACCCAGCCGTCAGAAAAATCATTTGCTCAAATGAAGATGAGAATGAATGAATGAATATGAATATGAAGGAAGCTGACAACAGGATTTGAAAAACTTGAAATCCAAGCCATGTACAGAATGACCAAAATTTAGTGTCATTGAGGAACAGTTCAGTGAGTTCTTTATGAACGATGGTGAATGTGGAGTCTAGAATTGGGTCCTTCACAGGAGTATGAACAAATATCTAGCTTTTAAAATCCCAACCTGCAATATGAAGGACCTGTGATCCTTCAATTCCAAGAAGAGAAAATGGTTTCAAACTCAATCTTGTGTTTTTTTCCATGAACTTCATAGCATTCATGTCGTACCACATTGTTTTCTCTTTGCTTCAAAGTTCATGCTACTCATTTAAGGGAGGGGAGGGGGAAAATCCAAATCGTATTTATAACACATAAATATGAACACCGTGTGATACCAAGATTGAACAACCATGACAACAATGCTAGAATTGTGCATACCTGTGTTATGGTCAGTATATCAAAATAAATATATCAACAAAATAAGGGCCAACAAGAAATTTATGTTGCATACCAGCCAGGTAAAGGTATATATACCAGTGTAGATGAAGCCCCAAGGTGGAGACATTCCCAACATAAGGAGCCTAGGAGGAGGTCACTGCCATGTCCAGCTATGCATTTTGGGATGTCCCCCCCCCCCTACAAGTTTTACCCATCAAAAAGCAAGAGGCAAATGTTATGATGAACTCAAACTATATATCCTGATTCATGAGGCATATAGGAGGGGAAATTTCTTAATTGTTACACCTGCTTCTCAAGAGTGAGAGGGAAATGTGTTCTAGAAAGTACATTCTTGAACATAATGTGGACCAGTGTGGGGGTGGGTATCTGGTTTTTTAATAATAGTGAGGTTTCGGTATTTGAAAATAAAAAATTCAAAGAACTGTCCTGGTTCGGTTCTTTTATTTTGAGGAGATTTAAAGAATTGCCCAGGTTCGGGTTTTAGAAACTCAAAAAGAGGTGGTTATGAGATGGGGGTGAGGGTTAGGTATGTGATTAGTAATGTATAGCCCAGTTTTTTAATAGAAATCCGAATGAGTTAAAAAAGGTTCTTTTATCAAGGTTTTGGGGAAGACCCCCTTAAGAACACATGTTGAGTCTTCAACAATGTCCTCCAAAGTCATGTTTTTGTCACATCTTTAAAGCTTTAACAAAGAGTCTTAAATCTTTTAAGCTTACAAAGCAAGCTCTTGAGTCTTGACAGTCTAAAATGACAATAATGTTTTGCAAGCTTGAACGCATGTGTTACTTGAATATACAAGCACCAATCACAACTGAGAATGCATATTGTACTCTTGCCTTTTACACTTCCCCATTTATGTCCATAGGGTAAAAGTGCAATATCAGTTTGCACCTGCCAGGAATATATACAATATGTGCACGAATATGGCACATCAGCAAGTGGGGATAGAGAAGTTATGCAATCACCATTGCAAACAGGAACACATGACATTGAAAATTTATAACATACTAATGGAGATGTTGACAGAAAACAAACAAAATCATTGAACATGTTTAGTAACAAATTAAATGCATTCCTGTAATGGCAAGTTGTAATTGAAATTTAGAGAGTTACCAAAAGTATAAAATTGTTTAGGCAATTGACGCAATAAAAGTATATGATGTCCAAAAAGGGTTTTAAAAAAAAATAGTAGTTAGTGACTGCAACTCAAAAAAATTCAATGAAGCATTTCTGATATGTCCCCAAATGAATACATGCTAAAGGATTTTGTTTTGCACATATACCTCTTTCTAACTAACCTCCTGATAATTATGCATCCCTGTGTAACAGTAAAATATCAGCTGGGTAGGTTTAAGAGCATGCAAAATGAGGCTGGGGTCATCAACAGTTATTGCTCATTCTGTTCTCTCATTTGCTGCCATAAAGAAGCTAGTTCCAAGTTTTGACATTCAACTATCAAGTATCATGACAACTTATTTATGTTCAAACTCTGGAAGAGTAAATCCTTTCCCATTATTGAACTCATATGGTCCTAGTTTGTAGATTTTCTCTCTTTTATGTGCTTTACAAACACAGACACTCCCGCCGACCTCCAAAGAATTATTGTTGCATATGTTAGATGAGTTAATAGTTGGCTATTGAATGTCAAGACTCGTGTGGTGGTAAATTTTCACTCTTTTATGCACTTTACAAACACACACATTCCCACTGACCTCCAAAGAATTATTGTTGTGTATGTCAGATGAGTTAATAATTGCCCTTTGAATGTCAAGAAACATATGACAATATATTTTCATGCTTCCTAAGCTACACATGTTTTCAAACTTGATGATCCACATGTAACAATCAAAAGATGCAAAAGGACCAAATTTTCACACCCATGTTTAGTTCAAAGTAATGATTGATGTAAAATAGATCATAGTTTACATTTAAATAGGATGAGTTCAGCCTTCCATTTAGCCCTATTTATTGATGCCACTATCAAAATTTGAAATGATTACCAGAAGTGACCAATCATGATCTTTATAAAATTTGTCCACTATACATGTAGTCACCTTAATCAACATCAAAAGTTATTATTTTAGACTTAGAATTTGGTAATTTTTTGTAAGCCTTTAGTCCATTCATTCTTGCACCCTTGACCTTCAACAATTATAAAGGAGGTGGGTGACAAATTTTGCAAAAAAATTTATGTAGAATTGTGAGCAAATCCACATAGGTATAAGGGTGTGAACATCATATGCACAACATGGTCTCAACGAAAGGCTACATAGTGGGCACAAGCTAGGACATAGTAGTCACAAGGGTGCTGAATAACCATGTTATTGTATTCTAATGGTTAAGTGTTTGAAAAAAAAAACATAATAGAAATTTTTTGAACTAAACACAAGATGAACATAACTAGGAGAGTTGTAAAAAACAAGACCATAATGAGCAAGAGGAACACAAGACCATAATGATAAAAAAAAAACATAAGATCACAATGATTAAAAGGAATACAAGACCATGACAATTAAGAAGAACGCCAAAAACACAACAACCAAAAGGAACACAAGACCACAACAACCAGAAGGAACACTAAACCACAATGGACATGAGGAACATAAGACCATGACGACTAAAAGAAACATAAAAACATGATAATCCAAAATAACACAAGAGCACAACGATCAAAAGGAACATAAGATCATGACGATTAAAATGAACACAAGGCCATAATGATAAAAAAAAACATAAAACCACATTGATTAAAAAGAACATTAAAATAAGGCGATAGGAGAAACGCCAAGAGTATGGCAATCAAAAGGAACACCAAGAACACAATGGTTAGGAAAAACATTAAGACCATGGTGACCATGAGGAACACCAAAACCATAACAATAAGGAGGAACATCTCATGCTCACAAACTTTGAGAAACTTGCATAAGGTTTGATGAATAGGATGATCTCACACTTATTAAAGTTGATTTTCAAGCCTTAAATTAAATTGGATCTCAATTGTATGTTTAAGAGTGAACAATTATTTTGAGAACATTAGTCATTGCATTTTTCATCCAATGTCCTAATGATGAGAGTAGGTAGAGTCCCTTAGTCAACATATGATGTTTTGGTTTTAAGTGGCAAAGTAAACTCTCATTGGCTACCATGCTTATGAAAGATTTATTTTCTCAACCAACCTATAAAGGAGCACATCTTTCTCATTTTTGAGCCATTTTGAGCAATTTAAAGGACTGGGGGTGTGCCTTGTAGTCCTCTACAGTATTTCTTCAGACCCCATAAAGAAAGGACCTCATAAAGAAACAATGTGAACTAAGCAAGAGGGAGTGACAGATACACTAAGTGTTCAGTCACCGGTCACGCTACCCTAGTCCCTGCCCTCGGGGAGGGGGGAAAGGAAAGTGAGATAATAAGAAGAAGATTCGTGTGCGCAAAAGTGCGCGGACCCTGGCTGTCGAGCTAAGCCGGTCTCCGCCACGTCACCGAAGGTTCTCTGCACAGTCGGAGCATTTGAATGTAGGTATAGCCGATGACCGGGCCTTTACGCTTTTCGTAGAAAGCCGCGGCCATCAAGGCACATTGTGTACGGTCTAGAAGCGTGCTTCCAGATACACTTTAAAAAATTGCCGCAGATTATCAGGCTTCGTGTGCGTGGCCCACGTGGCGGGCGGAGAACGGTAGCGCGTCTGAAACGAAGCGGAACGAAACGTGAGTGTCACACGCACTTGGCTTTTGGCATGTGTTGCTTTCTATTGTTTCCTTCTTTGCCAGTTTCCTTTGCTTTTCCCATGTGTTTTGTCTGCGTGCAATTGCGAACGCACAGAAACGGGGTTTAAGACACACAAAGTTGTTATGCCTTCCGCAGTTGCTTCCAACCGTGTGTTGTAATCTGCGCAATCGTACCTGAAATCGTACCTGAAAGAAGCTGAAAAGGTTTGAACTTGGAACAAACGTCCGTTGACGTCCATTGATCAGCATGTGATGAGGGTCGAGATGTTGATTTGTGTTACGTACCTCATGGCCATGGTGGCGGCGGTAGGGATGTTCAAGCCCCATGTTCACTTTCGAAACTACGATCCTGTTGTCAATCCTCGTTCTCGTTATTTCTAGATATAAGAAACGGTTTCATCCTTTGTGATCACTTTCACATTGCGTAGTGGGTCTCGTAGAATTTTGGAGCGATTCTTTTGCCGAGAACGCCGACAGCAAGTTAAGGGTTTTAGGAGCTGAAGGGCAATACTGCAGCGAGAGATTCACGGGTTTGGTCACGAGTTAGGTGACGGCAAGAAATGCGTTGTCTCTGTGTTTTGTAACTCCCGCATTCTTCTTTTCAAATATTGTCTCGTAGGGCTTCTTCTTCTTCTGCGTCTTCTTCTTTAAGACTATCTTGGCGAACTCCAATTCCTGACCAAGAAGTGTATAGTTCGTTCGATGGAGAGAAGCAATTTTTTGAGGTTAGGGCGGAGCAGCACGGTGCAAGAGAGGACGAACGTTTTGAACCGACTAAAACTGATGTCGAGTAAGGGCAAGGCCGTAGAGAAATGCAAGGAGGAGTTGGAATTTCTGCAGCAACAACTGCTGGAGACTTCACCACTCAGGGCCTTCACATTTGAAGAGCTGAGTGCGGCCACTCAAGGTTTTAAGCGGTCTCTCGTAATTGGAGAAGGTGGATTTGGAGAAGTGTACGAGGGCTACCTCATTGACCACTCAGCAGCCTCAACCCACCCAGAGAATGCTGCCTCCAAATACCAGCATGTTGCTGTCAAACGTCTCCGCCAAGGTGGCCAGCAGGTATGCATCTTACTCCAAGTCTCTTTGGCATTCAGTCTTTGTGGTCCAAATTGTGATTTACTGAGCATCAAAGGCAATGACCCTAGTGGCTGCGGCCTTGTGTCCATGATCTCCCAAGTGGATTGTAGCAGATTTGGAACCACTAGATGCATGTGTTGTTTGTGCAAGGGTTCACTCACAATTGTAAACTGAGCCCAAATTGGGACACAATGAATCAATTGGCATCTCAGGTGTGAAGACCTAGTGCTCAGTTGCTTCCAAGAGGAAAGATATTTGCAAAACTATGTGGTGCCTGTTATGGTGGTTAGATTTGTGATGATCTCCATGCAAACTAAGCAACTGTCTTAACAAGCAGATGAAGAAATTCTCAGTCATGCTCGTTGGCAGATTCAACATCATGAGCCTAAATTGTTCCTCTATGCTCTCCTTTTACTGATGATTTGAAGTCTAGGTGTATAAGTAGATGATGTTTCTGTGAGGTTGAATTGTTAGAAAATGATGCTGTTCATGACTGTGTTAGTAGCCTTCAACACATTCATTGATAGCAGTGTAGAACTCTGATTAGGCCATGTTAGTGTCAATAGCCTTGTTTGGCTACAGCTATATGCCAAGCCTCATCTCCAAATGATCCCATTGTGGCAGCTGTTTCTGGCTGCATAAAGCCTATTAGATTTTGTGAAAGCTTGACACACTGCCATTGTCATCCTACTTGCATTAGTTTGAGACCTTTTTTGTGGGTGGAAATGGATGTGTCTAGGGTCATCGGGAGTGGTTGAATGAGGTATCCTTTCTTGGGAGATTGCACCATCCAAACCTGGTTCGGTTGATAGGATTTTGTGCCCAACTCACAAAACTTAAGGAGGAGCGCCTACTAGTCTATGAGTTTGTTTTGTATGGATCTCTAGAAAATCTTTTGTTTCAAACATCTGATTTCTGGCTACCCATGCCTTGGAATAGACGAGTGGACGTGGCTGTAGGTGCTGCCCGTGGCCTTGCTTTTCTTCATGATCATCAGGTCAGCCACTATAAACTAATTGTGGGTGCTTCTTGGCTTGTAGAGCCCATCCTGCTCTCACTCCCATAGTATTGTATAGATTAGTTGCTATTAAACCAAATGCATTGTGACAGAAAGACTTGCTCACCTTAAGGTTGGAGATGTGAAGTTCAGGTTTTCTGAAGAGAGGCATGGATGGAGTTGCAGGTCATTAATAGGGATATTAAGCCAAGCAATATACTGGTGGACCACAATTTTGTAGCCAAACTGTCAGACTTTGGGCTAGCCCATATGGGCCCTGAAAGTGACAGCTCACATGTCACCACCAGGGTATGTCTCATCAACACCACCAAATTGTAGATCCTTGTAAGGACAATCTTCACTGTTTCATGTCTACACAGAGTGCAGCAAACAGATTATGGGCATAAGTTTCCATGTGTTCATCTTCTGATCTCAAGGTTTTGTTTTCCATGTTTGTCAGGTGCTGGGTACATTGGAGTATGCAGCACCCGAGTATATTAAAACAGGACAATTGACTCTACAAAGTGATATTTGGTCCTTTGGGATAGTGCTGTTGGAACTTCTTTCAGGCAGACGAGCCTTGGACATCTGTCGACCTCGTAACGAGTGTAAACTTGTTGACTGGGCAAGACCACTCCTGTATCAGAGTAAGATAACTAGCCTCATCGATCCACAGCTAGGTGACAGGTACATTTTTCTTCTACTTCTTTCAGACACACATGCAGATTCTTTGTGATCTCTGAACCTTGTGGCATTGACCAAATGGTCAATGTTGTATCATGTTTTGGATATAAAGTGGTAACCTTCTAACATTCAGAAGTTAGAAGGGATTACAACATTCCTACAATAGAGGTCCAGAATCTGCAATAGACAGAGTACTCACCAAGGATACTTTTTTAACTGCACAGATATTCTGCAGAGGAGGCAAAGGTGGTGCTCAATTTGGTACAACAGTGCCTCCATGAGAATCGTAAGAATAGGCCCACAATGAAGGAGATTTCTCAGATATTATCATCATTGAAGGAATCGGAAAACCAAGATGGCAATGTAAAAGCAAGCACTAGTTTCGTTGAAACACCTGAGACCTCATAAAGGTTGGCCTTGCTTACAGGAAGCTCCCCACTTACATGACCCGAAGCAAAATCATTCTGAAAATGCCAAAAGCAGAAATTTCAAACAGGAAATTTTCTTTAAGAACCAACCCTCTAGTTCTCTTTAGAAGAACTTTTAAAGGGTAGCCTTTTGCCTTCAGAAAGACAATAAGACTGACTATCTGGAAGACAAAAAACTTCTTACAACTACAAAGTCTCAAGAATCTGTAAAATTGACTATTGATAACCCCCAGCTTCACAGTCATTGAGATATTGGAATGAACTTGAGGCATTCTAATCATTTCAATACCTGCATACTCTGGTTGAGAGCGTTTGTCAAAAATGTCACAGGATAAACCTTGAGGACTCTGTCTCAAGGTTAGATCCAAAAAATTACAAGAGAAGCCTTTAGACATACAATTCAACTCACAAGAGGTTTTTGGGTATATGCCACTACCAAAAGAGTCTTGGATACCAATGCATTGTCTATAAACACCCTGACCAAAACAAAGAAACAAATTGTCTAATAAGAAATCCAGCCAAGAGATCAAATCTGAAGCCTCCGCAACTTTGAAGCTACGAAGATTTTCAAACAAATTGATCTCTGCTTTATTTTTCAGCCACAAAAACCTAAAGTCCAAAGTTGTTTTTTGAACCATCAAAAACTTAAAACAATGAAGCTTCAGCATCCGATTAAACACTTTACTTATCAGAACTCTCATATGAGCTTTTAGATCCACCAGCTCAATTTTAGTGTATAGAGTTGAGAAATCAAAAGACTGCAACAGAAGTGGGGAAGCTTTATCAATTTCAGATCTCCAACGATTAAGATTATTTATCACCTCCACCACTCCTGTAGAGTCATTGAGAACCAACTACTATCACAAGGAACATCTGCTTTTTTGAGTTTAGACACCCAAAGGTCATTGACCATAGGAAACATAGCTTTGAAGAAAGAACACAGCCACTTAGAAACATCAGAAGAAAGGGAGCTCAGAAAGAGAGAAGAAAAGGGAGCTCAGACGATACTGGAAGCAAACTCTGAGAGAGAATAATGTGGAGTGAAGGGACAGCGATTGCAAATGAAAGCATCAGATACAAAAGCAGACTGGATACATACATGTGGAAGTTGGAACAGAAGAAAGGAGTATTATCAACTTATATCATGAAACTCAATAATGTAATCAGAAGCTGCCTCGCTACCTTGTGGCGCTGCAGGCAGAGGGCAACCAGACATAATGTGCTCAACCACACCAGCCAAGGGTGTGCATCCCATCCCCACAGCAACAAGTGACTGAACCAATCCTTGCAATTCTCTCAACTCTGGAAAATAATCAGAACACAGCACAAACTTGGTGTATTGTCCATCCAGCACCACACTAATCCATTGCAGCACTTGTGCCATTGATGGCACTCTGTGTTTACCATGCCCACTTTCTGGAAATGGTGTATGTGTGAGTCTCTTTGAGAAATGATCCAGCCATTTGTGCAAATATTGAAGCAGTCGTACAGCTTCCCCTGTGTCAAGCTCCACTATCACAGCTGCCAAAACAGCTTCATCTTGTCCTGAGGACACCAATTCATGGAGGCAAATCTCCCAAGCTTCAAAACCATCCACCACACAAGCCATTACAACTGCTTCAGAGAGAAAGTCTGTTTTCCTTGCCTGATTGTTGTCTCCATTGGCACTGTGGTCAGGATTTCTTCGCACCAATGCTGCACTTACAGCTGACGAGTCCCTTGCCTGAGCAGCTCTTTCTATGCTCTTGAGAGCAGCTGCTCTTCGTTCTTGCCTCACCACTTCAAATGATCTCCTGGATGCCTTGGATTCTTCCAGGAAGAACTTTAGCATGGCAAGTATGTCAGATGGAGCCAAATCCTGCACGTTGTGTGCAGCCAGAGTGAGAAGCACTGCTTGCCTCTCCTCCACCAACTTCGAAACCAGTTGTGGATTCTCATTGCTCGAAACCAGTCCCTTCTCAAGCAAAGCTTGGATGGCACTCCAGAAGCGCAACCCTAAGCAACATCTCTGCAAAACTGCTACAAGTTTCCGACCTAAGAACACTGCTCCTTTCCGCAACAACTTGGAAAACTGTTCTTCTTCACTTTCTCTTGACAAACTTCCACTGTTCACAGCTCCATTCTCTCTCACCTCCTCACCACCACCACCAGTAGTCTCCTGATTCAAGTGTGGAACAAAGCAGCCGCCTTCTCTCTTCTTCCTCATAGACTTTTCTATCACCGGCCGCACCATGTCCATGAACTCCTGGATGCTAAAAGATGGCAAGAGTTCAAGCTTTATTTTCAGCTCATCAACCAAATGCGCCTCGTCTTCATCGGGAGCTTCCACATGCCATTCCCCAATAGCTTCTATGCTGATGAGATCCCCACCGCTTTGATTCCCACTGCTCGCACCCGCTACTGTCTGCTGCAAACCTCCAATGCTCACTGACGGCCGCATCGTTATGCTCCATCCGGACTGAGAATCCACACCGGCCCCGTCCTCCGCCTGCGCCGCCCTGGTCACAATCTCCAGCAAAGACAACGCCATCACCACTCCCCGTCAAAACTACGAAGAAACCCCACTTCTTCTTCCTAAATCCCCACCTCCTTGAAGAAACTACAAACAAAAAATTAAATTAAAAAAAAAGATCCAGGCAACTATGTGAACATCAAGGCCTTCTTGCCGCCGTGCAAAAGTTCGAGCCGCATCCTGCAACTCCGGATTCACGGAACAAAACACGCGATCCTTGAGAGCGCAGTATAGCGTCGACGAAGGATTGATGCAGCGGAAACTCAACCGAAGCTCCAAACCCTAATGGTGGAAACCCTAAACCCTAATGGTGAAAAACCCTAAACCCTAATGTCTCTGAGCCGTCCTGTGTGCTTTTTCTGGTGGGGGCGAATTTTCGCTCTTGGCGACCCAAAAAAAAAGAGGAGGTGAATATGAAACAAAGGGTTTTTCTTTTTGGGGAAAAAGGACACGAGTTGCCATTTTGAGAGGAAAATAATTCTGAAGTCATCCTAGTATTTAGGCAATAGGTTGCAACCTGTCATGTGGCCAAAATATGGGAGGAATTCTTAGTTTTTCTACTTTCCTTTCGGACCTGTAGCCAAATTTGGCTAATTCCTTTTGTGAATGATAGCCAACCCACTTACCTCACAAATTTGGAAAACAAACACTGGTGGCGCCTTCTGCTTTCTCTGAATTATTTTTTCCTTTTAAATTGGGGCGAGGAAAAGAGTGGCAAACACTAAACAAGAGTAACAAATTCAATGCAACATCGGGTTCGACGCAGTTGGAAGACTACGTCCCCAAATCATCATTAGCCCAGGCCAAAAATGATGAACAGTTTTGGAAATAGAAATTTCATGGAGCCAATGGGAAGACTCAGCATGAACTCATGATGGGCCCTGGTTTTTTCTTTCTGGGGGGCTGGGGGAAGTTGATTTTTGTTTTTCTTCCTTGGTCAATCTCTGCCCCTGCCATTAGGCTAGGCCAAAAATGGTGACCAACAGTCTTGGAAACCAAAAATACATGCAACCAATGGGTAGGCTGAAGCAAGCACTTAAGGCGCCTTGATTTTTTTTCTTTTAAATTTTGGGTGGGGGGAGGATTTTTTTCATTTTTCCTCTATTCCAAACATGTCCCCTCTATGTTCCTTTCAAGTTTCCAATAAGTTCCCATGAGGTTCCCAATATGTTCTCTCAGTTCCCAATGTGTTCCCCAAGGGTGTTCCCAATAGCACCTCGATTTAATCCCATATGTTTTGCCCCCAGTCCTCCCCTTCTCACCCATATACATTGGCCAAAGGGAAAGGCACTCCATCTTTCAATAGAATTTTCTATTTTGGTTCCAAAGTTTCAATTTTTTTTGTGATGGGCCGATCAAAATAACTCATTTGCAAAAAAAAAAAATTGGACTTGTGGAGCACTCGCAACTAATTGATTTTACCATGAGCTCTTCACCAACCTTAGGATCACACAGATTTTGCTATAAACCTGCAATGCACCCTTGAATTCTAGGAAGTGAACACCCCATGCTGATGTTACTTACCCTAGAAGCGCATGCATAGATACATGCACAAGCTGATCATCTCATGCATTGAGATATTTCATACTAAACTTAATTTAAAATATTTAATTAAACTTACTTAACATATCTCATAGTCCCAAAATATCTGCATGTAACGAAAATATTCCAAATAACTATAACTTGAAACAAATATTTTAAGTAACTTGGTAAGAAGTTGATATCCCACATGATTAGCACTTTAATTAATTTTTTTACACAATATTTTCAATAAAATAGTGATATATTGAACAGTATCTTCCTTTTTAACCAAAGGGTTCAAAGTTTGATTTTTTTTCAAAATCTTTCTTCCTTCCATGAACAAAATGGATGAAAATATTAATAATTTTTTAACAACTTCTTCCAGTTAAATGCCCCAAGGAAAAAGGTACTTTCCACAGGAGGAGACTAAATGTTAGTCCCAACCATGTTTTTCAAGGAGAAAGGATTAAGTTTTTTAAAGAGCAATTTATCAAATGTTTGACAAGAAAATTCAAGGGGGAAACGTTGTTCAAATCAAACATTCTTTAATTTTATTGAAATTTTTTTGAAACGTAATTATCTAAAATGGTCCTTCATTCTTGAAAGGCTAAGAGCTAAAAGTTATGACAAAAAGAAAAGCGGATGTCAAACTTTCAAATGTTTTTCTCCCGTGGGTAGAAGAAGACCCAATTGCGAAGGAAAAAGGGGTGTTAGAAAATTTGATCTTTAGTTTTTTTTGGTCATAACTTTTCATTCATAACCTAAACCATTTTACATATCTACATTTAAGAGCTTTCCACTTATATAAAAAAAGTTTGATTTGAACAACATTGCCACTTGAACTTTTTAGCCAAACATTCCCAAAAAAAAATTCCCCGACAGAAATTGTTTCCCCCGGGAAACTAGTCCCCTTCTCCCAAGCAACTCTCAAAGATACCAAGCTGCTATGGTACTGATTGTGTATTATGGAATATGCTGAATAGTGAAATGGGCACAATGGCCTGTACTCTGCACACTCCAATATAATGGTTTTCATGAATTGCATAATGGGCATGTGGAATTGTACGTCAGACATGTGGATTTTGCAGAGTGGTGAGGTTGGGTAGACCCAAGAAGTCTTGTCCATTGTGCATTGTAAGGCAGAATGAAAGCCATTATGTGTAGGGTTCCCCAGGGTGGGGGGCATTCCAAAATAAGAGGCCTAGGATGAGGTGGTAGGTGAGTTCAGCCCTGGATTTGGGAATGTGCCCCATCCATGGACTTTAACCACTGTAAAGCATAACACCTATTATCATGAACCTAAACATTGGCCAGGCACATAGGGAGGGCTCTTTTGCTTATTCTTTAAGGGTAAAAAGGATCTTACACCTAGAAATAGGTGAGGGGTAAGGAGGTAACCATTAAGGTAGGTGTAAGATTCTTCCTCTTTTTCTAGATACCAGGTGCCCTCGAAATACACTTAGGAACTTTCTCTCATTGCTTTCTGAGGCAAGTGAAGGGAACCAGAAATTCAGGGAAATGTCCTAAAATAGGATCTACATCCCTTTTGTCTCCTTGAACATAACATGTGGCATGATTCATATATATTTGGGTCTTTTTGGGGTTGTTTTTCTCTCAACCCTGACCACCATACTATCCTCCCACCAAGCTACCCTGCTGACCTACATCTTGACCTCACCTACGAATTAACAATCAACCCTGCTACCCACCCACCTTACCTTCTTACTCTCTATCTTTTCTTACCTAAATTATTATTTCAGCAAAATCTTGATTAAATTTTTATCTTTTGACAAGACTTCTATTTCTTTTCTGGTTAAAAAATGATTTCTCAATAAAAAAACTATATTTTCTTACCTAAACCTTTAGCTTTCAACAAAACCTTTAATCTACATTAGAGGTTTCATCCAGATGAAAACCCAAAACCAGTTTTCTTCAACTGGTGCATTGAAAGGTATTTGGGTCACACTGCCCTATTCTAAGCTTTTTCTTAGGTGAGATGGGCAACCATCTGCAAGCTGCACTTTTTGTGTTGTTACGGTCCATTTTAACATGAATCAACGGTTTGAAAACATGATTGAAATGCGTATTGACAGTGATAAATTTGGTTGCAGTTTGGAACAGGCCAAGAAGAACCCCATTACCACCTAATGAAATAATAGCTTTTGGTGCTTTCCACAGTATGTAATAGACAGCATTTAATTTCTAATCAGTGCCAGGCCCTATATTACACTTGTATGACACAATCTCTGCTTTTGGGCTGTGTGTAATCCATGTGCATTAGGTACTTCTCTTTAAAACCTACGAAACTAGAGGCTTATGAATTTGAGAAATCCTGCTCAGGACTAGGCCTCGGCAAGGTAAGGTAGACAACCGGTTGTTACCTGATAAAACGGTAAAAGTTAGTGGTAAAGGTTGAAGGGAAGGCAACAGGTAAGGTAGCGGGTAGAGTAAAGGTAAAGTCAAACGGATTACCCGATTACCCGGTAATTACAGGTAACTGGGTAAATTATTTATTATGGCCCCAGTGCCTTAATGGAGTCCATCGTCAGTCCGCACGGAGCCCACCATCAGGCTTGAGTCCGCCACAGTCTGTTCTCAAACCTACAAACCTGTTTGTAGGTTTCTCAAAAGATGAGCTACACGAGCCCAACAATTGTGAGTCTTGTTCTCTCAAGTCAATCTTTGAGTAAAATGTCCCACAGAATACAATTCGAACATTTTACTGGGTAATTACTCGGTAAGGGGTAGGGAAAGGTAAAGGTAGACGTGGGCGAATCAGGTAAGGGTAATGGTAAGGTAAGGGTAGGAGACAATGTATTACCCGTTAAACTTTTACCTTACCTTGCCGAGGCTTACTCAGGACTCCGAACCACCCTGGAGGTTTCATCAAGTGGAGCAATTGGTAATCAAACCTGGAACCAATAACTTTCTTTGTGAATTTTTATAATTTCTCAAACTCAAAACTCTGATTTTGACTTCTAAAGGGTAAATTCAGAAAAAAGAAACAAATTTTCTATAATTGATTCTGGTAGGTTAATATAAAATAGTGCTTTTAAAAAAACTAGTATCTTGTTTGTAGCCAAATTTGGCTATATTTTCTTGTCACTGATGGCACTTCACCTATATCACAAGATTGAAAATAAAAAACATTGTAAAAAACTAGTTAAACAAAGACTAAAGATTTTCTAGAAAATCAGGAATTGGACAACATTGGCCTCAACTAAATGTGAGAGGGAATAGAAAAATCATCATATACTTCGATATATGTGTAAAACAATAGGTTTGCACCCCTCAAGTTTTACAATTTATACAATATTACATTTACCAAGTTATTGAGACAAAATGAAATTCCAGTTTATCACTCAAACCACATATTGTACTCTGGAGTCTAGATGGTCGTGAGTCTCCTTCACCAATCCATTTATTAATCAAATTTTGGATAGGATGAAAGAAAACATGTAATTCATCACTTGGAAGATCACTTGGAAGAAAGGAACATCTATTGTGTATGGGCCAATGGATTCTGAATCATAAACCTTTGCATGCCCTGGCACCTATTATCCATAGATACAAGTCTTTTATGAAATGAAGTTGTGTAGCCAAATTGTCTAGACAAAATCTTTGCCCTTCAGAATCTCATAGGTCACTATGTAACAGAAAACATGTTAATCATGGCCTAATAATAAATTGAAAAATCACCACATATGATAATCACAAGGAAGCACAGAAGCAAAGACTGAAGAATGGTAAGTTATTGGAGCAAGTATTGGCCTACAAGGTACTAAAGAGATTTTAGATTTTAGCATACATTTGACAACCTGATTCACTACCTCAAAAGGATCACCTAATCTTTTATTTTAATTACTCTGCTGACAAGTGACCCTTTAATTACACCTGATGAGGAGTCCAGAAAGAAAAGGCATTAGGGTTAGGGTTATGGATCAGCAACTAATGAAGAAGCAAAGAATTAGGGTTAGGATTATAGCTCTGCAACTGATGGGGAATACAAGGAGAAAAGGCATTTGGGTTAGGGTTATGGATCTGCAAATTGACGAGTACAAGCTACAAATTTAGGGATACCGGATCTGCATCCTGATGATGTGCAATTTGTAAATCGAGGTTGATGGAAGAATTTGGCTCTTCCATAAGATGAAGCCGCTGCAGAAATCGAGAATCGCAGGCAGCAGCTGCAGGAATCGAGAATTGAAGGAAGAAGCAGCAGCATGGATCCATTGTAGTGAGTTGCCAGAGAACAAGAGAAAGCTTTCGATATCACTTTGTTGCCGATGCTCTGATGCTGTACATTGACGTGATTGAATCCCTCTCTTGTTCAGTCTGATGAAGCTCACTGCAGCTTCAAGGTTGTCGATTGATTGATCCATTGAAGATGATTGATGATCTGTTGTTGCTTTGAGCTGATGAATCCAGCTGGTTCCATGAATGGTTTTTGCTGCAGAAAGGAAGGAAGAAAAGAAGATGATGTGCCTTGGGATGCTGAGGAATCCAGCTGCTTGCACGAATGCTTCTTGCTGCTGCAGGCAGGAAGGAAGGAAATGAGGAAGGGAAGGAACCAATCAGAGGTAGGGATGATGATGGATCACGAGAACTCGGGATTCAACAATTGCACGCCCTCGTAAACGCCTTCGAGAGCCGAACAACTGCTCACATAGGGAACCACATCCCAGAGGAGCTTCCCATTTTCACGGGGCTCACTCGGGCAATCGACGATGGTGGTGGCGAACTGCCAGCAGACTTCGGCGCTTTTGGCATGCTCGCAAGCGAGGTCGCTCTCGGGCCTGACATCTATGAGCAAAGGTCGCAGAGCTCCATAGCTCTGTGCAATACTGCCGAAGGTGGAGTAGGGTGTGACCAGCAGATGGTCGGAGAAGCTGAGCAAAATCATCTCTGTCAGCGCTTGTGTGTCTTCCTCCAAGCCTGATGACTGTCCACCTTCGTAGGTCAGCTGCACAACTCCGACTGCGGCATGCGTGTTCTCGTCGCCAGGCGGATGCCGCACGTAAAGCTGCGTCAGAAAGTCATGGGCACTGCGGAAGAGCGAGGTGGTGAGCACCATGATCGTCTCTTCTGGAGTAGAATTTGTTGTTGCTGCCGCGCTAGAGATTTGGTAGGGTTGTGGAAGAATGCCATTGTCGATCGCACATCGCAGTATGCGCCAGTTCACCATCTCGTGATCCTTGTTGAATTGCTCGGGTCCCTTTCTGTAGCGCAGTTGGATGCCGACGCGACGATCCACGTGCTTGAGGAAGACGTTGTCCACTTGCTTCACACGGTTCCAAACCATATCCGCCGGGAGCAGCAAGCTGTGAAGCACGTGGGTGAGAACCCTTCTGTCCGGGAAGAGCTTCTCCAGCACCGGACGGAAGCGCGGCACCGCGAACATCTTCGGCACGGTGTAGAAGCAACCCTGGAAGTACACCCATGTCGCCTGCTTCTCGAGAAGCTCTTGCTCCGCGTCGCACCAGAATCGATCTTCGGGATGCCATTTCTCGTTATCGACGCGCACGGCAAACATGGAAACTGCATCCTCCTCCGCCGTCGTCCCGTTCTTCATCGTCGCCCACACTTGATCGCTGCTCGTCCAGAGCTCCTTTTCTCTCACACTGTCGCCTTCAATTCTCCACGACGAACCCACAAACGGCTCGCACACGATGTCCGGGACGACGATCTTGTCGGGAACTAGTATCACTCTCTGCGTCAAGACGGCGTACACGAAGGTCGATGCCACAGCGTGCAACCTGTTGCCGAGGCCGAAGTCTTGGGCATCCGCGACCACGAACTTGCAACCGCTATCTTTCACGGAACTGAAGTTGCGAGAGAAAACGAACTTGTTATCTTTTTCTTGCCCATCGCTGCTGCTGCTGCCCCCTAACAGTTTCCTCATACACGTTCGATGAAGCTTTTCGTACTCCGTGAACACTCTTTGCCACAAAGAATTGGGAGCCAAGTACTTGACAAACTTGCGTCTTTTATACTTGAGCTCCAACTCTCCGCGACTTCTGCATGGATGCTTCCGTCTCCAAGACTCCACTTCCGCGTCCGTCATGCGAGAATCACGTTCGGATGCTCCAGCTGCTGCCCTAGCAGTTGCATCCCGAAGAGCAGAAATGAGGAGCTTTCCGACAACCCCATGTTCATCATCATCATCAAGACTTCCTACAAACGACTTTGCATCATGATCGACTGCATCATGATCATCTACTAACACGTCGACGACTCCTCTCAAGCTGCTGGCGTCGCTTGCACGTAGCGAGGGAGTAGCAGCAGAAGCAACTGTGAAATTACTAATACAAGGAGAAGCTTCTGCTGCACTGATCTTGGAATGCTCGAGAGCCGTGAGACTGAAGGTGAAATCGGGGTAGTTGTTCTTGGAGATGAAGAGCAGAAGCGTCAAAGTGAGGACTAAGAAGGCGACACAGGCCATTGTGACTTCGGTCGAGATCGATGCTCGACTCTTGATCCCCATGACGATGTTGATAGAAATCTTAGATCACCAGCTGCTGCTGCTGCTGCTGCTGCACCTTCCAGCTCCTCGAAGTCTTTTGCAAGCTGCTTCCAACTAGTACCTACTGCTCGCATTGGGTACGTGGGAATTGTTGTCTTCCAGCTGCTGCTATTGCCGCCGCACTGCATCAATGTCAAAGCCGAGCATGATGATTCCGCTGGTGATCTCAACTGCATTCCTTCAGTTTTCTTGCTTGTGGGTGACAATCCCGCGCTCCCACAAACTCATAGACCTAACTAGGACCTCGCGTTCTCTGGCGGCGAAGACAAAATGCATCTGCTGCACGACTGTACGACAAAACTCGCATTCTCAGCGGCTCGAACTCTCACTACATCATCGACTGTCAATCAAAGACTCAGAAAAAAGTGATTTTCTTGTTCTTGTTCTTCTTAGCATTGCCAGCTACTAGAGGTGGTTGTGATTAGGGTTCGAGAATTCTTACGACTGGGCCGTCAGTGTAGTCGACGTACTTTCTGCACGTCCATCCTACTCGTGGCAGCAAACTGCCGGCCGACCCGCGCGCATGTTGTGCACTGCTGGCGCAAGTCTCCAACAAAACCCACAAACGTCTAGACCAGCTACAAGATTTTACACCTTGCCAGAATTTTTTGAGCAAAACATTTATCAGCACACCATGACCATGAGCAACCAAAGACAAAGACACGAATATCTTCTTGGCTGAACTGAAACCGTACTCCCGCAAGTGGACCACTTTGTCTGCAACTCCTCCCCGTTCCGTTTTTCTTCATTTCCGAGGTCCGACAGCAAGAAAGCTTTTGTACATTCTCAGAAAGGCGCGATCTTCAGTCCCCCACCCTACTCTCTCCGAGTATTGAACCCTTCGAGAGATCAAGTCGTGCAGGGTGCTTCGTCTGCCGCTATTCTGATCGCATGCAAAGCTAGCGGCTCTTCTTCTGATGGCACGCAGCGCGACACTCTTCCTCTGATGGCGCGCAAAGCGCGCGACGCAGCGTGCGTGGGAAAAGGAACCAGAGGCCGTGGCGGAGGTTTTGGCGGAGAGAGGACCCAAAAAAACGTACCCACGCAACTAATTCTGGCGGGGGTTTTGGCGGACTCTAATACTGAAATCGGCGGCATGAACGCCATGATTTATGTGCCAAACGGAAAATCTTAATTATTATGATTAGTTTCAAAACAAATCCTGGTATAATTGCACCCTGGTACTTATTTGGAAAATCGTGATTGGGTCATGAGTAGATAAAGATATGTGTAACATAGAGAAAGCCCCAAGATGGGCGATTTCCCGAAATAAGGGGCCTAGGACGAGTTGGTAGTTGAGTCCCACCAACCCCCTCCATTGCGATTTTTTTCAAAACAACAGGCTGAGGATCAGGTAGTAGTTGAGCCCAGCGGGCACCCTCTGGGGAATTTCCCAAAATAAAGGGCCTAGGACGATGTGGGCACTGCGAGAGGCCCACACCTATCGTATGCACTTTGAGAATGGCCCTCACCTATGGGCTTTACCCATCATAAGGCATATGCTGTCCTGAACCTAAATATACATACATAGATTGCGAGGAGTTTGAGGAGGAGGGTTCTTGTTCTTAGTTCTTACACCTACTCCTTGACCCCCAAATGTCAGGGTGGACCCATTTGGTCTGCTTTTCAGTCATTTTTTTTACTTTCTCTGACATTTTGGGGGTTAAGTGTGTGAGGGATCTTACATGTACTGATAGGTGAATAAGACCAGCTTTAGACTAGGAGTCAGAAGTGCTCAAATTTTTCATTATTGACCCCAAGTTATTAATAAAACATTATTTGTTTGAGGCCAATGAGTTCATGTATAAATACATTAGGGTAAAACAGCCTATTATCGAACATTGGCCGGTGACTGATTAGGGCAGTAGTTTGAGCATAGGGCTATGATCAACAAATTTTACACCCATAAATGTTTTTTGAACCCCTTTATTGAACGCTTGGTGAAATAATTTTATGTTTAGCCTTTCCAACCACCTTCCACAGGATGGAAATTTTTGTATTTGATTATGAGAAAAAACCAGCCCCATTCAAAGCGCCAAGTTGAATGGATAAAAAATAAAAGAATGGTACTTTGAGCTCCAATCACCCCCACTTAGGTTAACAACTGTTTGGTTAAAGGTATAAGGTTGCAGCAAAATTTCCAAAAAGATACACAATGTATATTGTAGATTGAAAAGTAATAAAACAAGTTTAATGCAGTTTTAAAGGACTTAGGATTTAAGATCCCCAATATTTTGAATGCATTTACAAACCCTAAAACTTAATTCTAAAACAACAATTTTTGAGCACCAAAATAAGAAATCTTAATTATTGTCATACAAAGGATGCAAATACAATTTTGATTCCCACCAAAACCATCTAGCTTATGTAGAAGTTGGAAGCAAATAACCATGCATTTGAATAAATATTAGTTTTTCAAAGTTTATAGGAACTCTATAAAACTTTTAAACTCTCACAAAGTGGTGAAAATTTCCTTCAAGAATTTTTAGAGTTATTAGTTTTTATTGCAAAATGTTTGAGATCCAAAGTACATGAGAAGGATTATCAAAATTCTACAAAGATTGAAGGATATGTGATTTTAAAAATTAGATTAGAAATAAAAGCAAGTTTGCAATCTCCAGTGGATAAAATTTGCACATAATGTAAAACATGTGAAAGAAAAAGGTGAAGGTAGTTCATCACATATTAGGCTAGAAAAATGTGAACAATCTCAAATTTTAGTAGATTCAAGTGAAGAAACCAAAATTGCTTATGTAAATAAGATCTACACACAAAGTACAAGAAATTCCTTTTCTAATGTTGGATTTAAAAAACTGTAGCTTCAAAAGTAGTAAGGAAAACAAATTCAATTAATCCTCATGGATTTCAAGAGGTTGGAGCCAATTGCAACTTGAAATACATTCCAATAACCTACACATAAATTGAAAACATTATGTTAGAATGGGAAAACTTCCAACACTTCTATGAGATTATTTTTTCTAATTGTGTCTTTGAAGATCATGCTCTTTTGAATTATCCAAAACTCACACATTTTTCATAATCTTGGAATGCATATAGGAGATTCAAATTCATACCTCTTATAGGTCCAAAGAGGTAGGGGGCTACCATGATGATTAGTATCCCTTGTAGGTGGTAGAGTGGTTTGGTGGACTAGGAGCCATTAGATAAAGAGAATGTGCCACCTACACATGCAACAATACTAAATAGCCCAACAACAAATGCAAAGAACATCTTGCCTACACCAAAAGCATAAAAAAGGGCAAGAAAAGTTAATAGGACTCCTCACCTACACCCAAGGAGCACATGGACAATTGAGACTTGGGAAGAAGCAATGGACACAATATAAAAAAGGCATTTTTCAATGAGAAAGGCCAACCAACATTGGCACATACCTCTAACCTCTCTTTCAAATCATTTGAATGGTAGGACAAAATGAAAGAAAGTTGGGCCACAAGGTATATTAACATATGAAGAAGATGTAGCAATGGTGGCCTAGACACTTGGCATATAGCAATGTGGACTTTCAATTACCTTGCGATAGTTCAAAATGGAGGTGGCAGAACTTACCCAAACCATTTCACAAATAATATTCCAAGGAATTCTTAGTGGTATTAGTTCAAACATCGACATCCAAGACTAAGCCTTAGACTTGCAAAAGGATTAGAGGTCTCCAGGGCACATGGTCTAGAAAACATTATACAATCAACACAAAAATAGTCTAGATCACATCTATAACTCAAATGATATTGGAATCCAAGTTAGGGGCCATCAGGTGCAAAAGTTCTAATTTAAAAAAGTTCACAATAGGTTTATAACATTATTAAAAGGTCAAGAGAATGGTTGATAGTAAATTATGTCATCAATACAACATGGGGTTGCTTGCCAAGTTTTTGCTTTTTAAAGGTGAATAGTTCAAAAATGATTACATCAATGGATGTAAAACAATGACTTGCATGGCAATGTAGAACAAGGCGTGGATGGTAACATTCTTATTCAAAGAATTTTTGTCATTTTCCAAAAACTTAATTCCAACTGGCATCTCACAATTTAATAAACGCCTATTAATTTTAAATAATCATGGTTCACATGTTACTTTAAAAACAATACGACAAGCTCAAACATTTGGTTAAACATGATTACATTGCCTTCTCATACATCCCATGCCTTGTAGCCTTTGAATGTGAACTACTTTAAACCTTTCAAACTTGCTTTCAAGAAAAAAAAAATAGTGCAATGGTAAAAATAATCATTGCGAACCAAATAAATGCACATTAATTAAGTGGGTGGACAAGGTTTTGGAGTAGGCATGACCATGAATAACATCAATAATAGGTTCAAGGCTACAAGAATATGGCCACTCATTCCCAAGGCAATGGATGATAAGACCAAACCAAGTGATGCATACAAAGCAAAACCTAGGACCAACATCTCAAACGATGACACCGATGATTCTAATAATGTAATAGATGAAGATCAATGGGGGAAGATGGAACAGTTATATATCTATTGAATATAAAAACAAGAGAAGATGTTAAAATAAAACCTGATGGGCAGGAACACCCAAATGTAAGGAATTATGTGGATGTATCTACAAATGTTAATGATAGTCTTGAAACTAATCTATCAAAAGACGTGCATAAATGACGCGCTCCCAAGTCACGGGGTGAAACCCACTTGAGGGTTTCACAAAGTCAAGTTGCGGAAATTGTGACTTAGTAGCACACTCTCGACTTCCAACTCTAAAAAGGGGTAGAGGGTCGAATTGAGAACTCGAGGATTAGACTAGGAAGAGGGACTAGTTTAGCTCGTGTGAACCTGCATCCAAAAACTAACCCAAAAAGATTAGTTTAGCATTCGGGACACCCTTGGGTGTTGGGACTTGCCACGGGCACTTGGACACAGAAGACTCACCACGGCCCAGACTCGGGAGTAAGCCACCACCTTACTCCCTATAGTATTCTCTGCGGCTAGTCGCCGAGGCTACATCCAAATGGCACATTTTGTTGGGACTCCCGAAATGGAGTCCCGAAATGGAGTCCCGAAACTGTCCCGGCTGGACTCCCGGAACTTTGAACGGCCATAACTCCTCGCCACAAACTCGGATTGGGACAAGTCCTGAAGCAAAGTTGTAGCTCTCGTCAAGAGCTTTCCAACGCCGTGTCGCACTCTTCAAGGCGACATCCAGAAGAGGTCGATTCCCGACTTTTAGTGGTCGGGAGTCAAATTGCCAGTTTGATTCCCGGCCCTTCTTTTGCCCATAGCTTGGGCTACATATGTCCAAATGGCCAATGCGAGGCCATTTTCGATATCTACGTTTCAAGACCTTTCCAATGACACCAAGAACACCTCAATGCGAGGTGTTTTGGGCCTTTCTGTGGAACTCTAAACATTCGGGAGTCCTGGAGGGTTCCAAACCTCCAACTTTTCCAAGTGTTGGGCTTCACCCCCACACTTGGCCAAAGTGGGGTTGCGACAATAAACTACCCATTGATTTAACTAAACCTACTTGTGGAATGCAACAAGCTAAAAATTCTTAAACTACAATGCAAGATGCCCCACCTCTTATCAATTTATAAATTGCTTTAGCTTTTGTTAATTTGTTGTCCCTCCCACGTTTGTTTATAAGAAAAACAAAGGGAAAACCCATTAATTGACTATAACCAATCACATGTTGTGACATCTAATGAGTATTCAAACATTTTATGTCAAAAAACACTTGATTAAAAAATAGCAAAAGAAATTAGACAACAAAAATGAAAGGAGAGGGAAGACAAAAAGGCTAAACAAGCTATTGATTTCTTGAATGCAACTAAAAAGGTAATTCAAAAGTTGGTAGAAAAGCATGCATGAACAAATTTCATGTCAATTTAGTCCATAACTATAGTAAGAAAGGTAGGAGATAGGTTTTGCCAAAATTTTACAATAAAAAAGGTAAGGGATAAGTTTCACCAAAATTTGATAACACGTTTAAAAGTTCATCCCCTATTGTACAAGGGTGTGAACCTTGTAATTTCAATAGTAACATAAAAAGAAACAAAGGCAACTACAATGGCACGAATGAAAGGAAAGGGGCATGTTGTAGCAACATTACAACAATTTACCTTAGGGTAGCCAATTTTGAAGAAAGGGAGGTTTGAGGGTTAAAAGAGAGGCCACAAACTGAAACTAGAAGGGTTGAACATGAAAAAAATCACAACTCAAGGGAGAACCAAAAAGAATCGAGAGAAATTGACAACTAGGAACCAAAGGAGGACAAACATAGTCAAGACCATGAATTAGGAAGAACTAGGTAGCTAGGAACTAGGAGGAACTAAAAGTTAGGAACGAAAGGAAGATGACCACAATCAAGATTATGATTAAGGAAAACTAGGAAGAATTAAAAGCTAGGAACCAAAGGAGGATGAACACAATCAAGATCACAAACTAAGAGGTAGAAAAGGAACAACTAAAAATTAGGAACCAAAGGAAGACGAACACAATCAAAATCACGAACTAGGAGGTAGAGGAGGACGAACATGATCAAGATCACAATAGTGGATGATTGGGGGTTTTAGATGAGGATGAACATAATCAAAATCACAACAATGAAGTTGGGCCCATATTTTATGACGATCACCAAATGGAAGACTACGATGAAAAGAAGAACCGAACCCACATTTGAGTGCTTAGGCAACGAAGATCATGATGAAGACCTCTTGCACACCATCACCATCACATGCACAACACAAAGTAAAACTAATATTAAAAAAATTCAATAGAAGAAACAAATTCATAGCAAACACCTCTAAAGATTATAAAGATTGAAGACAAAACCCAAACAAGCATTCATGGAAATGATGATGATCAATAAGTCCTTGGCACTAACACCCAACTACAACCAACGAATTCCAAAGTTTGACCATCCAAAATCAAAAACTCCAAACTAAGGAACATTAAGAGCCAAAACCCAGAATGTTGTGTGACATTACGCAAAAATTTAAGGTTAATAAAACATAAGGTTTTGTATGATTATAAATTTTTTCACTTGTTTTTTAATGTTGATCTTGGCAATAGATGTATGATGAACCTTTTTGCATAATGTATCCAATAGATTTCATTCCCATCCCATTTGATCAAAGGTCAAAATCTATCCATGTTTCAATTGTTAACACCTCTTTCATAAGGCGAAACATATTTGGTTATCAAGATGACAAGTGTTTGTTCTAAATGTTTTCCAATAAATCGACCCCCCTTCATATGGGGGAGCATATCTTGGTTGTTCCTTCTCCAAATCACACAATCTAAATGTCTATGAGTGCGCCCAAAGATGGGTCACAATTGCTCTTCAAACCCTAACCCCCAAAAAAATCAACATTTAACACACACTTCTTCACTAAGTCTTTATATGTTCGATCACCAACTTATTTAGACACTAAAAAGTAGGGACCAAGGTTTCAACCTCTCATATGCTTTCATTCTTTGTATTATTTTTCCTTTCCTTTTTCAAGCTAAACCCTAAAAGTCAGACCAACCGTGGATGAGCATAGACATGAGATTCTTGTAACTCTTGCGTTTGTATGGCCATATCTCAAGGACAGAAGAAAAATAGATACCCTCATTGTCATTCACAAACAAACAAAGAAGCTCAACAAAAGGAGAGAAAAATGAAGAAAAATGAAATGAAAAAAAAGTAAAACTTATAAGGTTTGATTTAAGAACTATTGTGATCCTTCAATGTGCATTTCATCAAAACTACAATATTTTATTGCAACAACATTGGCCTCAAGAGTTGCAAACTGGCCTCCAAAGTTGATACGTATTCTTTTCTGTGTTGGGACCAAGTCAGGGCCATAAAGTGAGAGACACTTATTTTAGATTTTTTTTTTCAGCCTTGACTCCTAGTGTAAAATCGGCCTAAGATCCCTCTTCTTTTCTAGGAGGGAAATCCAAAAAGACAAGGGGCCCTTCAAATGCACTAAGAACCCTTTGTGAGGGTTTTATATCTAATTTACGAGGTTTTGGGGATCCACTAAACTCTAAGCTGATGAAAATAATCAATTAAAATAGCTCTTGGGTTTTGCTCTTTTGGTTTGGACTCTTTGTTTCTCCTTTTCCCCTAACTGAGTGTGCCTGAGTTTCATCAAAAAGCCTGAAGCTTTTCTTAGAGTTGGAGTGAGCAGTGTTTTTTTTTAAAAATTTAAATTCACCAATTTTTTTACATGAATGCCTTTTTTAAACATCGTTTAGCATTGTTGGCTCACAGGTAGAACCTAACAGATTTATAATTTTATATTTTGGGAATGGGGCCAACAAAATAGAGAGAACACCCTAAGTTCCTACATCAATTTACTACTTAAGTACGTTAAGTTGGAAAACATGTAGTCTCAAAATGGTTGCCTTTGGAAGAGGATACATTTTTGTAAAATAGGTACCTACTATACACCTAATATCTAAAGAAGAGGTTCTCAATCATGCCAACTTTGGCTAGGATCAAATTCTCAGGGTTTTTTGGTGGACTAAGGGGACTTTCAAAAAAAAAAATATAGGGTTTTGAGTGGACTGGAAGGACTAGGGGATTGTAGGTTGAAGAAGCATTTTATTGAAAAAAATCAGGATCATTTTTTTCATAACTATATAACCATGTGACCCTTTTTTATATTGGGTTGAACAGCATAGGTAGATTTGCGTTTGTAATGCATTGACGAGATCTTTCAAAAGTTTCAATATTATTATTATGATATTTTAAACCAAGTTTGTATTCATTTTTCAGCATAAATTTATAAGCTGTGGCTATCATGATGCAAGACGTTCAACCTTTATGAAATTTCTATTGTGTATGGAGTATAACATAGTGTTGCTTGCAGAAATACTAGAATTCCAATAAAATGAACACTGCCATGTGGAGGACCCATAATCCTCAACCAAAACATTTGAGTGAATTGAGGATGGCAACTTACAAGTGTGGTGTGCCTCCTTTCCTCAAATGAATCAGAGCTGAGCAAAGTATTCTTTATGGCGAGTAAGGACCTTTTGATCTGGCTATTTTGAAATTCAGGTCTTGCCCTCAGCTCTCACCTCAGGCATGGGACCCCCATTACCAGAACAGCCCCCTTCTTGGTACTTACCCCACATGTAAAGCACTTGGAATAAATTCTTTAAATGTATAGAGAAGAAACCGTATATCTACGAACATTCCTCTTAGAAAAGAGGAGGGATCTTCTGTCTATGATCGCTCCCACTTGTAAGGATTAGGTCTAAGAATTGTCTCCCTTGCACAACTTGTGATCTACCTATGTTTAACTTTAGGGTAAAGCCTGAGGGGGTGGGCTTTATGGGAAGAAGGGTCCCCTGAGGTGGGGCTGAGTGAGAGCCTATGGTCATATATTCTCAGCCCTAGGTCTTTGTACTAGGTAAAAATTGTTGTCCTTTTTCATTTTAAAAAATCTTTTGATATCCATTCAGTATCATGGGGAAGAACCGGTGGTTGGATGTTCTAAGAACTGAAATCCCAAACTCGTTTTTGAAAATGCTTATTAGAGCACATATTACCAACATTTTCTTGGTACGAATTTTTGTAAAAACAAAAAGGTAATTTTTTCCACAACATTCCTTTTTTTTAATATAGTTCATGAAATTTTGAAGAAATCGTCACATTTGGACTCTGAGTTAGGTTTGATAGCATTTTCAAAAATATTTGGATTCTCGGAACTTGTCACCATTTAATGCTACATCCCTCTTGGGATGCTAGCCCATTACACAACATCATAAATTTGAAAAAATTATATACCATGCATATTACACATTGTAAGTTGCCCTACAACTATACTATAAAAAAAGTGCGAAGGTTTTTCCATTCATGGTTAATGTTCACTTTGTGCTTTACAAAGGATAAATCCAAATGCAAGCCCCATATTTTGGGCACTAAGTTTTGCAAATGGAAGAAATGCAAACAAATTATCAATGCTCACACTGATTACAAAAGAAAAAGGGAAAATGCAGTTAGTCTTATATATATTTGAGCCTAACTTTTGCATTGGAAGAAAAGACTAATAGATTACCCTATTACCTTGGCCAATTTGACACTAATTATATTATTTCCAGAAATGTTGAAAATTTCAAAAATTATTTCTTCCAAATCAAAATATTTTGAAAGAAAATAATGAATATTTCAGAATATTCCATTTGTTGAAATGAATTTCTCAAAATTAATTAATTAATTATTCAGCAGACGTGTTGAAATGGCCAAGGCACTACGGTATTACTGTTCACACCTAGAAAAAAAATTACACTTTTAGACTGAGGAAATTACAGAATTTTGATCTAACACTTCCATTAATACCAAATGGAGAACAAAAACACATATTCAATCAGTTCAACATTTTGAGCTAACTTTTGCATTGGAAGAAAACTCTCATAGGTCACTATTGCACACCGTATGAGATAAATAAATAAATGTTTTGATCTAACATTTGCATTTGAAGAAGATACTCATAGAATTATTGTTGTTCACACATATTGAAAAAATAATTTACATCTTCTGATCTAACTTTTGCATGGAAGATAACAGACATAAAATCAAAATTGTTCACATGGTCATATCCATTAAATAAAAGAAAAACATAAATGCAGTCAGTTGCAAATTTGGAGTAAACTTTTGCATATGAATAAAACACTCATAAATTATTAACTTATTGTACATACCAATAGAACACAAACACACTATCAGTGGCACATAATGGATACAAACAAGGTAAGTTTCCTGCCTGCACAAACACCCTGAAGCCAGTAGTAGTATAGCTGATAGAAGTATCCATGGACACCAGGTTGCTTGTAAGTAGCTTCCCTGAGTTATGAAGCTCTGATATGTGTGGTGACCTGATCTGTGCATCTGGGGAGATGAAAACTCACCACCCAATAATAGCAACTGGCAACTTGCCATCATGAATGCACTGACCTTGCGATTGTCTTTTTCGTTTCTCACACGAGTTTTTCATTGGAAGTTTCACCATGTGGCATCGACCACATGAGCGCAAGCACAGTTGCCTTCATTTGACATTCACATTTTTGCTGGCAATCTGCAGCGGCTTTTCAGTTGCAGTTTATTAGTGTTAATCTAGTATATGGTGTATTGACTTTTCAATATACCAGCAAGCTCCTCCTCATATTGGATACTTTTTTTTAAATTCATACCATCCTGGTCCTGGTATTGGGTGTTTTCTAAAATTTTCATACTGGCCTGGTCCTGCGATTGGGTGCTTTCTAAACTTTGTTTTTTAGTTGTTTTTTTCGAATGGATTCATTGTGCCAAAAAGAGAACCAACCGCAACTCCAAATGGGGGTGCATGCACAACTCTTTCTAAACTTTTCATATTAGTCTGGGCCCCAGGGTGGTTTTTTTTTCCAGTTTTTGGGGAAAGGAAGGAAGGAGACTGACATGAGGATCCCCAAAAAGATATAGCACTAAATGGCAACAGGTTTGGATGGACAGTAGACTTTTTTCAGGTCTAAATATGGCAACGTTTTGTATTTTTCCATACCAAAAATGACCTAAAAAACCTTTTAAAAACATTGTTATTTCATGACCTTTTTTGTTGTTTAAAATCCAAATTGGCCATCAAAAAAAAGCTCGTCACAAAAGAACACCGATTCCAGTTCTGGTGTTCGGCACTTTTTAAAGATTTTCATACTAGCCTGGTGATATGAAGCAGGTATACCATAGCACCTTATTTTTAGCATCTGAAATATTCAGAAATTATTTTTCTCGAAGAACTGTTTTTGGGAAGGAAAATGAATAATCTTTTCAAATATTCGAGGAATATTTTATTATCGATATGGAATCTTCAAAATTAATTGATTATTCAATAGACATGTGCTGACGACGCTGCCCCTATACTAGGGCATACTATACACCTGATATTGAAACTGGTATAAAACCCATGTCTGTCGTCACTACCAGGCTCATATTGCCTCCACTTGTGCCAGTGTGGTGTAGAATTTCAATGAACACACATAGACCAGACTGTATACCATTCAAAAGCTTATATCTATGTACCAGACCAGCACTCCAATGTACCATAAAAGCCTGAAAGAAAAGACGATGTGCAAAGATTTTACATTTTAGGTAATAAAATAAAATCACATGCAAAACCTTTCATCTCTTGGAAGGCAGATTGTACCTAAGTTTAGCCTGGCACCTTTGGCAAGTTTTATTGCAACAAAACAACAAGCCACACTTCGATCACACTTGCCCTCTACTCATCATCACAAATCCAAGTACGGAAGAGAAGCATTCAATTCTGCAGACTGAAAGTTCATGAGAGGATAGCTGGCTTTATAATCATCCTTTTGGATTCTACATCTGAACATGGGAGTCAAACATTAAATTCTGTAGACTGAAAGTTCTTCATGAAACTATATGAAACTATATTTCATCACTATATTATATTGTGATCGTTTATTTGAAGCAAATTGCATCAGAAAATTGTTGAACTCGTCACTTCTCAAATAATTTGTCCCTAATCTTACACTCTTTCTCATACATCCTCGTTCGCTGTGCCCTGCACTTGCCTCATTTAGTTCACCAATTGCAAATAGGCTGCTGACCAGTACTTTTTTACCCCAGATATTTTGTCGTTTTTCAACCAAAAAAAAATTGGGAAATCTTTTGTTTCTGTTGTGTAAATGTTTTTTTTGGAAAAGTTCACCAAATTTTTGATATCGGGAATTGAAAAAACACCCCCTGCTTTTGACTACTGAGTTCACTCAACTAAATAATAAAACTAACAAAAACTACCAATTGTAATCATTTTGTCGTCGTTTTCTAGTCTAGTTCATTGGTGAGGATATAAGCTATGCTGTCTGAAGTTTTTTTATTTTGGGATGAATTTTTGCAGCCTGCCGATACTTTTTTTGGAGAATTTTTTTGGACAAATATGTATCTTCAGTGTAATTTTCACTAAATTTTATTTTTCCCCAATTTTTGAACCTCACAAAATTGGGGGAAAAAAAATGTCAATCCTGTCCTATTTTTGAAGGATCATCCATTTTTGTGTTTTTCAAAAGGCCTTTCACTCCCATGACCTTTCTCTTGGTGGCATGGGGTCAGTTGTTAGTTCACTTTCTGTTGCCTGGCATCGCTGATAGGCACTGTAGTTGCAGAGGATTAGTTTTAAGTACTATGATTTATGCTGAATCCAAGGGCTTTTGTTAAGGCATGATTTCACCAGCTGACAAAATAAGTGGTGAAAATAATTGTGTTTCCTGGTTGCCAAATTTTTAAATAATTGTCAGATTTTTGTATTAAGTTCCAATAGGGTAGCAAACAATATAGAAGTGTAAAGTGTAAGGTAAGGCCTTGCTGTCAGGGCATTAGGAGCCAGGAAACCTAGAGTTTTGAGGCGGATATTTTCTTTTTAAATACATGTAGGCAGCTTAGACCTACTTTGCAAGTGCAGGAGCCGCCTTATGCCTACTAAGTAGGTGTGAGCTGCCTCCTCTTTTGAAGGGGGTTCTATTCATGGATTTAAGGTGTTCTCCATTTACACTGAAAAATCTAGCCAAGTGCTTTACACACCAGTAGAAATTTCTTAGTGTAATTGGAGGCTACCTTTAAAAAGTAAGCTTCACTCCCTTCCAGGAAAGCATCTACCTTGTCAAGGAGGAAAACCTAAGGTTTTTAAATGTTTGTCCATATGAAACATAGGTTGCTTTCCTAAGTCCTTTCTGGCTCTGACTTGGGTCCTCCCTCTTTGTACTTCCTTTCCCCCTTTGTCTTTGCTGGGTGCTTTGTTGAATGGTGCTTGCCAGGGCTTCATCATTTCCAGGAGGAAACTTAAGTTGAAAATGTTTGTCCATACTAAACACAAGGTTGCTTCCTAGAGCTCCTTCCTGTTTTGTTTCTTTAGCAGTGCTGCCCTCCGACAAGGTGTTAATCAGAATACAGATACCAACCCATGGCTGCTGCCTTGGGAGGTGCACTTCTTCTGGGAACACACCCTCTTGCCTCTTCAAGGAGGAAGCTCACGTTTTAAAATCTTTGTACATAAAAACATAAGGTTGCTTCCTGGAGCTCCTTCCAGTTTCTCTTTCTTTAGGGATGCTGCCCTTGGATAAGGCCATAACCAGAATACAACTACAATCTTCAACTGCTTCTTCGGGAAGTACACTCTGATAACACCCTTACCTACCACTTAATTTTTTTTACTTTCATATTTTTTGTTTATAGTGAGATGTTTGTTATTGTGTTATGCATGGTCACCACTTCAGATACATCACAAAATTCAAGGGGAAAAATAAAATGCACTGATGCTGAATTTCATGATGGTACTAGAAGGTTCCATAGTTAGATGATTGTAAGAGAAACTTTTTGACAATTCTATAACCAAGGGTTGGCAGATAGGTGAGTGACCTTTTAATCAAGGTCACTTATACATGGAAATTTGTGAGACGATCAGGGGAGTGAATGGTACTTGGGTGGACTCCTTTCTTTTGCCGTGAAAGGAATATTTAATAGTTCCCAAAGGACTAGTTATTGTTCTAAATTATAGCAGATATAAAGTAATTTGGAGCGGTTGTGTGATCAAGCAAGTTGTATGTATTTACATGTTTTACACCATGCTCAAACGTAGGCTTCCAAGAAAACCTACGTAAATTAATTTAGGGCACTATTTTCTCATTGCTAAAAACTAGACTTTCAATTATGAAAATGATGACAATTTGACAAATTGGATTAAAATGGGAGTACTTGTAGAGAGACACTAGGTAGTAATCCAAACTTGGCTTTGATTTTAAATGATAGTAATCCAAAAGGCCTATGTTACAAACACATGACATGAAGGGTTTGAAATTTGTACACACACAAGTTTAAACCTTGCAATTTGGATGCCCTTTTTTCTTTTTGAAAAATGTTCAATTCAAATATTTTGGATTTGAAAAGTTGAACCTTAAATTTTTATTTGAGAATATTTTCATAGAAAATTTCAATTCATGAAATTATGGAGTTATTGTTTTCAATTCCAACATTTTGGACTTAGTGGTTTGAACCTAATTTTTATTGTAAAAATTGAATTAACCAATGACAAGTTTTTAGATTTTGCAAAAAAATCCAAATTGAAACACACTGTGAAAATACAAATATTATATGTATTCAAAACAAAATAAGTAAAAAAAAGTGATGTTTCAATGTTAAAAGTACATTGACAACAAAAAATGGTTTTTGTTTTGAAATTTAAAGTTATAATAATCTAGACACCCAAACAAAATCATAAACTTCACATTATTTTCATATCCAATGATTCCATACCCAACCATTTAGAGATGAAAGGTCAAAACATATAAATAAATTGAATTTGTGAACAATGTGACAATTGCTTTTGAGCTTTGAAATAACTATTAAATCTAGGGATTAAATCATTAATATCAATCTAAGCATTCAAACTTCAAACTAAAAGATAACATGAAAAAACAATGAATGTGAAACAAATTTCAATGTTTGTTGTTGATATGAACATTTCTAAAGTCAAAGACCCAAAAAATATCAATCAATTCATATCCATATATTTCAAATCTTTAATTATTATTTCATCAAATCTAAGGATAGTGAAGTTTGGAACTTTTCATAGTCAAATGAATGACACTTTTGTAAAAAAAAGTCAAATCCTAAGGAATTTTAATTTGATAAAAGCATGCATGTGCATTATATGCACCAACAAAATGTGTTAATAAAGGGAAAAGAATGGACACAATGACCTTAGGAGCCAAGCACTTCAAAGGTGGAATGTTCAAATCCTATGCTATGAATGCCATTCAAGTGTTCAAGGATTAGAAAAGTCAACATTAAAGAGCAATGTAATTGAAGCTTAATTAGGCCATATGGGGTGGATTATAATTGACTAATTCTTGTGCATTTTTAAACTTTGAAAGGTAAGAATTTAATCTCTTTCACATGTTATATAGACAATTCAAGGTTGTCACATCTTGCTAGATAACAAGCCCCCATCTGTGAATCATAAGAAAAACTGATACGTTTGAACCACCCAAAGTGTTTGATGCATGAATTATGGATGTGGAAAGGGCAAGTCAAAAGGGGCTTCTATTTTTTGGGCATGGACACTAGGTTGTGTGTCATGTGCTACCACATCAACACCTATACCTATCAATGTCCACTAACAATGTATCAATTAATAACCCTCATACTTGATGCATCATAACCCAAACACATAGATTGCACACTTTGCAAGAGTTTTAATGCAAACCACGTGAAAACTTGCATGAAGCATATGCCCAAATGTTGATCAATGTGACCTAAGGAGTCACAAAGGCTCAAGCTATCCAATTATGGTATGGGATTATTAGACAAAAAGCTGAAGGGACATCATGTTGATAGGGGGTACATGATATTGGAAAACCTATATAGACCTTCCATTGTATGTAACGTTTTTTAGGTCACAAGAGCACTTATGACAAGATTGAGTGCACGGGGTAATTATGAATGATTGGACCCAAAACACAGTTATATACAACACCTAGTGTGTTTACCCTAGTCTTTTGAATTGGTAAACGTTATAGTCAACCTTTTTGGGAGCATCAACTTTAGGTGCCATTTCTTTAACAGGGTTGAACAAAAGGTCTAATGTCAAAGTAGTTTGTTATAGAGTCACTATAAAGGTGTGCCGAGCACCTTTGTTTTCAATGAAAACCTTGGTTATTTCCAATATGTAACTAGAGGTGATATTTCACCTCATTACCACATTATATGAAGATGGGAAATTATCAAGGATGGTGGTTTAAATAAACCAAAGAATTGGTGCCAACAACTTTGGGCCTAATATTGTTGATATGGGTTCCACTCCAATTTTGGAAATATAATCTTAGCACACATCCATGGCCAAACTTCAAGATCTTCCAACATGTCCAGTCATTGATTGAATTAACATCATTCCTAGCATTATGGTTGTGAACAAAGAAGTTATTCAACTCAAAAGGCATAAAACAATGATGATATCAAACCCTACATGTTCATGGATTTTGGAAACCAATTGTTGATGTTGGGGAAGGTGGCAAATAAAGGAATAAGGTTGAAAATGCCAACCTTGAACCATGTCTATCAACTTATGACATCCATGGGCGGTTTTGAAATGGCAAAAAGGTTGGTTAAACATAACATTACAATTTTGGTCAATCTTAACCATTTGAAAATTTACATGATTGTGCAAGCATGTGCCATGGTGACAAATGCCACGTCATATGATATAATAATCAAATGCACAATTTTATATCCCTTGGGATTTAACTTAGATTTTTGGGAATAAACAACATATTATCAACTAATTTGGCAAATAAAAAAAGTCAAAAAACTTCTCTACTAATCAGATTTGTTGGGGGGTGTTCTAAAAATCAAACACATCAATTATGTTGGTGGGATTTCTAGCCTTCCAAATGGGCTAAAATTGTTTAAAGGCAACCACCATGATAGGGATGATCCTCCTAATGGTGAGTTAGCAATGATCATAATGAATTCAACACTAGGCATTCCATCATCGATGTTGGATCCCATACCAAGATGGGGCACTTTATCGAATCTAAAAACATTAATCGATGTTTACATTCAAAAGGCTTGGCACACTCTACCATCACCAAACTTGTAAATAGTTGTGGAAATTGGAAGTGGGCCACCAAGATTAAACCCATTAGACACCATAATTATCTTGTGGCATATTATTCTTGAAAAGGGACTATGTTTGTTTGGAGCTTTTTAGTGGCATTAATTTAAGATTGGCCATAATTTTAAAGTTTGATTTCATCCATAATGAGATTTTTACATGGAAAAAGATATGTAGACTAAGAAAGCCTTATGGTTCCATGTGATGATGTTATAACAACAACACCCTTAACTGTTACCAACATTAACAATCCAAGGTTATCAATATTCATTACCAAAAAAAATCATTGTTAAGGGCATAAAATTTGAATAGGATCAATCCATTCCATTTGGTGATCTTAGGATGGCCATGATAAGGCATTTTGCAAGTTAACATGGGTCATTGTCTTTTTGATCCAAAGTCCAAAAAAAATTGGGAATTAATTCATGTGTTCCATCAAATACAAATGGCATGGGTGCACCCATGTGCATGTTTAAATGGAGAATGTCCTTCCACTAAGGGATTCCTAACCATTAATGTAGGATAGCAATGGATTTGGGATTAGATTGAAAAACCCATGCATGTGGATGTTACTTTAGTTGGTTCATGTGCTCACTATTAATAATGGTTTTATACTAACTTAACACCACCAAACATATTCACAATTAGGGTACCATTTTTATACATAGGACTCAAGGATTTTGTTTTTGTTATCTTCCAAATATCTTACATGGAATAATTGTAAGTGACAAATATTAGATAATTCAAATTATGATAATTTGCAAGGTGGTGGTGATTTTTCACATGCATATTTATTTATGTTAAATATTTTGGTAAAAAACCAAAAATGCAAAAAATGAATATATAAGCTTTTATATACAACTTAACATGTTATTTTGCATGAAAATTTCTTGCACATGTTGCCAACATTTGGGGCAAAAAAGGAATCATTTTCCTTGCAGCCCTTTCAAAATGGATTTTGTAGCATTCAAAATTCTTATATCATATATTATTTAATCAAATGCAATATATGAACATTGCCAAACATAGATGTATGCATTACTTATCCATGAAACAAAATTGAAATCAATTACATTTTTTAATACATTTATTTTTAAACAATTTAAATGAAAATTATAATTAAGACAAGGATTCAAATTATTTTAAAGGATTCAAAAAGACATCTATATTATATCTAATCTATTTTTGGAATTTTTTAATTAAATTAACATGACATCATGCTAATTATAGTCATACACCAATCCATTATAAACATGAAATAGTAAATGTAATAAAAATTCAAAATAGTCCTTTGCAATTTTTTTTGGTTAAACTGTCCTTTTGGGTAACATAATTATGAATATGCCCACCAAAATTGATCTAATGGGCATATCATTTTATTCCTAGGTCATCCACATACTTACTGGATGATATTTTATGTCGAAGGAAATGTTCATGCATAATTAACCATGATGATCATCCATTGTTGGCCATTGTCAATCAAGGGGAATTTCCGTGAATAGCCTTACCAATATTCATGAATTTTCTTCAATGGAGGACTAGGCCTAGTCTGCAATTCAACTTCATCTTGCATGGAGGAACCCAACATTGATGAACAAAAATGGTTCTTGGGACTTCACATCATTACTACCACAATGCTAGAAATTTCCAAAGTTATGCAACAACACATTTTGGGACAAGTTATGGACATAAATTACTTTGCCTAGATTTTCAATTTGTGTTTGGTTGAACAATTGTGTTTTTGCCACTTATGCCCACCCAACCCAGCTATTTTTGTAAATGTTGTATCACTAGCTAGGACAACCATGTTGATGTTGGGGGGGGGGGTGTTGATGTTGCAATAATGAAGAATATAAATCCTTGGTAAGTGTGGGATTATCGTGGCTGGAGGGATTTACAAGTGAAGGACCAATAGGCACCTTCTTGCATTCTACATAATAATCAAAAAGACATTTTCAACTTTGAATTTTGGAAGAATCCATCCCCTCAACCAAAGCTATAATTCAATTAGTTCAATGGTGTTCCTTGTTCCTAAATATATTCAAGGTTCCTTAATATCTCCATATAAATTATCCATGCCCCCAATAATGGTGCAACAACCAAACAAAGAAACAAATTTATCTTTATGTTCAAGGAATCCCTATAAGATGATGATGAAGGCATTGTGGGTAGTTGAAATTGCACCTTTCACCTCATGAACCCACTAATGCTTGTAACCATGTTTTTTCTCATTGAATCATGTGTCCCCTTTGTGGTGAGCTTTAACCCTAATTTGTGCATCCAAACCTTAAACCTAAAGGAATGTTGACACCTATAGGGCTTTTAAAATGTTGTGTGCTACAAGATCAAAGTCATACACATGAAAACATGTACACCAATAATCTAGGTCAATTGAGTTGTTTGTTGATGAATTAGGCATAATTATTCATTGACCATAGTGGAAGGGACCTATTTGTTGGTGAAAAATGCAACATAATTGTTATGAAAGGGACCTATTCATTAATGAATAGCTTAATGGAATCATAGCAAAGGGGACCTATTCACTAACAAACAACCCAATAGAATCATAATAAAAGGACCTATTTGTTGGCGAATAAACCAACAAAGGGGATTTGTTTGTTGGTGAACAACCTAACAATTGGACTTCTTTCTTGCTAAATAACTAATTACAAAATTTACTCAAAGACTCATATATTTTACATACGACATTGAATTAGAATGATTTCTATGTTGTTCAATTCCTTAAGAGGATATTTATGTGTATTTTTGAAAATGAAACTTTTTGGGGGAATTTTACATGGTGTGTAAGGTGTCATGTGTGGGGATAGTTTTCAACCAATTTTTAGCAAAGTTTTCACATTTCTTGACAAACACCCATTCTTGTGACCTACAAATGGTGGAATGTTGTGCCTTCACTTAATGTGAAGGATTTTGAATTCATATCATAATTTTTGAAAGGAAATTATAGGAATGGGATTGTGTTATATGAAAACTTCATTCCCACTTTATGTTGTTGGGTTGCACTTGTTCCCAATCACTATATTAGCCGGTTGTCATTTTTTTTTGGAAATATGGGGGTTTGTTGAATTGTGTGCCATTGGTTGACATTATAATGCAAACACATTTTTTTGGGTTGATTTTTTGAAAACTTATGCATATTACTCAACTCTTGAAAAGCCCAAGGTCAAAAGCTACAAACCTTTCCTCGCATGTTGATTATCGCAATAAACCTTGGTGTTATAATTGGCATGATTAATGGTTGGGCATGGCACAAGGCTACCCACCAATTCTAACCATTGAATAGGTCCTATTTGATTCTTAAATTGCCCAAACATATTGCTCAAGTTTTAGCTACAAGGTTTAGGTTGTAAACATGGGTCGGTGTTGATGTAATTTGGATTTGATCATTGATGTTGCTCCATTATTGTATGGCAATGAGACTAGGGTGATGACCAATAAATTTATTTTGTTATGTTCATAGTGAAGCACTGCATGTATTTGGCCCTATGAAGTTCAATAGGAGGATGTAGGTGCCCTTTAGGTTTAATTTTGCATTGTAGATATAACAAGTTGAACAAAACTAGTGAGCTAGATTAGGGACATGGTTAAAGTTAAATCGCACATTGCATGCATGCTCAAAGATGGTATTACATGTCACCATCCCCAAAAAGACACATGTTGAAGTTTTTGAAAAAAACAATTTGGATTAAAAGGTCATATAAGATTTTTCTACATTTTTCACATTTGTTGTGAGTTCATTTAGAGATATGGAGGATAATATGGGGGCCTTAAATATGTCAAAGATCATGTTTCTAGACCATTTTTTGGATGAGTGGGTACCATTTCATTCAAGGAATGGAAATTGTGCTTTAAGATTCTAATGTGGGTCAAGAGGCAAAAAACCTGACTTTCATTAATAGAAAGAATGTCTTTTACCACTTGTTTTATGCAATTACATGTGTTTTATGCAACTAAAAAATAATTTCATAAGACATTTTGTAATTGCATAAAACACATGTAGTTGCATAAAACAAGTTGCAAAAGATAATTTTTCTTTTATTGTTTTGATCCTTAGTGGCCATTTAAGTTCCTACTTCACGAGTTTCATAGGTAACATCGGGTGCCATTGTAACCATTAGTGATCTAACACCATTGGACCAAGTTTTCCAACTTTTGGAATTAGGGTATGAGGGCATTTAAAAAAATCAAATGAAAAAAACCCAAGAATTCCAAAGGGAAAATGACAATGCTCCATGCACTATTTACACAAGGTTGGCAAAAATTTCCAAGGAAAGTGGTGATGTTTTTATAGACTGACAATTGGTGCAATTGTACATGTCCAAACATGACAAAAAGCTGCAAAAGAATGGTAGAACCTTAACGCATCATAAATCATGGAAGTCATGCCACATTGTGGAAAGGATTAATTTAGGATTTTGTGTGGTGGATGTTAGTAACTTGTCACCATTACCACCTAGAAAGATTCAAAGAAATAATCAGCAACCACTCAGAGTGGGAAAGATATAAGAGGTAAAAAAAAAGTCAATCTAAACCTTCCCAAGCCTTTTCAATGAAACAAGGTCAAGGGGCTATGTGTTGGACTTACGAAGGTTCTCATACGAAGGAATGCCCGAATAAGGGCAAGATATTTACATCCAAACCCACATCTTCAAGTACTGAAAACTATGAACATTGTGCTGTTAATGTTCATTACATTGATCATGACCCTAGAACATGACAAATGTCATGAACCTCAACAAGGAATGGAAGTCATGTTTCAAGACTTGGATGTGGGTCATGTGGAGACTTTGAAGGTCAAGCCACATGGAGTTGATGAATGTCTTGACCTTCAAAGGGGGGAGGCTAGGTGCCAAATGTGTTTTCACTAATCAAGACATGCCATGTGTGTCTTCCATGAGGACCTTGAACCATGTCCATATCAAATTCAAACATCATTGGGCACATTCGAAAAGGCCCATGGGTTTATCAAGATTAACATTTTTGTGAAGTTGAACCCCAAGCACCCAATAAACCATTTGGGTCCAAGCCATGGTGATAAATGTTAAATCATATGATGTGTTAGTTGGGACATTGTGTTGTATCTTATGGGATTTGTATTGGATTTTTGAGAAAAAATTGCTTCTTAAAAACTTGTGTCACAATGAAAAGATGGGCATCAAGCTTGACTCCCTATCTAATATTTTGCACAGGGTGTTGGATTAGTTAACAATGTTACTGTGTTGGTTGGATTTGTCAACATATTACCTTGGTGGTTAGGGCCATTAGAAGGAAACTTGTATGCAAATAGTGTCCCACCTCCATTTGAAGACATGACTCGAATCCATCCATCCCATGTTACCTTGTCCACATGTGTTGCCACTAATGTGAGGAACTTTAGATCAATTAGAAAAGGCTTTTGGGATTGGCAAACTATTAGTTATGGTTTGTCAAAAGATTTAGTCAAATTGCCAAATCTTTGAGCCAATTAACCAAGTTTCATGAGAAATTCATTTGGGGTGATGCACAAGGACAAGCTCTCAAGGAATTGAAATCTAAGCTTAGTTTTACACCCATCTTAAGGAGACAAATTAGAGATTGTCCTTTCCAATTACATATAAATCGGAATGCTTTAGGGCTTGGAACAATCCTTGCATATCTTGATGAGGAAAATTGAAAATTTGTGATGGCTTTTGCAAGTTGGTGCAACAACCAAGTAGAAGCCAAACATAGTTCATATGGATGTTTGGTAGTTGTTTGGGTCATGAGTACATTCTAGTGTTATTTGTTTGGGAACCCATTCACCTCCATTATTGATTGTCAATTGTTGAAGTGGCCCATTGAATCTTCTAAGTTTTATACCAAAAACTCTTGCAATATTTTGAACCTTTTCACAATAAAATTGATTCACAACTAATTTGATCACTAATTTGGTTTAAGCCTAATTAACCATGAATTAACCGTACAACTAATCAAAATCTCAAGTGCAACAACAAGAAACTTCAGCCAAAGACATAAATAACTTTTGAATGGAGGAACTTTACACCAGCCTGTCAAGACAAAAGCCTTGGAAGCGGCAAGGAAGAATAATGTGTTTGTGTCAGGTTTGACTCCTCTTAGTACAAAGGAAGAAATATAGCGCTACGTAAGTTCCTTATGAAAATGGCCTCCAAGTGTTGGAAAAGCATTTCTCAATCTGGAGAGGGTGCAACGTGGGCTTGTTTGCTTGCTTCCATACACATCTCCTGAGGATTCCTCAACATGTCCACTTTTTTTCACATTGCAGCCAGAACAAAATATCCTTGGTGTCACAATTCCCAAAGTCCCATAATTTGGTTATTGTCAGTGAATTCTGAGAAACCCTGCTGAGTATTATTGTGGCCCCAATGTCAGCCATTCCAAGTTTCTTCTTCTTCTTCTTCTTCTTTAACACCAACCAAGAACAACTAATGGGTAATAATAATTCAACACGACAACAACAATAGGGTGGTCATTGCATCCGTAGCTTGTTTTGGTGGTCTATTGTGGCACATTCCAGGATTTTTCATGGGTGAGACAGGCATACCCCTGCTGACTCCACTCTTTTTGCGTTGTTTGTTTGGAATTGATGACTCCTAATGCAGTCGAAATGCAATTGGTATGTTAAATCACTTAACATACCCACGATTCGCATTTCAACCGATTCACATTTAGTGCCAACCGTTTGGAGCCCGTTCAAGCGCATTGGACTATGTAACCAGTGAGAACAGGCTGGTTATGGGAAAAAGTTGAGCCGTTTGAGTGGCAAGACTTTTTTTTGTAACCAGCCTGCTCGAGCTGTGTTATGGGACATAACTGGTGATTTGAAGATGGGATTTCACCTGCCCATAACTAATGACTTCGTCAATGTTTGGGATGAATGCTGTTGTTGCTGTTGCCATAACCCCCCCTCCCCACCCATCTGGACGACCCAGTAGTACACAGCGGATATGGGTTGTAACCTGTGATCTCTCTGCCAATGGGTTGATGCCACATCACTGATTTCTACAGTGGAACTGGTTATGGCACCTAACAGAATAGGGGCTCACCCTGCCAAGCTCGGTTGTATTCCTGGACCTGTTCCATTGTGCAGTAACCCCACTTGATACATCTCCAAGGCTCACTGGAAGCTTCATGGTTTTTTAAAAAACCTCCAGCAATGATATGTGCAGGGATGAAATATGAAACATCTGAGTTGTCACAGAAACAAAGTCAATGCACAGAATCCCATAATCAGATCAACCTCAGATGACAAAATGTACCACAATGAAACACATGACCAAACCAAGAACCCGCCAAAGTGAACCAGCACTCACCAACACACTTTAAGGGATGGATGATTTGTGGACAGCAAACTCTTTTTTCATCATAGTCCTGTCTCACAGAGAATGACAGTGGTTATTAATCTACTAAACATCCATGTTTCTACCTACCTTGTAGTCACCCAGTGCCTTACCTACTTACCTGACCACATTGTAACCACTTACATACCCTACCCACTTACCTATTGTACTTCCCAACTGACTTAGGTAGTTACTGAGTTAGAGGAAGGGGAAAGTAGGATGGTTTACAAGATAGGTTACCAAGGTGGAACTTTGGTAACTTAGTTGTGGTTCATCCACGACTACGTATTAGTGGATTCTCAATGGACGGTTCACTAGTTGATGTTGGGTCACAAAGTCCCCAACAACCTTAAAGTTATGATGACTGACTTGAATACATTAAGTACAAGTATGCATATGCAAATATATAACTTCATTACATTTTCTCGTTTATAATTTATTCATCACTTAAAACACCCTAGCTAGTAAAGCCTTTGTGATGACAAACACATGTGGTTAGGTATGTCCAAGTGTATAGACCTAACCTTGGACATACATAGGGTGCATTACAATGCATTTGCCTATCTGGCTCATCTTCTTCATTAAAAAATTCATCCCCATGCAAATGGCTACATGAACTACTTTTGCATTATGTTGGCTACAACTTTAGAATGATGAAAGATTATATGTAATTGAATTGAAATTTTACATTTGTAACCATGATTTGAAAACTTGCAATATATTAAATACATATTTCTAAAGGAAAATCCAAATGCATCTAGAATGGATTTTAACGTACCTAATGCAAAGAAAGCATTTTGACAATTACATATCATCGTACCGTCCATTAAGTTAGAATGATCAAGAAATCAGCATAAGTGCATGTGAACTAGTGGCAAGGAAGGTGTAATTGTATCAACTATCAATCTTGGTTTAAACTTTAAACATGTAACAGTGTACAACATATTTGCAGTGGATTAACCCTTTCAGGCCCATTTCTGGTCTGGTAGGAAAGTTTGAATCCTATGCAGTCCACAATTTAGAGTTATCTGTAAACAAAACCCCACACTAGGGGTACTGGGTCCCAGTTTTGCCAAATACAGGGGATGAAATCAAAAGGTGGGTTGAAAACAGTACAAGGGAAAAAAAAATGGGGATTAAACTGGTTTTCTCCCCTAAATTGGTCCTCACATGAGTTTCATACCCAGTTTTGGATTTGCCTTACCTGAGCCTTCTAATGGCTCATATTGGTCATTAGACCAAGCCCTGCCAGAATAAAATCCTGCAAATGTTGTGAACTGAAACCCAGTTTCATTAAACAACACCCAGTTTCTCTCACTTTACTGTTATGTACTTAAACTGTGCATGAAACAGGGGTTACAGGGTCAAACTAGGGCTCAAAGACAGGATGACTTTTAGGATAACTTAAATAGCTTGCAAGTTTCTGAAATGATTTATATAAAAATCTAGAAATGAAAAAATAATAATTACATGGATAAACTTGGGGCAACTATAATGAATGCTCTAGAAAATTTTCAAAGCGGATTTGGGGAGGAAAGTGCTCTAGCTTTGGTGGCTCTAATGGAGTGAAAGTTTGTGTACCATAAGAGAAAGTCTCTCACAACTGACTTAAGAAGAAGTCAAAAGCTCTTTGAATTCTTTTTAAAATTTTAAATTTCTTTCACGTTTGAAAGATTTCCAGCTATCAAAATTGCTGCAACCCAATTTGGACCTTGCACTCTAGCCTAAGTATTAACTATTAACTCTAGTCATGAACATTCAACACAACTGAGAAAAGAAATGCAAAGCATTCATTGTCAAGGCTAGCCTTCAGAGCAACGGAAAACCTAGGTCAAATCAGAAACTTGGAAGTTCAGCTCTCTTAATGCACAAAACGGGCACTCAGAATTCTCAGAAACACAGAACCCATTAGTGGAAAATCCCAACAAAGGCTAAGATTGTTAAGAAACTAGAGTGCAGCAAAAACAAGTGTGGCATAATATGTGTGATGAACCTGAGAGACTGGTGCAATTGCATTGTCAAAGCCTTTGGATTCATACTTACGAAAACACATTTGAAATTCTTCCAAATTTTCTCCTTCAATTACAAAAGCCTACTCCAAATATCTGCACTTTCTTGGGAGCTGTGGCTTTCCTGAAATGCAGGAAGTTTCGTCCACAAACCGGATGAATTCCAGAAAAAGAAAAATGCACCCAAGGCGCAAATTTGTTGTTGTTTCAAATGAAAAGCAACTTTCAAAGCCGGTACTTGAGCACAACAAATTCCATCTAGAAACTTGAACCTGTAATGTCCTCTTCCATCTACTCAATAGCCTCCCCAGAAGGAATGGGATTGGAGCCCACATATATGAACACATTGCCCCAGATGAAGAATGCCAATATAGCCTGGATCTGTGCTCCCTATTGCATTAGCACCAACAGGAAAATGCAATAAAGAGAGAGAGTTAGAAAGGGCAAGCTCCAAATGCATGTTCACTCTTATAGTTCTTATTTGTGCAAGTTGAGCTTCATCTAATTTTGGGTTTTGAAACCCAAGTGAACACTACTTGCGTTTTTGGCTGGTTTTAGAAAAAAAATTTGTAGATCAATATTTTTTTCCTCCCCTTTTGTCTTCATCCCTTGCTTTTCTCTCCTTCCTACCTATTGACCTCTACCTCCCTAAGTTCCTGTAGAAATAAATGTAGGTTGGCAAGAAACTTGGACATAGAAAGCAAGGCAATGTTATATGCATGGAGATAAGGATGCATAGGTTGGATGTAGAAAACAAGGAGATGCTATCTTGCATGGGATTCATAAGATATATTCGTGCCAACCACAAAATAATCTTGGGAAATGCAACGTTGATAAACAATTATTAGTACATTAATGACTCACTAGTTTGAACATGGGTATTTTGAAGCATCTTTTTGTGAGGAAATGCATCTTTCTACCCATGATTATGTGCAAACAAGTGTTTTTTATGTAAGTAGTAACAAACCTTTTGTCAATAGCTTGACCTATTGAAAACATATTTTTTCTTCAAGAAAGGCACATAAAGAACTCCTTCTAACACACATTTATTCCAACTTCCATTCACTAAACAATTGACATGTACGGTCCCAACACCATGAGGCCCAAACTTTTGATTATCCGCAAGATACACTCCCCATGTATTTGGCTTATTCATTCACAAACTTGATAACCAATCTTTTCGATTAGTCATATGTTTCGAAGCACTTACATCAACTATCCAATCATTAATGTTGTTGTGATGTGTAGGTCCATGGCTTGTAGCAATTACATAACCAACACTTGTGACAAAGTAGAAGTTTCAACGAGGTTAGCAAAGATTTCCTCCTTCTTCTTATCCTCTTTCTTCTTCTCACATTCTTTTGTCCAATGCCCCTTTTCATGGTAGTAGTTACATTTCATCTTCTTCTTCAACTTTGCAATTATTTCTTTTCTTCTTTTTCTTTTCAAAGTTGAAACTATTCCTCCCATTGTGAAAGCTAGAAGTGTGGAATGATTTCTCCAAAGCATCTTGATTGTAAATCTTGTTCATCATCTTAGATTTAAACAAGTGCACCGTTAGGTTCTCAAAAGTTTGTCACTCTTTTATATATGCATCCCATGTTGTTGTAACACTTTATATTAAATCAGCAAAACACATAAATTTTTTCCATGACAAATAAAGCATGAGAAATGGGAAAAAAAAAAAAATTATGCAACTTTAAAAAAACAAAGTAAATGAAATATGCCTACAATAAATCAATTGATTTGTCATGATAGAGAATCAAAATGGCGCACACAACATACTTGAGCTCTGATTCAATGTCCTCAAAAATAGGTAGTATGCATGTGTATTTCAACAAGAACACAACAAAAACCTAATTTAGCTTACACAAGATAGCCAAAGTGCGTTTAACCAATCAAAATGAGATACATGCATCAAAAATTCTACAAAATGATATTAACCATAATACCTTCCAAATTTTTTTAATGATGGCATTTTTTGTTGTGATTTCTCCCATGTCATTCAAATGAGTAGCTAGTGCCTTTACTTCATAAATGAAACCAAACATATCATGATTAGGTTTCATGGCAAAACTAAAAAAATGCTGTTAGAATATGTGTTTGTTTTCCCTTGCACTCCAATCATGCATTGTAAATAACTTTCACCACATTATAACAAAAGTTTTGCAATTCAAAAGACTTGCCATAACCTTCTCATCAATTGCACTAATGATCAATGTCATGGCCTGATTATCATGTTTTTTTTAGATTCTCTGATCATCAACATTTTTAATATATGATTTGTGCCTTTGACAATTTCTAGCAACTCTTTTGATTGAAAGATGATTGTCATTTGGAACTTCCATATTTGGAAATTGCTCCCAACAAACTTCTTGATGCTTTCACTAGCCCCATTTTCATTTATGCGAACAACTACTTCATCAACAACAAACCTATTGATGCTTCTATTCACCTCATTTGGATCTACGAGAACAATTACATCGTTTTCATATGCCATCTCTAGTTTTTTGTTTTAACTAGAATTACCAAGATTCATGTGATCTTTCAACAAAAATACCAAACAAAGAAGCAACAAGAATCATGCAAAACCAATTTGTTTTTCTATCCATTAATGGAAGAACATAAATAGATGTGGGCTCATAATTTGAAAAAAATAGTAGAAAAACAAACATAGAAAACATTCAAACGTTTTGCAAAAATAATTTTTTACATAATACTTCAACAACATAGTACAGATTTTTAAAAATTCAGATTGAAAATTATAAATTATAGATTGTAATTATGTTCAATTAAAAAAAAATTAATCATTTACTATAATTAATTATTATCTGAAGTAATTACAATGATTTAAAGTAATGTAACATTAATTACAGTAAGTGAATTCTTTTATTGTAAGAATATAAAATATAGAATGTAAAAATCTACGTTTTAAAAATAATCATTGAGTGTAACTTATAAGTAATAAATATAATCATTTCTAATTATTTATACAAGTGATTCATTATCAATAACACTACTAGAAAAAAGCCTTAAAAATCATCAATAATTTTTGGAATTGAAATATTCCAAAAAAACAATTCAGAATTCAAATATCATTTTTTAGATGAAACCTGTCTGTGAATTTAAATAAAAAATTTCAAAATTTAAATGTCAATTTTTCAGATTCAAAATTGAAATGTCCATTTTTAGACTCAATTAAAAAAATTCTGAATTGAAATATTAATTCTGAGAATCCAAAATAATAATTTGGAATTGCAATTTCAAGTTTCAAATCAAATAAGTTTTTAAATTTAAATTTAAAAACTCAAAATTGAAATATTAATTTTTAGAATCAAAAAAATTAATTTAGAATTCAAATATCAAAATTTAGATCAAATAAGCTTCTTGAATTTAAATAAACTTAAAAAAATTCAAATAACTTTTAAAGGAATTGAAATAGCAAATTTCGAATTCAAATATTAAATTTCAAATTTAACTAATCCTTTGAAGAATTGAAATAGTAGTTTTCAGAATTCAAATATACTTTTAAGGAGCAATATTTATAAAAATAAATAAATGTACAAATTCAAAAGTGAAATATAATATATAATATTCAAATAATTAAACAAAGAATTCCAATATTTTTTAAGAAATTAAAATTTAAAAAAATTATATATATATATACACACACAATGAATTCTAATAGCAATTTTCAGAATTGAAACATCAATTTTAATGTTTAAATATAATTTTCATAATTTAAATTATAGTTTTATACTCAAAAATTTATTTTTGAATAAAACTAACAATTTTTTAAATTCATATTTAAAACTTCAAAGTCAAATATTGATTTTTAGATTCAAATAAAATGTTTCAGAATTGGAATAACAATTTTTAGACTCAAATAATGATTTTTAAGTAAATAGAATAATCAGAAAGCAAATAAAAAATTCAAATTCACATAAATATTTCTTAAATTCAAATATCAAGTTTAAAATTCAAGTATATCTACATTTCATAACTGAAATATTAATTTTCAGATTGGAATAATAAACTTCCGAGTTCAAATATTAATTTTTAAATTCATTATATGAACAATATACGTACATACACATAATTAATATACACATAGAAATATATTTATGATATATGTAATATATCGTAAATATAGTTTTAATACATACATAAAAATACACCCTTATGTCACCATAGAATACGTTTAGGATGTGATTAATTTGGTGATTGTTACAACTAATGGGACATATCAATATATTCATGGATGAAAATAAACTTCAAAGCCATTGAACTGATAGGATGAAGTTTTTCAATAGTCGTGTAATAGTTGAAATTTGATCTTATAGTTGTAAATATTCCCAAACTTAGTCGCAAACAATTACAAATTGTATGTAATTACAAACAAAATGGTTACATTTTGGCTGATTTCTACTAGTGCATGGCCCAGGATTAATATATGTGTCATGTGGCATGTCCTATCTTAGTCTAGCCTAGGTGCCACATGGCATATCCTAGCCTAACCTAGGTGCCATGTGGCATGTTTTAGCCTAGCCTAAGCCATGGCATGTGGCACCTAGGCTAGGCTATGTGCTAGGTGGCATGTCATAGGTTCCATGTGGCATGGCTTAAATCTAGCCTATGTGCCATGTGGCATGGCTTATGCCTAACATATGTGCCATGTTACATGTCCTATGCAATGTTTAGGTGCCATGTGGGATGGCTTAAACTTAGCATATGTGCCACATGGCATGGCCTAGGCTTATGTGCCATGTGGCATGTCATAACCTAACCTATGTGTCATGTAGCATGGCTTAGGCCTAACATAGGTGCCATGTGCCATGATTAAACTTAGCATATGTTCCATGTGGCATGGCTTAAGCCGAGCATATGTGCCATGCGGCATGTCCTATGTTGTGCCTAAGTGTCATGTGGGATGGCTTAGACCTAACCTATGTGGCACATGGCATGGCCTAGGCTTAACATATGTGAGATGTCTTATGCTTGTTTAAATGCCATGTGGCATGGTTTAAACCTAACTTATGTTTCACATGTCATGTCTAGGCTTATATGTAAATGTAGGCAATGCCACATGTCATCAAACCTAGGCTAGATACCATGTGATTTAAGCTTATAAATAGGTAGGTACTTAATAAATAGGTAGGTATTTAATAGTAAGTAGGCAAGTGCTAGTAGGTAGGTATATATATATATATCTAGGAATCTCTTTACTAACTAGGTAGCTTAAATACCTTATATAACTAGCATGTGACTATCTTGGATACATTTGTAACTAAATGTATCTATAATGTTGTAAAAAATACAAAGACATTATAAAAAATAACATAATTTAAGAATGAATAGATCATAATCACAACATAGTTGAAAAGAAGACCAAACTTCATCCAAATTTGAAAAGTAATTGCATAGGCAACCATTTATAGTCGTAGGCAACATTTGGTTGCACGTAGTAGCACATGGATAAATTGCAAATGATAGGATTTCTAATAATGTACGGTTCCACTGGAAACTTAGGTAAAACAAGGAATCTTGTCCATTTCAACCCATGCATTTGCAACTTTTGTCCAAATCAACCATTTTTGCAATTATAAATGTAGTTATCTTTTGTGACATTTTGTAAAAATGACACAATTGCATAAACAATTTATAATTGCAACTAATGTTGATTTGAATGGAAATAAAGATGAAAAATACACTTATATCATTCATTTTTAATGGCATCCCAAAATAGATGAAAATGTAGTTGTTTATACAATTTGAAAGGTGGTTTATAGACCATTAGACGCCACATAACATCTTTTCACTTGATTTGACTATAAATCTTAGTTGAAAACATAGTGTTCTAATTGTTTTCCCTTAACTTTTATCATTGAACTAACCATTAAATGTGTAATACAATTTGGTGGGTTTGTGAAAATTTCAAAGGACCCATGGCAATTTATGGTATAAATAAGGTTATGTAATATGTATTTCATCATGTTGAATGTCATAGCAATAATTGAAGATGTGACATTCCTTGTGGTACCACCCAATTATACATCATCCTTACTACCTATTATTTATGCATCTGGACACAAACACACCCTTGTAACATGTGAGAATAAGGTCAGCCTAGGTCAAAAGCATTATCAGGTTGCTTGGGGCAAGCTTATAGGTGACCAAAATTAGATTCATTTTGGTTGTCCTAAATTTTATGACATTTGAAAAAATCTGGTCACCATACCCTGTGGCAACCAAAAAACATTACTATCACCCTAGGGTACGACAACCGAATTCTTTTAGTCACTGAACCATGTAGTGATCAAAAAATTTCAATTGCTGTACATTGTGGTGATCAAAAAAATTTCGATCGCCACTATGTATGATTATCGAATTTTTTCAATTGCTAACCTTGTAGTGACCAAAATTTTCAATCACCAATGTTGCAACAATTGAAGATTTGTAATCGCTTTTTTCTCTAGCGAGCAAAAATTTTCAGTCCTTGTAGAGAGAGGTGACCAAAAAAAATTTGGTCGTTGCAAGGTTGGCAACTAAAAATTTTCAATCGCCACAAGGTTTGTGATGGAAATTTTTTGGTTGTCACATGATTAGCGACCAAAATTTGTTTTTGGTTGCAACTTGCAGCGGGGGTTTCCTAATTGTCAATGAAAAGTTTCCTATATCCATTTTAATAGATGTGATAGATGTGTCAAGATGAACGTCGACGTGACGCTTGACACAAAATGGCCACATCATGTTCATTTCTAACTACCCTAAAGGGCCCACATCAACAAGGAATACAAATTTGTAATGATTTCCAATTTTTTTTTATTGGAATGGAAACTTCAAGCCATATATTTTGGCATGCAATAAATAAACATGAATAAAAATTATAATTATGAAAAAAATTAAAGAAAAGGGTCCATGAATGTTATTTGGCCAATTTTTGTTCCTTAACCATTCCTTAAGGTGGGTCCCAATGGGTCCACCTAATCATACTTTCACCCAGTAGGTATTAAGTAGTATGTAAGTAGGTTAATTAACAATAGATATTTCATTGTGTTGAATGAATATAATGTTATGTTTAATTAATGAATTAGGTTAAGTAATCAATCAATTAATAAGTTGTAAGGTAGTAAATAATAGGCAATATGTATGTGGGTGATATAGTAGGTATTTTATCATGTTGATATGTGATGATGTTTTTTTTATTGTTTATTTAATTAATTAGGTTATGTAATTTACTTATTAAATAGGTTAGGGTTTAAGTAATAGGTGCAATTAATGTATTAAATAAACAATAAATAAGATAGGTATATTATATTGGTAAAATTATGATATATCAAATAGATAATTATAAAATATACTTTTAATAATCAAATGAAGGTTTAAGATATGAATTTAGTGTATTTTTAATTTATTATTATATTATCCATTTATAAATCATGTGATTGAATTTTCCATGAATTGGTCATTGAAATTGTATTCAATAAAAAAAAAAATATTTTTCTTTTTAAATCAAATTATATTCTTAAAAGAAAAATACATTTGTGTACATTATTGAAAGAACTTTAAGTTTAAACTTTAATATTGTCATTTGAACAAAATTTTAATAAGATATCAAAGATCAAAAATGATGTTTAGTACAATGTTTTAAATGAAGTAGGATAAATAAAATGCACGTTATTATTTTGTCACAACAAATGCAGTGGCTTAGTGGTAAAGGAGTTGATCTCCATCCTCGGGGTTCAAAGATCAATTACCACAAATGGCACAAGTTGTGGTCAACAATGTAATGTTGATAAAATATTCCTTACTCACATAACTTATTTAAATGCCTACTAGGTGAATTTAGGTAGGCACAATAAGTGGCCTACTTAGCAACCTAAAGTAGTTTTTTAAGCCTAGCATATGTAATGAAATGTGTGAACATGCTATTAGTTGAATTTTATGAAATTGCAATATTAAATATATAAACTTCTAAAAATGATAGTATTTTAATATCTAACTAATAAACATTTAAATAAATATAAATGTTGCGATTACATTGGCTTGTCATAAAATCAGTTACAAAATGATGATGTTATATAAGCTTGTTTGGATAGATGGAAAATTCATGTAAGTTGCATATTTATGCAATTATCATTACAACTAATTGGTGCCACATATTGTTTTTTGTGATTAGAATTTTATGTGATTTGTCCAAAGCGACTAGGCCTTATAGTAAGTTACATGTGGTAATTACGATTGTTAATCCAATCATTTATTTGCAAATTCCTTGTAGTGAAATCTTGATTTAGGATTTTCAAAAAGGAAGTTTTGAAACTTTTTATTCTTGGATCTTTGGTGGGCATTCTAACCCACTTGATGTGCTTCCAAGAATTCTACCTTTCCTTTCTAGTTCAATGGAAAACATAAAAGACTTTGTCTTCCTTGTGATAACCTATTCAAAACACTTGTTCCATCATCAAGATGTCTATTTTCAACGTAGGACAAACAACTGGCATGGATATCATCTTGTATAGGGGAATGTTCATTTGTGTTTTTTGTTTGGGAGTCTTGTGCTTGTCTAAGATCTTCATGCTATTGAACTTGTGCTTTTAAACATCTTAGATTGTCCTATCAAAGGACATGGTTTTAATAGTCTAATGGCCAAATGAAACATGTGTGCCCTACACACAAGATGATATGAAACAACCAAATCAAATTACAATTAAGAATGGAGTGAGGTGGAAAATGGATACAAACCTGCACTATGTCCATATTAATCTTATTAATGGATGTTGCTATCAAATTTTATTACATTAACACGTAAAAATAATTAGAAAATTGGAAACACAAGGGATTCAAAGAATTTGGTACAAATTTGTAGTTAAAAATTAAAAAAAAGAAATAACTCAAGCTTGAAATTATGTTCTTAATTAAACCCAAGCTCAAGTTCGGGTTTCACAAGCACAGTCAAACTACTATTGATGTTGAGAGTAGCTTGGTAAGAGGTGTAAAAAAAAGTGCAAAAAAACCCTAAGTTTTAGCTTAGGTTCTAGAAAGGACCCAAGCCCAAGCTTGGGTTTGTGTGGCCATTGTTGAACTACTTTCAACATCAAGAGTAGTTCAACGAGAGTTTCAAAAAAAAAAAAAAAACCCGATCTTGGGTTTGGGTTCCAAAAAAGACTTGAGCCCAAGCTAAGGTTGTCGTAACCATTGCTAAGTTATTCTTGGCATCAATAGCAATTCGATGAGAGTTGCCAAAGAAAAACCATGAACTTGTGTTCAAGTCCAAAAAGGTTTGGGCTTGGGTTGCCAAGTTACTTTCGGCACCAAAAGTAGCTTGGCAAGGAACGTTAAAACAAAAAAACAAAAAAAATCCAAGCCCAAGCTCATGTTGTTGTAGCTATTGGCAAGTTATTCTTAGCGTCAAAAATAGTTTGACAGGGAGCATAAAATTTAAAAATAAAAAGAAAAAACCCAAGCTTGGGCTCAAGTTTGTTTTGGACCTAAGCCCAAGCTCGAATTGTTGCAACCATGATATTAAAAATAGTTCAACAAATATCATTAAAACAAAAAAACAGAAAAAACTAGAGATTGGGCTCGGGTTGTTGCAGGCATCACTAAACTACTTTCAACACCAATAGTAGCTTGGTGAGCAATGTTAAAACGAAAAAAAAAAGAACCCAAGCTTGGGTTCAAGTTGTTGTAGCCATCGTCAAATTATTTTCAATGCCAAAAGTAGCTCATGATGCACAAAAATCCAAACCAAGCTTGGATTTTTTTTCTCTATTCTAGCCAAGTTCAAACTTGGCTCAGAGTTCAAGTTTGGGCTCCATGGTGAGCTCAAACTCAACTTTTTTTCCTTTTCAAAAAGTAAGGGATTGGAAGAGGACTCACTTGTTTGTTGAGATCCTTTGGAATTGTCTTCAACGTCCTCAAGTTCTCCTCCCCTTCTCCCTCCTCCTACATACAAAAATGTAAAGTGAGAATGATTTCATTTCATTCCCATTCCATTTATACTCACAAAACCCCTAAAAGTTTCACAAACATTTAACAATGAAACCATGGAATTCCACACTTACTATTGGTGGCTTGTGAACTTTGTGCTCTCTTCATTATCTTATGTGTTCTTGTTAGAACTTTCCCATGTAACCTGCTAATGGAAAATACAAACCCCAATGTCATAAATAATGAGAAAATTTATATTTTTTAATTACAAAGGTTCAAAATGAAAAATATAATTTTCTTTTATGGGTTTCATCTACAATGAAATCAAGAAGAGTTCTATCTTTAAGGCATCAATGCATACATTGTCATTTATTTTTCACACTATAGAGAGACCAAGTTCCTCCTGTCCAACCCAAGATTTTGTTTCCTACATAATTTGACATTAATGGCTATGTCAATGAAAATAAAATTAGAACAAAAAAATTTCAAAATCTAATTTTTTTAAGCATTCAAAGTTTTTTGTGAAAAATACATTTCACTTGCATTTTTTCCAATCCTGCATGCGTGGCCTCCAATCTTCTTTTGCCCCATTATAACTTTCTTTTGCTACCCTTTTGTGTGCATCCAATTGTGTCAATGTTGCTTTTGGATTTTTGTTGGAGCTTGCTTTCAACTTTTGATAATTCTCTGCATTAATCACATAGATGTGTTCTTTCCCATATATTATTAAAGTTGATGACTTGAGCAAGTGTAGGGTTATGAATAATGTTGGGTTGTTTTATGATTGGTTTGATTAGTGGGTACAACACTATTTCACATTTAAAGATTTGTTACCAAATCAAAACTTGCCACCACAAAAAAAAATCTTAATTAATGATGTTTTGATTGATGTATGCATAAAGGTGGAGCGAAGTAGATGAGTAAATTGTGAAGGTAGTATTGTGTCTAAGTGAGAGAAAGAAGTCTAACAAAAATCAAATCCATCCTTGGCTTCTAATGCAGCCAATTGTGCATCAACCTTGGCTTTTGTGGAACTAAATTTGGTGTTGCCACTTTAATTATTTTTTAGTTTCACATTGCCATGGACATGGTGAATGTTGAATTTTGAACATTAAGGCCATGGTTGCTTTGCCAAGTGGTTTGAGTTCTCTAATCCTTTTATTGTGCAATCCAAGTATTGCTTGCTAATCTTTTTATTGAATTTAAATGCTCAAAGGTGTGATGTTGTTGCAAATTATAACAACACATTAGTTGCAAACCATTGGACCACAAGTTTGGTACTTGTAGTTGGTGCAATCAACAAAACATTATAGAATCCTTCTCCTAACTTGTGAACAATTGTGGTGGCAATGTTTGACACTTTGCTTGACATGGATGCCAATGATCCACCCAAGACCTTGGCCACCTTACAATTTTATTATTATGTATTTTCATCAATGAACATTTTTCTCCAATTATTATGTTAGTTTTTTTCAACATGTTTATGATTTAGGTTGTTCATTACTTATGCCACAAGCCTAGATTTTCTTTGGTGTTGTTTTCATGTGCCTTACATGTGCTAGGAAATGAATGAACTATCTTGGTCTTGTAGTGGTGTTTATCAATTTCACTATGTTGTAGTTGTCATAGTTTCAACAAATGAATCATGTAGTAACTTTTCATTTCGTTAATCTATTGCTCCTTTTGCTTTAACCGGTTCTTGACCTTTCAACACATCTTGCTTTGGTTGTTGGCTACAAGTAGTGATAACAACTATTGAATTTATTAGAACATTATTAGGTTTAGGAGGCTTAGGTGTTATTGTATTAGAATTAACATGTTTGGTTCTAAACATGTTTTGTATTTCAGCCTTCCTAGGACAATCCCCAAATTGATGATTGACACTAGAACAAATAATACATAAAGGTATCTTAACATGTTCAACACTTGTTGCGCATTAATTCCTACTATTGGTTTTGTAAACTTTATGGTGGCCCATTTAATATTATTGGAATTTCTATCTTCTAGTTATGACAATTTCAAAAGTATGACATGTTCTATCACATTTAATACATGTAGATGTAGATTTAACTATAACAACAATTATTACTGGTTTAACTACTACACTAACTTCTAGTGTGGTTAATAAAACATTATAATTCAAACTAACATAATAATAATTAATTATCCACTTTCTTCACAAATTATAACAACTTCTTTGCGCTTAATCAAGGTATCTCACTTCACACTTGTTGTTGTTAATATGAAAAAATGTAATAAACTTGCTCTAAAAATAGTGGTGAGAAAAACATCTATTGCTCTAACTTGTAAGCAATTCGTTAATTTCAACAAGCATTCATAATGCTATAACGCATTCAATAGTTTGTTGTTGAATATTTTGTAATTGCATGTAGACCTCTTCGTCATTCTTCACAATTTGGAACCACTTGCAAAATTATTGTTCCAATTTTTCAAATGTGCAATTTGGATGATCTTGAATAAAATTTTCACTTCATTAAAAAATACTATCTTTTAGAGTGAAACCAAATAGGTTGATAATGTCAACTTCCACAATTTCACCATTAGCTTTAATGGTTTTCTTGAATACTTTAATGTGAACATTAAGGTCAGTGTTTTTGACATATGTTGGGTATTACTTCTTGTATGGTAGCTTGATTGCAAGTTGTAATACAAATTGTGTAGCAAGTGGTGGATACCATGGTGGTATGAACATGCACAGGCCAGGTGCTAACCATCCAAATCATCTGACATGTGGATTTAATGGTGGTCTTCTAGGTGGATCTCCTCCAAGTGAACTTCCTCCAAATGAATCTCCAAGTTGTCTTCCATCCAGTGAATGATGAACATAACCTCCTCTAGGTACATGAGTTGGTAAATCAATACCAGTTTGATGTATTTTAGTATTGATTGGTGCAATGGTTGTCATTGAAGCTGTAACCTATTGTTGAATAGGTCCTATGTTGTTAATGGGTGATTTGTGGATCTATAGTTGTATAGAGCTGTTAGATATGTAGTTATAAAGCTGTAGTTACATGATTGTTTGCATTTTGAATGGTTTTATTGGTTACATTCTATTGGTTACTTTTACTAGTCATAACTTTTGAATTATGTTCTTGTATATAAGGATAGAAGACCATGTAATTTGTGAGAAAATAATGAAAATTTTCTTAAATTCTTTCAAGCTTTCTTTGATTTGGAGATATAGAATATGTTTTTTTGCTTACATAGATTGAAATAATCTGTAATCAATCAGTGCCAATCAGAGAAAAAAAATTGTAAAGAATGAGTGTAAAATTCATCTGTTCCATTTTGGAGAAGAATTGCATAGGAGTTCTTGACAAATTTCTAGTTTTAGATAAGTTGTTCAATTGTTTTAAAATTTTGTCAATAATAGCTTTGATAATTTTTGTTGTAATAGGAAGAATCTGAAGAAAATGTTAGGATAGAGTAATTTCATACATAAGGGAAATAAATATTTCTGATTACTGAACTTGGATAATTATCTTTACATATCTGTATTCAGAAAACCAAACATGTAATAGGAGACAAAAATGTTTCAAGTGGTTATAAGGAGTTTACAGAAACAAATTGATCAGAGTAATCAGAAGTAGGATAGAAGCAATATTGATAGGATACTTATGGATAGGATCACTGGAGAAGTAAGCTCTGATTCACAAGCAAACAAAGTTAATACTGAAGAAAGAATGAATCTGAATGCAGTTACAGAGTAGGAAAGAATGCAGAACCCACAACAAACATCTAGAGGTGTTGAAAATATACCAAATTCATTGGAAGATCTTTTTAATAGAGAAGATGTTGCTGTGGTCAGATCGCAAAATCTAGTCATGAATGACGAGTTAATGTAGTCCATGAATCATGCCCAAAATCTAGTTCAGGAAAGCGAAACCATGAACATAGACTAGAAACTTGTAGCACAAATATTAGTGTACAGATCGTGTATCAACAACAATGTTGATGATTGATTGTTCTGGAGATCGTGCAGGCAAACCAAGATCAACAAGATAATGCTATTAGAATGCACAACATGGACCTGAAGGAGGACAACTGAACAATCCAGAAGCCGTACCAACAGAAACAAATGGATTTGCATGTAAATTGTGTCATACGCATGCACATACTATTTGCAATTGTCCATTCATTCCATCTAAAGTTTGACAAGAGACAATTAATGAATTGTGATGTTCTGTTCAAAATAACCAAAGGAGTTATTCACCAGCAAACCCATAGATTCAACCACAGATACAAAGTTCTCTAGCACCTATAATTGTGAGCTCTACTAATGTTGATTGTTAATCCAAGAGCTGGAAAATGCTCAAGAGGATAACAGAAGGGCTTGAACAACAACAAACTCTGATTGTTATGCCTCCATATTGGTATGGTTTTTCAATGGGAACACCAATGATGCCAATGAGCACAAACCCGCTATTCAGTTTACCAATGCTCATTACTTGTGAGGTATCCTTTTGGGACAGATCACAATGCAGATGGCCATTGCATAGAAAGATTGTAAAACTTGGAGAACAGGCTGCAATCAACAATGCTGGGTGCATGCACCCAGCCTGTTACTTCTAGGCATTTGAGACAAACCAAAGTTCAGATCATAGACCTGCTGAGATCCATCAGTCTGCTAGTGCACTATCCCTGAAAGTGTCTTCAAGCTTGGCACCATCTCCAATCTAATTTTGTGAATTAGTCATCATCTCCCCCCATCTGGCCCATTCTCCACAAGCATTTCTCCCGCACCCTCGTCATCCATAAAGAAGCCCTCAGAGTCATTGTCACCTTCTTCATCATCATCTTCCTCTTCTTTTTCATCACCTCCTTGTGCTACATCATCTTCCTCTGCTTCAGAGGATTCCCAATCTTCAAGATTTTCAACACCATCACCTCCTCTCTGTGGTTGTTGCAGTTGATTGAGGTTTATAACCTGCTGCAAATTTGACACTTGATTTGTCTGTTGCTGAGCATCATCTCGTTGAGCAGCCTCTGCCTGGGCTGTAGCTTGGGCACGAGCAGCTTCGGCCTGAGCCTGAGCTTCAGCCCTGGCTAGTGCCTCTGCACGAGCCCGCTCTGCTTGTGCTAATGCCTCCTTTACTCTTGCCTCCTGTGCTTCTCGCTCTGCCTTCTCCTTTGCCTCTATCTGCACTTCAGATACAATTTGGACCATAAACTGTCTACCGATAAGTTACAATACAGGAAATGAAAAGCTGAGAGGACTATACATACCACTAGCAAGCCAACAATTTGAATCATTGCTTTGATCAACATAAGAAATTTCAAAGAGGTAAAAACTGGACCTGAGCACGAGCATCAGCCAGCTTTTGTCTCTCATCAACTAGAAGCCATTTTTCAACAAGAAGCCTCTCCTCCCCTCTCATATCACCCTCTGCCCTTCTTCTCATAATAGTGTTGAACATATTGATTTGCTTGTCTAGCATTCTCATGAAATCCGAGCTCTTGGACTCCAGAGACTCCTTCCAAGCCTGAGATCGTGAAACTGGCACTCCTGACTCTGATGTTGAAACCTCCACATCATCAGGCTCATATTCTGCTACAATGTGATAAGGCAAAAGCCTACACCAAAACATGCCCTGGTTATGAATATGGTCAGTTACAAAGTACTCAAGTTCAAATATGCTCTCATGCATGGTACAAAACTCACATGCATAATTAATGAAGTGTGATTACAATGGGAAATTTTCAAACTCTCAGCATACCATTGGCAAAACAGAACAACCCTATGGCTGGCATTTCCCACATGAACCAAATGTGGCTTTGTTACCTTTGTTTCTGGCATTCAAGCATGGCCCTTGTTCAAGGTTCACAAAATTCAACAATAATAAGCGTTCCCTATAAGTCAGGTGGTCATAAGAAACAAGCTTCAGAGGATGGCTCAAATTTCTCTTCATGCAGCCAAAGGCCATGCAAGCTTGGATTAGCAAATAACCCACTAGCCTTTTCTGTGAGTAAGAGACTAGGCTTCAAACCTTGGTAGAAACTCAGGGCCAGCCAATATATATATAAACCAATGAACTGACTCCTCTTTCCAAACATAAGTAGATAAGCATACACACACAAATAGGCCTCATCTCTTGGTGGTAGTTTGTTTGTCAGTTGACTCAAGGCCATCCAAAATGCAAATATATGTTTTAATCACTGGCCTTTCCAAATAACCTAAAAGCAAGAGGTGTACTCTGTACAACATGTAGAAAGCAAGGTCCAATGGTGCAAACTTTGAAATCCAGGCAAATTGGGTTCCCCTGTTGCAAAGATTTTAGGCTTGTCCACTCAGCAAAACACACTGTTTGTCATAGTACATTTGTGACAATTGCAGGGATACAGCTGTCTCATAGTTACACAATATTAATCACATGGCCACAGGCAACTAAGCCGTGACACAACATGTTTCACCTTAAAAGCCCTTTTAACAGTCATGAGTGTCATGCATCACCTGACCATTCAAGGAAATATACTTCAGATGCATCACCCACAAAGGGCAACAGCACCATCTGACAGAAAGTAGACAGCAGAGATCTCATGATACCCAAAAGCACTGTTCTGGTATGCAACCCTAAACAGAACAAAGATACAGAAAGTGATCAATATATCATAGAAAATGCATGCTACACTTGGTTGCATGAAAAAAAATCTCAAGTTTGCAGAAGCTAACATGAGGAAGATGTCATGTTGTGGCTGCCAAGATATAAGACACAGATCATGTACTTATCTCTAATTTGAGGAGTGCCATTTCTGTTGCCAATCCATAGATGTTTAAATTCCACATTACCATCAACCAGACAATATCTCTTGAAGCAGATGGTGGACAGAAGGTGCATCATTGTGCACCTAGTGATGGGCTTCAGATGGGATACAGCATTACAATGCTGTTGGAATTAGAAAGATCAGGTTGGAATTACCATCTCGTGGAAAGACTGAAGACTATCTTCCGCATGGCAATGAGCACTATGACACTGGAGAAATTACAGACCTAAACGTCGATTGAGGAGGAAGGATTATTCGTGTTACCTTTCGCAAGCATCTTCAACAGAGGAGAAGGGCCTCTTGAAGTCAGGGTTACAAACTCGCAGCACGTCCTGCCGCGCCATCTCTACTTCCAACTTATCTGGAAACTTGGAGTCTGCAGTGGCCCCTGTTTTGTGAGGCTTTGCAGGGTAACTAGCAACCGTGGGTTTCTTGTCCTTCATTTTCGGCTTTGCGGGCAGCTGCGTCGTTTGCTGTTGTTGCTGCTGCTGGGGAGTTGCCATGGCCGCTGTCGTCGCTACATCCATCGCCATAGTCGCCATGGATCTTTTTATTTTACACCTAGAATAGATTGACCTGCGGCGGCGCCACAAGTACCAAACAAGATATTGAAGATGTAGAGAGTAAGTTTAAGTAATATTGTTTCTCTCTGCAGATGTAAGCCACAACAACTCTCAAATTGAAGGTTTACATTTGCTGCAACGACTCAAAGAAACAGTGAACAGAACCAAACAAAGAAACTCATGAGAAACAACAGGAAAGTGATTCACAGTTAGGCTAACAAGACGCCGATAGACAGCCTTTGGAACTCGACTGCTTTTGAGAGATAATAGCGATGTGATTCACAGTTAGGCTAACAAGACGTCGATAGACAGCCTTTGGAACTCAACTGCTTTTGAGAGATAATAGCGATGTGATTCACAGTTAGGCTAACAAGACGTCGATAGACAGCCTTTGGAACTCGACTGCTTTTGAGAGATAATAGCGATGTGATTCACAGTTAGACTAACAAGAAGCCGATGGACAGTCTTTTGAACTCGACTGCTTTTGAGAAACAGTAGCGATGTGATTCACAGTTATCAACACGCCGATCGACAAGCTTTTTGAACTCGACTTCTTTGATGCGCAACCCTAACCCTAAAATCTTCGTGAGCAACACTGTTTTGCGTCAGATTTGCTGCAGGATATCAATGGCTCCAGTGGGCTCGTTTCGCTATTGCTTATAGATTCGGGAATTGACGTGAATCTGCAAGACTTGATTCGTGTCCTTTGCCATGCGAAGATGTCTGTTCTTTTTTTTGGGGGGAGTTATGGACTAATTTCTCTGCGTGCTCCAAAGGTAATCAGAATCAGTGATTTTTGTTTTGCTTTTTTTTTCATTTTCCAATTTTGCGAGGTAGTTGGGAGAGGTGGGGTTTGAGGTACAATTTTATTATGTAACGAATTGATTGACTAGTCAGAGAAAAACCCTTTCTGAAAAGTCAAAAGTTTTAGGCAATTCCTGAAAATGAAAATTTTATTTTGGGCAGTTTCCATTTCAAATTGTCATTCCACTCTGAAGTGAGAGTGGTATCAAACAACATCTTTATTGTCACTAAAATTGTACAAATGGAGCAAGCGCCAAAGTGGAAAAAAGTAATGCCTTGTCCCTTTGCCCCATCTATGTAAGTAAGAGGAGCACAACATTTGCCAAAGCACATATGGGATAAATAAAAGGTGTAATTAGGAACATGTCAGCGAACATAGTTAGAAAATGGGGGAACAATTTGGGAACGTGATGAGAACCTATTGTGAACTTGAAAGAACAGATTAGGAATGAGGGAAAATGATTAAAAAACCTTTCTCCCCACCCAAACTCAAAAGGAAAAAACTGGGCACACTGACTAGTTGCATGCAATTTCTCTTCCCAAAACAGTTCGTCGCCAATTTTGGCCTAGGCTAATGGCAGGGGCAGAATTTTGAGGACATAGATGGTCTGGTGATTGTCCATAAGTGGACTTAGCCAAATATGAATTTACGTTGAAAATGAAAATAAGAAAGTTTAGGAATCCTCCTATACTTTGGAGGCATGCTATATGTTGGCGACCTAGTGAAACCTATTGTTTGAATCTGGCTATTTTTAAAAAAAATCTTCATAATGTGGTGATTTTTGTTGGATGTCAACATTTTATCAAGTTATTTTTACCAAAGTTAGTTTTATTTTAGATATATTTGTGCTAGAATTATGAGATATTTGAGTTAAGGTTAGATATTTATACATGTGCTTGTGCATGCATTAATAAGAAAGGCAAAAGTTATTTAAGGAATGTAACTTTTGCATAGGTGATGTTTTCATTCATTATTTAAGAATAAGCTTGAATTTCAAGATGGACTATAAAGTTTGTAACTTGTGTGATCCTAAGGTTGGTTGGGTGGAGAGTTTGTTGTAATTTGTGCTTTGCTCATCTCTATTCTCTCATCGATCTGCAATCAATTTTCCAACAACTTTAGCCCTTTTTTCTCAAAAACAAATCTTTGTGCACTGATTTTGTTTCAATCCCCAGGATGCTAAAAGTGACAAGAGAAAATAAAGTGCAGGTTAAAATCTGCTTACCACATACTGTACAGATGAGACACATGAGACTGTCCAGAACTTCAGGTAGTGAGAGGGTGTTTTCTTAAAGCCTGGGTGTTGAGGAATCATCATGAGTGATGCTCACATGTGAAGACTTCTCTGGAAAATGTTTGGAATCAAGGAAAGCATACAAGGTGCAAAATAGCATTGCAGACAGTAGTAATAGTTTGAATAACAGAGACAAATGGCACTTCTCAGATGGGAAAAGGAAGAATTGTCTTGCACTTGCAGTGGCTTGTAAATTATGACAAGGAGTGCTCTCAGTTTCGTTACTTGTGCTAGGATGCCATTGGGTGCCATCAACACCCCCACCATGAAACCAATACCAAGTGCTGCAAATGGAGCAGCCCTGATTTGGTCTGTGAGAGTGGTGTATTGCTTTGCTTCTCTTGCCATGGCTCTCTCTTGCAATCAAACTGCCAAATTTAATTCAGTTGATGCAGCAGCTTTCAAAGGTTTCTTCTTAACCTCATCCAAGACCTGAATCTTTTTTGGAAAACTCCATTTCTTCAAAACCGTGAAATTCATACTGTGATGGCTAGGTCACAGAGGCCACCATCATCTCAGACATTGAATTGGCACATGAGCCAGCCAGGCACATTTTGAGCGAGAAAAGAAAGAAAAATAGGTCATCTTCAGTATCTTTGTGTAACAAAGGACTGAAAAGCCTTAAACATTGAAGACTTCCTCCACTTTGCAGATCACCTATTTTCAGGAGTTGCATTGATGCCTCCTGCATTATATCTTTGCAACCTTGCACCTGAGAAGATGATTCCACTCTCATCAGGTTTGACCCAAACTTCAGAAGCAAATTGCAAGGTGAAAACAAAAACCTGACTGAAATGGCAAGCTGAAACAGCTAGAGGGGTGCACAGATCGTCTCCAAAATCATTTCTGTAACTTGAAATGATATGGTTCCAAAACCTTTAGGCAAACAAGTAGCTCAATGATTCACAGCCATCTTATCAGATAACTGGTCATGCATGCAGTGGTCTTTACCAAAAAATCCACAAATAACACTGCAATGCCTATTTTTGTGACACATTCTAAGCTTTGCAATTCACACAGACATCCTGGAAATCTACAATAAGCTTCAACATTCCACCCTGACTGCCAACAAGTTGTCCCCTCAGCAAGGTACACAATCGCACCATGCAAGAGCATGGACCTTCCAAAGAGCAAAGTCTGCAGAAAGCTTATGGGTATCCACATGTTCACCTGCCTGATTTTCATCCAGCTTTTGGCCTGAGAGGCAACCATGTCCAGGAAAGCTGCCTACAGCATAGTACACATCTCCATTCTTCCATCACCATTCTTAATTATCTGCTGTCAACAAGAAGATGCAATGATTGTGTCAGCAGATTTTACCTCACCAGCAAAGAACTGAAAAACTATTGCAACCAGCTGGGGGTTGGAGCTTCACACCTGCAAAATCATTTTCACAACCTGGGGAATACAATCTGTTACACAAGGTTCAACTGAAGGTGGCAGGCTTGAAAGGTTACTGATCAGTATTAGTGCAGCATATTTGCACAGGTGATACATGTGAAGCAATTAGCCAAGGAACAGTACCATGTGACAGTTTTCAGAAGGAGTGGGCAATGGGCTACCATATCATCAGTATCTTCACAATTGCCAATGTATGTGACATCATATCCCACAAACTTCACAAACCTGTGAGAAACACAAAAACTGCTCATGAACCACTTGGTCCTTCAGGGCTCCTGACAAGAAAAGAAACCTCCATTGTCTTCATTTGCCACTGTCATGTGAGGATATACACCATACAGTTTTGACGACTGTATAGCTGAACCTCTGCTGCATGAGCATTCAATCAATGGACGGCAGAATAAATGAGCATTGTGAAATGGAATACTCAAAATGGTGCATTCCATATTGTCACAAGCAGAACAGTTCATGGTGAAAAACATTCCAGCAGTATGGCAGGAGACCAAATCTGTAGACAGATAGGCCTAAATAGAGCTCAATAAGGAACAAACTGCACTGAAAATCACATAATTCAAGACCTCTAGTCCTCTAATCTTCCTTCCTCAGCCATTCAGGTCTCTAAATCACACACTGTTGTTTCTCGAGCTCCAATCCCTGCCTTGTTGGGAAGATTGGCAAGCACTAGTCTTTTATCTTGTGTATCTGGCCACCATTCCAATTGGCATTCTTGTTCTCAAAGAAAACCTGTAACACAGCATACTGAACTCCATCCTTGTGATTCATCCAGATGGTTGGAAAACCTCAGGTCAAACAGAACCACACCACATGCTTCTCATCAACATCAATATTTGCAAAAGAGAAGTTAGTCAACAGGGCTTGAGATTCAGGCTACCACCTGGTTGGGAGATTTTCAGTGCACAGAAGGATTCCTGGAAGGATGTTGGTGTGTTGGAGAGATTGGAGCCAATGGAGGGTTCCTCTTTGACTGGCACAGTGATTGTCAGCTCCAGGAGTGATTTCTGGCATGAATACAATGGCTTTCTGCTCTGCCTCTCTCCAACAACAATCCCCAATCTGAGGACCTAAAACCTAAACCTGGAAGCTTTTCTAAAGAGTGCCAAAATGCATCCATTTATACATCTTGAAATCGATAATACTTTGTGAAAGCTTTCTTCTCCAAACTTTCAGGCCATGTCTCACAATGAGAATGCCACTCATGAATTTGTCTAGCATGGCAGGGAAATGTTGGATTTTGAGATTAGTGGGTAATCTTTCTCCTGGCAGCAGAGTTTGGAGCAACAGATGGGGAAAAAGACAGACATGAGCAGGGATAATAGGATTCATCTTCAAGAGAGTGCAATTAGTTATGACAAGAGCTAATTTGATGAGACAGAATTTGCTGTAAGCAACAGCCAATTGAGCATCTTGATCGCACAGCACCAAATAGTCCCAGGGTTTCTTTTTTGTTCCATCAGTCTTGCATGCTTTGTTGTGCATTGAAAACAAATCTGAAGGTTTACAATGGTGAGTCCTGTACCTTGAAATTTAACCTCAGGATCTGTTGCTTGTCTCCCTTGAAAATTGCTGTGGGGCTTGCTCCTGAGAAGGAATCCAACAACAATCTTATGGGATTTGAGCACAAAGCTCACACCCATTTGGCATGCATGCAGACATTCCTATAAGCCCACTGAGTACTTCATTTACTACTATCTCCATCAATGAGCATCACAAAGGTTTACACAACTTAGCCATGCATTTTTGAACTTACTCATGTACTTATACCTGTGCTAGCAATGAAATAATTCTTTAACTAAGGAAATTATCCTGTTACCAAACAGACCTGTTCAGCTGCAACAGGACAAAAGCACCTAATGCCTGTAATCTGCCAGCAGCTGCAAACTTCAGAACCCAAGCACTGCTGCTCAGACTGATCAATCCATTCTCAATTTCAATAAATCTACTTCTGGTTGGCTTTTGCATTGGCATAAAAAGCTTCAAAGCCCACAAGGCACATTGTGAGAGGATCTGTCCACACCAGTTTAGCTGAGCTAATGTGGAGATTTCACATAGAATTCCAAGTAGCTTGGTACATCGGGATGTTGATGATCAGCAGTGATGAAAATGATAGAATGTTTAATCTGTGAAAGAGTTCTAGACCAGTGATGGATGAGAACACAGCACCATCATGTAGAAGATTGTTGACCTGATGCTCTTATGAGCTTTTCAGAGATGTACTACCTAAACATACATCACAAGGCACTGAACCGGTCCCTTCACAGTATGGACATTTGGGCCCCTCCTCCACCCACTCCAAAAACTGCACATTGTTAAGCACGTGAAGCTACAGGGTTAATATCCAGAAGCAGAATCCTTGGATATCTGATGAACCCCCGCCTCTCATTTCAAAACATCATGCCAGAAGGATTGCTATGTATGAATGCAGAGACTTCCCATGGGCAATGTAAAATGGTAAAAACTAATTTGGTGACTGCTCAACCAAAACTCAGCAGTCAGCATTGCAACTGAGGTGATAGCATCCAGAGAATCAAGTGCAGAATTAATACCTGCTCTTCTACGTTAAGGTCCCCTGTACCCTCGCATTCTGCATGGGAAAAGGAGCAGCAACATAAGGTAGTCATCCAAATCCACACATATATTAACTATTAACAGCTAATTGGAGACTGTTCCAGAACCAAGGTTAATGTAAACTTCCCATACACCATTTACAGAATATTTTAGATGAAGAGCGCCCTTCGCTTCACTATTTTTATTCTCCATGTTCTTCATGCAATCAAATCCCAGCACATATCACAAACTTCAATTCCATATGCAGTGGTCACCAATGTCACACTAATCATATCAGAACTGGAATTTTCTCAGAATTGCAAAAACAATTTCCTCATCAAAACTTTCCAGTAGGTCTGCAATCTTTACGAGTTGTGTCAAGGAACAAACCAGTGCATAACGTGACACCTTCACCTCTGCAGGAGAAACACTTCTCTGTGGCAGGCTTCAAGTTTGTTTTCTGACCCTTGGATTTTTTTATCAGTCGACTAGAGTCTTCCCACCGGTTTTCACCAAGCAAGTAAACACGGGGTCGTGAACCATGACCAGTTGAATCATCAATGGTTGAGAATCGGTCCATCTCTGTTTCCCTGTGCTTAGGCGTCATTTTTAATGAAGCTGCTGGTTGCTTTGCACTGGAAACTTGCCCCTGCATCATCAGAGCTCAAAAAAGGCTTAGAAATGAACCACCTGCTATGGTACATCCTTCAACAGAGGCTGCATAGGAGTAGTTGGGCAGAAAAGTATTTATGAATGCACTGACATTGTATTCCATGAAGAAGACCAGATCCCTTCTGCTATAGCTACCATAAGAGTTTGTCAGCAGCTTCAAGGTCTTTGACTGTAGTACTCCAATATATCATCCATATGTGATGAATTGACTAAGTATGTAGCTAGAGGAAGCTGTATCTGATCAGTTCATCATCTCTCACTGAAATAAGCTGAGCACACAAACCTTGGATACTGAACTTGCTGCATTTGGTTTCTTTGTGTCTGATACATCTGCTGGCTTTTCTCCTGTAGACAACTGTGCCAAGAGTTGAGCCGACATGATTCCATCATCCACTTCTCCCACAGAAACCTGTCAGAAAAATGAACAGCACATCAAGGACCCGAAAAAAAACCCCAATTTAAAGTACACAGGACTGAACAGCATCATGATGACACAATAGTAGGTCTCTCTCCAAAGTCAAGAAAAATGCAGAACTTTGAGTAAGAGTTGCAAAAGAAGTCCTGCACAAACCTCTTTCCTAACTCTCAACCTATAAAAGCAGAAGAAATGGCACACCTGCCATGCTTTGACTGCAGCCTCTGTGCCCCTGGAGAAACTAGAGTGTTGTGTCTCATCCTCTCCCAAATAATAGCCTAATTTGGCAAGTGCTTCCTGAATAACATTCAAACATTTAGAGCAAATCTGTATTAGCATTGAATATTTAATGCTTCTTTTTTTGGGTGCTCACCTTCCTACAATGTTTCTAAACTTCCATGCGCAAACTCTTTGGGATCATTCAAGAATCACATGTGGGCATGCATCAAAGGGACATCACATGCTATACCTGCAATGCTTTTACTTCGGCTCCCTCTGCCCCTCTCTTCAAAAGCTGCCTTGTAGGACTCTGAGTGCTCTTACCCCTAAGCCCACTTCCTGATCCACTGGTCCTTGATTCTGTACCAGCTGTAATACCCCTTGAGGCTACAAGATCAATAGAGAAGTCTGACATGGATGGAGTTGAGTGTGGTGCAAGAAAGATTTCTTCTTCAGAGATTGTATCTGTCTCACTAGATGATACGGTCATGCTTGAAGTGTGGAGGACATGTTTGTTCTCTATGATTGGTGGCTGGTTGGAATCTGCAATATCAAAACCGACATACATATCAGCACCATCAAGCACAAAAGATAGACCCTAAAACATGCAGGCATTAAGATGATGTACCACCATGTACCTAAAATTCGTACAGATTCAAGCAGGCCTTTCAAGCCTGTCATCACATTGCTCAAGGAACCGTTTGTCAGTCTTTCTTCACTGGTGTAAGCCCGCAACTGCTCCATCTCTTGCTTCAGCACCTGCTCCATTTGTCAAAATCAACAGTGAATCATTTCCTGACTGATGTACTCAGATATCCTAATCTGCTCTAAATGGCAGAGTATGAGCTACTGGCCTCAGAAGGTAAAACCCATCTGCCATGACAACCTCTGGGAGGTAAGGTTATATTTTTTCAAGGGTCCAAAGAGAGTTTTTTTAATCTATGAAAGGTGTTGGGTATGTCTTTTTTGCTTTTGATTGAGTGTTCGAGAATGTTGCACCACCACTTATCTGAATGTGTACATATTGCAAAGAAATTTGCAAAGAATTTTTTTTTCTAACTACCTTGATTTCTTCAGCCATGGCCAATGATTCTTGTACCCATGCCTTGCGTTCTTCAGTCCATCGAGCCTCCTCTCGGCGCCATCTATCTTCTTCTCGCAGCCATCGCTGTTCCTCACGAAGCCAACGAGCCTCTTCCCTCTCCCAGTCCGCTTCTACCCCAAGGCTGTCTCTCCTCTCAGCTTTTGTTCTCCAAATTCCAAGCTGCTGGGTCTTCTTCTCGTTCTGTTGTTGGCTACTATGCCACCATATCCTTCCCTCCCTTCTCGGCTCTTGGAGGAAAGAAGAGAGAACAGACTGTTGTGCGCCATCCAGAAAATATCCATCCTCCTTTTCGTGAAGAAAACGAGCACAAAAGTTTTTCTTCGCTTTGCTCCCGCCACAAACACTAACTTTATTTGCAGAGCAGCTGTCTCTTTTCCCGCCTCTGAGCTCTCTATGGTAGAGATACGAGCTCCACTGCAAAGCCCGAACTGGAGATGCAATAGAAGCAAAAGCTTGTAGCCGAGGCTTCCGAGGAACGTTTGCAACGAGAGTGAGAGGCCTACTTGTTGCAGTTTGCGTCATTGCAGCTTCTTCACTACCATGGCAACACGATCAGCTTCCAAAAGGTCGACAGGGTTCAGATTCCCGAACTCCTCAGGAATCCCACCGGATTCTGGTTTGGGGTTGAGTCTTCCTTCACTCAGCGAGTCCACGAATTCTCGCACTTTTCCTCCAAGAAATCTGATCCTCAACGAGATGAGAGAACAACTTCACAAAAACAAGCGGCTTGTCATATCACGGCTCTGCCCTTTCAATGACATCCATAAGGATGATAAAAGTTCAACATACTAAATTGGAAACGCATAGAATTTGTGAAGCCCATGTGGATCCTTCAGCTATGTCGGAAATGTTTCTACAGTGGACTCTACATGAGCCTAGAATGTAGGAATACCAAACAACAAAAACGACCCTGTAAGAGTTTTTCATAACACTTATCGTATACAAATCTCAAAGAAACTTGTTCCAGAGGAGGGGATCCAACAATCTTAACAGAAATTGCAGAGCATACAAAGTGTCACATACTTGCATGCACAAGAGAAACAAACTTTGTACAGCTTTCCATAACACTTACTGCATGCATACAAATCTCCATACAAAAAACACATCTCTGGAGCCTGCAAATCAGTCAAATCATGCAAATATGCAAATACTGTTCAAATTCTCCTTGTAATGGATCATGATACGTATCCGGATAGTCGCATTTTTTCTTGTGAAATGGTGACAATCTTCAACATGATGATGACTGTGGATGTGATTGCGATCTCAAGTCTGTGTGATCTGCAACTCCAATCCAAGTTTTCCCCTGCAATGCCAACAACAGGTTTAAAGATGCATTCAAGTCATTTGAAAATTGTCAAATTTGGCCAACATAAGGCTGGAACCTGTCAAATTGCTGTTGGGATTGCTCAAGATGAAGCAAAATCGGAGCTTGGAAATCAACATCCTTCGATTTGCTTTTTAGATATCATCAAACCCAAATCTCCAAATTGCACCACAAGAAAATTCTTGCATTCAATAATTGAGGGGTTTTGAATGAAATGAACTTCTGAGGAAGAAGATGCTCCTTGTTGTGAAATCCAAATTGACGTTTATACTTCAACACCAGACCGTTCTTCAAAGTTCCCAATTAGAGCCTCTGTGGCAGAAGGAACTTTGGGGAGGTGGAGGCCGGGGATGGAGAGTGGGAAGGAGAGGGGTGCAATGAAACCAGGGCCTTAAATAAGAGGATTGTTAACTGGTTGGTAAGGCCCACGGCCCAGAATAAGGTGCCCTCCTGAGGGGGTAGCCAAGGGCAGTGCCAAATTCTGGTAATGCTCTTGTGTGAAGGGCCTTACCATGCAGAATGACCATGTCAGCTACTACTCATCATGTGCAGAGAAATAGTGGGCCCTTATGAAAACGGAAATCACTCCGGACAAAACTTGTAGTGTATGTGGAGGGCACCTTATATCCATCAATTTCCCTCTTAGAAATTGGTAGGGATATTATGCCTACTCCTCAGGGATGGGAGGGAACTTGTGCCTACTTGTAGGTGTAAGAACCCTCCCACTATTGAGGAGTCAGCATAAGAACCCTCCTCTTCATACACCTTGTCATCTACATAGTTTGATTCATGATAAATTTTGTCTTGTGGTTATGATACGTAAAGCCCATGGCAGGGGGACATTCCCAAACTGTGGGGCCAGACTCGACTATTGCCTTGTCCTAGGCCCTTTATTTTGAGACTGCCCCCATCCTAGGGCTTTACCCTACAAGTAATAGCCCACCCTGGAACATAAGATGAGCTTCAGTGTTGCTAAGGAGATTATGAATTTAAGGTGTCCTCAAACTACATTGGGAAATCTTTAACAAGTCATTACTGGGTTTAAATGTTTTATTCTTCTTTCCTTCTATTCTTTTTATTCATTCAATGGATTCTTTTTACTGAGAGCATCCCCACCGGTGCTCAGTAGGGTAGAATTGCTCATCATCAATCACTACCTTATGATCGAACACTTTTCTAACTCTTTGGCATCTGTGCTTCATTTTGAGTGATTTAAAATGTTATGAAAGCACTACCTCAAGCTTTAGAATTCATCTTTGAAGTGCAAAGGAAAAAGAGTAATGGAAAAATAGCAAGAAGAAAAAATAAGCTTTTCAATTTACAAAACACATTAAAATTTTTTTTTTTTCCTCTTTGGGATACAAATTGTTCCTATTTTCAAAGTTTCTAACTTTCTCATTTCTTGTTCATTTTAAACGATCTAAAGTGCTATAAGAGTGCCATCTTCAGTTCTATAAATCATCTTTGAACTGTAATAGCAACAAAGCAACATACAAAGAATTTTTGAAGTGTTCGGGAAATCACTTTGTAATGTTCTGTGGTTTGATTTTTTCAGTTTGAGTGGGGGGG
>Ga0209611_10000016_pt1 | contig 180956 bp, 147 predicted proteins | sample S1TSphgellanicum_3_FD_187693 | JGI IMG/M metagenome (GOLD analysis project Ga0209611, IMG submission 187693) | Host-associated microbial communities from peat moss isolated from Minnesota, USA - S1T2_Fc - Sphagnum magellanicum MG (SPAdes) (version 2) | ecosystem: Host-associated > Plants >... | reverse complement strand
GAGTCTAACACACTGTCCATGCGGTTTTCAAAAGATTGAGAAAGCCATCGGAATGTTCAGAAAACTCGCAGTTAAAATTTCTACGAACCATGAGGTCGGAGGTTCGAGTCCTCCCGGGCAGGATTATCAAATGCAAGTGATAGAGCGGCTTGCACCGCAGTTTCCGGTTCAGCCAGTTGCCCACCAAGTGATGGAACGCAAGTAATGTTTTATATATTTCCACGTGGTATGTCGCCAGGTTGGAATCCAGAGACTAGTATCTGGCCGCCTACCGCGGCAAGTTTCGGCGATTTTCATGCAATTTCCAAGGATGCTTACGCTGGTCAACCTTGGAGCTACTATCCAAACGATAAGGAAGACCAACCAACGTTCGGGATCAATAGTCCAGACAATTATCACTTCGACATCCCGCCCATTTACGCTTGGTGCTGTTGTAGGCCAAAGTGTAAAAAGTAGATAGGGCCCCTCAGCTAGCGGTAGACCGATTATAAAAGGAACACAAAAATCTTGATTTGTTCAAAAACCTTAGTTAGGTTCAATCGCATAAACTATGGAAAAATTTCTCTAGCACTATTTGTCCAGTTTGCGATTCAAAACACAATCCTCGAAAGATGTTTCGCAATTGAACCAGGGTATTACTTAAATGATCCGGTAGAAGTAGAGCTAGACACGTTATTTTCCAAAGCTGATCGAACAATATATTGTCTTGACTGGGATCAAGTACACATCACACCAGATTTAACGAGTCACAATGATAAACGCTCTGTTATGCATTGTTCTGAACTTAGAAAAATTCTTCTGCGTGATAAAAAAAAGAATTTGCTGATCATAGTCTTGGAAAAAGGAATAGCACCGACCCGGACAACAGAGGTTACAGAAAAACTAGCTGATTTCGTGAAGGAACTCGGCTTTACGCGCGTGCTAATCGTAGGCGCAAGCGGTGCAGGTACTCATGTTTTCAAGGATTTGGTTTTCAAACAAAAAGCCAGCCGCTAGCGCGCGGAATGTAGATTCCGGAAAGTCTCGGCACCTGAATCCGGTAATTGCTATTACCAGTCCCAGGATAATCAATCTTTTTAACCATACTGCCATCATCAATGGTGCAAATCATTGCTGCGTCATCGATCTTCGGCGTTGCTGAATTGGAACTTTTGAAAGTGTGTCGCTCCGATGTCGACAAGTCATGCAAATTCTCGTTGGACGACTGCGTTGTTTGGTTGCTTTTCTGTACTCGCACCAATCTATCTCTTTGTTCGCGACATCTTAAATGTCTCAAACCGGATACAGAATCGCTCTTGATACACATGTTTAAAATACCAATTCGATTTAGTCATTTGGCTTGATCGTTTCTACCGCTTTTGCGATTTTCACCAAATGTTTCTGCAACTTTGGCCAACTTGCATAGGGCAAAACAATTATGGCAAGGCGGCGACCCTCTAAATTTTGTTGGTAGCGAAGTTCTTTGTCAGTAGTTATAGGGAGATCGAATTGTTTCTTTGCCGCATTCAACAAGTCACCATTCTTGTACAGGGCCCAGCCCGATTCGTACGCAGTTGACACCTCATGCTCAGCCAAAGCGAATCGCAATGGTACTGGCGTCCCTTGGTCAAAAAGAATGCGCAATGCGAATACCTTATGCGGAGGCTAGGCTTTGTTCTGTGAATTCTAATAACCCTAGCACTTGTTGACGGCTAACCCCAGGGAACCACTCCAAGAATTGTTCGATAGTTGCACCGTCTTCAAGATTCTCAAATAAAGCTTTTGCCGGCACCCGCGTGCCTGAAAATACCCAGGCACCGCTAACCTTTTCCGGTGATTTTTCAACGAAAGGGCATTTGCTCCAATCAAGCATCTCTTAGCAGCTCCACCATAAGTGTCATGCTCAAGTATACCGCGTCGAGAGATACAGCCTAGCTGAAGGCTGGTAATGGTCATCCTAATGAATTCGCGAGATTACAGCGCCTTAGTAGTTCATTCGTAATCTTTTGCATCGGCTCGCGCAGTCGTTCGACATCGACAACAACGTGACCAAAAGTAGTATCGTTCTTGCCAGAGTGATTCGCCAGCTTTTTCAACACCACATGTGAAGGCGCAAGTCTTTCTGCAATTGTCAGGAATGTACGTCGAAGATCGTGAATCATAAACGGACACTCAGCTTGCTTCGCTATTCCGTTGATGACGTGGCCAGAATCAACAAGGTGACGTTTATTCCCTCGCCCCGGAAATACGTATTCAGAAGCTCTTTCGAGATATCGTCTCCGCAACAGCTCCTCAAGAAAATCGCTCAAAGGAAGCCGGTGCTCTTTGCGGTTTTTCGCAACTTCTGAACGTATGATAAGGACCCTCGACTCAAAGTCTACGTCTTCCCATCTCAAAGTAGCAGCCTCATTGCGCCTCAGCCCAGTGAAAAGCAGCAGAAGCAAATAGTCTTTGACAGTTTGATGGCGCAATGACATGACAGCACCGCACCAGGCGGGCAATTTGTGAGCCGGGATGATTGTTTGTCGCCGCTGAGATTGGTACCACCTGCGGCTCTGGGAAAGTCTCTTAATGGGATTCATCAAGATGATCGGCTCATCAATCTCGTAGTTGGCCGCCGCGAAATTCAGTAGCGTGCCGATCAAATGCATGACTGTATTTGCCTGGGCCTCGCCTGAAGTTCCTTGTCTCGTTGGTCTGCGAAGTTCGTGTCCGTTCGGAGTATTGTGCAAGTAAGTAATTTTTGGCATCTTCTTCAAGAGAGAAAGGAGATGCTAGGAACATTTGAACGCAGGCAAGAAAAAGTCGAGTAGTGAGTTGCTGAGTCGTCGCGAGGTGGCGATGCACTTGGGAGTCGCAGAGCAGACCTTAGCGATCTGGCAAACGACGGGTCGATACAAGCTGCCCATGGTGAAAGTTGGGCGGCTAGCGAAATATCGGCTCACAGATCTGGAGAAGTTCCCCAAGAAGAGAACCATTGGCGAGGTTGATCAAGAATCAACGAGTGCGGCACCGAATACGGTGAAAGACAGTCCGGGTCGGAACATGCCAGTTCGGTTCCGGGGAACTAATCATCACACATTGCAATCATCGGTCAAACAAGAATCTGGCGGTATTCATTTGTGCCGCTCACAATCGTAACTGGCAGTCCAACTGCCAGTGATAAGAAGCCGGTACTGAATGTGGACGGCGGACTGACATTGATAACGCCATCTGGATATCGGATATCAATCTCATGCTCCGATGACATGCTTTTGCTTGAACAACTTCTGAACATTTTGGAGAAAGTGAAATGCTAAATATTCCCGCATCAACCAAGATCTTTGTCTGCGCACAGCCAGTTGATATGCGGCAGTCATGCACCAGCTCCAACATCAGCTCATGATCGATTGAATCAAAAATGCTTTGATGTCGAGGTCAATGACCCAGCCATATTTGAAGCATCTCTGTCTCGTTTGATCAACGGCTTGAAGGGCGGATCGTCCGCGTCTATGTCCGTACGAATCTGGATGGAATAGCTTGTCCACTTCTGGCTCAAGATACATTTTCACAACCATGCGCGACTCGGTCTTCCAAAGCTGGAATTCCGAGCAGGCGCTTACCGCCTTCTGATTTTGGAATTTGCACACTGCGTACCGGCGGTGGAAAGTAGGTACCGGACGACATTCGGTTCCACACTTTGTACAGGTTCTCTTCGAGTTCCCGCTCAAAGGCTTCTACCGTTTGCTTGTCTACTCCTGCCGCTCCTCTATTTGCTTTCACTCTGTTAAAAGCCTCTTGGACCACAGTTTCGGATATCTGAAACTGCTTTGCTTCCCGACCGAGGCTCGTGACCAAGCGAGCTGCGCACCACCTCTGCCAAAGTGTCGAATGATCGGCGCATGTCGATTGGCACCACACAAAAATAGATCTGCATCGATTGCGGAAGCGAGAACACTACAACCCGCCCAATGCTTTGAATACTTGCTGGAGCAGGTCACCAGACATATTCGATCTGCCTCTCCGATTAGCTCAGCCTACCTCTCATCGCCCTCTGGCTTTCTCTACTATCGAGTCGAAAAAGTTAGGGGGAAGTTCCGCTTTTCTAATGCTCCCGGCAGAAAGCCTCATAGAGGTAAGCTTTGGCGTTCCATGCCTCCTTAAGAGAATGTCATCCCTTTGTCACAGATAAGTCGGTAATATCTTTGCATCGATGGACTGCTGAGGGCTGGCGACGATGGCAAACGAAATAGAGCAATCAGTGAAGACCGTTAAAGCTTACGGTGAGCACAAAGACTCCTTTAACGCGTCAGTTGAGGTAATTAACGAACTTACCCGAATTGAATACGGCAAAGGCACTCAGCATCAGAAGGCTGCCCAAGAAGCTATGTACCTGGCGGAAGTAATGAAGCTTGGCTTGCCTGGTCTGCAAATTGTGGAAAAGGGTGAGGAAGTATACGCAAAGACGCCCGACGCTATCAAAAGTCCAAGCATTAGTTTCACTGCTCTTTCCAAAGAACATCCATCCAACAACTGGCATCAGATCACGCTTCCAGAACTTTCGCTTGATTACGATGAAGTAAATAACAGGTACGGTACGGGCACGCTGAGAGGCAAAGCCAATGACGCTGCCGCCGCGACCGGCACAGGTGAAACCGAGCCTGGTCCGGACGTTAAGAAAACTGGGATTACAGACACAAAACCGGCCGACGTACGGCCCCCAGAGGTGACAGAAATTCCCAACTATAAATGGCAAGGTACGGGCTACGTGCCATTCGAGGGACAAAATGTACAAGTCAATTTTTCCGGTATTCAGGATGGTCCAGCAATAGCCGGCAATTCGTACAAGGGTGTGATAGATCAAAACCAGTCCGGGAGACTGAGGGAAGTGGGTGGTATCTTTCAGCAGACGGCTACAGGTGCTCAAATCGTGCTAACTGAAGAGAGTGTTTTCGGCGTCCCACAGCCAGTTAAGATCAATCCACCAATTATAGTTCCCCTCTCAAAGTATCAAGATGGAACAACCAAATCCTACGGTAAACCGAACTACAATTTCTAAAGCGCTCGCAAAAATCGGTAGCGGAATTTCGTTGTGCTTCTTCATGTCACTAAGCAGTTCCGCATCCGATTTAACACAAAGCAGCTTCGACCAGGAAATGAAGCTTGGGCGTGAAAGCATGCTGCAAAATCCACAAGAAGCTATTTCTCACTTCTCTAAATGCATTGAAATCGATCCAGGAAAATGGGTTGCATATGAGCATCGTGGCTATCTGCAATACCAAGAACGTAAATATGATAATGCGCTAGATGATTTCAAGCGTGCTATTTATCTTGCACCGTTGGAAGCACGACTTTATTCTGGTCGATCTATGGTTTACGAGGCCACCCATAAAGATCAACTCGAGCTAAAGGATTTGTCTCAAGCAGTCAAGCTCGATCCGAAGTCCGCTCAACATTGGGAACAACGAGCGATGTTTTATTTGTGGCATCACAAGTACGATAATGCTATTGCAGATTTCTCAAAAGCTATCGAAATAGATCCGACATACAATTCATGTTTTTATCGAGCCACACTCTACAAAATGCAAGGCAAAAAAGATCTCGCGCTTGCAGATATACATCTTATGCAGCAAACTCCGGCTGATGGAACAATCGGTGCTAAAAGTGATGAGCCACCAAAGCCCACGGAGTACACTGACGATAACGGAATAAAGCATCCCGTGCCTAAAGTCTTTTATACGAGTCCGGAATGGGAGCAAGGCGTTTACGACACGCTCGATTTGCCTAAAGAGATGAGGAAAAAAGGTCGCAGCTAATCGATAGAGCAAATCATTTTTCACTCAAATTCTTTTAGTGATGGCAGGCGTTAGCTGGTGGCTACCGCTTTCTGTTAGTGCGGCTGACACTGCTTCCTACGACGAACGCCTAAAATCCCTCAAAACATCATGTAATGCAAGAAAGAAAATTCGTATGATCATAAATACGGGAATAAAATACCGCAAACAAAAAGAAACTATGACTGGAAACCGTTTGAGATTTGCTTTTCTGTAAATCCAGAAGGTGATGAGAGCAATCGCAGCAGCAGAAGCTGTGTACGGAATAAAATTCTCACTAATCGTTTTGCGATAACTTACAAGCTCGGCGATAGGCACGCGATTCCGAGCCCCTAACATTTCTGAGATTCGAAATGCCGGCACCACTCTGATACCACTAAACTGGCCATTACAAGCATCCTTTGGACTGCATTGCTTGGACTCGTGGAACGTTGTTTGTCATCGAGCTTTTGGCACCATTTACGAAGCTCGTTTTCCGAATTGTCTCACCTCACCTAACCAGCGTTCGCGCATCCAATTGCAGGAAAGTTTTAACGGCCCATAACAATTGACAGATACTGGTCTAAAACCGACAAACCCCAAAGTACCAGACTTCAGCATCGATGCAACGGGATCACCGCTCATCTGCGCAATGATCGGTGGACTATCCATCGTGCAAAGCACTCTCGCTGATCGCCCCCGCAATAACTTTCGCCATATCATCGGACCATCGAACTCATAGGCGAAACCGGGCACAAGTACTCGATCGAGAAATCCTTTAAGCAAACCCGGTAAACTATACCACCAGACAGGAAAAACAAGCACGATGTGTTCACACCAATCGATTACCCGACGAGCCTCTAAGATAGCTGGCTCCTCATGCTGTTTGAATGTGCGTGGATCTCTTAAAACTGGATCAAATTGCATTTGATACAAATCGAGGACGCGCACCTCATGTCCGGAGTCTTTTGCTCCCGCTAGATAACTATCGCAAAGAGCTCGGTTAAAGCTATCTTGATCCGGATGACACAGAACCAAGCATATTTTTTTGGGCTTCACAATCGCTACTTCCTGTGCGTTTTTTCCGGAGATACAGATTAGATCTCTACAGTAACCACTTTATTCGCTGACGGTGAACGACAGGTGAACACACGACAAAGCGCCACGCGAGACGCAATCTTTAATTGCCAAAAAAAAACTTTGGAATTGCTCTCGCTCCATTTCAAGCTAATTGCTGCTAATTTATAACGGCAAAATAGCAATTCGTTCTATGAGCTATCCTGAGTTGTCCCAAGCACTGGTAAAATCCTGAATCCGGCTCCCAGTAAACATTACTTTTGAGAATTGCATAGTGTGTTCCTTCAGGGGCTCCACTCACGTAAAAAGGCCAGTCGTAATTTGGATTATCCTTTCTATCTGCTTGTGTGAGAGCAAGCTTTTCAATGCCATCGGGCTGATAGGCGGGGGCAATCCAGGGTGAAACGACGCTAGCCATTGGATTTGAAAGGAGAACAGCTTGCTTGTCATCATCGTCAGGAGGGTTAATCCAAAGGCCATTGCCACTGCCTGCGACACCAGGTTGGAAACTAGGCGCCGTTTCAATACTGCTAACAGGGCCGATAGTGATAGTGGGGTTAGTTGCGTCCCCAGAAGAATATTTTGGATAGATCAAATACTGCGAACTTGAGTGAGTGATCCGTTGCGATTTCAATAAAGCTATCAGTTCATTTGCAGTAAAATCGGGCTTGATCTCCTTTATACGCTGAACCATCGGTGGCCATAAAGACGAAAGATCGCCGCCTCCATTCTTGAGTACATCCCAGAGCGTCACCGGCTGAGCGTATTCTCCACCGACACGTGCTAAGCAATGAATTACAGCACCGTTTTTCAAAGTAACGTTCGCGAATGCATTTGGATTTGAATAGGGAGCAAGATGCCAAATTAGCGGCTGCAGCGTGTACTGGCCTTGAGCTACCAGATTGCCTTCCACATACCAATCCTGTTCGTTGGTTATTTTTATAGAGACATAAGAATGCGGTATGCTCAGCGTATATTGCTTTTGCGGATTGGCCAGCCCGAAGGCGGTGGCTACCAAACCTGAGCTGGTGTTTGTTACGCTACCAGTCGCTGAAAACCCATTGGGAATCGGATTGATAATATTGGGAATCGGATTTGTGTCAATCCGGTTCACTTCAAACAAAGACTGTGATACCAGCTGTGGTTTATCTCCTGGGATGAAAGAAACAAAGGAAAAGAAATTTTTATTGGCCGCGATTGGCGTGTAACCAGGGACGAATTCTTCGTTACCTATAGAGACTTGCGGTATACTGACGCCTGCATCCGGTGGAATTTCGGTTTGGTCAAAAGTCAAATTGCTGGACCTGCCTCTGAGTAAGGCCGCTTTTGGCCATGAAGTGTTGCTTGTTGCGCTAACACTGGAAGAGCCCGCAAGCATTTTGGAATGGCGTAAAGAGCCAAGCTGATTGAACATGGAACTAAGCGAGCTAGTACCAGTTAGTAAGCGGAACAAACTATCATTTATTTCTTGTGCAATGGCCATTGCTGATGAAGCATTCTTAGTTGCTGTTGCACCAGACAGACTTTCTTTTTCCATAGATTGGACGTTGGCATTTATAAGAAGTGCTTTACCCCATACTCGGTTTATGTTGGTAAGCCCAATTTGGCTCACCAGGTCAACGCAGTCGTCGTAGGGTTTAATTGCTGGCACCTTTAGGAAGATGCTCTTACTCGCTACGTTTAGAGCGCCTGCATCTACACTATTTCGAACTTCTTCCGAAGCACCGAAAAAATTGGCAAGTTGAAATGCGGCGTATCCGAACAAAAGCAAGAATGCTGAGAAAGCAAGTGCCAGAACAATTGCATTGCCTCTGCAAGAACGAAGCTTAAAACATGACTTTGGTAATAATTTGCCTTTCAAATTAATGTCCTTAAAAAGGTGCTGGAATACCAACTATTGGTTGAACTGCATCTGCGCGTAAATTTACAAATTTCGTTTTGACGATCGGCACGGGCAATTCAATAGCCATGCTGGTAACAACCCGGACGGTCTCCGCGCCCGGATCGTACTTAAAGTCGATCATTTCAACATTTGAGATATTCGAACTGGGGTGGTATGACATAAGCGAGGTAGCGGCAGCAGCTCTCGAATCAAGTTCACAGATTTGACTGCTAGCCGCTCGTGCTGCATTTTCGGCCAGGTGTTCATTAATTTGACTAGCCGAAATGAGCATTATGAGATCAAGGGCTGCGACGGCGATTGCAATAATCAGCATTAAGCTGGCCAGTGTTTCAACTATGCTTGAGCCTTTCCTGCGCGAACTACATGCTTGCAAGACTTTGGTTCTCCATGATTTTCTTGCCGACTATGCTGTAAGTCACCGGAGCCCCCAAGCATGGAATTTTGCCGAAGAATGGAATGGGACAGCACGGTTTTACCGTTACAGTGGTTGAGACAGTCACATAGGTCTCGGTTCCGGGATGGACCGCCCCCTCAATATTCACGACATTGTAAGCGCATTGAGTTTGAGGTTGACCGATGACGCTGGCCAACCTCCCCAATCCGCTATTTTGCCAGTTGTAAGCGATTCGCGTCATAGCGTCCTCTGTGTCGGAAGCGGGAATACGAGAAGCTTCACGCAATTCCAGGTTGTTTAAAAGTACGCTGGCGAAATAAGTGTAGCCGGCAAACATCGCGTCTACTACTGGAAAAACACCGACAATAAGCAAAAGGAAGAGGGCCGGTCCTAATTCCGCTATGGCTGAACCACCTTGTTTTCTCAGCATACAGCAGTTGCTCCGATGCGGATTCCATTGTGCGTTCAGTAGACAAAACTTAAGTTGATTATACCCATCTAGCACCATTCAAATCACGATTTACGCGCCAGAAAACCAACGGCCGCAAATTACGGCTTCGGAAACTTTTAAAAGCTTGTACGAGTAAAATCCTGTCTTTGCTATAGTGAATCAAGGCACTTCCAAGGTTTAAATCGAATGCTCCAAACTCGCTTTAAGCGGGCGTTTATATTAATCGGGGTAATCATTTTAGGGCCCTTCAAGTTTTCCGCAGAAGCTGAAAACAAGGCTGGCTGGGAACCTTTACCGGCAACTGGTTTTGTTGTTGGTCACAGTGCCACTCGCAGCGACATCAATTCCGGGTCTGCAATATTTGTTTTGGAGGAGGACGGTGTTCCAATGGGCCATCCGCTCCAAATGCAAATTCCCCAGTACGGTTACCATTTAGATGCACAGTCGAAGAAACGCACGCCATGCATAGTGGTGCAGGCGGAATCTTTTCGCGGCGTAAATCTGATTGGATTTAGAGAACTCGGCACGCACCGAGAAGCTGTAGACGTTGATGAAAATTTTCAATTTCTAGGCGGCTCCGAACCACAATCCTCCTCTACTAAGGCGCCAACGAAATCCAAATTATGAAATCCAAATTCCGATTAGTGCCAAGAGTTCTGGCTGTCGCCGTTTTTGCAATCACATTGATGGTTACGAACGTTGCCGGGTTTAGCCGAATGTACCTTAATACCGGCATTGAGCAATTTAAGGAAGGTGCTTACCAGGACAGCATAAATAATTTCGATACGGCACTTTTGCTCAACCCATTCTCAAAAACGGGTTACTTACAAAGAGGATACGCCTATTCCAAGCTGGGTAATTTCAAACAGGCACTTGCAGACTACAACAGAGCTTTGTCCTTAGATTACAAATCGCAAGAAGGGCTGGAACGAAGAGCAGAAGCGCATAATAAACTGGGCCAACTCGATAAATCGATTGCAGACTATAGCGCCCTAGTTCAATTTGGTGCCCACTCATATGATCTGTTCGCCAAAAGAGCAGACGCATATTTTCAAGGCAAACATTACGATCTTGCTATCGCAGATTATGACGCTGCGATAAGCATGAAGAGGTCCAATCCGGAGCTTTTCTTCAATAGATCCTACTGCTACCAGCAATCTGGAGACTATGCTAAAGCGCTGTCTGATATAGACGACGCGATAAGACTTGAAGACAAACCTTCATTCCATATAGCCAGAGGCCAGTGCTTACTGCAAATGAACAAGTTGTCGGAAGCAAAAAAGGAATTGGACCACGCCGTTCTCTGTAATCCAACTGATAGCGAGGCACTGATTTGTCGCGGCAATTACTATATGGCGAGGGGCCTATTCCCTGAGGCGATTAGCGATTTCTCCAATGCCCAACACCTCAACGACAGGGATACACGCGCCTATATGGGTTTGGCCCAAGCACATGAAGCAAATGGAGATTACAAGGCCGCGTCGAAAGATTGGGAGCGAGTCGAGCAGCTAAATCCTGCTCAATTAGCTTTTACTCTTACCCACCGTGCTGATATCGATATGAAGAATGCGCATTTCAGAAGAGCTATTGAAAAATTGCAATCTGCCCTTGCACTCCAACCGCGACAAAATGGCTTGTACCTCAAAATGGCAGAATGCTATTTGCACGTGGGCGAAGCACGCAAAGGACTGGATGCTTGTTCAATGGCAATTGCTGAAGCGCCAGGCTGGGCAAAAGCATATGCATTGAGAGCAAAGTATTACGCAGATTTGAAACAGGAAGAGAACTCCCAAAATGACTTTGCAACAGCTTTCAAACTAGAGCCAAAATGTTTTGAAGCCTTTTTGTATAAAGGAGCAACTGAACTCGGCCATGGCGATTTCTCAGAAGCAATCGCAAATCTAACTGCCGCTGTTCACGTGAACAATCAATCGAGAGAAGCGCATGACTATCTCGCTCTTGCTCTCAGCATGGCGGAAAGCAATAGCTCTCTTGCAGAAGTGACTATCAATCCGGACAGGAAAAATTTAAATGATGAGAAGAAGACAGACGCTGCGGCATCGCAAATGACGCCGACTGCCTTATTAAATGCCGGATTTAACGAACTGCTTACGGGAAATTCCAACAAAGCCGCTCGATTGTTGGTGACCGCCGTGCGAAAAGAGCCCAATGATCCGCGTCCTCGCAAGTACCTTGCCTATGCCTATTTGAACGAAAATAAAATACAAAGTGCATTACAGCAATTCCTTGAGTTGCAGAAACTAGAGTATGACACCGCATCTGATGCAATTACTCTTGCTAATTCGTTGCAACAGAATGGAAATGTACGGGATGCCGTTCTTGTTTTGCAGAAGAGTTGCGAAAAGCATCCTGCGGATACAAGCCTGGTACAAAAGTTGGCCGATTCGATGACAGCATTTGAAGCCACTGATGGAAAAGTAACTCTCGTTACCAAAGAGGGTTGCAGGGTTGAGAACAAGGCAGTGGAAGCTTTGCGAACTTCAAGCACACCAAAATACGCCAAGCAACCGCCGCCTGAAGATAGCCCGGAATCACCTAACCCGAATTTTCACGGTGCTGTTATAGCCAAAAAAAGTGGAGACGATTTCACATCCTCAATAACGCCAAGCTTTGTGCAACTGACTGGAAGCCATGAGCTTGCTTTTAGAGTTTGGTGATCGCTTCCAAGCTCGATTCATCCAGCAATGCTTTGCCTTCTTCCCGGTTGGTTATGAGTAAGGCGCCACGCCTGTTAGTCATAAAAATCCAAACCCACTCCATAAAGACACTGACGCGATTTCTCAACCCAGAAATAAACAAAATATGGATCACAATCCATATGCACCATGCAAAGAAACCGCTGGAACGAAACTTAAGAGGCCATTTTACGTTTGCCACCGCACGCCCTCTGCCAATGGTGCATAAGTCGCCCTTATCTAAATAATGAAAAGGTGTTCGCGATTTTTGTTGGAGGTCGCATTCAATTAAAGCAGCAGCATGATCTCCCATTTGCATTGCTGTTTGCGCAACACCCGGAAGCTGCTTTCCGTTTTCTTCAAAGTGCGCGAGATCACCAACAATAAAAATTTCAGGATGGTTAGGTGGATTCATATATTGATCGACAATGACGCACCCTCGCCGATCTACGGGAGCCTGCAGCATTTTTCCAAGCGGCGAAGCCTGCACGCCTGCAGCCCACAAGACTACGGCAGTTTCTATTTTTCCTTTATTCGTTTCAATGTAATCTGCATTAACGGCTAGAACTTTGGTATCAGTCATTATTTCGACACCAAGTTGTTTTAATTGATCAACAGCTTTCTCAGTCAATTCCGGAGAGTACGGACCAAGAATTTTTGGCGTCGCCTCAACGAGCATAACTTTCGCTTTAGCAGGATCAATCAGCCGGAAGTCATCCCTTAGATAAGTTCGGCACACTTCGGAAAGGGCACCAGCAAGCTCAACACCTGTTGGACCACCGCCTATCACGACGAAATTTAGCACCGGCTTCTTTCCGGTTTCTAGAACTTGCCGTTCCGCTATTTCGAAGGCAAGCAGAATGCGCCTTCTGATTTCAACAGCGTCTTCTATGCTCTTCAAACCAGGTGCAAACTTTTCCCACTCATCGTGACCAAAATACGAGTGCGTGGCCCCTGTGGCAAGAATCAAGTAATCATAACTAAGGCGACTCTCGTCAACCATAACAAGCTGTTGTCCAGTTGTATCAACTGAAGCAACTTCATTCAAAATGACTTTTGTGTGTTCATCATTTGCCACAATGCTGCGGATCGATTGAGCAATGTTTGCAGGCGAAAGCGCTCCCGTTGCCACCTGATATAACAACGGTTGAAAAGTGTGATGATTTTTTCGATCTACGAGGATTACATCAACTGGCAATCGGGCTAAGGTTCTGGCCGCTTTCAGGCCTCCAAAGCCTCCTCCGACGATAACTACACACTTGCGTTCCCTCTTAGCAAGAGCGGTCGATTTCGCTGGAGACGGCTCGTATTGCGGTTCTGCAGATTTTGACATTGTTGCCTTTGCCGTTTGACTACTTAGGTTTAGAACTACTGTAAAAGTGTGCACCAACTCGGGCTAACTTGCCACCATCATCGGATTAACTTCTCAAACGAAAATAAGCTGCGATCGCAATGTCTCATCAACTTCACAGATGCCGAAAATAGCCACCTCTCGTCAAGCGCTGTTCAATCTGATCAAAAGACATACTGTTATAATCCCGACCATCAGTCCCAATGTTTGAAAGAACCTATGAAAATAAAAAATGTTAGCTCAAGCATTTTGGGACTGGTAATTGTTGCTTTGCTAACCGCACCGCTTAGTCGCAAAGCATCCGCAGCGGCAAGTCCAAAGCCGGTTGCCCCGCCATCGGAAGCAACGATGCTCATGGCGGAGGCCCAAACGAACTTTAGCCATGGCCGTTATCAGAAAGCCGTGCAACTGTACGAACAAGCGCGAAAACTTAGCGAGTTGACCCCTTATCAAAAAGCCCAGGTGACGCTCGGTTTAGCCGATGCCTACCGAGCCGTTGCCAATTATGCTGAGTCGGAAGAACTCTTCAAGAAAGCAATTGCGGATGCCGAACGAGACGATGCAAAAAATCTCAATAAGAAGGCCAGCCCAAACGGAGACCACGTTAGCGATTTGGTGCCTTACATGATGAGTGATTTCTCTTTGCTTTACCTTGATCAAAGTAAGTTTGCCGAATGCGAGCAGGCTCTTAATGATTGCATCGACCTTGCCACAAAAAAAGTCGGACCCAATGACATAAACTTGGCGCTGCCACTAAACGGGCTCACCAGGCTGTATATCAAGTGGGGAAAATTGCGCGAAGCCAAAGAGATGAACGTCAAGGCGTTTAAATTATTCACTACCCCTCAATCTAAGAATAATTGGTTATACGCCTATACTGCATATAATCTGGCTCAGTTGTTTGCAGAAAAGGGCGACTACAAAAAGGCTGAGCAAATGTATAAAGCTACGCTTCTTGGAATACAGAGCCTCTTTGGTTTTGAGCATGTTTACTGTGCCATCGTTTTAGAAGGCATGGGCGACATGTATCGAAAGGAAGGTCGCTTAGGTAATGCGAAAAAGGCCTTTCAGCAGGTTCGTAGCATTCGCGCTGCCACTTACTCCAAGGACCACCCGGAATACGGCAAAGTGCTTCTCGACTTGTCTTTAGTTTACAGAGACGAGGGACGCTATGCAAAAGCGCAAGCACTTTGCCAGCAGGCTACAACGATGATTGATAAGGGACTGGGTCAGAACAACGTTGAGATATCCAAGTGTTGGATTACTGCTGCTTCCATTGCCCGCTATCAAGGACAATATTCGCAAGCAGAAGATTTAGCCCGACGCGCTATAGCTCTTGATCAAAAATTGCTCGGTGGCAATGAGCCTACCATCGCGCATGACATGGTAGAACTAGCTAACGTACTCGCTGACGAGGGCAAACTTGATGATGCAGAATCTTTGCTAAACAAGTCGCTTACGATATGCAGCGACAAGCTTGGCTCAGAACATCCTGAAATTGCAGAAACTGTACAAAGCTTGGCCGCGATCTACTTAGCCAAAAAAGATTATGCCAAAGCACAGTCACTATACGAGCGTTCGCTAACGTTGATCGAAAACTCGTTCGGCAAAGAAAGTGCGAAGGTGTTGGATAATCTCCGCAATTTGTCCGATTTGCTAATGGCTGAGGGCAAATATGAAAGTGCCGAGCCGTTTTTGAAAAGAGCGCTGGACACAGACCAGAAACTTTCAGCTAATGTCACCGACAATCCGTCTGGTAAAAAATCCGCTTCATATGCTCGGGACCTCAACTCACTCGCTGTTTTATATGCAAAGCAAAATAAGACAGCCGAAGCGATTGCAGCACGCAAAGAAGCTGCCGAAATCGCCGCCTCATTACCCGGAGCTTCATCGCTGCAAAAATATACGACAGCCACTCTTTCAACCAATTCCCCGAATGATAGGCCGATTGCTGACAAATGGGCAATTGTGATCGGTATTAGCAACTTCAAAGACCCCTCCATCAATTTAAAATACGCTGCTAAAGATGCCACCGATTTTCGAAACGTTTTGATCTCTCAAGAAAATTTTCAGCCGGATCATGTTCAACTACTCACAGATGGAGATGCCACCAAAGACAAAATTATCTCCAAGCTAGGTGAAGGATGGTTGGGTAAGCTAGCAAAAAGGGACGATCTAGTTGTCGTTTATGTGTCTAGCCATGGAAGCGCTTCTCAAGAGGACGTGAATGTCAATTTTCTGGTCGCCGAAGACACCGACAAAAATAAGTTGGTTTCCACTGGCATTCCAATGCAATGGTTGACGAAAATAGTTCAAGAGCAAGTGCATAGCAATCGAGTTGTGCTCGTGCTAGATGTTTGCCATAGCGGATCTGCAGTCATGGCTCCGAGCGAAAAAGCAGATTCTGACGATGCGGAAGACGAGCCAGAGAACAGTGAGGCCAAAGGCATTTTCAGAACGGCAGGATTAGACGCGGATGCTCTCCGCTTGGGAAGCGGGCAAATTGTTCTGTGCTCTAGCCTTTCCGATCAGGTGTCTTGGGAATCCAAACACTATCAAAATAGCGTTTTCACCCGCCGCTTAATCGAAGCGCTCCAATGCAATGGCAAAGATACAACGCTGCACGAAGCATACGAACAATTGAAATCGTCAGTTGGTGCCGAAGTGCTAAGTGACCGAGGCGCTGTGCAAACGCCAAATCTTTCTAACAAGAATTGGTGCGGAGGGGATCCAGTCTTGGCAGTGCCCGCCTCCGCTGCTCGACACTAACGGAGTATCTGACTGCTTAAGTCTTACATACTTCGCAAGCTTTATACTTAATCACTGTATTCTGCCTTAGAGTTAGAATCTTTTATTAGGCGCAGGGAAATGGCAAAAATTCTTGTTTTAGACGATGACAAAACAGTTTTGGAGCTGGTTTCAGATGCACTAAGCCTGGAAAATTTTGAGGTTGAGGCGCTGTCTGAAGGGCAAGCTGCAAAAAATATGTTGCGGTACGCCGATTTTGATCTCCTAATTCTTGACTGGGACCTGCCGGGGGTATCGGGCATTGAAGTTTGCCGGAGCTACCGAGAAAATGGGGGCAGTAGCCCGGTAATTTTGCTCACTGGCAAGTCAGACACGAAGGATGTCGTGTCTGGATTGGAGGCGGGTGCTGATGACTATGTCACAAAGCCGTTCAAGGCCAAGGAATTGATTGCCCGCGTTCGTGCGCACCTGCGGCGCGTTGATGGAAAGTTTGTGAGCGACTTTAATCTTTCCTATATGGACATCTCTTTGGACACAGAAGGGCACCGGGTATACAAAGGCGACCAAGAGATCAAACTGTTGCCAAAAGAATTTTCGATTCTCGAGTTGTTCTTGCGACACCCAAATCGCATATTCAGCGCAGAGGCAATTCTAAACAGAGCCTGGACAAGTAAAGACAGCGCCACGCCTGAGGTAGTACGCACTTACATCAAGAACATTCGCAAAAAGCTAAATTCAGAAGATTGTATTGAAACCGTTCACAGTGTCGGGTATAGGTTAAAAAAAAGCCGTTGAACACTGAACCCTTGAGCAGTAAAAAGGAATCGCCGTGCGCCGAAAGGGAAATATCTCCATCGAGTTTGTACTGGGCATAGTTGTTCTTGTGCTTATAGGCTTAGGCTTACTCGATCTATCGGCTATTCTGCTTGGCATGCAGTTTAATGACAGCCTTTGCACGGAGGCATCGCAAATGGCAGCGAACGGCCCGCCCGATCAAGTAGCGCAGAGGGCTGGTGTGGTGGTGGCACGGGGCAAAAGCCTGAACAATTGGTTTGTATCAAATATTTCTCTCAACGGCAATCCAACCGTTTCGCTTACCGGCCCTAGCCCGAGCGCTCTGCAAACAAGGGGTGGACCCGTAAATGGTCTTGTCAGTGTATCGACTGTGGTGCAAGTTCATTTGCCGGTATTGGGCTCAGTGGTTGGAAGCTATTCGCCCCAGTTGCAATCTACTCGGACCTCATCCTTTAGATATTGCTATCCAACCCCATAATCTCCACTAGTTCGATTCAATAATAGTCTGATTCAATCGGTAGTCTAAACCAAAAGGTACTGCCCTTACCGGGCTCGCTATCAACCGCAATTGTGCCTCCGTGCTGCTCGACGATCAATTTGCAAATGGGCAGACCGAGTCCCGTTCCTTTGTTCACTGCAAAATCTTCTTGGCTCACCTGTTTGTATTTTTCAAAAATAATCCGTTGGTACTCTTTGGGCACACCTCTGCCATTGTCGTGCACTCGAAACTCCACAAACAAATCCCTTGCCACTACTTCAACTGTTACTTTATTGCCCGGCGGCGAGAATTTGATAGCATTGCTGAGCAAATTCACCATAACCTGCATAAGCCTGGATTGATCGCCTGTTACTTCTAGTTTCGAGTTTGGTCCAATTAGCTCCAACTCTTTTTGCTCAGCCAGGTCTTGAACCGCTTCAAATGCGCTAGCTACAAAGGAGGCACTGTCAAAGGCATCAATTGATAGCTCAACTGTGCCGGAACGCAGCTTTTCGAAATCGAGCAGATCATTTATGAGCTCAAGCAAACGAGCCGAACTTCGCTCTGACTTTTCGATTTTGTTTTTGGCTTGATCCGTTAGCGCACCGTATGCGCCACCAAGCAATAGTTCATTTGTTAATTGAATTGCCGTCAACGGGCTGCGAATGTCGTGACTTACCATTTTGAGGAATTCTTCTCGAAGCTGTTCCATAGCTCGGCGCTGGGTTATGTCTTGAATGGCAAGTAATTTTATGTTCTCGTCCCGGAACTGATTTTCCTTAAGGGTGAGCTCCAGAATCATTTGCTTTCCTCGGGCCGAGGTTGCCTCAAGTTCGGCCTGCAGTTGTGATCCACCCGAAAAATTATGGGAGTTAGCAAGAAGCAGTTTTTGCCTGCCTTCTTCGGTTATTAGTACCTCCACACCCTTGCCTACAACCTGGTCGGTATCATAGTCAAACATTTCTTTGGCTCTTGCGTTTACGCCTTTAACAAGTCCATGACTGTCTACTGTCACGAAACCAATTGGCATATTTTCGATTAAGTTTTTGAGACGTTGCTCGCTTTCTTCAAGCTCCTTTTTGCTCGCTGTCAGGTCAGTCGCCATTTTATTGAAATAGCTATCAAGTTCCGCTATCTCATCTTCGCCGGGCTCCAGATTGGATAGCGTTTCACCCTTTGAAAGCCGAACGGTATTATCTCTAAGAACAGCCAATCGCTTAGCAATTCTCATGTTGTAGACGCGCACAAGTAAAATTCCAAAGGCAATGTCAATAATCACCCCAGCAAACAAGAATCCTTTGAGGAGCTTTCGAGTGGATGGCAGATCTGCTACACCAACCTTCAACGGCGATCGTTCATTTGCGAGGAAATTTTTTCGAGCATCGAATAAAAGACTCCAGGCCGATTTGAAATCTGGCGATAATAATTGCGCTATATCAACTTTGTTTGCCGGAGCTGAACTCAAGGCGAAAATCTTTTCGAGGAACTGTTCAAGCGCGTTTGCGGCTTTAAAAAACTCGTTGAGCTCCAATTGTCTGCCAGGAGTTGTGGTTCTTAGCTCTCGCTCCTGATCAAATGCCTGATTGAGGCATGTTTTGCCGACCTTCCGATAATTCTCATCGTTCGTGAGGCTATAGGCATAGGCCGAATTGGTGGCAACCGACATAAGCAGCATCAACCAGTTTGCACCACTAATAACCGCTTTCGAGCGGTATTGAAATTCGGCAAGATATTCAACCCTGTCTACCAATCCGGCGTAGGCTAGAGTCAACAAAAGCTGGATCGAAAAGGGCAATGCGATTAGAAGCAAGCCCTTACGAGCGAGAGTTAGTTTGCGATTCACTTGTAATTCCTTAAAAGACACGCCAATTTTACGGTTTTGCATTAGAAAGTGTCCTTTCGCCCTCCCGCCTATTCCACAAAATTTCCACAGTTATTCGAGCCTCTTTACACGGCATATGACTAACATGAGCTAAAGGAACCTAGTTAAACGGTACTTTTTACGACTGGGAACGGGAGATCGATAGGTTCAGACCCAGAAGCTAAAGGTACAGTGGGGTTTAAAGGCGTGTTTACTAACTGCTCCCGGAATAAATTAGCAATGAAGTCCATCGCTTTTAGAGAAAGCGGGTCTTCCATCGTGGAAATATCTTTGCTTATGCTTGCCCTGATCGGGTTTATTTTGCTGCCCATTGGAGACATAATAGCCACGCTCGCCGGTTTCGGATTTTCGCAAGCATCAACGGAATATATGGCCCAGGAGGCGGCAAAGGGATTCACGCTTGCCGCCTTGCAAACCAATCTGGTGAATGCAGCCAAGCGCTGTCAGTCGGTTGGTCTTGCCCAACTGCTCAAAGTGTCCCCAGCAGGGGGATATCTCAATTGCGGGGCTGATTTCTATGTTGTCGAAACGAATATCTACACCGGTACCAAAACCAATTTTGGTCCCAACGCTTTACCAACTAAAGTAGACCAATCAACGAACAACTACGAGCTTTGCCTAAAATCGAAGTTTGCACTTGGTCCAGTATTCAACCTGCCTTATCTAGGCGGAGTAGCTGGTTTTGGAAAACCAGCAGAAGTAAATTTTGCCACCTTCAAGCCAATAGAGCACTTAAGCAATCTAATCTCCTCACAAACACCTACAACAATCTCTTCCGGCCCGACAGGTTTGACGGGTAATAGTGCAGATTGGTTAGGCAAAGCGACTTTAGCAAGCTGGGGATATCCAGTCTGGGGCGATTACGCTTTAATGCCCGGACAGAAGATATATGAAGACAACACGGTAAATGTATACGCCACCAATCCGAATTGGACAGACACCGGCGTAACCGTTTATCAAAATAAACGCATGTCGCTAGTAATTGAGAACTGGTTTACAAAGGACGGCAACATGCAGCAGTGGCAAATTAATGGTTCGATGGCCATGTTCTGGGGCAATGGTGGACCGCTTGAGTCAAATGGGTTTTCAGCGGGCACCTTGATCGCTAAAATAGGCGAAAAAGGCGAAACTTTTTACTTCCAACCCTCTTACAACATCATTGCCCCGGCTACCGGCAAAGTCTACTTTAAATGCAATGATGTTTCCTACGCTGATAATGCTCTTAACTATCAATTGCGTGTAATCAGCACCAACTAAGGCATCAGTGCGATCCTATGCGAGCATCTTATCGCTCATCTTTGACAGCCTTTCTAAAATGCAAGTCGCGTTCGTTTACCCGCACCGCCAGCGGTGGCATACTTATTTTGATTTGCTTAACAACCGTTTTACTTGTTGGATCAGGACTGCTTGCTTACAACGCTTTACTTGCGGTTAATGCTCAGTCCCATCAAACTAAAGCGGTTAATGCAGCAGCTTTAACTGCTGCATACGATCTCGGTCGCGTTGTAATAAATGATCCAAACCTCGGCTTCGTAGGTTTGCTAGATAAAGCCCCTATTGGTGGAAACCTTGTTGCTAAGGACAGTTATGCGATGCCCGTGCGCAGTATCAATTCCCTGCTTGCAACCGTGCGGCTCGATTTGATAGTGGCAGATGCTCTCCAAACAAAGACTATGAAAGAGCTTGCTGCAAACGATTATAAAAACATCTTAGCCGCCCAAAGTTCGCTCATAAAGGCGATGAACGCATCGCTCACGGCTGGAGTATCGAAACCGACAGATGCCTACGGCAACGAAGTAGATGCATACGGGGATGCTCTAAAGGTCTATAGCGCAAATGGTGGCATAGTAAGCAACAAATCGTCCCTTAGACTAACACTAGGTTGGTGCCCAGGATTATCAAGCAACGTCAGTATTCCCCAGCCTACGCAATATGCCAATGTCACAGAGGCAGATTGCTCGGCAGGCTGCTACATGGCTTATATAAACCTGCCCTACGATAATTACGATTTTGTGCTTGCTGCCCTCGATAGCCAGCAGCCTTCGCTTATCAATGGAGCAAACTTTTCAATAGTGCAGGGCACAATGCCGAATTCGGTATTCGATGTCGTTCGGGCAGAGGGAGATGAGACAGATAAGCTCCTGGGCCTGTTCGGCTCGCCTGGATCGGTCACCGTTCACGGTACCAGCTATGCAATTCCTGGTGGACCGACAACTGCAGCACTGACAGCAGGCGCACTGGTTCTCACTTTTCCCGATGGCAATATCCCGGAAATTCTTTCTGTGCAAAACCTGTTCGTTGATCCGTCAATAGCTTCTTCTCCTATGACCTTTGGCCAAGCTCAAGGTGGCGACTATCCGATCGACAGTGGTTCTAAGCTTAGCTTTCCGGCAACTTCCTTGCCCGTCTCAATTGGAAAAAATCCTAGCCTATCAACTTGCTGTGAAATGGCGTTGTATGACTGGATTCGTCGGGCTGGTTACACGGCAAATGCCTCCTCCATACTGAACATTATGAAAGCGCCTTTGTCTCCGCTGCCTGATACGTTGAGTCCTTTCATGAACGTCTTTACGTTTGCGTCGGACGGCACTGTTTCCAATCAATTTTTGCAGTTAGAGCAAAACTACTGCCAAAGCAGCGACGCTCAACCTTATGGCCAACCTCAAGGCTGGGGCAATGGACGCGCTAACACAATTCAGTCGCCAACACGTGCACAAGTATATGGTGTCATTGTTCAAGATAATGTGCGGCAACCTGGCACCACCAAAGGTGGCAAGCACGGCGGTGAACCTCTTGTTGATATTAGGTTAGCAAGAAATCCACCCTTCCCGGATCCTAACTTCACGAACGGGCGCAACCAGTTCACTGGCACAAGTTATGCCGGAGGCTGGAATCCATCGGGTCCGCCAGGGACAAATCTTGGCTGGGGCGGAAGAGCAGGCGGCTGGGCCTACGGCAAGTGGTTTGTCCCTTTGATGGATGAATCGCAAGGTTGGACAGGATTAAATCCTTGCCAGGGCGGTGACAACACTCCCGACAGCCTTGCACCACAACCAGTGGCAAGTAGTCCTGGCCAGCAACGGCCCACGTACCATGCCACCGGTTTGTCGGTGGAAATAGCTTTTCATCAGGTGATTACCTGCCTTTGTAAAACAAATGGTGCTAGTCCGCCACCACCGGAGTACTATGGCATCCCTTAACTGGATTGGTATGAGAGAACAAATAAGCCTAGCTATGTTATTAGAGTTGCAGCGAGAAAACAAAATAAAGCGCGATATTGCGGGTCAGCATTTGCCTGAGTTCACTGCCGCTTTTACCATCCTTTTGCTGGGTGTATTCGTACCTCTAATCAACCTATCAATCGTTCCAGTTAGATACGGCATGGTCCAAAGCCAGTTTGACGCAAGAATTCATGAGCTTGCGCAATTAGGACGATTAAGTGAGGCCATCAAGGCAGATGACGCTACAGCGTTAAATCAGAATGCTCTAAATAAAATATCGGGATGCAATGTGAGAGACGAGCAAGTACATTTGTGCATTTCAAGCATGAAGCGAACAGACCGTACCATCAACATAAGTGATCCCGGCACGATAACATCTGATTGGCTACCCGATGGAGCGCTATCTCCGTGCGATTACTCGCTGGTACTACAAGCGCAGGTGGACATCTCGCCTATCGTAACTTTTGCACTGTTCGGAGCTAAAATTCCAGGGCTAACCGGACCGCTTACATGTGAAATAAGCAAGGCAGCCGAATGGGAAAATTCCGGCCGGGACGCAGCCACGGGCAAGTTCTTTATTAATGAGTAAATGCAGTGTATGGGGGCCTTAGAGTCTAAGGTAGCCAGACAGTCCGGCGGGTTGGGAAACGAAGTGTAGAAGAATTAGCGTATTCATAGGCTCCTGCGAATCGGCAGAAGGCAGTTCGTGAAAACCACGCTTTTGGAAGCTAGAGACAATGGCATCATAAAATTTGGAGGGAATTACGACGTCTCTAACCTGGCAGTCCTTCATATAAAGGTCGAGGTATATTCGTTTGATAGTATTTCCCAATATAGCTAATTCCTCGGGAGTTATTTGACTTGCGGCGCTGTCCAGGTAGATGGCGCCCCTGGTACCATTGGTAACAGCCAGCGGTCCATGCTGAACGCAACCGATTGGTTGCTCGGCTCCATAGAACAGGTCCTCATAAATAGCTGTCTCAGCTTTTTCATCGAAGGTGTCCGAGTAAGCGACCGAAACTTTGACGATTGGATTGATTTTGGAACCGCGACGTTGAAGATAGTCCGGAAGCGGTTTTGTCTCCACCTGTAGAACCCACGCCAAGCCCCGTTGCTGTCCAAAGAATAGTTGTGAGCTTAAAAGTATCAACAGTGCTAAGAAACGCTTTTTCATTTCGATTTGCCCCCTGCTCCTTGTATCAGGTAACCGCGCTATCTTCTTGATGTGAACTACGGCATGGGGCTGGCACCATTAGTAGTGGCGGAGACAGTTGCGGCAATTGTGTCGTCCATCTGAACAGGAAACTTGACATGCACTGATTGATGCGCCTTGATTAGTAAGGTTGACGGAATATAGTCACTTGGTTTGACGAGAATCGTTTTCTTGCCGGACATGTCGAAGCTAAATAGTTGCCGGAAGTTCTTGGCAGGGATCAGGCGCAAAGGCGAGATCGTGCCGCGTACGGGTGCATCCAATGAAGAAAGGCAAAACTGCAGTTTGTTATCAGGCTCTGCCAGCGGAATCTGGACATTAGCGAAATAGAGCAAGGTCTTATTGTCGATGTACTTTTTGTCGAAGGCGTTCAGGGCATCGTCTCCAATCGGCGCGGCAACGTTTGCGTTAATCTCTGCGCAATAACCCAACGAAACAGCATCAATTGCTACGTCATCTCTCTGCATCCACGGCAAATCCAGGAAGCCAGTTTTTACCAATCCGGCGCGCTTAGCCGTTTCAATCGAGGTTGTTACGTCTGCCAGAATTGCGTTGAATGTCGCTGTTCGTTCGGCCAGTATAAGTTCGGCTCCAATCTCGGATTCATCCGCAAGCGAGGTCGCTAGCGGCATTATTTCCGGGTGATAGACGGAAGCGTTCGCACACGCGGACCTGGAATTATAGAGAAGCTCTCTGCCCGCTGCAGTCATATTATTGATTTGTCCGAGGCGATCATTACCATTGATTTCTTGCGCTCCTAAGAGCGTCACCACTTGCAGTTTCTCTTCCAATTGGCGTTGCGCCGTGAAAAAACTGTAGAATGTGAATCCTAGAATAAAGACCAGCACCGTCAAGATTGTCACAGCCAAGGTTAATAGCAAGGTGCTACCACTAGTTCTCGAGGGCTTAAAATGCTTATCTTGATAATGCGTTCTAAACGAGATTCGAAAAATGCGTAATGCGTCTGGCGTGCACTTAGTTGAACTTATTTGCGGAACCTTTGTATTGCTCTTAATCGTGCTCATGCTGTTTGACGTAACTATTCTTTTCCAGGCGGTAAATATGAACAGCTCAATCTGTCGAGAGGCAGCACGCGCTGCTGCTAGTGGCGCTCCCGAAGCCATTAGTAAAGGCGCTCCTGAACAAAGAGCGGAGGCAATTTTACAGAAATACTCGAAAGGCATGGGCATGATGCGATTTAATCCTGAATGTATTGTCAACGAAGAAGTGAAACTGCCGCTGCCGAAACCTCCATTGGGTGGCGCGGTCGTTGGTCAGGTAACCGTTGAAACAAAAGTTGATGTCGATTTGCCGTTCAAACCATGGCCAATACCGCCCGGACCATTTTCCTTCAAGGCAAAACAAACTTATCCTTACACGTACACTGTTGCAGCTACTACTAAGTGACATTAGCGGCATAAGCCAGCTGACCTCATGTGCGCGGGAGCTTGTTCGAATCATTGCCTATTAACCTCCTTTCAATTCATAAGTTAAGCCTAGGGGATTCACCAATACTAGCGGGAGGAACAGCCGTGCAATATTTGTGGAACACTCGTTTTGCACCGCGGCATCCAGGCTAGCGCCGGTCAGGAAGCACACTATACGTGCGCACGTATTCCCACGTGCCATCCTTGGATTTTGCCCAAGCCCACGTATGTACCTTGGTGAATTTACCGTCATAGGCGTGCGCATGTCCAGCATGATCGTGCTCGTGCCCGCCACCATGATGATGGGTAGGAGGAGGCGGTGGTGGTGGTGGCGCGGGTGGTGGTGGCGGCGGAGGTGGCGCTGGAGGCGGCGGCGGTGGCGGCGTAGGAGGTGGCGGTGGCGGCGGCGGTGGCGGTGGTGGGGGCGGCGGCGGTGGTGGCGGTGGTGGCGGTGGCGGTGGTGGGGGCGGCGGCGATGGTGGCGGCGCCGCACCGGGTGGGTTAAGAGCACCTGCGGGCGGCGGAGCTGTAAAAGCTGCGCCCGTCAACGATGTAATCGGGATGAGTGGCGGCACGCTTGGAGGATTAGGAGCAAGTCCGTAATTTATTGCCGGCGACCCCGATACAGGATAGGGATTGGCTGGGTTAGACGGCATGCCGTTAAGCATTGGATTGGTTGAAAGCAAATTCGAAGACAGATTGAAATAAGAGCTGTTAGGCCCGTTAGGCGATGGATACATACCACTATTGTTTTGCGAACCGGCCGTAGGGTTGTATCCTATATTGTGCAGCCAGACATTCTTTTGCCCCGCCGGTGGTGGCGTGGATAGCCACAACTGTGTTTCCCAGAAGCAAGCATTGTTGTAGTCCAATGTACCGCTGCCAGTTGCTACAGCCCAGGCGATATTATTTATGAAATTGACGGACAGGCTGTTAACGGCGTCGATTTCGCTTCTAGCTGTTGAGTTATTATTCTGGTCAAGCATATTGTTGAAGCAGGTGTTGTTTATCACGTCTACTGGTGCTATTCCAGTTGACCCATTCCCAGCAGCTGCACCATTATTGTTGAAAACATGTATGCCCCTGCCTCCGTTGCCGTAGCAGAGGTTTGAGGCTACAAGAGTGCGGGCGTTGTAAGTAAACCAGCCGAGCGTATCGCAGATGATACCGTTGCCATCTGTATGCCCTGGTGTGTTTACGGTATAAAAATTGTTGTAGAGAATATTGTTTGAAAGAATATTGTGATATTTGGATGATGTATCCATCGCAGTTGGCGTGTAGTTGGTAACTGGGAAGTTATCCCACATACCCATGCCACTGGTTTGGTAGCCACTGGTTGTGCTTGTGTTGTAAACAACATTTCCAATGAAGTTATACCAGTCTCCCCATGCACTCGCTATGCCAGCACCACCAACATCGTGTACCGTGCAGTTCAGTACTTGAATGTGATGCTGACCGGTGACTCGGGGCCATTGGTCTACTGTTACGCCGTGAGTTCCGTTGCCTCCTCCGGTTACCTCGAAGCCAGAGAATATGAAATAGTTGGCGCTGATATACACTACGGCAGTAGGTGAATAAGGGGTGCCCGGAACTACTGCTGGGCCTACGATCTTAGCCTTACCAGTATGCTGGGCCATGACTGTGACATAACCGGTTGGCGAATTAGCATTTCCGCCGATAGTGGGCGTCAATAACTCGTTGTAGGTTCCGTCCTCAACACATACGCAGCATCCGGCAGTTAAATTGGGATTACTAATAGCATGCCCAATAGTCTTGAAGGGAGCGGCCGCAGTACCTGGATTACTGTCATTGCCACTGGGTGAAACGTAGAAGACGGTAGTGTAGGAGGTAGGTAAAGCTTGCTCTGCCCTAGAAGCAGTAGGCGCAAAGAATAGACCTATAGTAAAAGCAGTGAGGGCACGAAACGTCTTGGATAGTAAATGCGAGGTGTGAGACCGATAAGATATGCTCGCTTGAGCGTATCTTATCATGCGCCTGAGTAGCTTTGGTTTCATCATCTTGCTCCTTAAACGAGCACGGGAATCACCTCTAGCCTAAATTCCAGGGGTCATATGATTCATGAACGAGTTGTGGAATTTTTGTGCAACCCAGCACTAGTTAGTTTGCAGAGTGATTACACTCCGCAGCTTAGAAAATGAACGGTTGGGGAAGAGTGTATTTCTATTTAAATCTTTGGCTGTTTAAACAGGTAGAACGTAAGATGTATGTAGACTGCGAGAAATGCGAACAACGAATCCGAAGCTCAGATATGAACTTGGATAATATGGTGGCAAAGTGCCGCAATTGCGATGCGCTCATAGATTTACGCGGACATCTAGTCAAAGATGCTCCAGGTGCAATGATTTCGGTGCAGGGAAAAGGATCCCCCGCACCAATCCCGCCTGGTTGGACAGTCCTCCATCCACGTGGTGAGCTGGAAATTTCTTATCACTGGTTCGAGCCAAGGAATATTTTACTTCTGTTCTTTTGCGTGGGCTGGGACAGTGGTTTGGTTTTTTGGTATTCCCAGGCTTTTCAGAAAGGCGATTTGCTGCTGTTAATCTTCCCAATTGCCCATCTCGCAGTTGGTGTTTTCTTAACCTATTACATGATTTCAACCTTCCTGAATAGAACTGTAATCAAAGTAAAAGGGCGGGAATTATCAGTTACACACGGACCGATGCCTTGCTTTCGAAATAGAAAATGCATCATTCACGATTTGCGCGATATTAATGTTCATGAGACAGCGAGCTATTTTACGAGCAAAAGCGGAAGAAGATCGATTATGTATCAGGTTGATGCTGTGAAGACAGATGGACAGAGTATTCCACTTTTGCAAGTGAAAAGTGACAACCAAGCCGCGTTCGTGAAAGAGAAGCTCAAAAAGCAATTAGCACTTTCTTAGTTTGGATTTTGCAGCCGTACTAGTGTCCATTGCTCGGTTTTGTCCCCTCCGAGGTGAACTAACACTGGACTTTGCTGTTTAAGGAGATTTGCTACGCCGGTATCATAGACGACGTTTTTATCATTTCCTATTATCCAGGCTGCTCTCATACTTTTCTTGTCGATTGCTCCTTGAACTGGCTTGGTTTCTTGCGTTAGAGCATTATAGTAGGTGCCCTTAATTGCACCTTTTCGGTTGGCTGCCAATTGAAACATAGTGGTTGTGTTAGTTTGCGTTCCTTGAACTAAAGAATACACACCAAGCGGTTTCCAATCCCTTTTCGTTTCTTGTGCAGTCGCTGGGTAACTTGCAGGATCAGAGTCTGCCAGATACTGAGCCTGATCGTAATAGGTCTCTGCAGATTCCACTGGTTGAGAACCGTAATAAACATCATTGCCTTGATAATAGATGTTGTCGCCGTAATCGTAGTAGGTTGGATCGACGTCTGCTGGCATGCCCCACCAACCTGCCCAACCTCCCCAGTCGTACCAGCCAGGAGCCCAAGCCCAGTCATCGCCCATGTATCTATTCCAGTAACCAGGATGCGCTCCCCACCAACCACGGTTAAAAAAACCTGCCCTTCCGTAAGTATTTCTGTAGCCGGCTCGGACATTGCCACCATAAGACGTAAGTGCTGCTGGCGCTATGCGAGCAGTCTGATGAGAACCTGTTCCAGTTGCTACGAGATGACCGAATCCGGCGTCCGTAGAAAGTGAACGTGCTGGAGCCGAGCCCCAATGGTAACTTGTATTGGCAGCTGAGCGCAGCTGCTCCTCAGACGGACGAGGGGTACCGGCAATACTAGATGTAGCCGGCCGCTCGAAGTTTTCGTTTGCTCTTGAAAAATTTTCAGCACCACGTTCGATACCGCCGGCTTCAGATCTTCCATATTCGCCACGAACTCCTCCTCCTTCAGGTTCGCCACCGTGATAGCCGCCAACTTCGCCGCCGCGATATCCGGCGCCTGCAAAACCACCTCCGCCACCGCCACCACCACGAAAACCACCACCACCACCGCGGGCCCAGACTGCCAAATTGCAATCGTTATTTGCTCCAAGCAGGGTAGAAGCGGCTAAGGCTAAGAAGGCTGTTCGTATTCCTATTTTCATGAACGCTCCCAAGCTTGCTGACGCACCGTTATTTATCGCGAGTAACGGTTATTTCGGGTACATCTGGTATAGATTCATTACCAACAGTTCTTCCGGTAGAGTGCCATGTATAGCTGTTATTGTCCACTTTGTGCAAGGTGTTTATGCTACTGCTACTGGTGCCATTCGGCTCTACTCCGTTTGTGCTTTCAACGAAGTATAGGCCGTCCCGTAGCCAACGACCAAATCCAAATCCTCCGTCCGGGCTGAAATGCCAGGAAACGATTTGTTGGCTACGTGGGCTCCAACCGATCACCTGCACCCCCTCACCACATTTTTCATTTTTCGCATCAATCAATGTGTACTGACAATGAATAAACCTATGATTACCCGTCCAATTCGCGGCAAGATGCATACTGCCATCAGCTTTCTTAGCAGACCAATTGCCAATCAACCATTCAAAGTCATTAAGGCTTTCTTTTGAGTAAACGCTCGGCTCATCCCTTTCTGTGACATTGGCCATTAGCCAGTGATCTTTGTCTTTCACATGGACAACGGCATATCGGGTTCTTGTTCCGGAGTCGGGGCCCTTGAGCACACGACACGTTCCTTCTTCAATGGCTACGTTAGCTGCAGGAAACTTGATCGAGTCAATGGCTATTTGCAGAGGCTGTGGGCCGAACCGTTTGAAACCAGAAGCAAAATACGCTTCGATTTCAGATTGTCCTTTCAGTTCCATTCCGTCGGGATCGATATAGGTGCCGTCCGGAGTCCACATTTTTGCGAGTGTCTTTGCATCTCCGTTAGCATAGGCTTTGGAATATTCTTCGGCTTGAGACCTCAATACTTTTTCTTCTGCGCTCATCTGGTTAGAAACTTCTGCCGAAGCTGAGATTGCCCGATGCAATGGCATCGCAGACAGTATCACAACCAGTAAGAAATTAAGGCCTAAAAATTTGAGTTTTGCCATAGGTAGCTTACTCACCTCGCTTGTGATTAAAGCGGCAGCTCGACTCGATGAGTTTAGACCAAATGACAATTCGTTGTTGCCGCCGTTAGTTCTTTCTTTTAGATTGCTGGAATATGGCGTGTTCAGCCTGCGATAACGGGAGCATCAATGCTCTGAAGCCCATTTGATCCATATTGCGATTATTCATTCGGCTCGAAGACTCCACTGGGAAACACTGGCGTGACGGGCTCCTCGATTACCGGTCCTCCATCAGGCGACCTCAAAACGCCAATTCCATCTGGACCCTCGTCTATTATCCCTCCACCTGATTTTGGAGGTGTTGGTGTAGATGATGGATTATAAACAGGCGGGAGAGGTTGCGGGTTCAGCTCGCCATGCTTACCTTCAAGAGCAGCTATTTCTGCTGGCTTATTTTTCGTAACGTACATCCCTTCTTCCGGAAAGAAATGCTTATTTTCCAAGGCTTCCATCTCCTCAGCTTTATTCGAACTGTTTTTGTTTTCGAGCGCTTCTATTTCCTCAGCTTTATTCAAACTGCTCTTGTTCTCTAGCGCTCCTATTTCCTCAGCTTTATTCAAACTGCTCTTGTTTTCTAGCGCTCCTATTCCCGCCGCTTTATTTGGTGAACCAAACGCATGCGGAAGTAATTTCGATCCTAAACCGAGATGTTTGCCGTTGCAGAAAGCATTAGTATTTGGCATTTTGAAACTGGAAAGTCTAAATGCATGGAGGCTTGATAAGTGCGGAGAAAATCCGCCGCCACCAAAACCGTGCGCATCAGCATCTGTACTCACCATGCCTACAAGGCAAACCGCCCCGAACAGAACCAATCCACTCTTCTTGAAGGTTTTCATTTTCGTATCCCCTTTCTTTTCCCTTCGTACGAGTTACCTACGAATGAGAATCCGAAATTAGGAGCGAGTCATAATTTTGTTGGTAAAGCCTTTAGATACTCATGCATCCTCCGGGAACTTAGCGCGATTCGCCCAGTCATAGGGAGTGAGAAAGTATTTTTTGAAACCTGGTCTTTTGTTAAGATGGCACCCGAGCTTTCAGACGCGTTAGTCTTTTTTGGTGCCTCGGGCGATCTCGCCAATAAACAGATTTTCCCTGCTCTACAGGCGCTTGTTAAACATGGGCATCTTGATATCCCTGTAATCGGAGTAGCAAAAGCGAACTGGAATCTCGAACAGTTAAAAGCACGAGCAAGAGAAAGTCTTGAGAAGCATGGTGGGATAGATCCATCCGCGTTTGAGAAATTTTTGTCATTACTCAAGTATATTGATGGAGATTATGCTGATGCCGAAACTTTTAGCAAGCTTCGAGAAGCTCTTGCTGGTGCCAAGCGTCCGCTATATTATCTCGCCATTCCTCCAGCCCTTTTCGGAGCCGTGGTCGATGGGCTTGCAAAGGCAGATTGTGTCAAAGATGCACGAGTAGTAATAGAAAAACCGTTTGGGCATAATCTAGCGTCAGCCAAAGAGTTAAACCACACACTTCATAAATATTTCGATGAAAATAATATCTTTCGAATCGATCATTTTCTCGGTAAAGAACCGGTTCTTAACCTGATCTACTTCCGCTTTGCGAATCCTATTGTTGATTCATGCTGGAACAATCAGCACATTGAAAGCGTGCAGATTACCATGGCTGAAAACTTTGGTGTCGCAGGGCGAGAGAAATTATATGAAGAAGAGGGTGCGATCCGTGACGTAGTGCAAAATCATATGCTCCAGGTAATCGCCTGCCTGGCAATGGAATGCCCTGCTGCTGGTGATCACAAGGCTAGCCGCGATCAGCGCGGCGACATTCTTAAAGCAGTTCGCACACTTGTCCCCGCGGACCTCGTGCGCGGCCAATTTCGCGGCTACCGGGCTGAACCTGGGGTAGCAGCGGATTCTAGCGTTGAAACGTTTGCTGCTCTTCGCTTTCACATAGATAATGAACGCTGGGAAGGTGTACCCTTTTACGTACGCGTCGGAAAATGTCTTCCCGTCACCGCGACCGAAGTTGTTGTGCGTTTTAAGAAGCCACCACGACCAGTGCTTGACGAAACTAGTCGCGCCCAAGAATGTTTCTATCGCTTTCGCCTTAGTCCAAATCAGGTAATTGCTCTGGGATTAAAGCTCAAAACTCCCGGAGAAAATATGATCGGAGCTATTTCCGAATTAGTTGTTCATAAAGGGCCCGCCGATACAATGCTGCCTTACGAACGTCTTCTGGGAGATGCCATCAGGGGTGATGCCACTCTTTTTGCCTGGGAAGACTCTGAAGCATCCGCCTGGCGAATATTGGACCCAGTGCTCGATAATGTCACTCCTATTCATGAGTACGAACCAGCTACATGGGGACCCACCCAAGCAGCTGCCTCCATTGAGCCAGCCGGGGGTTGGTATGATCCTGAACCATGATCAAAAACTACTCACCCAGAAATGAAAGTCTCGACAACATCAGAAGAACCTCAATTGTTGACCTCACCTTTTAGCGATGAGGAAATGTTTGAGCATATTAAGTGCAAAACTTTCGATTATTTCCGTCACGAATGGAACCCTGCCAATGGTCTTATCGCTGACAAGAACCAGCCTGGTGCGCCAGCAAGTATTGCTGTGCTGGGGCTGGGCTTTACTGTTTATATGGTAGCAGCAGAACGTGGACTGATGTCACGTTCCGAAGCGGTTGCAAGAGCCCTGACTGCGCTTAGATTTCTGCAGTCGAGCGAGCAAGGAACTCAGGCGGATGCCACCGGATATAAAGGTTTCTATTATCACTTTTTAGATATGCGAACGGGCAAGAGAGCATGGAAATCTGAGCTGTCAACTATTGATACGGCCATACTATTGGCCGGAGTGCTCACTGCTCAATGCTACTTCACAAAAGAGTGTGCTGAAGAAAGAGAAATAAGAGAGATAGCCGATTTTCTCTACCGGCGCGTCGAGTGGCCATTTGCATTAAACGGCAAAGCAACGTTGACTCACGGCTGGACTCCAGAAAAGGGATTTAAATCTCACCGCTGGGACACAAATTATAGTGAGGCAATGATCCTTTACGCTCTTGCTTTAGGTTCACCTACTCACGCCATTAATCCAAAAGGATACGAGCAATGGACCTCCACATTCGAGACGCTTAAAATCTACGATATAGAGTGTCTTCATGCCGGACCGATGTTTATCCATCAGATGTCTCACTTGTGGATAGATTTTCGGGAAATTCTCGACCAGTTCAATGAAAAGGCAGGATTTGATTACTTCGAAAACAGCAAGCGGGCCACATACATTCAAAGGCAATACGGCGTGGAAAATCCGAAGCAACATGCTCATTACAGTCAGTACTGCTGGGGACTCACTGCCAGCGACGGACCAGGACCCGCAGTGCTTAAGGTCAAAGGAGTGAGAAGACCCTTTTACAATTATCTAGCACGAGGCGTGCCGCAAGGACCAGATGACGGCACAATCTCTCCCTGGGCAGTAGCTGCATCTCTGCCGTTTGCTCCCGAGATTGTCACTGATACTATTCGTCACATGATCGAAAAGCTCGGAGAGAAGGGATTATGCAAATACGGATTTGATGCAAGTTACAACCCCTCCTATCCTCAGTCGAATGGAAAGGACGAGGGATGGGTTTCACCCTGGATATTTGGATTGAATCAAGGTCCGACGATAGTGATGATCGAAAACTATCAATCAGAACTAATTTGGAAAACCATGAGCAAATGCTCTTACTTGATAGCAGGTCTTCGAGCTGCCGGTTTTAAAGGAGGCTGGCTCGACAACGTCTAACTGTTTGGGAACAATACTATAGGAATCGAATAGACAAACTTATTTTCTTGCAAAGCTAGTAACCTTAAACAGCGAACCAGGTGCTCCTGGTTCAGAATCTCCAAAAGTTCCCGCAAACCGATCAATAATTCAGTCACCGCATATACCACTAAAGGCGGTACTGCAAGTACTCCTCTGCTTCACGGTTCTTTTGGTGCAATCAAAAGAGATCCAAAACTTATAACGAGCCAATCATAATTATTTAGCACAGTCCATATCCGTCGAGGTCTACGATAACTGCCCAGGTTGAGGGCAAAAGAAACTATGCGTTCGCCGCCCGAAACAGCTTACGATTGAACTGATCAATCGGTTCATAAAGAGAACACAAAATGGGAAAATCAGTAGGCATAGATTTAGGCACCACGAATTCGGTCGTTGCCGTAATCGAAGGCGGCCAACCAACCGTCATAGCCAATAGCGATGGAAATCGAACGACACCATCAGTAGTTGCAATTTCGAAGTCCGGAGAGCGCATTGTTGGACAACTTGCCAGACGTCAAGCTGTACTCAATCCCCACAACACAATCTCTTCGATTAAGAGATTCATTGGTCGTAGATTCGATGAAGTCGAGTCAGAGCGCAAAATGGTCCCCTACACGGTGAAGGAGTCTAAGGACGGCGGGTGTGTAGTTTTAATTGAGAAAACAGAGCATACCCCCGAAGAAATCTCTGCGATGATTTTGCGCAAACTAAAAGAAGATGCAGAAAAATATTTAGGCGAAAAAGTGACGAGCGCTGTAATAACGGTGCCGGCTTATTTTAACGACTCCCAACGCCAATCGACAAAGAATGCAGGGGCAATAGCCGGCTTGAACGTCTTGCGCATAATCAATGAGCCAACAGCGGCAGCACTAGCTTATGGAATCGAAAAGAAGAAAGACGAAACGGTAATGGTCTTTGACCTTGGGGGCGGCACTTTTGACGTTTCCATACTCGAAGTTGGTGACGGCGTTTTCGAGGTCAAATCTACTGCCGGCGATACGCACCTTGGCGGGGACGATTTCGACCACATCCTGGTGAACTACATCGCTGACCAGTTCCAAAATCAGGAAGGGATAGACATTCGCAAAGATCCACAAGCGTTACAGCGGCTTTCAGAATCCGCGGAAAGAGCTAAGATCGAACTTTCTTCGTTAACCGAGACATCAGTTTCTTTGCCGTTTGTGACAGCTAATGCGACCGGTCCAAAACACCTCGAAGTTAAAATTACGCGGGCAAAATTTAACGAGCTTACACGTCAATTGGTGGAACGCTGTAGAAAACCAGTGCAGCAAGCGCTAACGGACGCTGGACTATCTTACGAGCAGGTTGATGAGGTCGTCCTCGTTGGTGGTTCGACCAGAATACCAGCAGTACAAAGTTTAGTGAAGAGTATGACTGGCGGTAAGGAGCCCAATCAGGGTGTTAATCCAGATGAAGTGGTGGCAATCGGAGCAGCCATTCAAGCAGCCTTAATCGGGGGCGAAATTGCTGATGTGGTGCTCTTGGACGTGACACCTCTATCACTAGGCATTGAAACAATGGGTGGCGTCTTCACTAAGTTGGTGGAGCGAAATACAACAATACCGACTCATAAATCTCAAGTCTTTTCAACCGCTGAAGATGGTCAGGACGCAGTTGAAGTCTTCGTTTTTCAGGGCGAACGAGCGATGGCAAAAGACAATAAATCTCTAGGCAACTTTAAGCTCGATGGAATTAAAGCTGCACCGCGAGGTACGCCTAAAATCGAAGTTTCGTTCGATATAGACGCCAATGGAATTGTAAATGTCGCCGCCAAAGACGAAGCAACAGGCAAAGAGCAGAAAATTTCCATTACGGCGAGCACAAATTTGAGTAAGCAAGATATCGAGCGTCTTATCAATGAGTCGGCTGCCAACGCTGCTGCCGACAAAAAATCTCGCGAGGAAGCTGACGTGCGAAATGAAGCAGATCAGATCTGCTACACGGTTGAACAGAGTCTTGAAAGCGGCGCAGACAAGGTAAGAGCAACGAATCGCTCACGTGCTAACGCTCAGATTGAGCAGTTGAGAAAGATGCTTACCAATAAAGAAAGCATCGACGAAATAAAAAAGTGCACGGCTGACCTGCGCGCTTTGCTCACGATGATTCAGCAAGATTTATCAACTCCTAGCGAAGCTCCCAATTCAAATTCGAACGCAAATTCATCAGACACAGAGCACGAATCAAATGGCAGCGCCTCCGCTGGAAATGATGAAGATATAGTCGATGCTGAAGTTACTGCCGCTTAGCTAACTCGTTCAGAAAACTAGTATCGACATGAAGTTAGAACGATTCAACCTTTGAGGAAAAAAATGACCCCTAATAATTCAGTTGTAGCGATTTTCAAAAGCCATTCCCAAGCCGAAAGTGCCATAAAGGAATTGCAGAAATCCGGCTTTGATATGAGGAAACTCAGCATTATTGGCAAGGAATATGAAACGGAAGAACACGTTACAGGCTACTACAACCTTGGAGAACGCGCTGCTACTTGGGGCAAAACCGGGGCATTCTGGGGATGGATTTGGGGCTGCTTTTTTGGCTCGGCCTTTTTATTCCTGCCGGGGATAGGTCCAGTTATGATCGGCGGACCAATCGTCAGTTGGTTGATCGGTGCCCTCGAAACTTCCGTGGTAGTGGGTGGTTTGAGCGCCCTGGGCGGAGCATTGGCAAGCGCCGGTGTCCCAAAAGATAGCGTACTCAAATACGAAACAGAACTGAAGGCGCACAAATTTCTAGTATTAGCTCATGGGACGCTAGCAGAAGTCGAGTCGGCAAAGTCAATTTTAGATAACAACGAAGCCGAGAGCTCGACCATTCACAGAATTCCGCTTACAACCCTCGTTTAACGGATGCGCACCATTTGCGGTGCCAACATTAGACAATTCCATAGTATGTATCACAAAACGACATCTCCGCTTAGCCGAGGTGTCGTTTTTTCTAATTCAATTGTTGTTCAAACGAAACTTCAAAGCCTGATTTTCATTTTTATTGAATTTATATCCTAAATACTCTTCTGAAAATTGGAACGAATTATATTCACGGGCGTTTCATGAATTACTGCGGGAGCAACAAATTTCGCTCCCGTTTTAGTAGCTGGAGCACTCGTAATAAAGCCCAGCCTGTCGACGCGAATTTTCGTATTGCGACCGCTCATGTCGCATTTTGTGATCGCCTTATCTCGTTCATCAGGTAGTTTGAGCTTACCTTCTTTGAAAAGCCGAACAGCATCGACAGAAAGTATTCTGAATATGCTTCCGTCATTAATCATAAATTTTTCCTTCCTTGACTGGTTGAGTGAGACAGATCATGTCCGGATCCATTCCAACTCCTATAAAACATTTGACAGCTAGCCAATCAAAAGCTTTTTCTATGGCATCGGTAATTTCTTGCTTGAAAGACGGGTGGTAGTTTGAAGTTAGAGCTTCAACAGCAGCGACTCGTTTAAATTTCGGTTCGTTACTACTTTTAAGACAATCAAGCACATGCTGGCCCAGCTTCTCTGGTCCCAGCTTGAGTACTTCATTTGGATCTGGACACAGTTCAGAAAGCATTTTCATTGCAGTCACCTTTTCGCTCGGAAAATCATTACCAGTTCAGTCGTCAGCTAGGTTGCGCTACAAGAGGAGTACCGTTGCCGTTAGGTGGTGCCTCCATCTCGACTGCTGGCTTACGCTGTTGTTCGATTCCCATCGTTAGAGCTGTCATGCCTGAAAGACCGCCGAGATCCATCGATTCCACTGCAGAACTTGGGACGATGACAATAGAAGAATTTGACTTTAGCCCTTCGTAAAGCATGTTCATGGCGCGCAAATGGAGGGCGACTGGGTTGCCGATATAAGTCCTTGCTGCTTCGCCAAAGCTCTCTGCCACGAGGCGTTCCGAGTCTCCCAGAATTACTCTGGCCTGACGTTCTCTATCCGCCTGTGCTTGCATAGACATGGCGTTTTCGAGTGCTGCAGGAATCAAGACATCCTTTACCTCCACCGAGATAACATTGATGCCCCATGGTTCGGTGCGTTCATCGATGATTTTCTGCAATAAGGCACTAATCTTATCTCTGCCCTCCAACATGTCGGAGAGCATCGTCTTACCAATTACATCACGCAAAGCCGTTTGGGAGGCCCAGTTGATGGCACTTTGATAGTCGGCAACATTCAGGGCTGCTTTTTCTGGATCCAATACCTTCCAAAATAAGACTGCAACTACGTCTACTGGCACAGTATCTTTCGTCAGTGTTTTTTCAGCCTTGAAGGATGTAGTGAGAACGCGCGTATCGATCCAATACACTATTGCGTCAATAAATGGAATAATGAAGAACAGTCCAGGTCCACGCAGTCCGTGAAATTTGCCTAGCCTTAATACCACAGCCTTGTCCCACTGATCTGCTATCTGAACGGCGGAATAGACTAGGCAGGCAAAGACAAAAATACCCATTGCCATCGGGAATAGCACTGTGAGATTATCCGGAGCCCGATACATCAACCGCTCCAACAGCGCGCCAGCAGCCAAGACGGCAACGAAGAGCAATGCGGCAAATGATTTCGGTCTTGTCATTTTTAGAGGTTCGCCTGCCCTGGTTGGCTGATCGTTCAATTCGTACATTCTGATCACCTTTGTCTAAGATGCAGCCGCCACGATCTTCACCTACTCGTCAAAGCGGAAGGTCGATCAGTTACATAAACGCTGCGACGCCGTGATTTCCTTGATGTTCCGTCGAACGAAGCTGTATTCAAGCAAACAAGCATGAAATGATTCAAGCAAGGACCTTTCCGATCTAAAGGGAGTCTTCGTTATGTAGGTAATAACTATGCCGAGCAAACAAGAAGCAGGTCAAGCCTTTGCCACCACCACTGCCAAACCAGTCTTCTCAATTATGGGGCATGACACTCCCAGATTCAGAGGTTGCCAATAAAAATTGGATTTTAAGATATGACGATTTTGTTCCTCAAGAGGAAGGGCGGCGAGAAACCATCTGCGCTCTGAGCAACGGTTACTTTTTAACAAGAGCGGCGGCACCTGAATCAAAGGTTGATGGCGTACACTGTCCCGGCACATATCTTGCCGGAGTATACAACCGGCTGACAACGGAAACGCATGGCTTTGATCTAGAACGCGAAGATCTAGTGAACGTGCCCAATTGGTTGTCCTTGAGTTTTGCTATTGATGCAAATGACTGGTTTGATTTAGCCAAAATTGAAGTGATCACCTATGAACAGCACCTTAATTTGCAAGAAGGAATACTCTATAGGCAAATCCACTTTAGAGATCAAAAGAACCGCGAAACGACGCTTTCCGAAAGAAGATTTGTCCACATGCGACACTACCACTTGGCTGGATTGGAAACGACCATTTTCGCTCACAACTGGTCCGGCACTCTCACGTTTCGCTCAGCTTTGGATGGACAAATAATCAACGCAACCACCGTATACGATTCTGCAAAGAGAAAACACCTGAAGCCGGTTGAGAGCGAAGTGAAGGGCGATATTCTCTACTTGAACATGCAAACTGTACAATCTCGCATTTCGGTTGCTCAAGCGGCATCTAATCATACCTTTCGCAATGAACAACCAGTTGACGCCGAACGAACTAATGTCATTCAGTCCGACTATTCTGCTCAAGAAATGCGTGTTTCTGTATCAACAGGCGATCGCATCACCATCCAAAAGATCGTTTCTCTTTTCACGTCCCGCGACTGTGGCATTTCCGAAGCAGGATTAGCAGCAAGAAATGCCATCACTGATGCACCAGAATTTGCCACTTTGATTGACCATCAACTCGCGGCGTGGCGTCACTATTGGTGCCACTTTGATTTGGCAATAGAAACAAATGAAGGGGTTCCCGAAACGCGTCCCTCACTCCTTCTTCATTTGAACAGCTTTCATGTGCTTGGGGTGGCCTCCTTCAATTCTGCCTCTCTTGATATTGGTTTGCCTGCGCGTGGGTGGAGTGAGGGTTACCAGGGACATATTTTCTGGGACGACCTTTATGTCTTTCCTCTTTTCACCTTACGAACACCTACGATTGCTCAGAATCTACTCAAGTATCGATATCACCGCTTGCCCGAGGCCAGGAAGTTGGCTAAGAGCATGGGAGTTCGTGGGGCGCGATACCCCTGGCAAAGCGGTAGTAGTGGACGCGAGGAAACTCCACACGGCGGCTGGAATAAAGACAAAAATGTTTGGGTGCCGGACAACAGCCACCTGCAAGTGCATGTAAATGCAGCAGTAGCTTTTAACTTCTGGCAATACTATCAAGCCACGGGCGATCTCGAATTCATGTATATTTACGGTGCATCCGTACTGCTTGAGATAGCTCGCTTCTTTGCACACTTTGCCCAGTATAATCCTGCTCGGGACCGCTACGAAATTCATCGGGTGGTAGGGCCAGATGAAATTCACATTGGATACCCAGATAATGAACAACCTGGTATCAATAACAATGCTTATACAAACTTGATGGCTGCCTGGACAATATGTCGTGCTCTAGATCTATTGAAAGTTTTATCCGATGAACGTTGCAACGAAATTTGCGAGCACCTTGATTTAACAACTGAGGAGCTCACATCATGGGATCAAGTCAGTCGAAAGATGTTTGTTCCTTTGCAGGATAATGGCATCATCAGCCAGTTTGAAGGCTACGATAAATTGCAAGTCTTTCCCTGGCAAAAAAATGGCTTTGTCGATATCGAGCATCTGAATCGAGTATTGAAGGAGCAAGATGGCTATGCAAACCAGTATCAGGTATCAAAACAAGCCGACGTGCTTATGCTATTTTATCTATTCTCGTCTGAAGAATTGAAAGAATTATTCGAGCATCTAAGTTATCGCTTTGAACCTAAAATGATTCCTGAAAACATTGCCTTTTATGTCCCTCAGACGGCCAATTACTCAACCCTAAGCCGAGTTGCGGTTGCGTGGGTGCTATCACGAACGAATCGCCCCAATGCCTGGCGACTGTTGTCCGATGTTTCTGATGTTAAAAACCTGCAGCAATCAGCACCGCTCACGACTTACCCACGCTCTTGGGATATTTTCGAAGAAGCACTCGCTAGCGATATCCAAGCAGCTAGTACACCTGAAGGCATACACCTAGGTGCGATGGCAGGAACCGTTGATATTGTGCAACGTTGTTACACGGGCATTGTAACCAAAGGCGATGTCCTCTGGATAAATCCGTGTTTACCGGATGCACTGACGCGCCTGTCGTTTCAACTGCAATATCGACAGCAGACAGTGCACTTAGAAATTACAAAAAGAACATTCAAGATTAGCACCGGAGATAGTGGCGCGCTTCCTATCAAAGTAGGCTTCAAAAATAAAATATACGAGCTGGGTCGAAGTGAAACCAAAGTCTTCAACATTTCAACATCCGGACTTGATCAATGAATGATTTCCAAATTCAGAGACAGCGGCGGCGCACTAGGTCGGTAGCAGTGGCGGTGGCTCTATCTTTGGGCGAAAGTCTGGTTTCAAGGTCAGAGTGACGACCGCACCGAATTCTTGCATGATAGCCTTTACAGAATTTTGTTCGGCTAATTTTGACACACAAATCGCGATCTTCACTTTGCCCCTAACATTCTCGCCATTTCGCACTTCACAGGGAAGTTGAAGCAGGGAAAGAAAAAAAAGCAGTAGCGCCAATTGCACGTTGCCAAAGTAAGCACAAACGAAAATGCCACTAACGACAATTGCTCCGGCGAGCGCAAGCATCGGACTCCCGAATGCTCCTTCTGAGTATTCCAAAAATGGTCCAGACGCCTGCGTGCCATAGTTGGAATCAAGACCTGAGATGGAGATTTTGTCAACAGGGATCAACCTGCAAATATATCCCAGGCAGTCGAGCACATTTAAGTTATTCTTGAATGTTCCAGTCACCGTTATGAAACTTGTTCTACGCCCATCGTTGGGGGCACTGTTTGAGTCATACATAAGTAATCACATTTAGTCTTAGTTGAAAATCTACGATTGACTTCGCTTAGATCTTCAAATGCCTCGCCTTGATCTTCAGTTGCTTCGCCGGGGCTAAAGTTGATCTGCGTTGGCCGGAATGACGGACCAATTTCCCCATTGTTCCAGATGGCTACATACGTTGTGGAAATGAGAGGTGATTATATAGATAATTGTCAGCCAGCAACCAGCGATCCTCCTACTTATGGCTCAGGGCCTCGAAGCCAGCGATAACATCGAATAATTCCTCATCAATGCTAGCCTGGCGCATGCGATGAAATTTACCGGTGAGATGCTCCAATAAATCGTCGATATTTTTGTCTGCGCGTTGCATCGCCGCCAGTCGGCTTGCGTTCTCGCTCGCAAGGGACTCAGCGCAGGCCCGAAAGAGCGATACGAAAAGGTATTCTCTTATGAGGGCCCGCAAGGTTGTGGTGCCTGAACCCATAACCTGAGCCAAGGTGCGTGTTGGCCATGGCTTTCTGCAAATATTCAATCGCCAGTCTTCATCCAATGGTAAGAGTCGCTGGGTGACTGGCGTATAGATGGACCCTGATGCGGGCCGGTTGTAAAAGAGATGAAGCTCGATCACTTCATCGTCTTTGTGATGCATCTCGCTCTCGATCAGAATCTGTCCGACTAGTGGGGTGATGGCATTGACAGAATCTGGTACTTCGAAGCTTCCCATAAGCGAAATTCCAGCGTCCGTCAGGCGCGTATTAAGGCGCTGACCGACGGCCCAAACCTTCGGCTTTTTTGGCATAGCGGCAAGGGTGCTGATCGCATAATCTGCAACAAGATCATTAAACTGTCCGACCAGACCCTGGTCTGAACCAAACACAATTGCCTCAATTGCATAGGCCGACTGTCCTTTGCGTTCGGCAATCAGCGGACGCGATTCAGTCTCTCGGAAGCAGGCATGCAGCCCCAACTCCACCGCATGATAGTAATCAGCAAGCGCACTTACTGATTGCTCGTACTGTCCGATAGTTGCAGCAGATAAAGCTTTCATAGAACGTACGACAGATCGCAGATCTCCGGCGCTTTTGATTGTTCGCCGCAGGCTCGCTATGGTATCACTCACGCCCCCACCTTAACTGCCCCTTGGGACTTTGGTTTTTTGTCCTTAGCATCAGATTGAGGCGGCTTGGCTACAAAGCCGACGAGCGCTTGGCGGCCAATTTCAATAATTGTCTTTAGATCGGCGTCGTTCAATTTTGCAGCAGTTTCGAATTGCGCGCACAGCTCTGCGGGTATACTTGCTGCCGCCTCTTGCACAGCTTGCTCAGCAGCAGCCATCTGATCAACCGGCACGGCTTCGAAAAGTCTCTCTTTCAAAGCCAACAACAAAGTGATCTGAGCAGGCACTGAAACTGGGCTAAATTCCGGCTGCTTAAAGCAAGCTCTAATGCGCTGTCCGTGATCGATCACCTTGCGAGTGTTTTCGTCCAGGCGTGCGCCGAAGCGGGCAAAGGTTTCGAGTTCTTCGAATTGCGCATAGGCAAGTTTGAGATCGCCAGCCACCCCTCGGTAGACCGCTCTTTGAGCCTGTCCGCCAACGCGTGAAACGGATTTACCGACATCCACTGCGGGCAGAACACCTAACTCAAAAAGTGATGGAGAAAGGTAAATTTGACCATCTGTAATGGAAATCAGATTGGTCGGTATGTAAGCCGAAATATCCTGTGCTTCGGTCTCGATGATTGGAAGAGCAGTGAGAGAGCCATTTCCCAGCTTTGCGTTTAGGTGAGTAGCGCGCTCGAGCAAGCGCGAGTGAATGTAGAAGATGTCGCCTGGAAAGGCTTCGCGCCCTGGTGGTCGACGCAAAAGCAAGGAAAGCTCACGATAAGCGCGCGCATGATGTGTAAGATCGTCGTAGACGATCAATACGTCACGACCCATTTCCATAAAGTACTCGGCTATGCTGGTTGCAGCGTAGGGAGCAATGTAAGCGAGTCCGGGTGGATCGTTGCCTTCGGTTACTACAACAACTGTGTAATCCAAGGCGCCCTTTTCCCTTAAGACAGAGATAGCCTTCGCCACTGCAGATGAGCGCTGCCCAATAGCGCAATACACGCAAACCACATTCTGACCGCGCTGATTGAGAATGGTGTCCATCGCAATAGCCGTTTTGCCCGTCTGGCGATCACCCAAAATTAGTTCGCGCTGCCCGCGTCCGATCGGAATCATCGCATCGATAACTTTCAGACCAGTCTCAAGTGGCATATTTACCGGTGCCCGGCTCATGATGGCTGGAGCAGAACGTTCGATCGGAAGGCGTTTTTTGCAGTCGACTGGACCCTTGTCATCAAGAGGGCGACCGAGAGGGTCAATGACTCGTCCAAGCAAGCCGTCGCCTACTGCCACATCCATAACCCGTCCAGTGCGCTCGACTTGATCGCCTGCCTGTAAATGCCAGTAATCTCCAAGCAATATGACACCAATTGCGTCTTCATCCACACTAAATGCGATACCAGAGGTGCCACCCGGAAACGTTATCAACTCGTCAAAGCCGACGCCGGGAAGTCCGGAGACCTTGGCGATGGCAGTAGAAACCATTTTGATTGTGCCAACTTCGCGCGGAATCAGCTTCGGCATAAAGTCTTGGCGTTCACGGCTCATACATATGAAGGCGCTGTCATAGTCGCTCTTTAAATCGTCAGGCAGAACTTCCATTATTCTTTCCATTTGAAGTTGGTTTAGGCTCCTTATTATTTTGTGACTGAGCCGCGGATCGCGCATCGAGTAGATCACCAACTCCCTTTTCCATCGAGGCAAGGTAATCAGCAATGTTCCAGGCCAGCTTCTGTCCGTTAGAGGTGAGTTCAATGCCACTCACCAACTCTGGTGCGATTTCGAATCGTATATTGATTGCAGCGGAGAAAGTCTCATTGAGCGCATTTTGTATGGACGCACGTTGCGCTGCACCAATCTCAAACGTGCTTCGCACAAGTGCTGACTCAGATGCGGTTTTAAGGGCCTCACCAAGGACAATTTTGGCTTTCCCATCCATAGTGCGTAAGCGGCGAGTGAAGACCTCACCGATCCGCTCTTCTAAACTTACCGTAGCGAGATCGCTAAGCGTCTTCCGGGTGATTGCAAAGACTTCCTCTGCAGCCCGGCGAGAGATCGATTCATTTAAATTGCGAGCCTCGTTCTGCAATGCTTCCATTCGCTTGGCGCTCAAGCCATCGGCTGCTTGCCGTGCTGCGGTGAGTAGCCTTTCACGCTCGGCGTTCGCCTCGCTAGTCGCCTTGCTAAAGAGTGCAGTGCGATTTTGGTCCAGTTCCTTATTCTTCTGCGCAAACTCGTCGCGCTCCTTTTGCGCCGCTGTTTTTGTCGCATCGGCGTCTGAAAGTTCCTTGGCGATTCGCTTCTCTCTTGCATCAATCGCGGAGAGGACGGGTTTGTAAAGGAAGCGCTTCATCAACCAAACGAGGATGATGAAGTTGATCGCCTGAGCGCACACAGTAAACCAATCGATTAGCATTGATTATTTTCCTGCGGTCTGAGTAATGACGTGTTGCCAAAACGGGTTGGCAAAGATGAGAATCATTGAAACCACGAAGCAATAGATCGCTGTGGATTCGATCATCGCTAGCCCGACGAAGAGTGTCCTTGTAATGGTGGCCGAGGCGTCAGGCTGCTGCGCCAGGGCCGTTAATGCCGTGGACACTGACCGTCCTTCCGCAAATGCTGGTCCCATGCACCCGAAGCTCGTCGTAATTCCGGCGGTACAGATTGAGGCAATAGCAATTAGAGTTATGTTGTCCATTTTAGGTCCTTTGGTTTGCATTTTTTGTTTTAAGTTTTGGGCACTACCGAAACCTTTGGCTTGTGAGTAAGCGTCGCTGCCGCGATGTAAACCGCGGCTAGAATGCTGAAGATGTAGGCTTGCACCATGCCCGTAAGCAGACCAAGCGCCGTCATGACAATCGGAAAAAACAAGGGCGTGATCGTGAGTAGAATTGCGACGATCATCGCACCGCTCATCATATTGCCAAAGAGACGGACAGCCAGGGCTAACGTTCGAGACAGATGACTGATGATGTTAAACGGCAACATGATAAATGTCGGTTCCGTGTAAGTCTTGAGGTAGCCGCCCAATCCGTCCTCTTCTATGCCGAAAAGCGGAACGGCTACGAACACGCACAAGGCGAGCGCTACGGTAGTCGAGAGCGAGCCCGTCGGAGCCTCGTAACCCGGAATAATTGTCGAGAGAGTAGCTGCAGCAATGAAGAGAAAGAGCGTGCCGAGAAAGGGAAGATATTTCTCGGGCTGGCTGATCCCGACATCTTTAATTTGGTTCTCTATACCGGTAACGACAATTTCCAGAAAATTCTGCCAACGGGAACGTACCAGTCCTGTGGAAAGCTTATCTGTGATCAGCTTGGAACCCACCACCAGTAGTACCATCAGTCCCCACGTGAAAACCATGGTGCCATTTAGTTTAAAAACGCCGCTTTGCCAAAATATGAGCTGATCGGGACTAAGACGCATTGTTCACCTCAGGCAGACGGCTATTTTGCGCAGGTGCACTCGTGAGCCAAATCACGATTGGTGCAGCGATACCGAATCCAAGCAGGCAGAATAAAAGACGGTTGCATTGACCGCTGCATACAAAGTAAAATCCAGCCAGCACTATGCTCATCCGAAAAAGGATGCTGCCAAGAAACCAAATAAACGGTTGTGCCGATGACAGGCCCTTGCGAACAGTCCACCAAAGACCTCCGAAGAAAAGCGCGCCAAGCACGGCTCCGAACATAGTCGCAATCACCAGTGTGAGTATTTCATTCATCATCTTCTCCTGGCTCCTCACTCATTGCCCTGTCTTCCATAGAGACCCAATGCCAGGCATTCAAGCAGCCTAGCGCAAGACCGCTTATGAGTAGCGTTAGCGTCCATGAATGAGTTCCTGGATAGTGCTTGTCCAACCAGATACCTAATGCGGTGCCAAGCAGAGTTGGTACCACCACTGACCAACCAATTAAACCGGTCATACCCAAGCCAAACCAGACGCCTGGGTTGGCTTGGCTCCGGACCTTGAGCTTTCTCGCTATCTTTGCGCCAACGCCCTTACTAAAGGCAGTCCGTTCTTGCTCGCTATTGATTTCCTCTTTGTTATCGATCATGCGAGGCCACCAATCGGGCTATGAAGCCACTTTCCATTTTTGCCATGACGGAGCGGACATTCTGCTCCTGGTCGTCTAGCTTGAGAAACTCTCGCGCCACCGCCTCACGCAAGTTTTGTAAATCTGTTCCGCCCATCGCATTTCTAACCGAGACGAGCACTAAGGAGCCGGTTTTGACTAAGACACCTTGATCGACGGCAAGGTAAGCTTCAGACCCTTGCTCTTCATAGATGAAAATGCCAGGCACGAGGGCCGCCACGCAGTCTAATCGGTGCGGCAAGAGTCCGAACGAGCCCTCGCTGGTTTCGGCAACGATGCGCGAAACGTCGTTTTTTTCGGAGAAGATTCCGAACGGCAGGAGTATCTTAAGATTCATCACTGTGTGATGCTCCTTGTTCGACTAACTGTCGAGGCTCTGCTGAGGACTTTGGTAAAGGCTGGTTGGATTTCGCTTTTTCCTTGGCCTCGTCCACTGCGCCTATCATATAGAGCGCGCTTTCCGGGTAGTCTTTGAACTCATCGCGCAAAATGCGTTCGCAGCCATCAAGCGCGTCCTTTAGGCTGACGAGCTTTCCCTTGAGACCGGTGAACTGCTCGGTCGTAAAAAATGGCTGTGTCAGAAAGCGATCTAAACGGCGGGCGCGGTTTACCACCTTGCGATCTTCCGGCGAAAGCTGTTCAAGACCCAGCATTGAAATGATGTCCTTTAGTTGCGCGTATTGAGCGAGCGTTCGGCGGATTTCCTGGGCGAGGTTGTAATGCCTGAGACCAATTATTCCGGTCGTTGCCATTTTGGAACTGGATTGCAAAAGATCGATCGCCGGGTAAAGTCCTTCGCTTGCTCGTTCACGTGAAAGCACGATCGAAGCCGAGAGATGTGAAAAAGTATGCACAGCGGCCGGGTCTGTCAAATCGTCTGCTGGCACGTAGACAGCTTGAATGGAAGTGATAGCACCAGCGGCGGTATTGGCGATACGCTCCTCTAGAGCAGACAGCTCGGTGCCCATGGTGGGTTGGTACCCCAGCCGCGATGGCATTTGCCCCATCAAGCCGGACACTTCCATACCCGCTTGTATAAAGCGGAAGATGTTATCGACCAACAAGAGCACGTCTCGATGCTCATCATCCCGAAAATATTCGGCCATTGTAAGCGCTGCAAGCCCCACCCGAAAGCGACTGCCTGGAGGCTCATTCATTTGTCCGAAGACCATCACCATGTTAGGCAAAACACCTGCGTCCTTCATGTTGCGATAGAGTTCTTCGCCTTCCCGACAACGCTCCCCGATACCACAGAAAATGCTTACGCCTTTCTGGTGCGCGATCATGTTGTGAATCATTTCTGTGAGCAAAACTGTCTTACCCACACCCGCCCCGCCGAAAAGTCCCGCCTTTCCGCCGCGCTCTAATGGTGCGAGCACATCGATTAACTTGATGCCCGTTTCAAATATTTCCGACTTGGTGGAGCGTTCCGCCAATGGCGGCGGAGCCCGGTGTACAGAACGCCACTGTACATCTGATACCGCTCCTTGGTTGTCTATGGTATTGCCAAAAACGTCGAACATACGAGAAAGAATTTCTTTGCCGACCGGTGCCTTTAACGGACCGCCTGTGTCCTCCACGGTCATGCCGCGGGCAAGTCCTTGCGTTGGCGTTAAGGCAATTCCCCGCACATGCAAAGCATCACGCTGCGCAAGCACTTCTATGAAGACTTCACTCTTTTCGCCAGTTCGCAGCAGCTGGTAGACAGGTGGCAAACGCTTATCGAACCGCATGTCCACTACGCTACCTCGCACTGCGACTATAGCGCCGATATTGACTGCGATCGTTTTAGTTGGCATCGGCTGCCAGCTTGTCCAAGGTTAGTTCGTCGCAAGGCTTTGACTGCAGCTTTTCCGGAAGCACTATATCCCTAGACACTGTATATGGTTGCGAGATCATTCCTTGCAGATCACCGTTGTCATAGATTTGGTTGAAAGTGCTTGCAAGGCTTTTTTGTTGACCGACAGCAGTAATTGGTATGGCCGCGCCAAAAACCTTCTTTAGGTAGGACGGGTCACCAATCAACAAGTTCCGGAGATGTTGAATGATGGAATACTTGACCTCACGAATTCCGCGAGACGACTGAGAGCTCACCGGTCGCATCCCTTAATACGGCAACATTTTAGGGAACTTATTCACCGGCGTCTCGACGAAGATGCTGTCGCGTGCTATGCACTAAATACTACATAGTTACGTACTGGATGACCACGCACGCGGAGTGTTGACTCCTGATCGAATCTCAATCGTATTCATAAAAATAGGAGCAACCGAATGGATGTTTTGCAAAAAGCGAGTCAAACGTATTCAACCGTAGAAGAAAAGACGCTTAGCCCAAGCTTGCTCCATAAGATGAACGCTTATTGGCGGGCTGCGAATTATCTTTCCGTCGGACAGATTTATCTCTACGACAATCCTCTTTTGAAACAACCGCTTAAACTGGAGCATGTGAAACCACTGGTCGTTGGACACTGGGGCACAACACCGGGACAAAACTTCATCTATGTTCATTTGAATCGGGTCATTAATAAGTACGACCTGGACATGTTCTACATTGCCGGCCCCGGGCATGGTGGACCGGCCCTTGTTGGCAATGTGTACCTTGAAGGCACCTACAGTGAGATTTATCCGAACGTTAGCCAGGATGAAGAGGGGCTTAAAAAGCTGTTCACGCAATTTTCGTTCCCCGGCGGAATTTCCAGCCATGTTGCACCGACGACACCGGGTTCAATTCACGAAGGTGGCGAGCTGGGCTACTCACTTAGCCATGCATTCGGGGCCGCGTTTGACAATCCGGATCTGATCGTTGCCTGCGTCATCGGCGACGGAGAAGCAGAAACGGGACCATTAGCGACTGCGTGGCAATCAAATAAATTTCTCAACCCGATTAAAGATGGTGCCGTGCTACCGATTCTGCACCTCAATGGCTACAAGATAAGCAATCCAACCGTGCTGTCCCGCATCGAGCCTGATGAGTTGGAGCAGTTTTTTCGAGGCTGCGGCTGGACACCATACTTCGTAGAAGGTGGTGAGCCTGAAAAGATGCATGAATTAATGGCGACCATCTTAGATAGGGCCATTGAAGATATCCGACAAATCCAGAACAATGCACGCACCAAAGGCGACACCACGCGGCCAAGGTGGCCAATGATTGTTCTTAAGTCACCCAAAGGCTGGACAGGGCCAAAAGAAGTTGACGGGCTCCAAATCGAGGGTACCTTCCGAGCACACCAGGTGCCGCTCCTTGTAGATCCCGAGCATCCTGATCATGTCGCATTACTTGAAAACTGGATGAAGAGCTATAAGGCTGAAGAGTTATTCGATAAAAACGGCCGCCTAATTCCGGAATTGGCCGATCTCGCCCCGAGGGGCGACCGACGGATGGGCGCCAATCCGCACACCAATGGCGGAGTTTTGCTGCGTGACTTGCGGATGCCTGACTTCCAAAAATACGGCATCACCGTGCCTGCCCCTGGTGCTGTTGATGGGCAAGATACACTCATTTTGGGTGAATTTTTGCGTGACGTGTCCAAGCTGAATGAGGATAAAAGTAATTTTCGCATTTTCGGTCCGGATGAGACCCTCTCGAATCTCTTGGGTGCAGTTTTTGAAGTTACCAATCGGCAGTGGGAAGCGCGAGAAGTTAGCAATGACGAATTTTTGGCACCAGAAGGACGCGTCTTAGACTCGATGCTTAGCGAGCACCAGTGCGAGGGTTGGTTAGAAGGATATCTTTTGACAGGTCGGCACGGGCTATTCAACAGCTATGAAGCTTTCATTCGCATAGTCGACTCGATGTTCAGCCAGCACGCAAAGTGGTTGAAGGTAACGTTAGAGCTGCCCTGGCGTCGAAAGATCGCATCCTTAAATTATCTGCTTGCCTCCCACGTCTGGCAGCAAGATCACAACGGTTTCACCCACCAGGATCCTGGCTTTATCGATCATGTTATTAACAAAAAAGCTGATATCGTGCGCGTCTATTTACCACCAGATGCAAACTGTCTTTTGTCAGTCTTCGATCATTGCCTGCGCAGTCGCCATTATGTCAATGTGGTCGTTGCCGGCAAACATGCGCTGCCACAATGGCTTACGATGGATGAAGCCGTCGTGCATTGTACGGAAGGAATTGGCATCTGGCAATGGGCTAGTAACGATCAAAACAGCGAGCCAGATGTAGTGATGGCCTGTTGCGGAGACACGCCCACGCTCGAGATTCTAGCTGCTGTTTCCATTCTTCGCAAGCATCTGCCCGATCTAAGAATTCGGGTGATCAACGTTGTCGATCTAATGAAGTTGCAATCTCACAGTGAGCATCCGCACGGACTGAGTGAAGCCGATTTTGATTCGCTTTTCACCAAAGATAAGCACATAATCTTTGGTTTTCATGGTTATCCATCAGTAGTTCACCGACTCACTTATCGTCGCACAAACCGCAATATACATGTTCGAGGCTACAAGGAAGAAGGCACCATCACGACGGCATTCGACATGAGGGTGCAAAATGATCTGGACCGCTTTCATCTAGTGCAAGACGTAGTCGCTCGTCTACCGCATTTAGGCTCAAGAGGAGCGTATCTGAAACAAATGGTCGAGGACAAGCTGATTGAGCACAAGCACTTCATTGATAAACACGGCGAAGACTTGCCAGAAATTAGGAATTGGAAGTGGCCTAATCCCAAATGAATTTGCAAGCACTAATTGACACCGCGAACAAACTAGTTGCCGGCGATAAAGGTCTGCTAGCGATGGATGAAAGCACTGCAACTTGCAACAAACGATTTGCCAAATTGGGGATACCCCAGACCGAGGAAGCAAGGCGCGCTTATCGGGAGTTGATTGTGACCACTCCCAATCTCGGTCAGTGTATTAGTGGGGTGATTCTCTACGACGAGACGATTCACCAAAAGAAGACAGATGGCACCACATTTATTAAAGTGATCGATGATGCGGGGATAATTCCAGGCATCAAAGTTGACACCGGTGCAAAGGACATGGCTCTCCATCCCGGTGAGAAAATAACCGAAGGCTTAGACGAATTGCGTGACCGCCTGGCTGAATACTATAAAATGGGTGCCCGCTTTGCCAAATGGCGCGCGGTTATCACCATAGGTGATGGCATTCCTAGCCGGGGCTGTATCGAAGCCAACGCCCAGGCGCTGGCTCGCTATGCGGCGCTGAGCCAGGAAGCTAATCTAGTTCCCATTGTTGAGCCAGAAGTGCTTATGGGTGGCGATCACAACATCAAGCGCTGCGCTGAGGTAACTGAGGAGGTCTTGCAAACTGTTTTCGATCAGCTCTATAGACAACGAGTTGCATTCGAGGCAATGATCCTGAAACCGAATATGGTGCTCCCCGGACTAACCTGCCCTAAACAAGAAACGGTAGATGCAGTAGCGGAGGCCACGGTCAGATGTTTGTTGAGAGCCGTTCCCGCCGCAGTTGGTGGCATTGCCTTTTTATCGGGCGGACAATCAGGTGAGTTGGCCTCAGCCCATCTAAATGCCATGAATGTTCAATTTAGGACTTTGCCGTGGCCTTTGGCTTTTTCGTTTGCCCGCGCCATCCAACAACCGGCGTTGGAGATCTGGCGAGGAGAAGAAACTCATGTTGTGGAGGCACAAAACGCCTTATATCATAGAGCACAGTGCAACCGCGCTGCACGCCGTGGAGAATATAATGCTCGGTGCGAACAAGAATTAGCATGACTTTCGCGGCACTCAAGTTGTCAGACAGCAGGTTTGATTTGCCGCGCTAAAAAACGTTGAGCAGCTAAAGCAATCGGAACTCCAACCAGAAACGCGTGATCGGCTAAAAATGCCATGAACAAACCGAAATCGAAGTCGGTGTTCGTCACGCCGGTGCGGGGTAAGACCAAAAAATCCATGAATAGCCAAACTAACGAACCATAGATTAATCCGCTAAGCATCGGTTTTCTTAACAGAATATCGGCGCATAAAACTAAAGCACAATAAAGTGTAGCGAATGCGAATGCGAGAAAAAAGTGGATTGCTACGCCGAGAGCAGCTGTCAGCAAACCGCCCTGAAAAGCGCTAGGTCCAATGAGCCCACTTGCAATGAATTGTAGAACGCATTGAGTAGTTTCACTGTTGCGTTTGCGTTGTCTCTTGCAAAAGCGTGTGCTCCTGCTTGTGTAAAAAACGGATCGTTCTCTCCCCAAATGACAAGCATTGGGGGCTTGTGTTCGCGCAAGTACGACTGCCATTCTTCAAACTTTGGCGGATTATTCCTGTAGTCATAGAAAAGCTCAAGTTGGATAAGGTCATTGCCCGGTCTGTCGAGAAGAGCTTGGTCGAATGTATAAGCGTCAGGGCTTATCCGCTCTGGATGACTGGCACCATGAGTGTATTGAAAGATAGTTGTGTCCTTCTCGAGAAATTTCCGCACAGCGGCTTCCGTTTGAGGGTTCCTGTCTTCCCAGTACCGCACGAGCGGTTGCAGAGTTTCGGAAATGCCATCCGTGTGTGCCACCGCATTTTGCACGACGATGGCGCGAATCAAATTAGGATTTCTGCTCGCTATTCGAAAGCCGATAGGCCCGCCGTAATCATGGACGTACATTGAGACCTTTTCTATTCCGAGCTTGGCAATCAACTTCTCAATGACGACAGATAAGTTGTCGAAAGTGTAATTGAAGTGCTTAGGGGACGGAGCATCACTGTGCCCAAAGCCTGGGTAATCAGGGGCTATAAGGTGGAAACGATCGGAGAGCTTCGGTATCAAATCCCTGAACATGTGGGACGAAGAAGGCCATCCATGTAGTAGCAAAACTGTTGGCCCATCTTTAGGTCCCGCCTCTCTGTAGGCGATAACCGTGCCGTCGATCTCTATTCTTTTGTATTCAACGATATTCACTTTAATGTCCTCTTTGCTAATTGAGGGCTTAATCTTGCCCTGCTCACCCTCCGATCTGCTTTTAGCGCTGGGACGTTTCCCTTTATTGCACTGTACCGATCGTTCGGTCTACTTGGTAGATTAGCAGTCAACCTAACTTGGAGTCAAGGCCCATTTCGTGGCTGAGAATGTTATCGATTGATTAAAGCGAAACGGTTCGGTCCCTCAGTCATCAGGCTTGACAGCTACCGAATGTTCGGTACAATTAATCAGTAGCATTCGGTCTGTAGGAATTCACTGATGTCAAAACAAGAGCTGATACCAAACCTGTTGGAACTGTTTCGGCAAAAGGGATATGAGGGCGTGTCCATAGCACACATATCGAACGCAACAGGCCTGGGAAAGTCTAGTCTCTATCACCACTTCCCTGACGGCAAAGAACAAATGGCTAGAGAACTGCTTGAATTCGTTCATGGCGCAGTAAAGCAACATTTTGTGGCGCCACTAAAAACTGGTAAGGAGCCTAGAAAGAAGCTTACAGAAATGGCTGCAGTAGTCGAAAGCTTCTATGACTGCGGCCGAAAAGGCTGCTTGATTGAAGGGCTGACCCTAGGCGAAGCAAACTCCCTATTTCATTCCCAGATCTTGAAAAGTGTCGAAGCATGGATTCAAGCAATGGCCGACGTTGGTATCGAGTCTGGCCTTCCGAAAAAATTAGCGCGAGAACGTGCTGAAGATGCACTTATCGCAATTGAAGGAGGGCTTGTAGTTGCCAGAGCGATGGGTAATTATCAAGTCTTTAAGCGTGTGGTCAAGAGCCTGCCCTCAATTGTTTTGGATGGTCGCTAAACTTCTAATATTGCGGGCAGTGTCTGGGAGTTTCTCATCCACCATAGAAGACACGAAGGGTGCTTGCGGGGAATTACGCCTCTTCGCGTTCGGAATAAAAATTGCTTAGCTACGTTCTAGACTTGTGAGGACCGAGAACTAAGCACTTATCCAAAGCGAATTGATCTTCAAACAAAGAAAAGTACTACTAGTTCGCAAGCTATTCCGGTTTAGCCACTACCGGTAAAAATTAATGGCTCCTCTAGAGGTAAGAATTGCCAGACGAATACGTCCACTAGTTGGAAACGAAACGAAAGGTTGGTTATTATGAAAAATATGGATGCTTTGTCTGTGCACTTTCCTGCAATGGCTGTTCTATCCGCAGCTCTGGCTGCGCTTAATTGCTACCCACCGTCCGCCGCAACCGTAAGTAAAACAAATCCTATTCTCGTTGAGTTATTTACTTCAGAGGGATGCTCAAGTTGTCCACCCGCAGATAAATTACTTTCCGAATTGCGAAGAACACAACCGAATGTGATCGTTCTGAGCGAGCATATCGACTATTGGAACTATTTAGGCTGGAAAGATCCATTCAGTACAAAAGATTCTACCGATCGCCAAATTAGCTACTGTCAAAAACTTGGCGTGTCCTCACCTTATACGCCTCAAGCTGTAGTGGATGGTAAATACCAATTTGTTGGCTCAAACTCTTCGTCCTTGCAATCAGCAATCAGTCAAGGAGCTCAAGATCTAACGATACCAGTTAATTTGGAACTCACCGAAATGCAGCCGCAAAAATTAACCGCTAAAGCCAGATACGAGGGACCAATATCACCTGCAGAGGTCTTGTTCTTTCTAGTCCAAGATAACGTAATAGTAAATGTGGGTGCAGGTGAAAACGGTGGGAGGCACTTAATACATGACGGTGTGGTACGCCAGCGTAAACTCATTCATAACGTCAAGGAAAAAAATTATGCCGAAGCGGAATTTCTACTCCCATCGGATTACAAATCAGGCAAATGGCGAGTGGTAGCTCTCGTTGAAAGTATGAACGAACTCCGCGGTGCCACGCAATCTCTAGTGGAGGTCAAATGAACAACTTAATAAAACTGCTCACACTCGCTACGTTATCTATTTTTGCATTCGCGCAAACAAATTCAGCCCTCTCCACTGAAACCGGTGTGCAAGCGAGACCACTTCAGCAAGCCTATTTTGCGGCAGGTTGCTTTTGGAAAGTTCAATACATCTTTAGCAAAGTGCCGGGTGTTGTGCGCACGCAGGTTGGTTATACAGGGGGATACACAAAGATCCCTACTTATGCTGACGTATGCACTGATCTAACTAATCATGCCGAAACCTGTTTTGTCGAATTCGATCCCCAAAAGACGAGCTATCACAAATTGCTGGAAATATTTTTCGACAATCACGACCCGACCACACTGAATAGACAAGGGCCAGATTCCGGAACCCAATACAGATCGGCAATTTTCTTCACAACAGCTAAACAACAGCAAGAAGCCATCCAATACAAAGAAAGTTTGGAGAAGGCTCATCGCTTTGCTGGGCCGATCGTGACAGAGATAAAGCCCATAAGCCAGTTCTATCCGGCAGAGACTTATCACCAAAACTATTATGCCAAACACGGAGCTGTTTGCTTCTAAATCAAGAGCCGATCAAGATTATGACTGCTGAACGTTTTTAAAAACAGTTATACCAAGTAGAGTAACGGCACCAATATCAGTGGCAACAACTCGATAAATCAAACCTTCTGAATTCTCCATAGTGTTCGAAACTCAGATGGCGTTAACATAAATTTGTTTGAGAAATTCTTTCGGAAGATATCATCGTTTCCATAACCGCACTTTTTTGCAATCTGCCCCACCGTAAGCCCTGTCTCAGTTAATAGAGATTTCGCTGTTTCGAGGCGTAACTCTGCGACGTATTTTGCCGGTGTTCTGTGAAAGACCTGTCCAAACCGCCGAGCAAAGTTTCTTTCACTCATGTTGCAGTGGAGCGCCAGCTGGTGAACTGATAGATCTCGCTTCAAGTTTTCGAGAATGAATGATTGCAGTTCATCGAATTCGGAGAGTTCTTCGCGTTGTGTATCAATCAGTGATGAGAACTGCGATTGACCACCAGGCCTTCGCAGGTATACAACAAGCGAGCGAGCTATCGACAATGATAACTTTGGTCCAAAGTCTTCCTCAACGAGTTCGAGGGCGAGGTCGATGCCGGCAGTGACGCCGGCCGATGTATATATTGGACCGTCTTTGACCCATATCTTGTCACCAAATACCTGCACATTCGGGTACTTTTGCTGCATGTGCCTAGCAAACATCCAGTGAGTTGTGGCGCGCCGTCCGTCCAGCAGTCCTGCGGCTGCCAAGACATACGCCCCGGTGCAAATCGATACCACTCTTCTGGCACGCGGAGCTGCTTTAGCCAGCCATAATGCTAGAGAACTTGATGTTTTTTGAACAAAACGCTGAGCACCTGGCACAATGATCGTGTCGAAACGACCAACAGCTTTTTTAGAATGCTGCAAACCCGATAGGGTAAAGACTTCATCTTCAGCCAATCTAACAGTTGATCGCTCACTCAATAAAACGATTTCATATCCTTCTCTTTTCTTTAGCCGCAGATATTGATTTGCTGCGCTAAATACATCGTGGGGACCGGCGAAATCTAATAACTGCACACCATCAGTGAGAAGGAAGGCTACTCGTTTTTTCATAATGGCAGAAAAAGACGGAAAGTAATCAGTTCAGACACCAGAATTTCATTTTAACATCGTTGTAGTTATTGGAGGAATAGAATGTGCGCTCAGTCAGTTAACAACAGGTTTGCGCTGCCAAAGACGAAACTTGCATCTGCAGTTGAAGAGTTCGTAAAGTCTGAATCGCCCGCGTACTTGTACAACCATTGCATTCGCTCTTTTTTATTCGCGAGTGAAATTGCTGAAGCAAAGAAGTGGACTTACGATAGAGAAGTTTTGTTTTTCGGCTGTATGCTACACGACTTGGGTTTGGTCGAGAAATTTTACGGTAAGACGCGGTTTGAGATTGATGGTGCCAATGCTGCATTGAAAAAACTTGAAGAGCTAGGTTTAGACGAAAAGATCAGACTAATAGTCTGGGATGCAATTGCATTACACACAACCTCTCTCATACCTGCGCAAAAACAACCTGAAATTTCTCTGGTGCAATCGGGGAGTGCCCTGGATGTGATTGGGTTGAACGCGCAAGACATAGTGCCTGAGCGTTTAAAGGAGATATTGTTTTTGTATCCGCGGGCTAATATGAAGGAGCGAATACTAGAAGACTTTATTGGATACCTCAAGCAGAATCCTGCCGGTGGAGCAGGCTACTGGATGGAGAAAATCGCCGACAAGCACGTTAAGCACGGGGTGCAGTTTGATATGGAGCAAGCTATAAAATCTGCACCTTTTCAGGAGTGATTGACGACCTAGAATTGATTTGCATGAGCTCTGGCTGCCCCGAGTTTGCCACTAATAGCAATTATCCTAAACTCAGTTCCAGCCACGGAATGCTTAATGAGTTAGAGAGTTTCATCACTCGTCTAAGCCCAAATTACCAAACACAGAAAAAAATTAAGCGCTCCCAGAGCGTGGTCCAACCTTCGATTGGTTGAAATGGCCAAAGTTGAGCAAAGTGAGAATAGAGACAAAGTGGTGCCGAATCCAGTCGGAACCGACAGCATTGGGCGCGCAAGCACGGAAGTGAACAGCTATTGGCTCACCAATGGTCCTAGCCAAATGGGCAAGCCAACCGTATCGGATCACCTGCTCAATCAATTTGGAAACCTCACGCTAGATTACGGTGCCCCCAATGCGAGCCCAAGGAGGGCTGCTGCAGAACAAGTGCTACCTCGTCAGGGTGACTTGCACTCGGCGACCACCCCTGAAAGCCGTAACAGGACTGGTGGAGAGGACAATCGTCACACCGACGCCATCGCTGCCGGTGCAGCACAGACAAAGGTTTCAGATTTGGATAACGACCGCACCCATTTACTCTCCGCTGCACAGGGGAGAATTTGTGGTATGGATGATTTTAAAAAAGATATGGATATTCTTGAAGGCAGGATTAAGACCGGCCAAATAAGCAAAGAAGAAGCGGCCAGAACTTATCAGCAAGTTTCCCGCCTGCTCGATGCAAGAGGCGATTCTCCCACTAACCGAACCGATCGTGAACGTTTGGCGGCGCAAGTAATGCTCCAGGCGGCTGAGCCAGGTCACATTAACCAGGGACAACATGGGACCTGCAACGTCACTGCAGTTGAATCGCGCACTTACACGAAATACCCGGCCGAGGCGGCGCAGCTAGTAGCTGATGTTGCTTTAACTGGACAATTTACGGCAAAAGATGGCAGCGGTCTAACTGTGAAAGTCGATCCCAAACCAGCCGACCAAGAAGCAAAAGAGAACAATCTTCAAGACGGCGATCGTTCTTACGCCAGTCAATTATTTCAAGTCACGGCTGTAAATTTGCACTGGCAAAGCATACCGGGTATGAGTTACGAGCAGCGGCCGGTCACTGCCGCCGATACGCTAAAAGGAAATACTGGTGATGTTCTTCTCGGTGGTCACAAGATTTATCTAGCGAATGATCCTGACTTGGCTAGCGAACAGCTCGTAGACATTGGCAATAAGATTTCCGGGCATCACGATGCGCCTTTCGTTCTCATAAAAAGTGATCACAGCGGTGTGCAATCTAAGGACGCAGTGAGTTTCCGTGATGAGCATGATCTTTCTCGGCAGCTTCTTGCAATGAAAAACGAAGGGCAGCTGCCAGCAATTTTACACGTGCATAGTGACCGCGAGCCCTTCTTCACAGACAGAGGCGGTGGCAGTCTCCTGGGGGCAAAAGATGGTCATGTAGTGACAATCAGGGACTACAATCCAAAAACTGGAAAAGTTATGATAGACAATCAGTGGGGTTCGTGGGCTAATCATGATACCGCCGAGACGTCGCTCGATCTGCACGATCTATACCGAGCAACACTCTCCAATGCTGATTATAAACAAGCCCTAGATCACGACATTCGCAACAACAAAAAAGAAGGCAAACCCACTGACTCGCTCGAATTGGCTCTTCTCCAAGCAAGACATGACAATGCTAGCGGCAAAGACAAGTCTTACGACGGTGCCATTGATGAGCGGACTAATCATCTGATTAAAAAATGGGATAAAGTGACAGAGCATCTCTCACAGACCGACAAAGACCGGCTATATAACCAAATAGTTGGCGCAGAAGCAGGCACATCCGCCAGTAATTTTGCTGGTTTTCTGGAGCGCAGTGCAAAGGATGGTTTCATGAGCCAAGAAGAGTTCCACAATCGCATTGCTTACAGCCTCGCCCATGAATTTGACAACGATGGACATGCGATTCCACTTCTCAGAAGAATGGTGAACGACATGTCCCCAGAGGACCGCAGCGCGGTGCTTATGTCGGCGAGACAGCTGACTACTGACGACGCATGGCGCAAATGGGCCGAGCCAAGCTGGGGTGAACCATTTTTGATACCAACTGATTATGGTGCGTACTGCGCGCAATCCAAGAAGTTTTGATTAGTAATTGCGCGCCGCCACTACTTGTGGATTTGGCAACCTTTTCGGTCGTTGACTTTTCCTTGCTCATATTTTTTGCCTACCCTTTTAAGAGTGACTTGGGAATAGAGGCAGATGCCTTCAAATCTGTCGAAGATGTGTTCGGTAGCAATGACTACCGGCAGCGCTTGCTGGTGTGCGATAAACCCGAAATTGAGGAACGATTCCGGCACCGTATATGTCCATCCAAATAGGAACGATCGATCAATGATTTTTGGTTGGTGTCGTACGACTTCCACTTGCCAGGTAATCATGCAACACTCTGATTCCGAGCCTAATCAATCACAATCGCCTTGTGCTGAGGAAAAAATACATATCCCTGGCGCCATTCAACCTCATGGCGTTCTTATCGCTGTTACGGAACAGACTTTATATATGGTTCAAGCCAGCGAATCTGCTTTAAACATATTCGGTATCGCACATCAAGATTTGATTGGACAGCCAATAGAAACGCTCATCGGTAGCGAGCAGCAAGCTGAGCTTGCACGCCAGATTGCAGCCAACACAATTCTCCTGAATCCTCTGCGTCTTACTGTTAACTGCAAACCTGATCAAAAAGAGTTTGAGGCGGCAATTCATCGGTCGGATGGACTTCTAATTATTGAATTTGAAGAGACCAAAAGCCTTCAGCCTGAAGAATCACTGCATTTTTTTCGCACAAATAACCAAGCAGTCGCGCAGTTAATGGCTTGCACCGGCCAACAACAGCTGTTGCAATCAGCTGCGGAATTCGTGCGCACATTGACCGGCTTCGACCGGATTTTGATTTATCTGTTTGACCAAGACTGGAATGGAACAGTATTGGCTGAATGCAAAGCAGCCGAAGTTAATAGTTATATGGGCTTGAAGTTTCCCGCTAGTGACATTCCGGCTCAAGCAAGAAAGTTATACACGCGTAATCGTCTGCGCCTGTTGGTGAATGTTGAGGCTGATCCATCACCTATTTGTCCTTCGAATAACCCGCTCACTTCAGCGCCTCTCGACTTGAGCGAATCGATTTTAAGGACTATGTCCCCGGTGCATATCGAGTATTTGAAAAACATGGGGGTGGGGGCATCCATGTCACTTTCGTTAATCAGCAATGGCGAATTGCGAGGTCTTATTGTATGCCACCACACCGGCGCAAAACATGTGGATTTTCGCGTCAGGCAAGCTTGCGACTTCCTTGCCCGATTGGTATCCCTACAAATCGATGCCATACAAGAACGCGAGACGTTCAACAGACTAGAAGTGCTTAAAGACGCACGAAAAGACTTGCTTTTGCATATTTCTGAACAAGAAGACATACCTTCGGCAATTGCTAGCTCTGGCAAGCTACTAGAGATAACTGGGGCCAGAGGGGGTGCAGTGGTTTGGGACGAGCGATGTTTTCTGGTTGGAAAAACGCCAGATGAACTACAGGTCGCCCAGCTTGCTGCGGAGCTATCACAGACTAGTCTTACTGTATTCGTCAGTGACTCTATATGCAAGCAATTCTCGATTGCAAAATCTATAGCAGTTTCTGCAAGTGGCATGCTGGCGATTCGCTTAGCAACAAACGGTTCAAAATGGTTGTTATGGTTTCGGCCAGAACAATTAGAAGAGTTGAGTTGGGCCGGCAAACAGGAAGAAATCGAGCAAGGTCCCTTTACTCATATACTCCCGCGCAAGTCATTTGAAATCTGGAAGGAGACGGTTAAGGGCAAGTCGGTCCCCTGGTTGAGTAGCGAAGTCCAAAGTGCTCTTCAGTTGCGAACAGATGTTTTGGACATAACCCTTTCGATATCAGAGAAAAAACGTGCAGCTGATTTAGAACGACAAGTGAAAGAACTGGATTCACTTTCACAACAACTACTTGTGGCACGCGATGCAGCTATGGAAGCTTCACAGCGAAAATCCGAATTCGTATCAGTGGTTAGTCATGACTTGCGAACACCGCTGACTTCAATAAAAGCGGCGCTTTCCCTTCTTCTTAGCGGCCGTGTCTGTGAGATTGAGCGTGACGGTGTGGAACTGGCAACGATAGCCCACGATGGCTGTAACTTTCTGTTGAACTTGATTAATGATCTCTTGAACCTGGAGAGCATAGAATCTGGTAGCGTCACACTTGAAAAAAGTGAAGTTCCTGTTAGCAATCTAATCGATGAAGCCTTTCAATATGTCCGCTCCGCTGCCGTCTTAGACGACATCACGCTTGTTGCAGAAGTTGAATCGATAACAGTCTTGGCGGACAAAGATCGATTACTGCAAGTTCTGATGAATTTGATCTCCAATGCCATCAAATTCTCTCCAGCCCACTCACGAATCATTGTGTCTGCGCAATCAAACAATGGAGTCACCACTTTTAAAGTAGCCGATCAGGGCCGCGGGATACCTTTGGAGTTTAGGCAATCGATCTTTCAAAAGTTCAAGCAGGTCGAAGCTACCGACCGCCAAAAAAAGGGAGGCGCAGGTCTGGGACTTGCCATATGTAAGGCCTTAGTAGAAGCGCATGGTGGCGCTATTGGTGTCGAAAGTGAATTGCACAAGGGGAGTACGTTTTGGTTCTCTATACCGCTATCCGGGTCTAAAGATGAATCTGCTAAAGTGCCCGTTTCGGAATCGAAATTTCTTGAACATACTCGTGAGCGCAATGACTTCGAACCAAGGCTCATGAGGAATGAACGCGAACTGGCAGTTGTTCGCTCGGATTCTAATGAAAATGCCATTCTGGGAATGGAAGCCCTTCGCCGCATTCTACTTGTCGAAGACAATTATGATGACTTCGAACTTATGGAGCATTATCTTGCCACATACAAAGAGGCAGGACTATTGCTAGAGCATTCTGATTGTCTAGCAGCAGCTCTTAGTCGATTACAGCGTGGTGGCATTGACCTAATTCTTCTAGATTTATCATTGCCAGACAGTCAAGGAATTGAGACAGTCAAAAAAATATGTCTTTCTGCCCCTGAGATCCCGATTATTGTGTTGAGCGGAATGGTTGATACGAAAATCGCGATGGAATCATTGACATATGGCGCAGAGGACTATTTGATAAAAGGCTCCTTTAATACTGCTTCTCTGGTCCATTCTATAAATTATGCATTGGCAAGGCACATCGCGCGAGAAGCAAATGAGAGATTAGCGACGATCGTTGAAGCGTCCTCCGACGCTATCATCGGCAAGACCCTGAACGGAACGATTACAAGTTGGAACAAAGGAGCAGCTAAGCTCTTTGGCTATTCAGCAGAGGAAGCAACTGGAAAATCTGTCGGCTTGATCTTTCCGCCGGAATCATCCGCCGAATTAACTAGCATTCTCTCAACCATTGCAAGTGGTGAAACTATACGCAATTTAGAAACTGTTCGCTTGAATAAGAATGGAGACAAGATAGACATCTTAGCGACCATCTCGCCAATTCGGAGAGCAGACGGTACAGTTACTAGTGCCGCTGCAATAGATCGCGATATCACTGAACGTAAGCATGCGCAAAAAGTGCTTCAAGAAAGTGAAGAACGCTACCGGCTCATTGTGGCTGGTGTGAAGGATTATGCAATCTTCATGCTAGATCCTAATGGTCTTGTGGAAAGCTGGAACGAGGGAGCTGAACTACTTAAAGGCTATACGGCGGCAGAAATCATCGGAAAGCATTTTTCGGTGTTCTACACCGCTCACGATCGGCAACTGGGTCTTCCCGATTCTCACCTCAAAACCGCAATAGCGCAGGGTGGTTTCGAAGACGAGGGCTGGCGGCTGCGAAAGGATGGATCACACTTTTTCGCAGACGTCGTAATGACACCTCTTTATTCCGCTGCGGGTGAGCTGCGTGGATTTACAAAGGTGACACGTGATATCACTGAGCGTATGAAGTCCCAGAAGGAAGTGGCAGATGCTAGACTGAGACTCACTCTAGCCTTGGAAGCTGCAGCCATCGGAGTATGGGATTTCGACCTTATCAAAAATTCAATCTGGCGGTCTCTGAGACATGACGAGATTTTTGGACACCAAGACCTTTTGCCGGAGTGGAATTATGCTATTTTCAAAACTTACGTGGTACCCGAAGATCTCGCATCAGTCAAGGAAGCCTTTAAATTAGGATTCGAACACGGGACATTTAGGATGCAGTGCCGAATCATTAGGGCCAATGACAAGGAAATGCGCTGGATTTCTCTCCGAGGCGAAACTTTCCGGAACGAACAAGGAACCGCTGTCCGAATGATCGGCACCGTGGCCGATATTACGGATATAAAGGAGAAACAAGAGAAAGAGCGCTTGCTGACGATTATGAAGGAGCGGGAAGATTTCATGGCCACTCTTACGCACGACATGAAGAATCCGCTAATTGGTGCTGATCGATTACTGCAAATGCTTGTAGCGGGAAGTTTGGGGGAAATGACAAGCCAACAACGCGAAATGCTTCAATGCCTGAGGGAAAGTAACTCTGAGCTGCTGAAGCTGATAGCCGACCTCATTGATGTTTATCGATTTGAGAAAGATGTCAATCTTTTATCGATTGCCGACTGCGATGTTGTAAGCCTGATCTCTTCGTGTTTGAATCGAATCGTGCCCCTAGCCGACCTCCGCTCAGTCAATGTCATAACGCAATTGCCAGAGAAGATGGAAGTGCAGGCGGATGCTCGAAGGCTGGAGCGAGTCGTGCAGAATTTGCTGGACAATGCGCTGAAGTTCGCACCAGACGATGGCACCATAAACGTAAGGGTATTTACAACGGAAACCAATACCGTTATAGAAATTGAAGACAATGGACCGGGCATACCGTCCGAAGAACAGCCGCGCTTGTTTCAGCGATTTGCCCAAGGAAGTGCAGGCAAACGCTACACCGGCGGCACCGGTCTTGGACTTTATTTGTGCAAACAAATTGTAGAGGCGCATGGAGGAACTATCAAATGCATGAGCCAACCGAATAGAGCCACCATTTTTCAAGTAAATCTGCCGAAAGCTAACAATAAGAAGGAAACGGTGGTCCGCTCATGACAAAGAAAGCAGCGGATACTAAGCAGCAAGACATCTTAATCGTGGATGACAACAACCTGCTGAATCAAGTGATGTGCCTCCAGGTGAAAGGGTTTGGAGCTCCGTTGGTCAGGTCAGCAAAGGGCGGCCGACAAGCTCTGAAAATGATTAAAGAGAGAATGCCATCCCTCTTGATCCTTGACGTAGGACTGCCTGATATAACCGGTCGAGAGCTAATCGCAGAATTGCGCCGGAACCCATTGACTAGCTCGTTACCTCTTATTGTTCATAGCACTACTGATCTTTCCGAGGAAGAGAGAACGCAATTGAAGCTCGGGACCACTAGGTTTATCACTAAAGCAACGGCGTTTAGTGAACGACTGGCAGAACTCATAAACGAAGTTACGAAATAGGGCTGTTTGACGATAGCACTAGCCACATTAACTGTCCCGTTTCAGAATCTTTTTCCACATCGGCATTGACTCTTCTTTCCCTCCAGCAATACGCTCGATCGCTGCCTGAATTTCTAAGCGTACTTCAAATTCTGGATCATCGTTTGCTTGTTTCAGAAAGGGTAGCGCGTCCTCGGTGCCGATATCAGCAAGGAAGCGAGCGGCTCTCCAGCGAACAAGTTTGTTTGGATCGGAAAGCGCGCGACACATAGCAAGTTGAGCAGACACATCGCCCAAATCAGAAAGAGCATCTCCAGCGGTGCGTCGTACACCGACGGATACATCGTTCAAGAGCACTTCGGAAAGTTGTGCCACAGCCTCTACTCTTCCCGTTGCGCCCAGCGCTGCGGCAACTAGCCTTCGAACTTGTTGATTTGAATCCTTAAGTGCTGTAATAAGAAGTGGAAAGGCACCGTCCTCGGTGCTGAGGTTTTGAATCGCCTGGAGGCGGGTGTGCCAGTCACTACTTTCAAGATCTGCCTTCGCCTTTTCAAAAGAATCCAGCGTTGCATGTGCGGCATAAAGGCCCAAAGCTTTAGCTTCCAGGTTCAGCACCTTTTCCTCATTGAAAGATCCTTCAATTTCTTCGACGACTTCGGCGGCGACTCCTTCAAGAGATCCGTAACGGACTCCCCAATCTGCCCAATAGCGTTCCTTGAGATAGTCAGCGCCAGATTGAGCTTGAACTCGTTGTGCTGCGTCACTAAATCGAGTCGCTAATGCAATGCGCTTTTCCCCTTGTGTTTCGAAAGTCTTGACTTGAATCGGGATGCCGCGGAAGGTCTGTACCAAGACCGTTACCTGACCAATTTTTTCGGCTAATTTACGCTGCTCCGCCATTTTCAACGCGGGAGAATGGTCGTCCCCAAATACGCCAGACACCTCAGCAAGTACATCTTTCCAATCAGCTCTTGGATCGCGATTGAGAGTGATGAAGTCGTTGCAAAGATAAATGCTCTTCACTCCCTCGATATCCAGGATTCTCACGAGAGCCTGCGGACAGCCAGCGCGCTCTTCAGAAGTATATGTAACCGCCTTACCCACCGATTCATCAAGGTTAAGCTTCATGCTGTTAGGATTGGGAGTTGTTTCTATTGATGTAATTCGCATGAGGGCAATTCTAACTCAATGCAAAGGAAGTACAATGTAGTCACAACAAATTTAAATACCCGATTTGGTCATCGTTTCAATGCGAACTTATCTAGTCATTCTTAGTTCCTATTTTTGTTTTAGCACTATATGCGGTGCCTTGGCGATATCACCTGACGCGAGCACACAGGGCGGTAAACTATCGCAACAGGCATTTACATACTTTAAGGCTGGTGAAGATCAGAAGGCGCTTGAGTGTATTAACAAAGCTATAGAAATCGAACCTGCAGCATCCAGTTACAGGTTACGGGCTGAGATAGAACTAGACATGCACAATTTTGCAGGTGCTCTAGAAGATGCGCAAAAAGCCAAGAAAGCAGAACCTACGGTAGCTGAAAATTTTCGTATGGTTGGACGAGTCTATGTAGCCCTCGGAAAACTGCCTGACGCAATAAAAGAACTTGATACAGCTGTAAAATTTGCTCCTGATGATCACGTAATTAGAAGATCGAGAGCACATTTGCTAGAACAAACTGGGCAATTTGGCAAGGCAATTGTGGACTACACAACGGCGATCAAAACAATACAAAGACAAAATCGCGCTTCGCTTTACGAAGCACGCGGTAAGTGCTACATGAAGACGAAGGAATATCAATTAGCCGTTGATGATTTTACGAGCGCTCTCTCCACCACTTATGGGCGATCGAGTCTATTACGATATCGTTCGCAAGCATATAAATTGCTTGGTAAGCCCGAGCTAGCACAAAAGGATTTGCAGGCCGCAGTCTCCATGGACGAAGTGTTCGAGCCACCTTCAAATCTTGGCAAAGACAATTGACCCGTACTTCAAAAAATGATGGCGTTAAGGTATTAGTATTGCATGCGGCTGTAAGGTACGAAATGCGCTCTGAAAGATTTATAAATAGTTTGCGATTTGCCCGACGAGTATTGGGTGCGCTCGCTCTAACAGTATTGGTTGGATCTGGCGCGTTCGCTCAAGAAGAAGTATGGGAATCGTATAACAATATTGGTGTCCGATGTTACGAAGAAAAGGAATACACAAAGGCTGAGGAACTCTTGCTTGATGCTGTCAAAGAAGCAGAGAAACTCCAGAACCAGCCCGATAAGTTGGTAACAACATTAAACGTCCTCTACAAAGTCTACGTTGCCGCAAATAAAGAAGATCAAGCCGAAGCTATAGCGAAGCGCCTTAAATCGTTAGGTAATCCAGTATCAGAAAGCAGCGAGCCATCACAGCCATCGCCACAAAAGATAGTTAGTCAAAAATCAGATAACAACAGGGACACGTCTGATCAGGACCCAAGTCTTCGCTCGAAAATAGCTGTGCCAAGCAAAGATCAATTTGCTGAACAACAAAGCAGCAATGAACAAAAGCCTTCGTCTGAAGTAGCAGCAGCCACTCCTCCACCTGCAAAACCATTTGAGGAATCAGCACAATCGGCAGCAAAAGAAGGCGCTGCGTCCACATCTGCAGTTAGTGAAAGCGCACCAAATGTGGTTGCCTCTGCAATTGGTGTAGCTGGTGAACAGCAAATGAATACAGCCAGTCAGCCAGCTAAAGAACTCCATCAACTAGTAGGTCACATCAGTTGGACGAAAAGCTTGCAATTTTCCCCTGATGGAACCAAAGCCCTCTCCGGCAGCAGTGACTTTAGCGTGCGCTTATGGGATACAGCAACGGGAAAGGAACTGAAACGATTCGACGGACACGAAGATGTTGTAAATGGTGTTGCATTTTCTGCTGATGGACTCCGTGCACTATCAGCAAGCAATGATAAGACCGTGCGCTTATGGGATCTGATTTCAGGAGAACAATTACAACGGTTTGAAGGACATTCAAATATCGTCACTTGTGTAGCGTTCTCTCCTACAGGCGATCGCATCGCATCCGGTAGCTATGACAGCACGATCAGAATATGGGACACACTCACACAAAAAGAAAGCGCAAAAATGGAAGGTAACTTAGGAACAGTAAGGTGTGTTGCCTTTTCACCCGATGGTTCCCAACTCGTTTCCGGAGGGAGCGATCGTTTTATAAGCATCTGGCGAGTTGCCGATGGTCATCTTATTCGACGCTTGGCTGGCCATAAAGGAGATATTACGGATTTGGCCGTCTCCAACGATGGCAGCAAAATTCTCTCCAGCAGTCGCGATCAGTCAGTGAGATTGTGGGATTTCTCCTCTGGAGATGAGATCCATACTTTTCTTGGTCACGGCAATTGGGTTTTGAGAGCAGAATTCTCTCCAGATGAAAGAAAAGCACTTAGCGGCAGTCTTGATAAGACCTTTCGTGTTTGGGACCTGAGCACAGGCAAGGAAGACAGCTCGTTTACAATTCAGAACTTCGGTATGTGGAGTCTAGCCTTTTCGAGAAATGGTGATCAAGCACTTACAGGCAGCAACGATTTCACGCTCATGCTTTGGAAAATACACCTTTAAACTGCGTCGGACTCTCTAATGCTTGCCCTTAGCACCAGATTTCTTCTGCGAAGTTTGAACAGCAGTTTTCGGTTCTGCGGGTTGTGGCAGGAAGTCTGTCAATCCAGGCGATGGTGCCGCTGGTGGCACGCCAATGATCAGATCACTACCTTCCCACTCGCTCTTAATCACCGGTGTTTGGTTGGCACCACGATCTCTAAGTACTTCCCGTTCTGTTTCCTCTTGCAAATGCTTAATGGCATTACCAAGCTTGGTCATTTCGCCATCCGATTTCAGCCCTTCAATCAGGTATTTGGTAAAGACACTGCCTTCATAACGCTTTGATTCCCAGGAAACTTGATCGGGCTGGCTTGAAGATATAACCAATTGTCCAGTACCTTGCGCCAGTGACTCCGCATCAATATTTTGTGCTCGGGTTAATCCTTTACTGCCCGGAGTAGCTCCCCCACTGTGGCAAGCATCGAGGACGAGCATTACCCTTTCGCTGAGCACGCGACCTTTGATGATTCGCACCAAATCTTGCATGGCAATGCCTGTTGCATAAAGGTCATTTATATCGGTGTCGTGTGCCACCAGGTAGTTGAGTCCACCTATATCTAAACTGGATGGGCTTCCGTGCGTGGAGAAATAAATGATCACGAGGTCATTTCGCTCGGCTACGCGCGGGAGAAATCTGTTGCCCAAAGCAGAAAGAATATTAGCGCGAGTAGCTGCTTTGTCCGTGAGCAATTGAACGTGATCAGGAGCAAAGTTTTTCTCTTTCACCAGGAAATCGCGAAAATCCTTAGCGTCTTTGGCTGCATAACGCAGGTTGATACTGGAATCCTGAAAATCGCTTATCCCTACGATCACTGCCCATTTATCCCTTATTGGGGACTCTATTCTTCTTTTTCTCTTCGATTGATCAGGACTTGTTTCAGATGATTGATTGTCGCTTGGCTTGCTAACTAAACTTTGTTGATCTTGCTTTCTCTTTTGTCTATAGGCATCTAATGCACGGTCAGCTTGCCGGCCAAGATCACCTGTGAATATTTGCTCGCTTATGCCGGTAGCAGATCTTTGCAAGCGTGTGTCTGCCAGAATCGAACCTGCTTGTTCAAAGTTGCCAGACTGTATCAAGACTTTTGCGCATTCTTCCAAACCGAACACCGCATACTTTGCCGATGCAGGATTGCCGTGCAATCGGGCTAAAGCTGATCTGAATAACGCTTCTGCCTTAAGCATTGAATGCTTTTGCAAATTGACTGAACCCAATAACATTAGATTCACAGTGTTTTTCAAATCTGATGCTGATAGCTTTTTCTCTTGGATAGCCATAGCACGTTTAACTAGCGATTCAGCATCATCCAGATGATTATTAACTAAATCAATTAAGGCAAGTTGCTGAAGATATTGAGCCAAGTTTTGATCGTCCGATTTTTGGCCGCCAGCTTTAGCGATCAAATCCGAAAGCTGTTTTGTCCTTTGGTCAAGAATCTGAATGTTCATAGACTTTGCCTGTCTTGCATCTTTTTGAGCTCCGACAGTGTCAAAAAGTCCCAGGCGAGCCATCGCTCTGTTTAAGAATCCATCGGCACTCTTCCTAACGGCAAGCGCTGTATCGAGATCGGCTTTGGCAGCACCATAATCTTTCTCAGCAAGATGAGCAGCACCTCGATCCAGCAGTGCGGATGTAAGAGTACTGTCCTTAGCGAGAGCTTCATTCAAATCCTTGATAGCGCCAGTGGTATCACCTGCCTCGAGTCTCATTTGGCCAAGTTGCGCCTGTGCATCCGCATCACCGGGCAGTAAGCTCACACCTTGCTCCAGGTCGTGAATAGCTTTGTCTTTTTCACCTAACTGAAAATAGGAGAGCCCACGTGCGATGTAGTCTTTTCCTTTGTCATGAGCATGGCCAAGCGTTTTGGAATAGTAGTCGATTACTTGTTGAAACTGCTCTTTTGCACCTTGCGTATCGCCCTTAAGTTGGAGGACATGGCCAAGGTCATAGTGAAGAGCGAAGAGCTGTTTGTATTTCTTTAGCAGAAAGCGATAGTCTTCGGCCGCCCCATCATAATTACCAGATTTCACCTTGCAATCTGCGCACTCTTGCCTGGCTGTTATCGAACCGGGTTGCAACTTAAGTGCCTCGTTGTACATTTCAGCCGATTTTGAATAGTCGCCATTGCGTTTAAGTGCTTCGGCAAGGAGCAAAATGGCTGTTACATCTTTGGGGTTCAAGCTAAGTGCTTGTGAATAGTCGTCTATCGCCCCGGGTCTGTCGCCTTGATCTTCTTTGACTTGACCACGCTTGAAATATGCTTCGACTACATTCGGATTAATCTTAACTGCCTGATCATAATCACTTAAGGCCGCGGCAAAATCTTTGATGCCCTTCCGAGCTTCAGCTCTGTCGAGGTAAGCCTCGTAGTTATTTGGTGAGTCTCGAAGAACAGTCGTAAAAGAAGCGATTGCACCCTGGTAATCCTTCTTCTCTAATTGGTGAACCCCATGCTCCAATTGTTTCTTGTAATCATGTGATTCTGCAAAAGCAGGTGGTGTTTGCACAAGCAAACAGGTAAAGGCCAAAACGACTGTTTGTACAAAAACGAAGTGCTTCATCTTTTCAACCATCACCGCAAAGCGTTTCAACTGCGTTTCACGCAGCGTCTCCGGGCTCGCCATATAATAATCCCACCGCACTCATCAAGCAATGCAATGAGCAATGCAATGGCAAAGCGAGACTCTTGGCGCTATTACGTCTGATGCTCCTATGCTTTCTATTGTCCGAGCTTCCACTCCCTCTCCTCAGTCGCCGATTTCCATAATCAGTCGGCTGATTCCTCTACCAACATGGGACCTTTTTTAGGAGGGGAATCGGATTTTTTCTTCTTTGCAATAAAATTTAGGCCCGCGATACCTTGGGATCGAACACCGGATGTTGCCCAGTGAACCAGAGTGCTGGAACATCTCGCCGGATTGAGCTGTCTAGTATTCTAGGCCTTAGTTTTAAAAGCAGGAGAAAAATGATGCTTCATATGCCACGAAACATTCGAATTGTTTTGTCTGCAGTTGCAGTGCTGTCTATCTGTCCGCTCTCTATTTGTCCAGCGTCCTTTGCAAAGGACGAGACCACGGGTGGCAAGATGTCTACAGCAAGCACTCAAGACATCATAAACACATTGCGAGCCAAGGGTTCATTTCACAAGATGCTTGATGGTCTGGACACCGCATTTAATCTCGATAACACATTGAAAGGGAAAGGGCCATTCACTGTATTTGCAGCAGATGACAAAGCTTGGGCTAAGATAAACCAAGCCGATCAAGACACGCTTTTTGCCAATAAGAAAAAACTGGCTCAAGTTTTGTCGTATGAGATTGTTAAAGGTGAACAGCTCAATTCAAAAGCTTTAGGAACTATGGCTTCGGTCAAGTCTATGGAAGGGCACGAAATTCGCCTTTCATCTAAAGATGATTCGGACAAAAAGAAAGCCGGTTTGTATGCAGACAAGGCTCGGATCAAATCTGCCGACATTCAATGCACTAACGGCATAATCCACATTGTTGATGCGCCAATTATGCCGCCACTGGCCGAATAGTTTTATGGGAAGGGAAAGCTGGTTAGGCTTTTTTGAGACCGCCAAAACCAAAGAAGACGCCGTTTGGATCGTACTTGGCTCTGATTTCTTCCATGCGTTTCCATTTCTCTTTTGAGTAAGACTGTTCAATTCGAGAAGGGTCCTGTACTATGTCGGTTTCGCCGATGTAGTGCTGATTGGTGAAAGGCGCCAAAAGTTTGACCATTTCATTATGCCATTTGGTGTTGGCAGCATCGTCCTTTTCTTCTTTCCAAATAGACCATATGCCACCATATGAGCTAGCATCCATTGAAAGTGCAACTTCTGGGTGTGGTACAAGCAGATTTTTTGGCCCGGTACTTTGACAAAAAACAACTACTGATTGGTCGGATGGAGCTTGGACAAATTTGTCTCGTAAAGCCATGAGTATTTTTACGGGGTCGGCCTTCGAGCATTGATTTTCGCAATGGTTGCGATGATTTTCCGGCCACGAAGCACCGGCATTATCCGATAGCTTCTCGAAATTTGATTCCTCATTGAGAGTCTTTTTCAAAGCTTGGTTCTTCGCCATGGCTCCGGCTTCTAACGGTGCTAGAGCGGCCTCGGATTCGGCTTTTGTCATACCGAATGCAACAGCACCGACCATAAAGACCATGCCGTTATACTCTTTGCACTTATCTGCCAGATCAGCAGGCGCCTTTATCATAAAGAGTGAGAGTTCAACGTTATCTGGGCATTTTCGGCCGAGAGCCACGGCTTCTGTTGCCGCTTCTTTCAAATCTTTGAGTGAATAAAAATAAGTGCTGGCCATGATGGCTTTGGGCAATTCAAAGCATTTCAAATGGAAACGATGGGCAACTGCAAACATCCCTGGTCCACATCCTCTTGCTGCCCAAAACAGATCTGGGTGTTCGGTAGCGCTGGCGGTAATCATTTTTCCGTCTGCCGTAACGAACTCAATTGCCTCAACGCTGAGACATCCAGGTCCCCAACGGCCCATGTTCCAGGACATGCCACCATTTAAGAGATAGCCACTAGCTTTCACAGTTGGACAATGACCAATCGGAAAAGCTAGATCGTATTCACCCAATCGCTTCGCTATTTCGCGATTGCTTATTACAGGCTGGATAACCGCCTTCTTTTTTTCTTTGTCGATAGTGGATTCGTTCAATCCTGCTATTTCAACTATCATTCCACCGTTACGCACAGCAAGCCCAACCCAATTGTGACCGCCACCATGCACAGTAACTTTGATTTTATTCTCGCGGGCAAAATTGATGGCCTCAACTATGTCATGGACATCCTTCACTTTAACGATCACATCAGGTGTCCGGTTGGGTTTGATATTGTTCCAAACCATGTCGCTTCGAATTGAAGCAAAACTGGGAGAGCTAGCTGTTACTACTTCGCCCTTGACCTTGCTTTTCAATACATCCCAATTAACGTTTGCTGCACCAGCGTTCTGCGCAAAAACATCCTGGTGAAGGAAGAAGGCACCGGCCGCTGCAGCAGATGTACCTAAAAATCGACGACGCGTGATGCCGCTGTTCCACCATTTCGAAAGTTCACTACGGCCGATACTGTTCTTGGCTCCAGGATCATCAGACTCTTGGTTTGTCATGTCCCCTCGCTTTGCATCTATTCGTATTTCCGTGACCCCGAACGCAAACAGAATTAAGACTGCTTTCAGGGAACTGGGACTATAGCATTACTTACGGCAATTCAATCGGTGCGAAAATACACTTAGTTCTATCAGTTCACTCAGACATCAAACCTAATCAGACCAATGCGCTACAAGAAAGTAATTGCGATTCTCTCAATTTCTCTTTTTGTTGGGAGGCCATCTTTCTCACAAGGTATGCAAGTATCGCCAATATTACCAAAACATGAAAGTCCAGCAACTATAGAAACAAAAACAGAAGGGTCAAGAATCGAGACCCAAGGAAAGCCGTCTGCAGTCGAAAAGTTTTCCTTTGAAGGAACTAAAAATATTGCTCGACGATTCTTATTCGATGAAAGAGAAGATGTTTGGTCATGACACTAAGCAGAAAACCTATATTGCAGAATCAATCATTGAGAGAGTGCTTGCACGTTTACCAATAGACGTAAATTGCGGATTGCGAGTATTTGGGAATGCACCTAAATCAGCAGAGCGAAATGACCATGATTCAAATTTGAATAGCTCCAGTTCTGGTAACGGATTTGATTGTCATGCAACAGAATTATTGGTGCCTATCAAAAATAGATCGCGATTAGCAATCATCACCGCGGTTAGAAACATCAAGCCCTTTGGAAACAGTCCAATCGAGTTTGCACTTCGAGAAGCATATGAAAAGGACCTGGCGGACATTAGTGGAAGAACAGTGATTGTTCTCATCACCGATGGTTTAGATACGTGCGGAGGAGATCCGGCTCATTATTTAAGAGACAGTTCTAACAACTATCGCGCCGAGATCGTAGCGGTGTCCTTTATCATGGGAGATCGTACAGCCGCACGGCAACTAGATCAAATGGTTCTAGCAGGACATGGGAGGCTTTACGACCAGTTTGATCTCGATCAATTGTTTGAAGATGTTGGAAAAGCTGGCAAACAACAAACAAATAAAGATTCCAAATAATTCTGCGCGCTTCTGCGATGCGAGCGGACGAATGAATAGCACCATCGGCAGTTATCAAAGGGTTTGCAGGCTGAGCCATTGGGAAAGTAAAATAATGGCGCTTTCCTAGTAAATTGGCATTCGTGGTAATTGCCCTTTGGATATTAGTCAGGCTATTGACGACGCTTTGCTTGACATCGAGTCAGGCAACGCAGAAAAAGCTGAACCAATTCTTCGTTCAGCCCTTTCCTCTTTACCGAAAGACTCTGATGCAACGTCAGCTTGCCTAGAAAAACTGGCAGGTGCTTGCTCCAAGCGTGGCAATTATGATGATGCCATTAGACTTAATATCAGGCTCCTTCATGACCTAAAAGTCCGCTATGGCGAGACGGATGAAAGGGCCCTCAATGTCATGCGCCGCTTACTGCAGCTTTATCGCAACGTTGGCAGATTCGGAGAGGCGGATTTTTTACGCTCGCGCTTAGCCGCTCTAGAATCTAAGCTGGTATACGATGAGGCAGATCCCGAGGCCGAAGTCGGTGCCCCTGAGACAGAAATTGAAAGACCAAGATGGCTACGTAGGGCACTGACGAACGCTACAGACTCATATACCAGACCGCAAGTAAAAGATGCCTCCATTCAGACTCTCATCGATATCGTCGTTCCAGAAGCTGAAAGTGTTAGCTATGCTGTTTCAACAGAATTGATCGAAGCGACTAGGGCTAGTTCTTCAGGACAATTCAATCCAAAAACGAAAGCCAAAATTGAGAAGGCAGCTAAGTTAGCAAAGATCAAAGTTGAAAAACAAAGAATCAGTGTTGGCAAAAGGCTTAAAGGAGCAAAGCCAAATGGGGATGCGTCACCACCTGTGATGCCGTTGCCAAACGAAGAACGTGGAAGAACATCTAAGGCTGCAGGCAAAGACAAAAAGAAAACTGAACCTGAAGAGCAAGGACAACCTTCAGATCAAAATGACCAGAAAAAAGAATCGACTTCTTCGTCAAAAATAGAAATACCAAGTTTAGAACCAAGTGACAAACGACAGCTCTTCTTTTACTTCATCGGCGACTTATTAAATAAGCTCCGTATACGACGAAACTCGATCGGTAGTCCTAATGGTGCTTCGGGTGGCTTCAGCATAAAGAAAATGATTTTCGGCGAACCAGCACCGCCTGTTCGTCCTAAGACCGGGCGTGAGGCAATGGAAGTTCCTCACGAAGCCAGTTTTTTGGATTTCTTTCAATTACCCAAAGAACTCGAAGATCGTAAAAAGATAATTCGAAGAAACATTGTGATTGGCGTTGTGTTTATCGCAGTTCTGTGGCTTATGCCGCGCACTCCTACACCCAATGAGGTATTTGCTCGCACGCCTGTTTCATACAGAACTGCAGACGGACAGATTCTGTTGCGATTTGAAGATTTGACAAAATGCAAGATGGATTCATTCGGAACGGTACACGAATGGCCTTGTGCGATGTTCCTGGCAGACTGGCGCGATTTTGTAGTCATTGATGGCGCACAGCTTGTTCAAAAACAAATTTGGTTAACCCGGACAGCGCAAGGATTACGCTCGCCTTCAGGTGTTATGTTCTATGGTTTGGGAAGCCCTGAACTCCAACTCACAGACCTAATGAAGAACCTTGCCGAACGCGCAAAAGTTTTTTATGCACGGCATGGCGTCTATCCAGAAAATACTTCTAAAAATATCGCGTATTTAAATCCTTATTCAGGGCTTAAAGAATTGCCGACATTCGAAAATCTTTTCTTCTATGATGCTACCGCTCGCGACAATTTGGTTACGCAAACAAATGAAGGTAAAAAATGGTCCGATGAACTGAAGCCGCATCCCGGGCAATTAAGCGCTTGCTCCGCAACAATCAAAGGAGCCGATGGCGAGCACAAACTATTCTTTATAAGGGCGTACGGGCGAGATGCAAAACTTCTAACCGGCAGTGCAACAGGCACTGCTTATTACCTAGCACTTCAAGATGGCGCAGATCTCCCCTCCATTCCGCATCAGCCGGATGAAATAGTCAATCGCTCGCAAAAAGCAATTACCTATTGGCGCCTCGAAAAAGGAACCAACCGCTTCTGCATGTTTTTGATAATCTACGGAGCCGCATTAGTGTTCGGCATTGTCAGTGCTATTTTCATAGCGCTTTCAATTTCTCCTAGAAATTCAAAGAAACGCAAAAGAGTTTATTGGGTTGTCGCCGGCATTTTCGGCTTAATCGCGCTAGTATTCTTTTCGATCCATCTGATACCCTGAGCTTACGCCTTAGACTGATGCCAGGGGCGATGCGCCCTGAGCTCATGCCTTGATGCGCACTTTGATGTCGTTAGACGTTTTTGTTCGCCCAACCAAGAACATTCATTGCATCTTCAGGTGAGCGGTTGTGTTTTTTGCAAAAGCCCAAAAGCATGCCAGCCTTTTCAGCATCAAGCCGCTTATCGATAACGAGGCTATAACAAGCTTTCGCAAGGTTAACCGTTTCTAGATCGACTTTTCCTTGGGCAACCAGAATGACACCAATTTCGCCACCAACGCCAGCATGAATCTTTGCGGCTTCCTGAGCATCCTCTGAAGAAACGACTTGCGCACGCACAAGAATGTTGAGTAAAAGCGTTGCTCCAGGAATTGATACTGTTGTCGAATATTTCTTTTCACCACGTGATTTTTCCAGTTTTAGTTCTTCCAACTCTTCGACAATTTCTCCTGCCGATTGATACCTGTCCTCAGGTCTTTTCGACAGCATTCGAAAGATGATGCTCTCCAATTCTTGGGAAATTTCTACTTTTGGATTAACATCAGAAAAGCGCCCGGGCATCTCGTAATTGTGCTTATACATTGTTTGCACGGGATCTTCGGCTTCAATAGCCAGACAACCAGTTGCGGCGTTGTACATCGTACAACCCAAAGAATAGATATCTGATCGCGCATCCAATGGCAAGGCTCTGCATTGTTCAGGACTCATGTAGTACGGGCTGCCGATAACAGTACCAGCATGGGTGATGTTCTGAGTTTGATTCTTATCAATTGCTTTAGCCACACCGAAATCCAATATTTTGACGAGCTCACTCGATGAAGCTTCAGAAATTAGCATTATGTTGCCTGGTTTAATGTCTCTATGAATGAGTTCCTTTTGGTGAATGTGCTCGAGCGCCTTACAGCACTGAATGAAGACCTTTAGTAATCGAAGCTCCTTCAAGGGACCATCATCAAGAATTGAGTTTTGAAGAGTGGTTCCTTCCAAAAAGTCTGTGACAAGGAAAGGTTGACCGTTGGATTTAGCAAACCCAAAGTCATGGACGATGATCAAATTCGGATGCATTAGCAAACAAGCCGCTTTGGCTTCCTGCTCAAACCTCTTTCTGCTGATTGGGTCCGTAATCAGATCCGGATGCAACACTTTTAGTGCCACAAACCGATCCACGGATAGCTGCTTCGCCTTAAAAACAGAGCCCATTCCCCCAGAACCAAGCATGCTGATTATCTCGTAGCGTTCGTCGAAAATAGCGCCTGGCGCGAAATCTTCAGCAAAGGGGCGCAACTTATTGACATCTGCAACCTGCGTAGATCCAGGGTCCATCCAGCCATGCCTAGCAGGCTTTGCCTTCAATTCATCAGGTATGACAGCCTTTTCGCTTGAGGGCGTTTCACCAATAAGCATTGAATAGATGACGTAGGCGTCCTGGGTTGCATACTCCCACAGGATGGGCGCATCCAGCCCTTCCTCTTTGCGCACGACCCAACTGGTTGGCTCGTTAAGAGAAGGCATGACGTACAGCACGCGTTGTTCATCGCCAATTGACCACTGCAATACGACAGGGTTACTGGGAGTGGCGCTTTTCTGGGCGAAGGACAGGTCTTCAGGGGAGGGCACACCAGAAAGTTTGGATATTTGCGGCTTTATGACCTTAGATTTAAAGGAGTCAAAAAGTGGCACAGTTTTGCTCTTGGCGCCTCACAGAATCTACTCTTAAAAGATAGCATCAGTTGCACCCCACGCATCAGTCATTTGTAGGGTAGGGTCAATTAAAATCATTGACAACCACAACCAAAGTTCGACAATCATCTTATTGCAGACCCAACGTGCTGACTGTGGCTTGAGGCAGAAGAATTCAATTTGGAAAATTCCATTATGCCGTCTTGGACCCGACAGAAACGCAAGGTTAGTAAATCTAACGCGTAGTTTTGATAAAGCTTCCACGGATTTTTCGAGCCTTGTCTTGGTAAAAGATGTTCGGATCGTTTGATATAACCTGAAGTCAAATCAACAGGTGGCAACGCCTGAATCGAGTCATCTGTAAGTCGCGGAGTACAAAATGCATATCCGTTTTTGTCCATGCACTTCAGAAGTCTGCAAACATATTCTGATACCAGCTCGCACTTGAGCGTCCACGATGCATTCGTGTAGCCAATAGCAAAAGCAAAGTTAGGCACATCATTCAACATCATGCCCTTATAGCTGAATGTTTTGCCCGCGTCGATTTTTTCTCCATCTACAAGAATATCGGCACCACCTATCAATTTCAAATTTAGGCCGGTTGCTGTCACCACTATATCTGCATCCAATTTTTTTCCAGATCGCAAAAGCAATCCACTTTCGGTGAAACTTTCAATCTCATCGGTTAAGATCGTTACCTTCCCAGATCGAATAGCGGAAAACAGGTCTCCATCCGGAACAATGCACAGACGTTGATCCCAGGGATTGTAGCGAGGATTGAAGTGAGTGTGAACGTCATACTCCTTTCCGAGCTCTTTACTCGCCATATGCAATATTGCTTTTTTAGTGCGTGCTGGTCGCATACGTGCGAAGTTATAGAAATACATCGTAAGGAGTAAGTTCTTCCAGCGCGAAAGCGTATGTGCAAACATTGGAGGAAGAATGCGGAAAAAGAAGTTGGCAATTATATCTTTTGCCGGACGAGACACAATATAGGTAGGGGAGCGCTGTAACATCGTAATGTGCGCAACCTTCTCGGCCATTGCCGGAACCAATGTTACTGCTGTTGCTCCGCTACCTATTACCACGACTTGCTTGTTGTTGTAATTGAGATTCTCAGGCCAATGTTGTGGGTGAACTATAGTGCCTTTGTATTCATCTATTTTCGGCCAAGTCGGAGAATAACCTTGCGAATAATCATAGTAACCGCAACACATAAAAAGGAATCGGCAACTGAAAAATGCAGATTCATTTCCTTCAATTGATACTTGAACAGTCCACAGAGCTTCCGCAGAAGACCAGGATACTTTGACGACTTTATGCTCAAATCTTATATTGCGATCGATGCCATAAACTGATGCCGTCTCTCGAATATAGTGAGCAATTGATGGACCTTCAACAATGGAGCGATCTCCAAGCCACGGCCGAAAACCATAACCAAGAGTTTGTATGTCGGAATCTGAACGAATACCCGGGTAGCGAAATAAATCCCATGTGCCGCCCATCGCTTTGCGCCCCTCAAGAATTACATAACTCTTGCCTGGCAGCTTCGATTGCAGGTGATAGGCTGCAGCAATACCTGAGAGCCCTGCTCCCACGATGATTACATCCCGGTATTCAGTTGCTTGTGAGTTGGACATCAATCTTCTGCGCTAGTCGCCACAATGTGCACTATTCCATCTAGCAATTGGCTGTGTCAAGTATTGCGATAAATACATGAATGAGTCCAGCAAAAGGTGCGTTTTAATTTCTGGTGACAATGCTCAATTGTAATATCAATTAAACTAACCGAGAGGCGTGAAATGAACAAAATTGGAGTTATTGATGACTACAAAAATTTATTTCGAAGTTAGTATGCTCGCTTGCTGGAAAAGAAATGGAACTCGAACTGAAACCTGGAACCACATCTGCCAATTTGTATCAAACAAATACGGCAAAAGAGCGCTATTACTGCAACTTCGGTTTGCAAAGAAAACATGAACACTCAGTGGAATCCGCAGGCGTCACCATATCTGGTATCGATACACCTGCCGAAGCCAGAGAAAATAAGGTAGACAGCCCAGGTAGCATATTTGAACCTCGGAACCATCCATATTTCTTCGGCACTCTCTTCATTCCACAAATAGTCTCCACGAAAGAGAAGCCTCATCCTATAGTTACTGGTTTTGTGGCTGTAGCAAGAATTAAGCAAGCAGCCCTTACGAGATAACTCTTCGCGAAATAACACCGCAGAGAAATAGCACAGTCCCTAATGCAAGCGTCATCTTCCGATTCAAATTCAAACTGAATCCGTCAACCATTTTTGGTTTTCGGTAAAAGAGAATTCCGTGAATGAAGAGTCCAAGCCCTAAGTTGATGAAGTGAGTTGAAAGAATCATCATCTTCATAGCCATTGGTATTGCCAACCACATGCTAAAGGCTATGATGCCTAGAATTATTTTGTTGCGACGACTCAATCTTTTTTCAAACGTCATCAACCATTTTACTTTGGTCACAAGTGTGTTCATTTGTTTTTGCTCCATATTCGGCATAGCACTAGCTAAAGAGATTGGCATCACGAGCGGATGCAAATAGCCAGTTAATTAAACCGGGGGTCATTAGACCTATAGTGATTGAAAGAACACCAAGTGTTATTTTTTGACCTCGATTGAGCAACGGAGACTTTTTCTGTTCGGTGTTGCCAACATTGTCTTGATGCATTTGCACTGCGGATACAAACCAGACCAATCCAACGGCTACTCCAAATATTTCGGTCAGATTCGCTAATACATTTAACAACGCTTCCAGGTTAGCAAGCGAGTTAACACGTATCCTTTCGCAATATCCGGCAGACACTACCGCAGTGGTTTGAGAATCCGTGTCAGATACGAAACAGTAAGCTGCACTTTTTGGCGTTACCAAATGGTTTAATGTCGCAATCTGCGAAGCTATTCCAGATTCATTTTTAGCATCATAAAGATTGCACTCCTGTTTTTTCCATAAAACCGCCACATCCGGCTCTCCTGGTTGATAGACTTTCGGAAGTGTAGTGCTCGTGCTCATTGATACTTTGTAGTCAAAGCTCCCCGGCTTCCATTTAGAAAGGAAACGGCTCAGATCTTGGGTTAACACACCACTCATTGGAACCGATTCGAATGGACCGATTTCACCATAGTTTCTGAAAAACTCGGTAGTGTCGGTGTAGCTATTTTGAATGGGGAAATCATAGAACGAAGGACGCGCTTCGTACTGCCCCATAATATATATCTCGCGATTGGATTCGGGCTGTGGTCCGTGAACCCATAACACAGCACTACCTTTCACTTCACCGGCAACTTCAGCCGCTTTGAGCATTGCCACCAGATTATTTTGACCACCATCAAACTTCTCGGTTTGAAGGTCCGAAATGGCCTGTGTCAATGGCATTGCCTCAATTTGTCGGTCTCGATCGTTTGTGGCAAGAATTACTGATGTTGGAATATCGGCGGGCACAGATTTCAACACAGAAGCAAGTTCATTGCGATATTTCTCCATAGCTTTCGATCCGTCTAAAACAACAACAAGTTGCGTAGGTCTTGCTGCAGGTGTCTTTGTAACTGTGCGCACCACATAGTTCTTTTCGGTTGATTTTTGGTTTCCCCCTATAGCCACTTTGTCCTCAAATACTATGGGCAAATTGTTGGCGGATCTCGCTGATGTAAGAGTCAAACCAGTGCCCATGAGATTGTCTGCTGTTAGCGGTCCTGTAATCAAATGTTCCTTTACAGCATTTGAACTGAGTTTTAGATTCTTAGGAATACCGGATAACTCCAACGGTGATCTCAACCGTATCCGGTGCTCACCAGTCAAATCGAAATTTGACGCGATGAATTTTGGCAAGGCAAATACAGCAGTAGTGGCACTATCAGGTTTCATTGGAATGACAACAGACATGCGCAGCTTAAGTTCTCCATCGGCTGGTACGCCAGCACAAGAGACAAGCATGCGACCTTGACCAACATCAGTAATTGTTGCGATCGAAGTGCCTGAGTCTAAATAGGGTTTATATGAATCTTGCAGTTCCTTGCGTTCTATGAACTTGGCTTCTTGAGGCTCACCTTTATTCCAAAGCGTCAATTGATTTACGACAGCACCTTTTGGAATCGCTATTTCAGCGCGTGCTTCGGCCATCTTCGAGTTTTCATTTTTGAACACAAAGGTCCAACTCACTGTTGATAAAAGGAGATCCGGTCTAACGCTACCGTTCATTGATGAACGCAACATCGACAATCCAGGTATGTGTTCACCGACAATCTGGCGCGCCAGACTTTCATCTGAGAGAGATGCGAGGTTGTTGTTTTTTATATCTCTAAAGCCAAACGGTTCACCAGTTAAGGCAAAATACAATTCGCGCTGAGAATTGTTGCTTAGTGGCAAGAAAAGTCCTGCCAATCCAGCAGCTCTAGGGTCGGAACACTCAATGCGCATTTCTCTTTCCGGATAAAGAAGGCGCAACTGATTGAAACCTTCCTTCTGTTCAGCGGGAACAGAGGAAGCCGCTTTGACTTCAGCGAGCCTAACGTAAAACGACTTCCCCTCCGCTCCCACGAAAGCCCAAATGGCGACTGCAACACCTATCAAACTTAGCGTAACGACACGATTTCGTGAACTGGCGAAATCCCTCGTGTTCCGAATTTTTCTAATTACATAAATAGCTGCGGTGCAGGCAAGCATAGATGGAAGAACCATCCAACCCAAAAGTGCGCTTGCAGAATCATTGCTGGTTGACATTGTGAGCGCACCCCACATCGACACTGCACTAATGGTTGCACTGCTCCCGACTGCTACTCCCATAGCAATTCCGCGAGCGACAGAATAACTAATCATATTTTTACGCAGAGAAGACCAGACCATAAAAGTGATAAGCGGTGTTAATGCAGCAAGCAAGTATTCCACTAGCGTTTCAATAGGATGGTTCAAGAAAACCAAAGTGAGTCTCTGCACACAAAACACAGAAAATGCAGAGAGCAAAATTAACGGCAAAAGAACACCACTTCCCATTACGAATGTTCCATCCCATCCTTCAAAAAGACGCTGAAGGGTAAGTTTGGGACTGAGCTCTTCTTCCCAATGGTTCCCGTCTTGTCGATCTCCATCGTTAGATGAAGGGTCAGCCTGAGTTGCACTTTCAGCTTGCTGTTCTATTAGTTTGGAAATCATGCTTTACTCCCCGCGCATATTGGCGCGAATTTGAACTGCACACTGATATGCTGTGCTGTGCGAGTTCTTAACTGCTCATCACTTTAGAGGAGGAGCACTGAAAACACGATGGGGTTTTTCCTAAAGGAATTTATTTGCAGACAAATTCATTAAAGTATTAAGTTCATGCCGCGACTTTTCGCCAGTTTCGAAACTTCGTCTTCGTGTTGCCTTAAATCGGCATCGTGAATCAGGCCCCTCTGCCGTGCTATCCACACGGCCCGGCACCTGTTATTAAGAGTGCCTGCATCAGGTGTACCTTTAGCGGGCAATCCTAGCTTTGAATAGACTTGACTCAATCGAGCCTGTACGGCTTTTTCACCGACATAGAGCAATTCTGCACAAGCACGATCACCAAGACCCAATGCGATGAGCACTATGGTTTCATACTCGGAATCTGTTAGGTCTACGTTCTTATCACTTGGGCGCCTGACAATTTTGTAGACTTCGGGATCAATCCACGACTCAGAAGAAAAAATAGCTTTGCCTGCATCAACGAACCTTTGTACAGATTGATCTTTAAGGACATATCCATACGTTGCATCAGTCGGCACAATTTTGACCAGCTTCTTGATGAAGACTTCTTCTTTGTGCGCCGAACAAATAACAATGGCTGCATGTGGCTGATTCTTCCAGATCCGTTCTGCAGCAGCTATACCGTGCATGGGCTGATTTCTGAATTCGATGTCCATAAAAACGACATCAGGATTAAGCTTAGCCACCAATTCAATTGATTCTCCCGCGTTTTCACACTCAGAAATTGATCCTATATTTGGAAAATTTGCGGTGAGCAACTGCTTCAACCAGGAACGAAAATAGTCCTGGTCGTCGACAATTAGAATTTTCAGGTGTTCCTTCATGCAGTTGCCATGGCTAAAACCGGTAAAACCACATCAATGTATCACAACGATTCCGTATCGTTTGGCCTTGACACCATTGCCATCTCGATTAGACTTCGATCTAGTATGAGATCGATATGACCCGATATGACCATAGAAAACAGACAAATCGAAGGATTGGACAAACTCTATAAAAGAGTGTCGTCCGTATTCTCACCTCTTGCAGTGCAAAGACTTTATGCTGGATTTGTTTCATTACTGGTTACGGTTTTGATCGTTATCATTCTCTATAACTCTCCAATTACAGGAGCAATAGAAACCGAAAGCTTGCGATGGCGCTTTGAATCCGAACATGCCCTGACACAAAAGAAGATCTGCGAAAATATAACAGTCGTACCTTTAAAGCCTAGGAATGTTCCTTATTATGTTAACGGCGGTCTATCATCTTTCCTAGAAAAAATAGAAGAATGCAAACCCGCTGTCATTGGTGTCGATCTCCCAATTTCAGATCCATCGAAAGAATTTCAAAAGACGCTTGCTAAATATCCCAATATTGTTCTTGCTTTTAAACGTAATGCACTCGACTCTCCTCCCCTACACACTAAGGGTGGAGAAGTTTTGCCGACAGTTCGGGGCGAATCTGGACTATACGTAGAGGAAAACGGTATGGTTACACAACTGCCAACCGTTCATGAAATCTCAACTAACAAACCAGATGATGAAAGTTTCTGTGATGTGGTCGCATCAATTTATCGTCCATCGGCGGAACTAACAAAACAAGAGCCTATAAATTTTATCAATTACAGCAATAATTCCTTCCGCACCATCAGTGGTGAACAAATTTGGAAAGGGCAATTCGATCCAAAAGTATTTCAAAACAAAATTGTATTGATTGGTGCGCAAGACCTCTCCTATGTGACACCAGGTCCGTGGCCTCGCACGCGTAAGTTTGAGGTAGCAAGCGAAGTTGACGTGCTTGCCTATGCGATCAAAACCCTCATAGATGGAACTACTATTCATGCGGCACCGAAAAAACTTTTCACGATTTTCCTCTATATGTTGGCAATAATGAGCTTTTTAATGCCGGTCTGCTCTCACCTTGTCCGGACGCTCATTTTCCTAGTATCGCTAGCGGCTCTTCTATTTGGTTCTTATGCTGCTCTTATCTATATGCATGCGTTTGTTCAGGTTTGGCCACTCCTAACTGGCATTGTTAGTTCGTTTGCGATCAGTACGGTAGCGAATTCAATTACAGATTTGAACGAGCGCAACCGTCTATTGCGGCAATCCAATACGGATTTAAAAGAGGCACAATCGGAACTAAAAAAACGTGGTATAGAAATTGCCCGGGCACGAGAATTAGGTATGGAAGAAGAGCGCAAACGAATTGCACTCGATCTGCATGACGATGCGCTGAAAGAACTTTTCCTCGCATCAAGCACAGTTGAGAAACACGCCGGTAACAATTTTAGCGATACTGAAGTAAAACAGGTACAAGACAAAATTCATGAAGCCAGTACAAAGATACGTCGCATTATGGCAAATCTATCTCCTTCCGCTTTAGAAGTATGCGGACTATCAGGCGCAATTGAAAGTCTGGCAGATACACTGCGAAAAGAAACATCAATGGAGGTGAGTTTTGTGAATCAAACAAACAGCCTTCTTGATTCTCTTGATACCAACCAAGCTTTATTGCTTTATAGAATTGTTCAGGAAGCATTTAACAACATACAGAAGCATTCGCAGGCTACCAAAACTGCAGTCATACTCCGCATGCAAGACAATAAGTTGCTAATTACCGTCGCCGACAATGGCATCGGCATGAATGGACATTCCGTTTCAACTGATGCTTACGGGTTGAACAACATGAAATATCGAGCCGAACTCATTGGAGCAAAGATCAATTGGGATAAACCAGGCGATAACTCTGCCGGGACGCAGGTAACGGTAGAGTTCAATCTGCCACCAAATCTACTGACGCCTTAAGCAATCAATGCTTAATTGAGGTGCCAACAAGTATTTTTTGCGCGCAAAAAGTCTAAAGCAGAAAGTTCTTCTTTGGGTTTGGATCAGTTAGAATCGGCCGCGTTATTGAAAAGGGCGAGATATCCAGATTTGTTTTGCCGTCAATAGCGAGTTCACTCATTATTTTGCCAAATAGAGAAGCAAACTTGAAACCATGGGCGGCACCAAGTGCCACCAAAACATTTTCATGCCCAGGCACTTTATCCAAAATAAATTCTCGATCTGGGGGCATTGTATAGAGACATGTCTTTGTGCAAATCTCCTTTCCGACAGAAAGCGGGATGTACTTTGTTAGGAATTTTTCGACAGCGTCATAGGCCCGCCAGTTAGTTTGAAATGTCCGGTCTTCCGGAGTTGTCTCGTCGCCACCAACGTCCAGACCCGCCTTTGGTCCAGGCATTCCAAATACTGGAAAACCGTAGAAGCTCGGTTCATCCAACCAAATCCACATCGGAAATTTACCGATTACAAAATCGTCGGGAACAGGACTGTTGAAATAAGTAACTTGTTCTTGCGTTATCGTAAGCGGCAGTGTAATCCCCACACTTTTAAGAAGCTTATTCGTCCATGCATCAGTAGCAAGAATAAGTTTTCCGCCAATAAATTCCGTTCCTTCTACTTTAACCCGAACCTCTCCTTTTAGAGATCGAATTGATTTTACCGGTGTCTTTTCTAAAAGAAGCGCGCCTTTTTCACGCGCTTTGTTGCGCATAAGATTACCGGCAATGCTAGCTGCAATTAGCCCGCCATCCTCCTGATAGAGCCCGTGAATGCCGGCGTTCAATTTAAACTGCGGCCAGCGAGATTCTATTTGTTTGGCTGTGAGTTCTTCGAATTTGACTCCAACCTCTTTCATACTTTCTGCGTATTGAGTTAGAGGCAGAGCACTTTTCTTTGGGCCAAAATCCAGACCACCTGTTTTCACAAGCACAGTTTTTTTGGTGTCTTTTTCTAGTACATGCCAGGCTTTGTATGACTCCAGCGCTAATCGAACATAGTAAGGCGTGTGATACGAGAGGCGTATGATGCGCGAATGATCTTCTGAAGCGCCACGGTCATGCCCAAGCTCATATTGCTCCAATCCCAATACATCTTTAGAACGACGCGAAAGCCAATACGCTATTGCGCTGCCAATTCCACCCAGTCCAACTACAATGTATTTGAATTCTGTTTTCACGTCGCGGAGCGTTTCCAATAGCATCTACGAACTGCATGAGTACGTTCCCACTTACCAAAGGACGATGCAATGATACGTTAAAATTGGTATTTCGAAATGAGATTAGACCGGTCCCGGCCGGTTATATCGGTTACCCTTTTCCCACCCCCGCAGTAAGCAACACGGAGCATTGATTTGGAATGAAACATGCAGTCGAAATCGATCCTGCGGTCATATCAAAATTTCCTTCTTATACAGCGCTTATAGTGACAGCGCAGAATGTTAGCAATGGGCCAAGCAACGAATTGAGTCTGTCTTTGCTGCGCCATGCTGAGGAGCAACAGCGCAAAGCTTTTGCGGGTAACTCATTGAGCGCCCACCCATATATAGCTGTTTGGCGAGAAGCTTTTAAAACGTTTGGATCTAAACCAAGCAAATATCTCTGCTCAACAGAAGCCCTCCTCGAACGAACTTTGAAAGGCAATGATCTTCCCGGTATCAACCAGCTTACCGACATTTACAATGCATTGAGCATTCGATACATCATTCCAGTTGGCGGTGAAGACAGCGACAAAGTCACAAGCAACGTGCGTCTCTGCTTTGCCAACGGCCAGGAAACTTTCGACACCGTAAATCAAGGCGAACCGGTGGTTGTAAACCCGGATGCTGGGGAAGCAATCTGGGGGGATTCAACCGGCGTTACCTGTCGGCGCTGGAATTGGAGACAGTGCAAGCGTACAGCGTTATCCACTCAGACGCGCAACGCCTATTTCCTATTCGATCGTCTCGCTCCTTTCCCTCTTGACGATTTAACCAAAGCCGGCGAAGAATTGATTGGCATACTCAAAAATCAGTCTCCGGGCTGTGAAACAAACATGTTTTTGGTGCGATTGCCGGATGACTGCCAGTCTGATTCCACTTCGGATCGTGAAAAACAAATTGCAGAGTTGGTACGCAGTCGTTAATTCACACCGCATGTGATGCAACCTCTGCCAAGCATTTATTGCCACTACATTTGGTACTACTTTCGTCTTCTTAGCTAAAACCCGGTTGTCATGCAATAATAAGATCACTTCACTCTTCAAAATATGACCAGATTGCGGTATTTCCAACTCACGTCGTTTCTTGCCTTAGTTGCTTGCAGCACGCAACTGTTTGCTGTCGCTTCTGGCCAAGAAACGGCCGTTGCTTCCGGGCAAGAAACAGCGGTTGTGCCTTCTGGGGATGCAGTTACCAAACCAATGTTAAAACTGGAAGGTAAGGCAGAAGTGAATTCTATCAAGGACGAAAAGACCGCCGCACTGGCGGCTCAAGCTTATAAACAGGGGGTAATGGCATTAAGTAGCCGAAACGGTCAACTGGCTGCCGAATGCTTTAAACGGGCTGGTGATTTGTTTGAAGCTGTCCTTGGAGATGAAAAATACCTGGCTGAAGCCAGGTACGCCGAAGCGCAGTCCCGCCGTATGATTGGACAAATAGATGCGTCCAGCAAGCTCTATCAGGCAGCAGTAGACCTTTTCCAGGAATATGATCCGCTCAGTCCGTATTTAAAAGGGGCTCTCGATAGCTTGAAGAAAACCAACCCCACACTTACGGGCAAGGTAAACCAGGCCGAAGCGCAGCTTCAGGCTATGAAGAACCCCACCAAGGTTATGTTGGTGGACCGAAACATTGTGCTTAAAGGTGGTGTAACCGACTCCGGGCCGATTCGACTAATAGCCGAAAAGGCAACATCAGATGTCGCAACAGCTTATGTCACGAAAAACGTTCACCAGGCCTTTATTAAGATGACCTGTCTTGAAACCGCGGAACTAGGGTCAAACTACAACACCGCTGATGCTCGCTGGTTGCCGCTCATTTCTAATGGCAAAACAGTAACTCTTTCAGCCTCATCGGACGATTATTTGGCCCCCATGATTTCCGTAAAGCTTAACGGAAAAATGTACAACGTTGTAATTGACCTTCCGGATCTCACCGCTTCAAAGAAGACGGTGTTCCTGCTCACAGACGGCCGCAACATCATTGCCATAGACCCATCTACAGAAGATGTCTGGCTTATGCTAACCAAATTCAAGGGAACAGATGCGACGTTCAGTTGGAAGAAACTGAATCACAAGAAGCTCAAGCCGCTTCCTAGATTGACTACTCCAATCTCCGCAGAAACTCACTAAAGGTTTCACTAGAAGTTTCATTTGCTTTCGGGCCAAATTATAGGCACCGTATACAGTGCACTTCCGAATTCCGGCAATCAACAACAACAGCATCTTGATATTCCAAAAATTGCACCCTCAGACCGCTGTAAATGAGATCAACATCGGAAATAATCTGCTATTTTGATTTCGTCCCCGCTTGTCGGTTTGAAATATGCAAACAGTAAGAACGCTTGTTACCGTAACTCTCAATGTTGTCCTTTTGATAAATTTTGCTCCTGCCGCACTGGCGGGACCAGAAGATTTCGCTCTGGACAAGGCTTGCAAATTTAACGCTCAGAAGCAATTTACTCAAGCAATACCTTTATTGAATGAAGCGATTTCACTTAATGGCCATATGGCGAGAGCTTATCAAGAGCTTGCTTACGCTTATTCTGGACTTGGGCAATACCAAAAGTCGATAGAGAACGCCACCAAAGCAGTAGAAATTGATGCCCACTATGCAGCAGCATATGACAGTCGTGGGTTCGCTCATGAAGCATTGGGTGAGCACGACAAAGCAATTGCCGACTACACAAAAGCGATTGAAGTCGATCCCAAGTATAAGGCCGCTTATGAAAACCGGGCTTTTGTGTTTGGAAAACTCGGGCGTCAACAAAAAGCCATAGAAGATTTAAACACTGCAATCAAGATCGATCCCCGATCACCAGGAGCATATGACAACCTTGGTTATCTTTATGAACAGGCCGGACAGCATGTAAAGGCCATTGAACAGTACACAAAGGCGATTACAGTAGATTCGAAATTCGCTTCTGCATACAACAATCGTGGTTTCGCATACGAACAATTAGGCAAGTATAAAGAGGCGATTACCGACTTTAACAAAGCGATCAGCCTCGACCCGAAGAATGCCGACCTGTATGACTCGCGGGCCTTCGCTCTTTCAGCATCTGGAGATCACAAGAATGCGATAACGGATTTTACAAAAGCAATAGGAATAAAATCCACCGAATCTCGTTTCTACGATCACAGAGGATTTTCCTATAGTGCAGATCACCAAGTGGATAAAGCAATCGCTGATTTCAGCAAAGCCATTAGCCTCGATCCAAAAACTGCAATCAACTACGACCATCGTGCAAGCGCTTACGAGATCCAGGACAAACACCAGAAAGCAATTGATGACTGGACCAAAGCCATCGCGCTAGATCCTAAAAATGCCAAACTTTACTCATTTAGATCTATGGCCTACGCGAAGTTGCACAAAATCGATCTCGCCAAAGCCGACCAGCAAAAAGCTCAGCAGTTGGAAGGAAAAGCCAAGTAGTGGGAGTACTAGATCCATAATGCTTCCGTTTTTATTTCTTTTCCTTTTGCTTTGTAATCTTACTCCGGCAATTAGCGCTGAAACGACCACCGCTAACGCGCCTGAAGTTCACTTCAAAACATGGTCTGATGCAGAATTTCAAAAAGCTAAGCAGGAGAAGAAACCTGTTCTTCTCGATTTGCACGCGGTCTGGTGCCACTGGTGCCACGTCATGGATAAAGAAACTTATGCCAACCCTGAAGTAGTGCAACTCCTAAATGACCACTTCATCGCTCTCAGTGTAGATGAAGATTCCAGACCCGATCTTGCCAATCGTTATGCAGAATATGGCTGGCCAGCTACCATCATTTTTAGCCCCGAAGGAAAGGAAATTGTCAAAAACGCCGGGTTCATTCCTCCCACGGATATGATTAAGCTACTGAAAAATATCATTCAGGACCCGGAAACGCCGAGTAGTTCAATAGAAAACAAATCTGCTGTCAACTACAGCTCCGTACCCACCTTGCCTGATGATCTGCAAAAAGCGCTCCTCAAACAATGCCTGGAAAATTACGATACCAAGCACGGTGGCTTTGGAAACGAGAACAAATTTCTCGATTGGGACACAACTGAATATTGCATCATGCGGGCAAAGGCCGGTGATGAAAAATATGAACGGATGGCGAAGGAAACTCTCAATGCTGAATTCAAATTACTAGATCCTGTTTGGGGAGGCGTTTATCAATATTCTACAGATGGTGACTGGGTGCATCCGCATTTCGAAAAGATCATGCAAATGCAAGCCGAAGACATGCGCATTTATACTCTTGCTTACGAACTCTGGCACGACAAAAGATATTTGGCTGCAGCAAAATCTATTTTCAATTTTCTCAATACGTTTCTCAAGTCTCCCGAAGGCGCATTTTATACAAGCATGGATGCCGATTTGGTTCCCGGCAAACATAGCGCTGAGTATTTTCAATTGAATGACGGCGACAGACGTGCACGCGGTTTGCCACGAATAGATAAACACATTTATGCCCGCGAAAATGGTTGGGCCATTTGTGGTCTCATGGCACTTTATGGTGCAACATCAAACCGTTTGTATTTGAATGAAGCCCAACTTGCAGCTAACTGGATCATTGCGAATCGATCGCTTCCTAATGGCGGATTCATGCATGACGCAAAAGACAAAGCTGGGCCCTACCTCGATGACACAATGGCGATGGGAAGAGCGTTTCTAAGCCTGTACGCAGCTACTGGAGACAAGAATTGGTTACAGCGAGCCGAAAAAGCTGCCATCTATATAGATAAATATTTTAAATGCCGAAGTGAAGCTGGCTTTGCAACCGCCGCTCTTTATGCAGGCGCAAATCCAATGCCGGATCCGACTTGTGATGAAAACGTGATGCTGGTTAGATTTACGAATATGCTTTACCAATACACCGGCAAAAAGCAGTACAAAGAAATGGCCGATTTTGCAATGCGATATCTCGCCACTGAAGACGTGGGAAAAGATCGCGGTATGTATACGCTCGGAATTCTACTTGCTCATTCCGAATTGAAAAGCCATCCCGCTCACGTTACTGTGGTGGGTCACAAAGACGATCCCCTTGCACAAGATTTAGTTGCAGCCGCATTGAAATATCCAAGCAGCTACAAAGTAGTTGAGTGGTGGGACAAACGTGAAGGTCCGCTTCCCAATACGGATATAGAGTTTCCGGATCTTCCGAAAGCAGCAGCGTTTGCCTGCGCTAATCAACGATGTTCAAGACCGGTTTACGAACCCCCGGAAGTTCTTGGTGTAGTCGACAGACTGTCGCAATCAGAGTGATCCTTAGTGATTTCTTTCCTCAGGCACCACGTGCAATATGTCTCTCAAAATCAGCCATCAAGGGTACATAATAGTGGCAATCCCACTTTTATTTGAGCTGGCAGTTTTTGGCTTTGTTCTCAATCTAAACAATCAAGCAGAAATGGCAGCCTCTCGGGCCCGGGAATCGCGGCGAATTAACGACGAAATTAATGCCATCATCCAGTCTATTTACTCGATGAGCCTCGTCTCTCGCGGCATGTCTTTCAACGGACTACCCACCATGATGGAAAAGCGCCAGAAAGGGCCTGCCACCCTAACTTCTGGCATGAATATTACGAAATCAGCGACACAACTTGCAGCGGCAGAAAAGGCTGTTCTCTTTCATATTGAGACTTTAAAACAACTGGAAAGAAATAACCCTCAAGCCCTGGAAACGGTGGAGAATACCGAAAAGGCGGCCTATACGGCCCGAAACCACCTAAACGAATTGATGGTAAAAATTGCCTCGACAGACTTTACTAGTTTGCCCGCAATTCTAAAAGAGGAAAGGCGCACTTTAGATTTAGATTTGGTCGCTATACTGTCTCGTGAATTGTTGGATCTAGCCAATCCGCAAATTAGAGATGATGAAGAAGAAGCCGCTGCCAGAGCAAGAAAGCTCTCTCAAAGAGTCCTCTTCGCAGCGGTAGCTTTCAGTATTTTGCTCGCCTTTTTAGGTGCATCATTGTTCTCAAATAGAATTGCCCTGCGTCTTGGGAAACTAAAAGAAAATGCCGTACGTTTGGCTCAACTAAGACCGCTTTTACCCCCTATCGGCGGAAATGATGAAATCAGCGAGCTGGATACATCTTTTCACGAAGCGGCCCGGATGTTGGGTGAGAGTGAAGAAAAACTTCAGAACACCTTCGACAATGCGGCAGATCTCATCTGCAGTCTCAACGAGCAGCTCGGGGTGGAGCTCGTCAACAAAACATGCGAGCGCCTGCTCGATGTTAGTGCTACAGATCTCGTAGGAACACGTTTGGTTCAATACTTGAGCGAAAACTCGCGGACAGTTTTTCTGGAGGCAATTGCTGCAGCGAAACAGACTACCGATCAAGCCGTCAGTACGGAAATCCAATTAAAAAAGCGGAACGGAGAATTGGTCCAAACTATTTGCATTCCCAAATGGGTGCCGTCGGAAAAAACCTTCTTTTGTGTTTTCCACGATATATCCGAAAGGAAGGAGGCAGAAGAAATTAAAAGAGAGGTTTTTGCAATGGTTTCTCACGACCTGCGAACACCAGTTACCTCGTTCGGACACTTTACTGAAATGCTTGAATCCGGCGCTTTTGGAGAACTAAATGAGAAAGGCAACCGCTTCTTAAAATTTGCAACTTCAAGCGTAAGTAGAATGGAAAAACTTTTGGAAGACATAATGACAATAGAACGAATTAGGGCAAAAACCATTCGAGTCTCCAATTCATCGATATCAGTTTCTGAAGTGTTGTGCAACGTAAGCGAACCAATGCTGCTAGTCGCTCAGAACAAGGGAGTCCTGATTGAGGTCTCAGAATCAAATGAAAGTATTTACTCAGACCAATCGCTTCTTGAAAAAATTCTCTCAAACTTTCTTTCCAATGCTCTAAAAGTCGCACCAACCAATTCCCGAGTAAAATTGTCGTTCAGGAACGAACAAAGCAAAAATGTATTTTCCGTGCAAGACGAAGGACCAGGCATACCGCAAGAGAAGATCGCTCGCCTGTTTGATAAATTTTATAGCGAAGAGACAGGTGGCAATCATGATTTGCCAAGTTCAGGATTAGGCTTAACCATCGCCAAAGAGCTCGCAAACCTACTTAAGGCTCACATTGAGGTTAATAGCAAAGTCGGCTCAGGCACAACCTTCCGGCTCATACTAGATGATGAGGCAAACGGATGAGCAAAGTATTGGTCGTCGAGGACAATCCGGAAACCGCCTCTTACATTGAAGAGGTTTTAAAACTTGACGCACATATGGTTGACCTAGTGAGTAACGGCAGCGAAGCAGCATTTCGCTTAAAGGGTTGTGACTATGATCTGATCATATTAGATTGGAATTTACCTGGACAATCCGGACCCGAAATTTGCAAAGCCTACAGAAACGCAAGCGGTAGCGCTCCCGTGTTAATGCTTACTGCTAACACCACAGACGATGATAAAGAATTCGGCTTAGACTCAGGCGCGGACGACTATTTAACAAAACCCTTTAGCCTCAAAGAATTTAAAGCAAGAGTTCGGGCATTGCTTCGCCGAAGCAGTAAACAACCGCCATTAGGAATATTGAAATACAGAGATATTGAGCTAGACCCTGGAGCGTTCAGAGTTACCAAGGCAGGTATTGAGATCAAACTGCTTCCCAAAGAATTTGCATTACTCGAATTCTTCATCAGAAACCCGAATCGAGCGTTCAGTTCCGAACAAATCCTGCAGCGGGTCTGGCACACCGACAGCGATGCGGGCACCAATGCTTTACGAAGCACACTGAGGCGACTTAGGCAAAAGCTTGGGGACGACGGGGATAATTCAATGATAGTGACAATAGCAGGGGTAGGCTTCAGATTGGATCCATGATTCCTCTCATGACGCAGTGATACCAGAGATTTCGTCTGAACTCAGTGATTGTGCTTTTGAAAACATTAGCCGATCAAGCAACTGCGACCACCTGGGATATGTTTCTCTTCGGCCTGGTCAATAATCGCGTTAACATCCTTTTCCGTAACTCCAAACTTCTTCAGGATATCCCAGTCTTTTTTGATATCCTCATAGGTAGTATCGTGTGCGCCCATGCACCATTTATTCTGCAAAATTTCTTGTATTGCACGCCCAAGGTCAATCGCATCTTCCAACCTAGCTCCAGCTTTTGCAAAAGCCAAATCGACCGCTTTATCTTCAAAGAATCGTGCGGCTACAGGATTCTTAGACCAGCCTTCGCTAATCCGCCTATCTCTTGCGGACGCGTCATCATTAGTCTCGGTCTGTTGCATAAATGCCGACTTCGACGTGCTATTCGAAATGGTCCCATCTGTCTCAAGGGAAAAGTTGTGAAGTCCCAGTCCAGACAGAGTACTAGCATTATTGATCCTGTTTTGCTCCATACTAACAGCAGTCAAAATAGCCATCCCGTTTTCTTTAGCTGATCCACCGTTCTGAAACTCGGACCCGCCAATAAGTCTAGTTTGATTCACATTTATCTCTATACGCTCCGATGAAGACATTGTTTGATCACCCTCAGCTCCCCTTCAACCTAACCAGCTTAGGCATCGACCGTGTCAAAGTCTGGCTGTGGTTGTGTCAGCGCTGTGTCAACGATGTTAACTGCCTACTTTTTACAATCAAGCACTTCTAACATTCTTGCTTCGTCTTCATCCAGATTGGCAGCAAGGAGATACGTGCAATGCCAACGAAGTAACACTCATTAGATAATGCCAAATGGGCACCGTTAGTGGTGCCTATTGAATTGCACCCTCTTGATTCGAATTCACCCGATGCAATACTCCCAACTCACGTTGGGACAAATGTAGATTTTTATAGGGTGACCTGGGACCAGCGCTGATTAAAGTTTAGATCTTCTCAGGGGCAGCAGGTTTGGCATTAGTACTTTCCGAAACTGCAGTGTCTACTTTTTCTTTGACATCAGGACGCTGTGAGATCTCTTCTTTCATCGTCCCAGGCGCGGTGATACGGCTGACGAGAAATTCTGAAAACGCAACCAGCGGCGCATTGTGCGTGTAAACAGCAGTGTTATAGCTGTTCAATGCCAAATTGGTTTCATCACTCAGCATTTGAAAGCGACTTTCGAATCTCTTCGCTAAATACACTTCCTTCACTAGTTTGGATTCTTCCGGACCACCTTGAGTCATGATGTAAGCCACCCAGGCAACCTGTGCAGCTGGTGAGATGAATGTAGGTGTGAATGCAGCCAAACTCAATCCGGTGTTTACCACTTTGGCGGTAGCCCGTGCCAAGTTACTTCTGCCGTTGTATTTATGCAATGAAGTTTTGATTTCACTTATGCAAACATCGTTATTAACGGCTCGTTCCATAATTCCTTCTGTTTCCGATTTCATCTGCAATGGACCAGCGACTGGTTTGAGTTCAGACAGTTCGAAATTCTTCTGGCGATCACACCAATCAGCAAGGACATGCTGCGTGGAACTAGCCTTCTCCTCTCCAACCAAATTCACAAGCGAATCATATCCTTGCTTCACGGCAGCTTCACTTTCGGTTGCATCTTTAAGACCATAACCCATCGTCATTTGCATAAGTGCTGCAACAACTTTTGAATGCAATTGATTTGCTTGACGTTGTTTAGCCAGTGCAACGGCTGCTTTGCTCTTCAATTTGAGCTTCTCATCCAGAATGATGTCTGCAGCCTCGCTTGATTGTTCAAAACCACGGCAAGATGTTGCCAACTCGGCGATGTCTTTTGACGAGGCAACCATTCGGTGGATGTACTTGTTGTAGTGGTGCTCTCGGTTATCTAGCAAAGCTCTGTTCTGAGCGATATCAACTGCTTGAGAGACAAGATCATCTATTTGATGGTCTAGCGATGGACTGGCAAACTGCACAACCCCTTCTTTAAATACTCGCTTCGAAGAACTTACGGTTGCCGTATCGGTTGCAGGTGTTGATGCTGCAGGTGTTGATGCTGAAAGTGTTGATGCTGCAGGTGTTGATGCTGAAAGTGTTGAGGGCGTAATGGTGGCGCTGTCTGTTACGGTTGTTGTCTCCATCGTCTTCAGCGGTTCGTCTGCAGCTAGACAAGACGAATTTTGAAAATACGATGCGCTCAGCGCTAAAAGCGTGCCGAACGTTACTCTTGAAATCCAAATAGACTGCATGCGGTAGCTTCCTCTTGTCCATGGCATGAAACCCCGAGCTTAACCGAAAGGACCGCTGCTTGACATTTTTTGTGGACTAAAATTTTTCATGTCTGAGGTAGTTGGCAAGCACGATGTCATGTGGCTGAAGCACTGACTGTTCCGGGCTGGACGAAAGAAATTGCAAAATGCGACTAGCGGCAGTTGAGTAGCCTTTTATCTTGCCAACCAGATTCGATCTTTTCAGTCCCTTCCCGTCTATGTTCGATATATCCCAGAGGGCTACTCCAAATGAAAAGGTCGCCGCTGTTTTGGTCGACCAGAATATCCATATTGGTAAGAACTGACCTATCTAAACGCTTCCAACTTTCACCTGTTGCTGTCTCAAAGGCTGAATAAGATTTCCAGCCCTGCTCTGTTTTTTCGTATCTGGTCCGTTTGCCATTAAAAGCACCAATCAACTTAATTACACGACCATCTGCGTCATAAGTGGCGATGTAGGCACCGTCCTTGATATCAATCATTTTTAGAATCTTGCCAGTTGATGCTTGACGATGCAACGAGGATCCATCTGGAAAATTAGTGATGTTGACAGTTTCTCCATCGCTACTTGGTATACCCAGAATTTCAAGTGTCATTAGACCGTCTATGCCGATCATCTCACGCACAGAAAATCCTAAAACCGCCGATTCCACAATTTGACCATCTCCAATTTTTCTGTGCAGAAATTTTTGCCATACCCCGCTCAATAGCCGTGTGTTGAATCCAATCGGGAGGATCACCCGAAGCTGGTTTTACTTTGGCTGCGGCGGCAGCGCTTTTCAGTTTTGAAAGAAAGTTTGTAGGTTCCATATTTTCGAGCCTAGCGAAAGTAGGTGGCAAATAGTTGGCAAACTAAACTGCCCAACCGCACAGTGACATAATGTTCCAAATGAGCCAAGTGAGGATGTGGCATGACAAACACCAGACAATTCGGCGCCCTGCCAAGACTTGTTCCGGTTATCGGTCAAGGCACCTGGAATTTGCCCACACGTGGTGCGGATCTTGAAAAGGCCAAATTAGCTTTGCGAAGAGGCATCGAGCTTGGTGCCGTTCATATAGATACTGCAGAGATGTACGGATCAGGCAGCGCCGAGGAAGCAATCGCGGCTTCTATCCAAGGCTTGCCCCGTCACGGACTCTTTTTGGTTAGCAAGGTTTTGCCTTCTAATGCAAGTTTTGCAGGAACGATAAAAGCCTGCGAGGCTTCTCTTCGCCGATTACGTACCGATTATTTAGACTGTTACCTACTACATTGGCGCGGATCAATTCCCCTTGCCGACACAATCGCTGCTCTGGAAAAATTAGTAGACGATGGCAAAATACTATCATTAGGAGTTAGCAACTTCGATGTCGAGGACTTGGATGAGGCTGCTCACTGTCTAAATAAACATAAGATTGCTTGCAACCAGGTTCTCTATAATTTGGCAGAACGTGGCATCGAAAGAAGACTGTTACCGTACTGCAGCGAACGTGAAATTAGTCTGGTTGGATACACTCCCTTCGGCCACAAACCTGCTCGTGGCAATAGTGCAAACGTCCTTACGGATATAGCTAAAAAACATCAGGCAACAGTTCACCAGGTTGCCTTGGCGTTTCTAATTAGGTTGCCTGGTACTTTCGCAATTCCTAAATCGGCAAGCGTTGAACATACCGAGAAAAACGTCAAAGCGGACGGATTAATCCTCAGCCGACAAGACATCGAACAGATTGACGCTGCTTGGCCATTACCAAAGCGGAATGCACCATTAGCAACTGGATGACAACAGAATTTTAGAATTGAGTGCTCAAGCGTTCTCGCCACTCGTTCTGGTTTCATATTTGCCACGTAGATTCCAGTTCGAGATTTGATCATCCAAGGAACTTTGCAGCGAGGCAAGTGTATTGATCAATAGAAAAACGTCCGAAGATAGGGTTCTGTCGCCCAGACTAATTCTCCGCTTAAGAACGTCTACAAGCATGCTGTACGATACTTTGCTCGGTGAGTGCATGGTACTATTTCCCCAAACTCTGGCTCCAGTCTTACTCTTCTTAAAAAGACTGAGAACGAACTGAGGAAGTTCCTTGTGGACGCAGCACGTCCTCACAATCCATATAGCTTTAATGCAAGCGAACACAACCGCAGACATAGACTCGGTTAGCAGCAAAATTTTTCAAGAATCCGCCAAAACCCGCGTGGAGTAGGGTATATCCGACTGACACTTTTGGGCTTATCTGCCAATTTAGATCTATCGGAGTTACGGCAATGCCAGATCGAAAAGACGAAATTTCGGAATCCAAGCCCATCGAGAAAGAACCCACGGCAGATGGCAGAAGAATACCTATTAGTGGTATTCCTTCTGGTGAGCTCAACAAGCTGGTAATGCTCAAAGTCGGAGCGCAATTAAAAGCAGTTCGGTTAAGAAAGGGGTTTTCCCAAGAAGAGTTGGCTGAGCGTACATCCACCAATCGAACTTATATAAGCGATATTGAACGTGGAATCAGCAGCCCCACTTTTGTGTTCTTGTTTCGAATTGCTGCAGCTTTGGATACCAAGTTGTGGAAAATCATAAAAGAGATAGAAGACTGATTTCTTGAAATTTTTCCGGTAGACCGAAGTCAGCAGGACTTCCTCTTTCAAACCCACTTATCCGTAGTTAGCATTGCAAGCAGATTGCACCGTAGTTAGTGCAATTTTTGAGCGATACCGATTCTGGTACTAGATCTCCTCAGATCAGACCCTATAAATTAGCCCGATTGATCGTGCTGACATTCCAGGCAATGCGAATGCAAAAAATGAGGAGCAGCAGGCCTAGAATATAGGTTAGTAAGTATGTTCGCGGCTGATCCCAAAAGTGATTCAACAATGCTTTCTCTGGGTGAGTCGGGCTAACATATGCAATACAATCACCACCGGGCTGAAATGGCTTGAGAAGCTGATTTGCTTCCTCTCTATCGGCAAGAGTTTGCTGCGTAGCTCCGCCAAACATACGTTTGCTGTCGTGCTTCAATCCGGCCACGAGATAACAATACGAAACGACCGGGACGAAATAATGCGCTCCGCCAATCGTCTCTTCTCTAAGACTTACCTCCGTTACCTTTGCCGGCACTGGCTCGTTGGCTAGATCTTCGTAGAGTTCAGAAAGACCAGGATAAAGAAGCATGATAAGAAGAAAGACGCTCAAATAGAGGAGGCTATTGCGTCGTTGCGATGCTTCAAAATACGGTGATTCCAAAGGGATGTCGCTTGAGCGAACATGCTTTCTTGGCAGAGTGAACATTTAAAATTTGACCGGACGGGATGTCGAGATGCCAAGGGAATTAGGAAACATGCCGATTGTACGCGGCGCCTTCACTGCAAATGCGAAATGTAAATGAGAGAAGAATTAGTGCCCTGTAGGAAGTCCGTAACCTGGTTGGGGCTGATTCACCGCTGGCCCGGCAGTTCCGCCAGCTCCTGGTGTAGCGCCACCACCACCGGAAGATCCATCACCGGTTGGCTCCCAAGACGCAGCATCAGGAGAATTGACGGCCTTTACATCGACTGTAACAGCGGCATTGTCTGCAATGAAGTTGCCACCTGTTAAGCGAAAATCTTTTCTATTTATTTCTGTCGTTGCCGTTGCGGTAAATGCTTTATAACCAGACGCAGATTTTGCCGGAATAGGTCCATGCACCAAAAGAACAACTGGATTAGTGAATTTCTTAATGGTGAGGTTGCCGTACATCTTGAAGATACCAGGCGATATCGGTTCAATTTTTGTGGACTCAAAAGCAGATTTTGTGAAGTACTTGATGTAGAAAAAATCAATATCTTTCTTTAAATGTTTATCTCGCACGGCGTTGCCCGTATTCAACGCATCAATGATGATGAGCGCTTTTACTTTCATTGTCCGGACATCTTTTCCGTCCCATTGCACTTGTCCATAGACTTCGTTAAACACGCCGGGAACACTTTTGAATCCGAGGGTATTAATTTTGAAGCGTACGTCTGTATAAAATTTGTCGAGCTTATAGAGTCCGGGAGTGGGTTGTCTCTTCTCATTTAGAAATTCAGCGTCAGCTGAGCTGGAAGCGAAGATTGCTGTAAGCCCTGCAATTAGCCAGGCGCGATGCCAACATGGCATGAAGTCTCTCCCTATGGATTTATAGAATGAGCTGGTAGTTTGGCGTATTCTACAGCAATGCCATTTGCGCTCGCCCTAGATTCGCTTAACACGAGCCCTAACACCATATTTCGGTCTTAATGTCACACTAGCCTTCGGCACAATTTTCCAGTCCGGTAAAACATCAACAAGAAATTTTTGGCTAACGGTAACCAGCACAATGATTGCTTCCATCGTCGCGAAACTATTGCCGATACAAATTCTCGGTCCACCGCCAAAAGGAAAATAAGCAAATTTTGGCAATGACTTAGTCTCTTCACTCAACCATCGCTCCGGCACAAATTCATTTGGATCTTTGAAATATCGCTTGTCGCGCTGCACGATCCACTGCGGCATGAAAACTACAGTGTGAGCAGGAACAAGATAACCGCCCAACTCAACATCTTCCACAGGTTGTCTAGTGACGCGCCAAGCTGGTGGATAGAGTCGCAAAGATTCTTTTACGACAGCATCTGCATAAGGCATTCTGGGCAGATCTTCAAAAATAGGATTGCGTCCAGACAGAACAGTTTGCATTTCGGCTAAAAACTTTTTGCGAGCTTCCGGATACCTTGAAAGTAAATAAAATGACCAGGAAAGGGTGCTCGCTGTCGTTTCGTGACCAGCAAGAAATAAGGTCATGACCTCATCTTGAAGCTGTTGGTCCGTCATTTTCTTGCCGTCTTCATCTTCTGCTGCAATGAGCGTTGAGAGAAGATCGTCTTTCTTGAGATCACTTTTGTGTTCTTGAATAATCGTCGTGATTATATCTTTCAAGAGAAGAGTTGCCGTCTTTGCTTTCTTTCTGTTTGGCGTTGGAATCCAGGCTGGCAGAAGGTTTGGATAAAGCAGGTTCTTTATGAAGTATTCGAGGAGAAATGCCAGCGCTTCGCCAACATCTTCGGTTCTGCCACCAATTTCTTCATCAAAAAGTGTTTTACAAACAATCTTGAGGGTGAGATTAGTCATTTCTTCGTGAAGATCAAGCAAATCTCCGTCTTGCCAGTTTTCGATGTGTTGAAGCGTGTAGCGCGACATAGTTTCGGAATAGCTCGTAATGCGCTTTTGATGAAAGGAAGGTGCGGCAAGTTTGCGCTGGCGTTGCCAGAAATCGCCCTCACTCGTTAGGAGACCGTTGCCCAATATGCCGAGCGTTTCGGCGTAACCCTTTCTGTATTCCTTGCCGGTTTGAACCAGTACCTGTTCAATTTGCTCTGGTACGCAATTCAAAAAAAACTTCCTGCCTCGATAATGGAAGAAGGTGCTGTCACCATACTTCTTGTGAATCGCAGCAAAAAATTCGTGGGGTCCGTGTCTTAGAAGAATTGGAAAGAACGCTAAGAGCTCGAGCCTATTTGGCCCGGGAGCAAACGAAAGCGAATTCTTTGTTTGGGTTTGCATGTCTTTCTAGGCAAACGACCGTACAAAGCAATTCTTTCATTAGAGCGGTTTATTTTCGCCCCAGCGCGGTGGTTTTCGAAACAAACTGGTGAATTTCGGCACGGCACAGGGATTGACGCTCGTGCGCGTAACAGAAAGATATCCGGATTTTGCTACTTTGTTCTTTTTCTCCCAAGCCATTCGGTCGTATGCGAGTCCGAGCTTGAGAAGCAATTGGGTGGGGTCTGGCACATTTTCGACCGGCGAAAAATCGATCACCGTCTTGCGTGCTTGAACGGCGTCTTTCTCTTCAGCCTCATTAGAGACGTGATTAGTAATGACTGTGTGGTCCGAAACGGTCATAGTACGTGCCTTACCTCAACTTAATTAGAAGAAGTGAGTTAATTCTAATCGGACCACCAAAAATGTCAAGACCCGAAGTGGGGGATTTTTCCCCTCTGCCTTGTATCCAAGACATATCCTTATGTAGTGATTCTAGATGAGATCAAGCCTAAGGGTTGCGGTTCAAAACCAGGGAAAACCTTGTCGATATTGCGATTCCCCAATACGCCTGTGAGCACCTCAGCGAGTATGGAGCGATAATCGATGCGGACAGACATTCCGCCAGGACCAAGTACGTCTGTTTGGGTACTTTCTAGACCTGGATATCGTCCGTGCACTTGGCCGCCTTTAATGCGGTTGCCGATTAGCATCATGGCAAAACCTCTGCCGTGGTCTGTTCCCAGAGAGCCATTCTCGTAAATGCGTCTGCCAAACTCAGTCATTACAAGGGTTGTTACCCGATCTCGAAAATTTCCCAGATCCTTGTCAAAAGCCGCCATTCCTTTGGCAAGATAATCCAAATTGTCGGCATGCAAACCGGTTAACGAACCTTGCACGAAATGAGTGTCCCAGCCGCCTAAATCAACACAAGCAACTTCAAGACCGACTTCGCTTTTAACAAGACGTGCGATCTCTTTTAGACCTTTGCCAAACGAAGTCCTTGGATACTCCGCACCCCCAGATGGGTTGTAGGGCTTTGTACCAAGATTATGCATCCGGTCAAGAAGCTTGAGCGTTGATTGGCCTGGTTGGTTGAGAATTCCTATTTCAGCACCGTACATGCACTGCAAGGATTTACTGAGCGCACAACAAGTCTCTTCAGAACCTTTCAATTTGATGTCATCGAGTGCATCGATTGCACTTGCACTGGGAGCGCCTCTTAAAGACTCCGGAATGACCGATCCGATCGCCACTGCAGATAGTGGCGATCTAGTCTGATCCCGGTGATCGCCGCTATGAAGATGTCTGCCCAGCCAACCTCCTCCCATGGGCTTTAGATATGCCTCTCCATGCTCCATTTGATCCTGTGCATCAAAATGAGATCCACTTGTGTTATCCGATCCGACCGCCTGCACGAAGGCAAGTCTGTTTTCCAAAAAAATCGGATGCAGAGGGGCAAGCTTTGGATGCAAACCATAAAATCCATCCAGATCTAATAAGCAACCATCTGGTGTCTGAGTAGATTTTGGCTTTGGAATTGCAAGAGTTGGACGAGCTTTGTAATAACGATCGTCTGCATAAGGGGCGAGCATGTTGAGAGTGTCGGCTCCGCCTCTTAGAAAAATACACACCATGACATTGCCTTTATTGGCACTAGCAATCTCGCCGTTGCTCATCACAAAGCGGCGTAAAAAATTTCGCCTTGAAAGAGGGCGACTCATCTCAACACCTCTGGAAAGCCGGGGAAGCTAACATAACAGAAACGAGGCCGCTGTCAGTGCGGGCTTTAGCAAGAGTCGTCTGAGATAATTTCTGAGATAAATTCTGGGATTGTTGTTTGCCTGATTTTTGAGCAACGTAGATATTCAGGGCACGCTTTTCGTTTTCATTTGGCAATCGACCCAGAAAGTGTGCCATCAGTTTATTGGGATCGGCAGTTTCACCTTTGAGCGCTCCTGTTGACCGGGCTAGCTTTTCAATTGAAACTTTTACGCTTGGCACATCGTTGCCGATCAAGGCAAGAGCAAAATTCCATCGCCATAAAAGTGTCGCTACCCATGCTTCGCCACGATCCGGGTAGCCATCTGGAGTTGGATACTGGAAAGGTGCCTGCCCCATTTTTGTTAGGTAATCAATGAGGGGATCGTGCGCGTGTGTATCAGCTGCTGTGGCTCGCAAGGCACTTGCGATAAATTGAAAGGGACGTTTAATTTTGGAGCCACGATAATCATCAAATTCTTTTGAGTTGAATAGGGCTATTAGGCACTCTTTGATGTCACCATCAGTGTGGCTGAAAGTTTTGGCAACACTCGTTACAAGTTTTGATGGCGGCTTGTCAGCCACAAAGTGCCGAACGAGCTTGGTTGCTATATGCTGAGCCGTAGCTGGATGCCGGCAAGCCAGTTCTACTACTTTATCGATATCACTTTGTCCGCCATGCGCTGAAATGACGTGCCCGAGCACTTTTTTCTCGCCATCATCATGCCACTTAGGCTCAAAAAATACCCCCCCGCGTTGAAATTTATCGTGTACTCGCCAACCCGTTAAACACCTTGCTACTTCGAAAACATCGTGTTGTGTGTAGCCACCATGGACACCCATTGTGTGAAGTTCAAGCAACTCGCGGGCATAGTTTTCGTTAGGAATATCTTCGGGCTTTTCCTTTTTGTTCTGATCGCCATCTAGATAGACAAGCATGGCTGGTGATGTAGCAGAGGCGCGAATGAGATCTTGAAACTTCCCAAGCGCGTGCTTACGGATAACAAGCCTGTCACCAGCAGCTTTGTAATACATGCAGTCGCCCTTCTCAATATTGATATTGAGATGATCGCTCCAGAAAGACACCATCACTTCAAATAATTGCCGTTTGCTATAGACTGCTTTCAAAAGAGCATGCCGGCAAAGATCGCGCCGCAAAACTTCCCTTTTAAATTCACAACAATCGCCAGCTTCCAACTCTAGCGTTTCGAACCGGCGCGATCGCAAATTGCCAACGCGGTCGTCGATACTTTCTGGATGCAATTGTTCTTTAAGCCAAGCCGCTTTGCCTGTCTCCTTTAAGTAAGCAAGGTCGCCAGGACGAGGCCCGAAAGTGGCGCGCGAAAGCAGATGGAAGTCTTGATCAATTTGTTTGTTGGAAGAAACAAGCGTTTCATCCGGAATCGGATTTTCTAGACCATCTGCCACATTGCTAATCACGCCTTCGCAACCAACCAGCGGAAGTGCGCCGGCAATGATGCCTGAGGCTTGCAAAATACGTCTTCTTGCGACTTTCATAAACGCAACTCAAAAGCAAAGTTTTACGCAGTAGGTTCCGGAGTATGTTCAAACGATGGCGAAGTCGCTTTAGGCTTTTCGCTATATTCACTTGCCGCGCTTGTTTGCTTTGGACTCCGCTTGAAAAACGTTCTTGTTGTCGTACCGCAACCAGTAATGGTGGCAATCGGGAGAATGACAAACCAACCAAGTATTGGAATGAGGCAGGAAAGTTCCAGAACAATGCCACCCCTAATGGTCGCCTTCCAGGGCCGTGCAGCATCATCGGGAGACGGCAAACGACTGCCAATCACGGTAGCCAGACCAGCCACTCCGATATTTGCATAAACCAGGTAAAGACACACGACACCGACAGCGGCTGCAACACCTATAGACGGATGTGCCTTACTGAGCCCTATCACAACTCCGATTGTGACTATCGTTATGCCCAAGCCAACAAAGAAAGATTTGACGAGACCTCTTTTGCATAAATCCGTACAGACCGTAACCCTGTCCGGCCAAACCCCGGTACACAGAAGCCATAAACCGGGAAAAACGATTAACAATCCCACTATGACCAGAAAGACGGTGATTGTGTCAGCCATTAACATATTTCAGCCCTTTTCAACAGGAAACGCAGGACCTCCTTTGACATCTTATAACGAATAAAATTACAGTTCACCTGGTTTGAGCAGAAGCTAATCATTAGACATTGACTTATGCTTTGAATAAAACCGAAAGGCACGGAGCCGTTGTGACGCAATCAGTAAAAAAATTAGAACCCCAGGAGCCAAAATTCTGCGACCGATGCAGATTTGAGTATCCCGGCAACCTGGAAAAATGCCCGGAAGACGGCAGTATCCTCAGGAATCTGCAAGACGACCCTCTCGTTAATAAGGTATTCGCCGACCGATATGAAATAAAATCTGTACTGGGTTATGGCGGCATGAGTATGGTCTACAAGGCCAGACATACTCTTATGGATCGCACCGTAGCCATAAAAATACTTCATCCGGACTATACAAAAGAACCAACCTCCCTGCAACGCTTCCAGCTAGAGTCCAAGGCTGCTGCCTCGTTAGCGCACCAGAACGTTGTTACCGTGTATGACTTCGGCACTGCCAACGGACAAGCTTTCTTTGTTATGGATTGCTTGGAGGGAAAATCTCTCGCTCAAACAATCGATGAAGAAGGTCCGATCAGTTATCAGCGGGCAGTCAATATTTTCAAACAAGTCTGTGATGGTCTGGAAGCTGCGCATCGCAAGGGTATTATCCATCGCGATTTGAAACCCGGCAACCTCATTCTGATTCCGCAAGAAGATGGTCCAGAGCTGGTAAAAATTGTCGATTTCGGCATTGCCAAAATGATGCCGCGAGCAGGCGAACAAGCCCTGAATTTAACCCAAACAGGAGAGGTATTCGGCAGTCCTGTCTTCATGAGCCCCGAACAATGCCTGGGCAAAGCGCTCGACACCCGCTCTGATATTTACTCGCTTGGATGCGTCTTATATGAGGCCCTGACTGGATCGCCGCCATTAATAGGCGAGAACTTTCTTGAGACTTTGAACAAACATGTTGGCGAGAAAGCAAAACCTCTTTCAACCATTGCACCGGAGCGTAAAATACCGCCGCAGATCGAAGAAGCCATATTCAAATGTCTCGAAAAAAACCCAAATGACCGTTTCCAAACCGTAGGCGAATTGCGTGATGCTCTCCCGGATTACGGACCAGTTGGCGGCAGAAAAAGCGGGGGTCAAACTGCAACTCAAGCCCGCACTAAGCAGATTATTACGATATCGCTCAAAACCGATTCCAAAGTTTTGACTTGGGTTTCAGGAGTGGCTATTACTCTTCTTGCGGGGCTCCTTTCCTTTCTGTTTTTCTGGCCTGGTCCAAAAGATGACTCAGGCACTATAGCTTCCAAAGCGACATGGCAAGTAACAGTTTCCATGGCTGAATCGGCACTGAACAACCGCAACTTTGATTTCGCCAAGCAGCTGATTGATAAAGCAGAGAACCTCGCTATGACCTTCGGTGATAACCGAGCCCGTTTACTTTTCAGTCTCAATCTCGATGCAAGAATTCTTCGAGCGAGCGGTCAGTTTGATGCCCTCAAGGATGTGAATACTCGAATCAATAACTACCTTACAGAAAGAACGGTTAACGATTACAAAACAACCAAAGACTATCTAACTGGTCTGCTGAGTTCTCACGATGCAATCAAGAAAAGCCTGGATGCAATCGATATTCAAGCAAGTATTGATCGAATCATCCGCACAAGCGGCGAACTTGAAGCATCCGAAATGTACTCTGAACAAGAACAATTGCTTTCCATGGCTCGAGACGTTTTTCAGAAGCTGAACGTCCAAGACATGAGAAGCAGAGCAAAGCTCGACTTGATGCTGGCCGACTGCCTTACTAAACGACAACATTTGCATGATGTGCGCAATTTACTCCTTGAAGCCACCAAGCTCTTTAGAGAGAATGACCCCACCATGAAATCTGAGGAAGCTGTAAGAGCAGTGCTTACGCTAGGTGTTTTTGACAAGGATCAAAGCAATTATGGTGAATCCAAAAACGAATTGCTTGAAGCAATTTCCCTAGCTGAAAAATATCAATACACCAAGTTAAAATCGGCATGCTACGGCGCGTATTCAGATTACTTTCGACAATTGAAACAAGAAGATATGGCCAAGAAATACGCTGCCCTGGCTGCAAAAGCCGGTGCCGAAAAAGATAACTACTAAACTTACACGGGATATAGAAGCAATGAGTTCGGTAGAGAAGAATTCTCTTGAGCTGAATAGACATTGACGGAAATTTGCGTTTGATTGAGCGCACTTTTAATTCGTTCGGTAAGTGCAACAACTCCTTTCAAGGAATTGTTAGGGCTTATAAGAGCGAACTGCCCATACGGCATCTGCCCAACGATATCGCTTCGATTTTGAACCTGAGCGATTGTTTTTAAAACTTCTCTTGTAGAATCTTGTGCCCCAACATTTTCGTTTGCGTTTTGGTTCATACCAAGAACAACACTGAGGAGTTGCTTTCCTTGCCTTCTTGCCCTGTGATATTCACGTTCCAAAAACATGAGCCAGGCAGCTGAAGTAAATGCACCAAGTGATTCCGGATGCAATTGTGCAGCTAGTCTGCGCATCGGATCCAGATTGATTTGTTTGTAAGGAAAAGCATTACGAACGCCGGTTGAGTTCCATGGGTTGCCAAAACTATCGGCACTGTCTTCATAAGCCATGACTCCCTGTGTAGAGTTTTCAGCTTTAAACAGCGCTTCTTCAGCAGCACCAAGAAGTGCAGGAAGAGATGAAAGTGTGGCATTGAGAGTAGCCATACCAAAAGCAGCCGACAATCCTGATTCCCCGTTGCTTCCGTTGTGAGAAAGAATACGCTGAGCTTTGTGCACAAACATTTTGGCACCGCTACTATCCGTTTCTGGCAGTAAAAATGCAAAAGTACCGGACTCATAAACTGCCAATAAATCTGTTTTTCGCAAAGAGAGCTTTACGGCTTCAAGGCGATTGCGAATGGATGCGATGGTAAGGGCTTCCTGAGTTGAGTGTTGGGAGCTGCCGACAATTTTTACCAAAATGACAGTCATCGATTTTTGGGTCGCTTGAGCCTTGTAGTATTCCTGCTCCAACAAAAACAAGAAAGCTGAGGAATTTAAAACACCAAGATCTTGGACGTGCAAGCTATTAAGCAAATTTCGGCCGTGTGATAAATCGATTGTGTGCGCTGCCACTGGGGACGAAGGAGATTCAGGGCTATTAAATTTAAGCCTCTCGCTTTCGTTTATAGGATTAAGGGCTGGCAAACGATGTGTGCGATCAGGGTCATTATCAACACCATTATTTTCTACTTCCACAAACAACCGTTGCAAATTTCGAACCATAAAATTGGTACCACGTTCTTTTGCGTACGCAGCACTGCCATTATGAGTGCCCAATAAGAGGTCTGCGTCGTATGTACGTTCACCAGTTCTGGTTTCCCAGACAACTAGATTGTGCAACAAGGGAATATCGTTGGTGAGGTGCTCCCAAATTAGCTTGGTCGACAATCCAACACCGCGATAGAGTTTCCAATTTGCTACTTGGGAGGTCCGGCTATAACACACGCTTACCGTGAAGGTATCGTTTCCTACAACCCAACTGAAGTCCAGTTCAGCACCGGGCGGAGCGTTAAAGAGCTCTTTCAAATAATCACCGAATATATCGATATCAGGCGGACAATCTAAGTGACGCCGTCTCACTCTCGGTCCAGGACCAAGTTTAGTGTTTAAAAGCATGAGTTGACTCCACAAGAATCAAAAGGGGCTCTTGGTGTAAATAGTAAAAGTAGGTTCTAGTAAAAGAGTGACTCGCCCAATTAGGAAGATAACAGGAAATGTTGGCAAACTCAGGGCTTGGGACCTGTTCGACCAAATTTTTCCAAAAATGAGCTCCTTTTTGAGCTTACTGGCTTCCTGACTTACCTGGCTTAGTGCTTTTTATCTGCTTCAGCTTGCTGCTTGAGAATGCTGTCCGGAGTGATCGCCTGAATCTCTTTCATTCCCCATGGATCTACTTCAAAGTACAAATTCATGTTGGACATCTTAAGAACGTGCCAAGGTTTACCGGTAGCTTTTGAAAAGGAGAAATCTATATGCTTGCCGTCTTTAAGCGTTAGGCTGTAGTCAAAGACTGGATTATCAGCATCAAATTCTGGCAGTTTAGTGTCGCTTAGAATTGAATGGCAATCTATGTGAGTTACTTTGTCGAGAGGATCGGCAATCGCTCTATTCCCTACGGGATGTTCACCGTCTTTATCAATCAACAGCCAACCATCTTTGTCTTGCTTCAACTTGAACGATCCAAATTCAACACCTTCAACTTGCTTCGCTTCCAAGCTAGTCATATTCTTATCGAACCAAACTTGCGGACTCGCATTTATCGCCTGTGAGGTAATAGGGAGATTGTAGACATTGTCACTGCCATCCAGTCGAACGTAAGTATTATGCAAAGAAGAAGGATTGCCCATATACAAAGTGACGATCGTTGCTTTGTCTGAATACAACGTCAGTTTTTGACGGAAATTGTCACTTCCGGCAAAGAAGTGCTTTGCGGCATCAGCAGTAGTGGCAATCGGCAAACCTTTAGGAAGCGATTTCAACATATCATAGAATTTGGACACTGTTCGAGCTGCAACAGGTGCATGATAATAACTCGGTACAATCCAGCCGTCTTTTTCCTTTTGAACGATAAAAGGTTTTTCGTTGGGAGCAGCGGTTCCATTTGTGATCTCAATTTTTGTCACGCCTTTGAGATCAGCAGTGATGAGTTTTGCCGTCATTTCGACGGGTTGATTTTGGCTAGCGCTGTATTTAAGGAAACACGAAAGGACAATTTGGGCAACAAGAATTATCGTCAAGGTTATGATGATTTGACGAGCATCCTTTTCTTTATTGACTGACAAAACGCTGCCGCTTCCGTTCATACAGCAATCTCCTCCGCCTTAGGCTGTCCCAGGGTTTGCAGGAATTGTGCATAGCGCTTTTGTTTCGCCTTTTGTTTGCCTCTGCGAATCATCCAAACAATAGCAAGTGAGATAAATGCCAAACCGTAGTTGAAATACTCAAAACACATCTGATAGAAATTGGTCATTTGACTGCGATCGCCAAAAGGCATTTTGTCGTTACCTACAAGCGCGCGCAAGGTTCGATTGTAATGCCCCCGCCCACGAATGGTGAGAAGGTCACGATCGCCAACAGACCAATCGACAATATTTTCAAGAAAATCAACTGGTTTCACGTATTGGGAACCCAGAGATTGAGTTGCCAAAATTAACATTTTATCCGTGAGAAAAGATGTCGAACCGAATAGGATGACTCGCGCCGTATCAGTTGAGCTTTCCAATTTTCCGGTCGCCATTTGATCACCCGGCTTTTGGACTGGTGAAGATTGTCCTTTGAAGAAGGAATCGAATTTTCCTTCGCTGATCACTGCCAGCAACCTTCTGCCTGCATCTTTACCAGGTGCAAAACCAGTTTTCGGATTAAGTGCAAAATTGGGCTCCAATTTTTTGCTGCTCGATGTCCATGATTCAGTAGAACTTTGCAGCAAATTGATAACGTGCCGCTCCTTGGACTTCTCTTTGTCGACGGTAATTGGCGATGCCCAACTCATCAATATTTGATCGATACCGGCATTGAGACGCCCATCTGAATCCATACCATCCTGTCGCACATCCACAAAGTAGGGATAGGGCATTAGCCTCGTTTCTTGCACAATGTAACCACCAACATTACGCCGCACTGGTATGGGAAGTGCAAAATTATGGGGGTCAAGCACCATCGTTTCGTCTACGCTCAGTCCGTATGCTGACAGCAAATCTTTCAATCCAGAATCAGCATTCTTCAAACTCAAATCTTTTTCTGTGCTTACTTCGAAAGGCGAAGTGCAAATTACAACAGTGCCTCCTTTCATCAAATATTGATCTAAAGAAAACAATTCTTCTTTGGTAAGTCCCTGCGGCGTTAGCAAGAGCAATACATCGATCTCAGCCGGCACTTCGCCCCTGGATAGAATTACAGGTTCAATCGAATAGGAGTCCTTCAACTTGAGGCTCAGGATCTGCTCGTTCGGAAAAGCATTAGTGTGAACGTAATTCTCCATAGCATTGGGAGCTATGCATATGCCAATTGTTTTCAAAAAGCCTTTCGTAAATCGGTGCAGATCAGATTTAATGCTTCTTTCAAATGATTGCTGATTGACTGCGTCTTGAAGCGAAACCGGAACGAACTGGCTTCCATCCGTAAGAGCCATGTAGAACCAGAATTTGTTTGAATCTACAAGCCCTGATACCATCGGTTTGAAACCGTGCTCCGATTCGATCTGATTGGCAACCTTGCCACCGTCAGCATCCGGATCAATGAATTCTGTCGTAAACTTACCCTGAGATTCTTTCTTCAATTCTTCCAGAGTTGAGTTTATTTGCTTTTTCAATTTGACCAGAGGCTCAGGGAGCTTGCTATCTGGAGAAAGATACCCAATGAACTTAATCGGCTTTTCGCCAGCAAACGGATTGTCATTGCTTTGATAACTGAAAAGAACCTTTTTGATTGCGCGCGTAATGTCATATTCGGGGTTGCGCAGATCTACATCAATATCGTGCTCCCCATGCGTTTTCACTTCAAGAAGGTCTCGATAGCTCAGTTTTTCAAACTGGTCTCCATACCTAACGAGAACATCGAAATATGAATTAGTTAACGCAGTTTGATATTTGTTATTTGTCTGGAAAACAGAAGGTTTGATGTTGTATTTTTCACCAGCTTCCTTTTCTATTTCTGGCTTTTCGATTGGATCAACGAAATCCACTCGCACTTTGCCGCCGCCCGCCACAGAGTATTCTTTGATCAAATCTCGCAAGCGCGGCACCAGCGGAGATAAATAAGGATGCGTCTTCTTGCTGAAATAACCTCTTATAAAAAGCGGTTCTTTCAACTGGCTTAGATAAGCCTTTGTCGCCGGCGAAATACTATAAACATGCCCTTCGGTGATGTCCAACCGCAAGTGGGTAAGCGGTTGAAGCCAAAAATTTGCAGCTATAAAATTAGCGATGGCAAGCGCGGTAATCGATACCCAGGCTAGATGACGTTTATTGGAACGATTACCAGCCCAGCGCAATTGTTCAACAGACAAAACATTTAAAGCCAGGAAGACAGCTGAAACACTTAGATAGTAGTAAAGATCACCAAGATCTATAACACCTCGAGCAATAGATTCGAAACGTGAACTAAAGCTCAATAGTCTCAGGAATTCTGCCAAGTCATTGCCGAATAACCCAGCGATGGTGTCGCTTCCAATCAAAAGGAAGACACTGCAAATAAGCACTGAAAGAAGCAGACTTACTATTTGATTGTCCGATTTGGTACTGACATAAAGACCAATTGCTGCATAGGCACAAGCCAGGAATAAAGCGCCCAGATACCCGCCTAAAACGGGGCCCCAGTCCAATGGACCCAGGAACGAAACCGTAATTGGAATTGGCAAAGTTAGAGCCAGCGCAATAGAGACAAGGACCAAACAGCCGACAAATTTTCCGAGCACCAATTCAAGATTGGATGCCGACACGGTCAACAGATATTCAATAGTTCCAGCCCGTCTCTCTTCACTCCACATTCGCATCGTCAACGCAGGGACAAGAAATATTAATAGAACGGGCATCCAATCGAAGAGTGTTCGTACATCTGCAATGTTGCGAGCAAAAAACGGCTCCATCCAAAAGAAAATAAAATGAGTGACGATCAGGAACACACCGAGAAAAACAAACGCGGATAAAGACGAGAAGAAAACCGCAAGTTCCTTGCGGGCTATTTCCAATACATTGACAAAGTTAATCTTCATAGAGCTGGCCCTGCCTCCTCTATTTTTTCGATGTCTCCCTTGCCATTGCTATTTAATTTGGCTCCCAAAGTTATTTCGCCAAAGATTGTTTCTAAGTCACGAACAACTGGGTGAATGGCATAAATTTTCGCACCATTTTCGACGAGCAGTCGCGCAACCAATGGCACTGTATCTGATGCCGATAATTTGTTTGGCTTTATCGTATAGCAATATTGATTTTCTTTTTTCTGGTAATTTATCACCTCGCAGTCACCGGTGCCGGCACCAGGACTAGCAAGCAACCCGTCCAAATGCTTAAGCTCTTCGGTCAATTCGACATAAATTCGGTCTGCCGATTGCAGTTCTTTCAAGTTGGCATCCAAAGCGACTTTCCCTGAATTGATGACGATAACCCTGCTGCAAACTGCTTGAACTTCTTGCATAATATGAGTGGAAACGACAATAGTTGCGGTCTCAGACAATTCACGTATGAGCGAGCGCATTTCTAATATTTGAGAAGGATCAAGTCCGTTGGTAGGTTCATCAAGTATGAGGAGACGTGGTTCATTCAAAACTGCTTGCGCAACACCGAGTCTTTGCCTGTAGCCTCGCGATAATTGACTTATAGCCTTTTGTCCAACACTGGCCAACCTGGTTTTCTCAACAGCAAAACCAATGCGCTGCCAAGTTTTTTCTTCTGGAACACCATGCAATCTTGCCGCATATTCCAGATATTCCAGTACGGTCATCTCGGGGTAGAGAGGGCAGTTTTCCGGCAAATAGCCAAGCAACTTTTGTACTGCCGCTCTTTCTGAAATCGTGTCGAGTCCCTCAACTGTAACGTTGCCGGAACTTGGTTCCAAAAAGCCCGTAATCATTTTCATGATTGTCGACTTGCCCGCGCCATTATGGCCGAGCAATCCTACGATTTCACGTGGTCCAATTTCGAAAGAAACCTTGTCTACGGCTACAGCGTCGCCGTAAAGACGCGTAAGGGCATTCGCTTTAATCATGCGATGCTCCTTCCTCTCTTACCGCTAGAGACCCAAGAAATCCGGGCCGCTGCCTTGAGATGCTGCATTTACCCGGAGGTTTATTTCAGGACAAACCACTTCGCAAGTACGGCATTGAATACAATTCTCTAGCGACATGCCATGCTTGTGTGTTCCATGCACAATATCGATTCGGTGCACTTCAGCCGTGCAATCCGAAACGCAGGGTGTGGTTTTGTCTAATCCTTCGTATTTTGAAATGCACTTTACGCAGACGTCCGCATTGAATTCATCTATATGCAAATTGCCTTCGTGATACTTAGGTCCGGCATAGAACACGGCATCAGGTCTGGAATAGATTGTTGCCTTGTCGAACTGCGTTTCCTCATACTTCGGCGGCACAAAATCCGGCACGATGTGCTTGCAGTCCGCCATGTATTTAATTGGTCCAATATCGGTTTTTCCGAAGATCAAACTAAGCGAACGCACACCGTCCTTGGACGCACCAAGAGGATGTTTGAATCCTATTTTGAGTGCACCGACAATTGCATTTGATTTGTCAACGCTCTTAGCGATGTCGGGTAGGTACTCGCCAAGCAATCTCGGATTTTCCATGAAAGCCCATCGAAAATATCGATCTGCATAAAGTTCTTGAATAACAAAGCTATGATTCAAGCGTTGCTGGTAAGCACCCAGCACCTCCTCACTGAGATCTTCTTTAACGAGCGCGTCATGCAACACTTCAGCGGCAACATAACCGCACTCCATCGCCCGGTCTATACCAGCCAATGTTTTGACGTTGAGTACGCCAAGTGCATCGCCAAGAAGAACAGCACCTGGCACAGCGAACTTCTTGGGCAAGCTGTAGTATCCACCTTCAGGCAAAACTGCTGCTCCGTATTTCAAAAGCTTACCGCCCTTGATCATCTCTTGAATCCAGGGATGCTTTTTGTATTCCTGCAGTTTGTGTTGCGGATTCAAATTTGGATCTTTGCTGTCCAAGCTAATTACTAATCCGATCGTTAGCTTGTTGTCTTTCATTCCGTAAACAAAGCCACCACCGAAGGTTCCTTCCAGAAGGGGATACCCAAGTGTGTGCCAGACTTTGCCGCTGTAATCGGCATTGCAGTGCCAAACTTCTTTTACACCGACAGACCAAATTTGAGGACAATCACGGAGTTTGAAATGCTCTACAACATCGCGCGAAATGAAACCTTTGTCGCCAAAGCAAGAGACTTTTGCATATACATAATCATCTTCTGATTTCGCTTCTTCAGAAACACGAACACCAGCAACCCGCCCGTCTTCAATAACGACACCATGGGCAGCGAATCCGGTGAACATATCGACTGTTACGTTCGGAACTTCTTTAGCCTTTTCTTGTACTTGATTGGCCATCCATGCCGTCGCATAGCTAAGCGTCATGACGAGGTAATCGGTCTTATCGAAAGATTTGGGATACATGAATTTCGGCATGTCCCATTTCTTTTCAAGGCCAAGCACGGAAAAATTGCTGTCGTTGCAAACCGCTTCAATTGGAAAATTGAGCTCTTTGTAATTAGGCCAAATTTTTTCAAGTATATGCGGGTTCGAAACGGCTCCACTCAAAACGTGCTGACCAAACTCTTTGCTCTTTTCCAAAAGAGCAATCGAAAAAGTTTTACCGCTCTGTTTTGCTAGCTCGAGAAAATGATAGGCAAGTACGAGGTTGGAGGGACTTCCCCCAACTAAGAGAAGATCATACTCAATGCGTGCTGACAACGGCTTCCACCTCTCGCTCTGGTTTTATTTGTTTGAATTGCCTGATCATTTCCGGGATGATTTGATAGATATCACCGACGATACCATGATGGGCAAACTTGAATATCGGCGCATCAATATCTTTATTGATGGCAATTATCAAACCGGATTTGGACATTCCGACCCGGTGCTGAATAGCTCCTGAAATGCCACAAGCAATATAAAGTTTTGGTCTTACTGTTTTTCCGGTTTGACCAACTTGATGCTGATAAGGAATCCAGCCGAGATCAACAACCTTGCGTGACGCACCTACCGCGCTGTGCTCAAAGCAAGCAGCAAGCTCACGAATGAGATTGAATCCATCTGCATTTCCGAGGCCATAACCTCCGGACACAATCACTTCCGCTTCGGTGAGTTTCACACCCTTCGAAATCTCTCTTATAGTTTCAGCAACAACCAATCTGTAATCGTCTGGTTGCAAATTAACTGGTATTGGAATAATTTTGCCCTGGCGGTCCGGGTCTGGCTTGAGCGGTATCATCACGCCCGGTCTGGTTGTAGCCATCTGCGGATTTTTCCAAGGCCCTAGAATACGCGCCTTCAAACTTTCACCAAAACTTGGACGAATAGCATAAAGGCAGTTTGGATAAAGACCTATCTTTGTTGGATCAACTTTGCTTTTGTGTTCGTAGGGACCAATATCCAACTCTGTGCAATCGGCTGTCAGTCCGGTATCGAAATGGGCAGCTATACGCGGTGCAAGATCTCTACCTGTAGTTGTAGATCCAAGCAAAGTCGTGTGAGGTGGCTCCGGCAAAGATTCAAGAAAATCACAGACGACGCGTCTGAATGTCAAAGTTCGATAGTCTTTGAGTTCTGGATGGTCGGCAACATAAACAGTGTCCGCACCAAATTCGATCATCTTTCTTGGCAAATCGCCCAAGTTAGAGCCTATGATCAAACACAACAAATTGCGTTCCATTTTGTCGGCGAGAATTCGGCCGGCTCCAAGCAACTCCGCGGTAACAGGTTGCAATTCACCTTGAATTTGCTCGGCGACGACTAGCACATCACCCTTCGGACTAAACCCGGTTATAACTTCACTTTCAGCCATGCCACTTCCTAAACTGCCAAGAACTCACTGACGTTGGTTTTCTTCATCACTTCTGCCACGAGATTTTCCGGCGAACTTCCTTCATGCATCGTACAGTTTCCACCAATGTCACCTACCTTTTCAGTCCAGGCAACAATTGTAGGAGATCCCTTCAGTCCAGTTCGATCTGGATCGGCGCCAATCAAATCTAGATCGATGGTTTTGATGTACTTCTTGAGCTCTTCGGGGTTTCTTTGCAGTTGCTGAACTCGCCATGCCCCGCGGAACGACTTGTACTCAAGCGGGTGATATGAGTTGGCAACTGTAATTAGGATTGGCATTTCTGTGATTACTTTCTGAGTGCCGCCTTCGATAATACGGCGAGCATGCACCTTGCCATCCTCTATAGAAAAGTCCTCGCAATAGGTAACTTGTGGCAGACCAAGTCTTTCTGCAAGTTGTGGACCTACCTGAGCAGTATCGCCATCCGTAGTCTGCAATCCACAAAAAATAAGGTCGGCCTTGCCTACATAGCTTAGTGTTTTGAACAACGCATAGGCTGTTGCTAATGTATCGGAAGCCGCCAATCTCCTGTCAGACAAGAGATAACCGCGATCTACACCATGTTCCAGGGTCTCAAGAAGAACCTCAACAGCCGGGGGTGGTCCCATACTTATGGCTGTAATCGTGCCGCCATACATTTTCTTGGTATGCAAGGCGGCTTGCAAAGCGTAACGATCGAATGGATTCAGCATGCGTTTGGCACGGGCCCGATCAATCGTTCCATCTGGATTGATGCCCGCTTTGGAGCCTTGATCCGGCACCTGCTTTACGAGGACAAAAATGTTGTAACCGCTACTCATAACTAGACCGTGCCTCCTGCTCAAATATTACCTAGAAACGCGCCTGTTCCGTAGTTTTGTTACGTTGATTTCGCTGTCTAAGACCAATATTTAGGTTTCCGCCATAATTGGCGTCGTGTACTAAAATTAATTGAGCATGGGCGGGCCATGCATTTACCCCGCGGAGAAAATTATGCACCCTCTTCAAATGCGATTTGCGCGCGCTGTTTCCAGCGCTTTGGTTATTCTTGGGCTCACAGCCGCTATTTCGCTCCCGGTAGCATGGGCTGATTCCATCACCTGGGCTCATGACGTTGATAAAAGTCTTGATGGCGCAAAACAGAGTCAAAAATACGTTCTAGCTGATGTATACACAGACTGGTGCCACTGGTGCAAGAAACTGGATCAAGACACTTTCTCTGATTCGAACATGATCAATTACCTAAACAGCAAGTTCGTATGCATCAAAGTGAACGCAGAAGATCACGGCGAAGGGTCCAAATTAGCCAGAAAGTACCGAGTAAATGGCTTCCCATGCGCTCTTGTTTTCGACCAAACAGGCAAATTCATCGGCAAGGTTTCAGGCTACTATCCGCCCAGCGACTATCAAAAAGCCGTGACATCACTAATTGAAAGTCCGCCCGCTGATCCTTATCAGTAGAGAAATCAATAGCGCGATTTTTACGCCTCGTAGACAACCGTGGTCGCCATTCCTCTTTCCAAGTGCCACGCTATATGACAATGCAAGAACCAGACACCGGGATTGATTGCATCGAAAAGCACGCCCACACTCGATCGTGGTGGCACGAGAACGGTATCGCGTACCGCGCCTTTTAGCGGTACGTTATCGATTTCTGAAACTTGAAAAGAGTGTCCGTGCAAGTGCATCGGATGCGACATACCTGTCTCATTGACGAACTTCAAAGCGGCTCGCTGTCCAGCTTTTACAGTTACAAACGGTTTGTCACCTTTGCTATAAGCCTTGTCGTTGATTCCCCAAGTGTATCTATCCATGTTGCCGGTTAATCGCAAAACGCTTGTTACATCTACCGGCTTGTCGTCAAACGGATTTGCAGCTGCGAGAGTTTTTTCCCAATCTAGATTTAGAGCTTCGTGCGCATTGAGTGATCGTTCTGGCAACTTGGAAACGGTGGCACCGGGAGTGGCCAGAATTATGCCTGTGATTTCCCGACCACCTTCTCGTCTTGCCAATATTGGAAATGCTGCTGTTTCATCAGGCAATTCCACTTTGATATCCAAACGTTGCGCTGATGCAATCGGAAAACGATTGCCTTTCGAAGACACAATTGGCATGCCATCGACAGCGATCACCTCGCCGTGTAAATCGCCAATATCTATAAAGTAGTTCGTGCTCGTGGAAGCGTTGATTATCCTTAGACGAACACGACCTCGTCTTTCCACTGAAACGACTTCCGGATCTTTGAGCGTTCGATCGTTTGCAAGATAGGCATCGTAATCAAAGTCATTCAAGTCCATCTTCATGGCTGGCATTTTCGCTGAACCGGACATGTCCTTCATATTCATGTCCTTCATGTCCATGCCTTTCATGTCCATGCCTTTCATGTCCATGCCCTTCATATCCATGCCTTTCGTATTCATGCCAGGCATATTCATGCCAGGCATATCAGCCATTGATGCCATTGCATTCGAGGCGGAACTTGTCGCTTTTGTTAGCGACTGAAAGATGTCTTCCGGTTCGCGAAAACTAAAATCATGCAATAACACAACCACTTCTTGTTCATCATTTTTACTTGCTTCTGCATCGTGCACTATAAGCGGAGCAGAGAGCATTTTGATGCTTTGAAGTCCACTGTGACTGTGCATAAAATGCGTACCAGTTGGACGAGCTTGAAAGTCATAAAGAATGGAAGTGTGCGGTTGAATAAGAGGTTGTGTTAGTCCCGGAACACCATCTTCTAAATTAGGTGGATGCATTCCGTGCCAGTGAATTGCGGAAGGCTTGTTGATCAAGTTTTGCAGATTCACGCGGAATGGTTTGCCTGGTTCTACTGTTAGACCATGCTTACCGTTGTTCTGCAAAAGGCCGTATACATTTGCGCTTTTCCCGTTGACTTCAATTATGCGCGAAGTAATTTTCAACGGCACATAGTCATCTAAGTTCAACTCTGGAGTTGCAGCACAAGCTTTTCCGATTGTGCCTGCAAACATGAGACTCGACGCAGACTTCAAAAAGGTTCGGCGTGAGAGATTTTCTTGCATGCTCAATATTCTATCCCTAAACAAAAAATTTTCGCCCTCCCAATGGAAGGGCGAACACTAAGCCTGCCAGCCAGCAATTTATGCGTGAAAATTACGGTTGCATAACACCGTACATTGCTTGAAGAGCCGCTGAAGAACTGCCGCAACGACGTATGAAATCCCGAGCCAATTCTCTAATGGTGTCCATATCTTTCATATTCGGCAAAAATCCATAACGGGTGTTTTTCGAAATGGAAAGTATGTGTCGAACAAAGCGCAATCCTGAATCAGTTATTTCCGCGTTATCTGGTCCACCACTACCCTGCACGATCGCTCGCATAATTGAGGTTTCAGCCACGTAAGAGGCGACGATTTCAACAGGAGGTACTGCCGGTGTCGGTGGGCTGAAGTTTAAGTCGTTTAAGCCTGTAGGTTCAAATTCCATGCGTCGCACTCCGGAATATAAAGGAATCATTTAAATCACATCCTGCCAATGTACCAGCGCAAAAAAGCTTGGCAACTAAAGTTCCACTCACAGTTCGCGTTTTTGCTGCGTGACTTCAAACAAATCGTCTTTTGCATTTGCGGGAACGCCACAGACTCACGCATTGGAAAGACACAACGTCTGGTTTAAAAAGCTCTCGGTGTGCGTAATGAGTCTTTGCGTTGCATCACATCTTGAGAAAGTTAGCTTTTATGTATAGAGTTGCTATCTTGGCGACATGTCGCTAAACCTTGAGGACTCCTGGAGATAATGGAATGACGGCAAACATGGTAAAAGCGACAGGTACTCAGTTAGCTCAATCAACAAAAACAATGCGCTGTTTGGTTAAGGAAAACCTCAATACAGATGGCTTTACGTATAAGACGGATTATCCGCAAGCTGAATTTGGAACAGATGAAGTAAAAATCAAAGTTCTGGCAACTGGTATATGTGGCACCGACAAAAGCATCTACTATAGTTCTCAGAACGAAGGCATAAGAAATGAAATGCGGCGTTACCTGGCTCCGGGAGCCACATTTCAACCTCTCGTGATAGGACACGAATTTTGCGGAATCGTCACTGAAGTTGGCGAAGCCGCTCAGGCTATAGCTAAGAACTTGCCACCTGATTTGCGGATTGAAGCAGGCGATTATATTGCTGCTGAAGCTCATATTGCTTGTGGTGTTTGCGTTCCCTGTCGCAATGGGCAAGAACATGTCTGTACACATGTAAGAGAAAAAGGCATCCATGAAAATGGATGCTTTGCTGAAACAATCTCCATGCCCTACAAAAATGTCATTTTGCTAGGAAAAAATGGCAACACCAAGTTAATTCCACCAAGACTAGGCGCTTTGCTCGATGCATTCGGCAATGCTGTTCACACAATTGAAGAAGCCAATGTCGCTGGTAAGCGTGTAGCAATTTTAGGTGCTGGTCCACTTGGTCTTATGGCCACTACCCTTTGCCGCCGATTCGGGGCAGCAAGCATCCTCCTCACTGAAGCAGCAGATACCGAACGAAGATTCGCGCTCGGCACTAAATTTGGTGCCAATAGTTGCTTTGATATTTCGAAGGGATCGGGCCAACTTCATGACTTTATCCGCAGCTCAATAAGCGATGCAAATGGAGTAGATGTTGTCCTGGAGATGTGTGGCGCCGCTTATACCGATGCTTTCAAATTGGTGCGCAATGGTGGCACTGTTGTTTTGCTCGGTCTGCCTAAAAAGCCATTAGAACAGTTCGATATCGCAGACGGTATCATCTGGAAAGGCGTTACCGTAAAAGGAATCTTTGGACGCAAGATGTTTAGCACTTGGCAGACAAGTCTAAGACTTCTCTTGGGAGATCCATTCGGACTGCAAGAAGATCTAACTCAAATTCTTGGCAAAGAAGACTATATGCTCGACAAATTCGAACAAGCGTTTGCCAGTTTGGTATCCGGTAAAGAAATGAAGCTCGTATTCACGCCCTAACAATCCGCGGCCCTACTAATTCTCCACTGAGGTTTATATGTCCCAATCCGCTGTCGAAAAAGGTGCCTCTTCCCTTTCCGTACCTCAGCTTTATGCGGCACTTGATAAGGAACTGGCTCGAGCCAAAGAAAGCAAGACTTACAAATACGAAGTGCCGATTGACGGCAAACAAGATGGTGTTGTAAGCGTCAAAGGCAAAAATGAAATAATGCTAGCCTCCAATAATTACCTTGGACTAGCCAATCATCCTCGCATTATAGAAGCCGCAAAATTGGGGCTCGAACGATATGGATTCGGGATGGCATCGGTTCGATTTATTTGTGGAACACAGCAAATACATTTGGATCTGGAACAAAAAATCGCAGATTTTCTCGGCATGGAAAGTGCAATTTTGCATTCTTCCTGCTATGCAGCCAATGAAGCCTTCTTTGCCGCACTCGTAGCAGCCGAATTGGACATGACCAACTACAAAGACATGATCTACAGTGACAAGCTCAATCACGCCAGCATTATCGATGGCATAAGGTTGGCTCGCATCGGCACTAAATCGACAGAATCGCGCCCCTACAATCATGGTGATCTCAATCAACTAAAACAGTTTCTGGAAGAAGACAGAAACTCCGGCTATCGCACCAGAATTATTGCAACAGATGGTGTCTTCAGTATGGAAGGGGATTATGCTCCGCTTTCGGAAATGGTCAGTCTTGCTGCTAAAGAAAATGCACTTCTAGTTGTAGATGAATCACATTCAACAGGTGTGTTAGGTGCAACTGGAAGAGGCACTCCTGAGCAATGTGGTGTGCACGGCAAAATAGACGTAATTATAGGAACACTCGGCAAAGCACTTAGTGGTGCCGCAGGCGGATTTATCGCCGGCAAGAAATCGTTGGTAGATTTCTTGAGACAAAAATCACGCCCTTATACATTTTCAAATACGTTACCGCCGCCAATTGTTTGCGCCGCTTCAGAAGCGATAGATATGCTTTCTGAAGATGACAGCTTCGTAAAGCAATTGCATTCAAACACGGAATATTTCCGCAAAGAAATAAAGCGATTGGGCTTTACGATTTTGGACGGCATTCACCCAATTGTTCCAGTCATGGTAGGCGAAGCTCCAATAGCAATGGACATGAGCGATCAACTTCTCAAAGAAGGTGTTTACGTTCGCGGACTGTGGTATCCAGTTGTACCGAAAGGCGAGGCACGCTTGCGTGTACAAATCTCAGCAGCACATTCAGTGAACGATTTAGATATCGCTCTTGGTGCCTTCGAAAAAGTCGGCAAACGATTAAGCGTTATCAAATAAACGAAAAACGAAAGTACAAACTACATCTGGCTTTGTTGCTTGCCAGCCATTTGTTCCACGCCGTGTTTTGGATCAGACAGCTTTATTGAATGTCCACTGTTCAATTTGAGAGTGGTGCCATGCCGAAGATCCGTATGGAGTGAACCGTTAGATCCATAAACGGTTACGTCGCTATCAAAAGTCATCGATCCAGTAACGTCGCCCAACAGAGCCGTCACTGTCCGCGGTGGACGTGCGACAAGGTGAGCAGATTGCATTCTGGCACGCAATTGAGGAGATAAAGGTTTCAACTGTACAGGCTGAGGAGTAGACCATTGAGGTGGTGCAAAAGGAGCAGATGAAGTTTTGTCTGAGCCAGTAGATTGCGTGCTAACTGCTTCAGTCTCGACTACTTTAGCTTCTACAAGATTTGGTGCACTTTTAGTAGTGCCGATGTTGCCTGTGATGTTATCGCCAATAAATTGTTTATACGCCGGACTAGTTGATGGTGTTGCGACCGGCACCTCGACTCGGACATTGGCTCCCGTGCCTGTTACGATCGGTCCGCCCTGTAATGCTCCTTCTGTTTGGGCTTTAAGAGCAGCCGCATTACCGGGGCTATTAGGAGTAAACAAGCCGGCAGCCCCAGGACCGGACTGAGTTGCATCAGCATTCCCCTGAGCCATACCACCATTCGTAACTGAGCCGCCAGCAGCCATCTGTCCCAGGTTTATGCCTGAGCGCGCTGCGGAATCACTACTACCCACCTCTGTGTTAGGCGGGAAAAGCGGCATGACACCCGGCGAATTCTGGAAAAGATAACCCTGAGTTTGATTTACACCTGTATAAGGATTCTGATTTGTGAATCCAAAAATCGAATTATTAGCATCACTGCCCAGACTTAGCTCATCTGTTCCATTGGCTGAGAAGTTCGACCAGGGAAAACCGTCACTGCTGGCTGCAAAAATAGCTTGACCGGTTACGATTGAGACCGCCAGTGTTGATAAAACGAGCTTCCAGTTCAGTTTGTTCATTACCTTCTACCTTCCGACAGTTCGGACGTACCGGAGCAATTTCCGTTCCCCAACTACCCGCGAAGGGCAATCGACATCGGCATTTCACTGCATTTCAATCCACTAGGGGGACAAAATTATACCCGTAGTCAAGACGCGATACAATATCACCGTTCTGCCCGGTGCGGAAAGAGTCTTTACGGACAAGCCCTGTGAGGTTCTTCATGGTTAAGCAAGGTGATAATGCCGAAAAACCACCCGAAAAGAAATCGGATCATCAGAAACCCGGGGACAAGGCTCAAAAAGAAAACACAATCCACACAACCGATCAAAACAAAGTCGCTTTAGAGCACGACCAGAACATTCAGTCGACGACTTCTTCTTTTACTGGCGAGCATCAGTATTCCTTTACTTTGGTAATGAATGATGGCACCACGGTCAGCGGAAAGAACTCAAAGGGTATTAAAGATGAGCCTGTAGCGCCGCCGGTTTCTCATCCGGTTAGAGACAGTGATGGCAAATGGACCGGCGTTACAAACTACGAGACCTCCGGCGCCACAATGCCAGTTGATATACCTGGACCAGGTACAGCAATCCGAAATCCAAACGGCGAGTTTACTGGAGTAACCCATTACCGTTGGCCCGGAGATCATCCTCCCGATCAGAAAGAACATCCCCAGACAAAACATGAAGAGACACCTCATACTCGAAAGCCCGAGCATCACCAAACGAAAACTCATTACGATGAAACTCATCATCACGACAAGCACAAAGAAACAAATCATCCGAAAGAAAAGGATCATCCCACCGAAAAACCTCAAGATAAGCAGCCCACAGGTGAAACACCTATCACTCTGCAGTCTGCATTTCGCAGAGGTGTGACCTGTCCGGCAATGAGAATTGATACCGGAAATGATGCCGCCGATCGCGAGACTTTAGCACACTTCAACGATACTAATTGCCATTGTTCGACACAACGAAAAATGGGAGTTCCACCTTCTTTCGGTGCGGCGACACAAATAAACAGGGGTTGGCTTGAATCTCAAAATTATGAACCAGTTCGTATCACATCAAACGATAAATTAAAGCCAGGCGATGTTGTCGGAACACCTTATGAACAAAGAATTCCGCTTGGTCCTCTTGGCACACCGGTGGCTCGCATTGATGATTCAGTGGCCCTTGGTCACAGCGGATTTGTGGAAATGGATCCAAACACGCGCAAACTGATGATCACAGAAAAACTTGGTCCGACTCTTCCTTATGTAAGACAGGACCCAGAGGCTTTTGCTCAGATGTGGACACCAGCCGGTGGCTTTGCTGACAACCACGACATTTGGGTTTATCGGAGAAGGCAATAGTCTATGCAGAATAAAAACGTTTCCGTTTTTGCAATTGCTCTACTCTTGAGTTTTGTTGTTTTGATCGCCTTGTTTGTTCAAGGAGACTCGCTCATACAAAATCTTGGTATGAGCGTTAATCCGCATCCAATTGGAGAAGACTACATAGGCAGATCTCAAAACTTAATTCCACTCTATTGCGAAGCTCTTGTGATGTGTTTTGTTGTCCCATTGTGGCTTACTATGTGGTTTGCTTCAAAGGAAGTGTTAGAAGCTAAATTGATAAAGATAACTCTCCTTGCTTACCTTTCTTATTTAGCATTGGCTGCGTTTGCAGTCTACTTTGTTCCACCTTTGACAGTGCCTCCACCACTTTCGGCAGACCAAACAGTGCATACATCAGCTCAAAGCGCTTTGCTGATGATCGCCTTTCCTTTAACGAGTTTGGCGATACTCGCATTTGCATTAGTCGGCGGACTTGTGCCTTATAAAGTCCGCAAATTGCAAATTAGGCACAAGTCGAAATAACAGCTGATCACATAGTTTAGTAAATTGCTAATCTTCCCAAGTGTCCTTGAGGGCATCTTTACGATCTAAATCCGCTAAATCCTTACGGCCAAGTTTTTCATAGCAACGTGCTCGCATTTCTTTTAGCTCACCTCGAGAAATGCTTCCCGATAATGTCCTTCTTTGAAAAGCTTTTGAGCCACTGCCTCTTCTTGTTCGGGTGTATCTTTACTGTTAGCGCGCGCAATATTCACAGCTAAGAGCGCAAAAGCTACAAATAGGAGATATTGCTTCTTCATCGCCAATCCAGCTTACGGTTTCAAATATTGGACAGTCACACTGTCGCAAAGTGACATCTTTGCAATACTTGCCCGTGCGCTAAGCGCCGTCCTGTTACCATATAAACTTCGCAAACACGCCCAAACAAGTGGATCCAAATGAACAAAAAAGTTAGTGGCATCAAGGATGGTGCTAGCGTAATAATTACTGGTGCCTCAACTGGAATTGGTAGAGCCCTGGCTGTATCCCTCGCGCAGAAGTACAAAGCAAGAATCGCGCTTAATGCCCGTTCCGAACCAACGCTTCAGGAAGCCAAAGCTCAGATTGAGAAAGTTGGAGGGCAAGCTATTGTCGTAGCCGGTGACATTGGCCAAGAAAGCGTTCAAAAAGATTTAGTTGATCGAACATTGCAAGAATTCGGTGATGTAGATGTTTTAGTAAACAATGCCGGATTTAGTCGACCGGGTCCAATGCTGGCACAAACACCGCAAGATTGGGAAGCGGTATTTGCAGTGAACTTTTTTGCCGCACTCAAACTTACTTATTTAGTCTTGCCTAACTTCGTAAAAAAGCAATCCGGAACGATCGTAAATGTCTCTTCTTTGGCGGGGAAAGTTGCCATACCCGGTAGTGTCTGCTATTCGGCAAGCAAATTTGCATTGACTGCTCTTTCGGAAGGAATGGCAGGAGAATTTGCCACCCGCAATATCAATATGATTACCGTCTGCCCAGGGTTAGTTCGCACCGAGTTTTTCGAAAACAATAAAATGGCCGAGTCCTCGAATCCAACTTATATTGCCAGCAAAAACAACTTGACCGGTTTGGTGATGCGCCACTTACTCAGTATTAGCAGCGAAGATGCAGCAAGAGACATTGTTGTTGCTATGGAAAAGGGACAAAGCCAGGAGATTCTGCTTACTTACCCTGCCATTGTGATTGAACGACTGTCGGGAGTTTTCCCTGCGGTTGTTGCAAAATTATTCGAACGCAGATCAATTTTGCGTGAACGCATAAAGAAGACAGCTAGTAGTTCAGTTTAAGCAAGCACCGCGGTAAGCACCGTATATAGTGCTACCACTCGGGCTTTTCTTTCGGGAACGTAGCGTCGTTCCAACTGCATTGTTGGAGAGAATTTGCTTTGGCCTGAATGCAAACGTAGTAAAGCGGATCACTTGAGTTATTGCGAATTGACCGCTTACCGTTTACATCGACTCGGACGGCTGTGCCTGAATGTACTTCGAATATTTCGCCGTCAACTTGCATCTGTCCCTTTCCATCTAAAAATACATAGACTTCCTCATTCTGCACATGACAATGCTTCCAGCGGCCACCATCGCCTGCAGCAAGCTTATTCATCGAAACTTCCATAGCCGTGAGATCGAGAATTTCCCTCAAAAAGACTTTGCCCTTTAGAAGGAAATCGCCTTTCGAAACTGAATATTGATCCAGGTCTTCAACTGCACCCATTTCTACAATGGCGAAATTCGCCCCAGTGCGAACTTTGTCCTTTGCACCTATTGAACTCATAAGCCCCGCCCCCACAAATGGAAAGCTATCAACATAGCTTATCCTCGGAAAGGAAAGTTGAAGACAAATATTTTGAAAAATGCTTTAGAAGCCAACGAATTTAATTTGGTTCTTTGCGGCGAATCAAATGAACCTTTTGCTCAAGCACAACGGCATCAAACTCACGGTCTGTTTTTCGAAGGAGATCGGCATAGTTTTCCATGCAGGTAGCGACATTGGCATGATCCATTCCAAGAGTTGCTTGCCATACTTGAATAGCCCGCAGGTAGAGCGATTCTGCTCTGGCATAGTTGCCATGTTGGTGATATAGCCACCCTAAATTATTGAGGCTTTCTGCCACTTTTGGATGCTCAGTACTAAGCGCACTTTCTCTTATTGCAAGAGCGCGGCGATGCAAAGGTTCTGCAATGTTGAATTGATCTCGCTCTGTGAAAAGGGCAGCCAGATTGGTAAGGGTGACGGCAACAACAAGATGGTCTGGTCCGTAGAATTTTTCTTGAGCTTCTAGCACTTTCCGTAAAAGCTGTTCGGCATCGGAATTGCGACCCATCTCGTAGTAAAGCAAGCCAAGGTTATTTGAGACGTCCGTCGCTTCCTGGCTACTTTCTGCATATTGGCGTTTGAGAATGGCTATTGCCCGCTTATAGAGCGGCTCGGCAGCATCGTGCTTGCCCAAAACTCGATAAAGTTCGGCCAAATTGTTGAGACCAGCGGCTATGCTTGGATGCTCGACACCCAGTGCCTTTTCTTGTATGGCCAGCGATCGTTTGAACTTGGGCTCAGCGCAAGCAAAATCGCCTTCAGCCAAAAGCACCATGCCTAAATTTGCCAAAGACGCGGCAATGTCCAGATGATCCACCGCCAGAGTTTTTTCGCGAATAGCCAGGGCTCTTTCAAAACACTTTTTCGCTTCCGAAAACCGGCTCTCGCCATAAAGCTGAGTGCCTAGATCAGACAAATATTCCGCCAATTTCGGATGATCTTGGCCAAGCGCTGCCTCTTTTTCGGGCAAACTGCGGAGAAGGTTATCGGTGTCTGCACCTTTAGCCAAGTGAGATTAATTCCGATTGGTTGAAAATCACCTCAGTATCTTGCCCGTGCGGCCACGTAAACTAAACAAACCAGCTATTTATTCAGCCGGGGCGAGCAGACAACCGTTGATTTTCCAGTCTCCTGTGCCTTCCTTCTCCATTAGATAGGAAGCAACCACAAGCTGGCCCTCACCAGTCAACAGAATGACCGTCTGGGTGACGATTCCAAGCACATTATGGGGAGACTCAAAAATAACGGCCTTTGGCTTAAACACAAGTGGGTAGGACTCTTTAACCATCGCTATAAAGGCAGCCGGCGAGCGATAAGTTCTTTTGATACCTGGACTGGCATAGAAAAAAGCTCGGGGGGCATCCCCGGCCTTAAAAGCCTGAAGCTGGTCTTGAATAACGAGGCGAATGGACGCGCAATCAGACTCGCTCAGGTTCGTTTGGCGGGGAGAAACGTCCGGGAAGGTATACGTATTGTGGATGGTTTTAAGGGCAAGCTCCGTTTTCATAGCTGAGTCTGCTGCTTTGGGCGAAGCCATTTGCGGGTTGGGCAAAACCGACTCGCTGGTAAACGCTAATAGGGCAGGCAGAATAAAAGTGTGAATGGAATTTTCCCTCTATTTATCTTCGTCTTGTTTTATCAGAACTGCGTGAGCAGCGGCAAGCCGGGCAACTGGAATTCGATAAGGCGAACAACTGACGTAGTGGAGCCCAACTTCATCAGCAAATTGTATGGATGATGGTTCACCGCCATGCTCTCCGCATATTCCCAGCTTTAAGTCCGGTTTTGTTTGCAAACCATACTCAATCGCTAGTTTCATCAATTTACCAACACCACTGCGATCTAGGGATTCAAACGGATTGCTTGTGAATATCTTCACTTTCTTGCCATTTACATCAATGCCGTCCAGATATTTTTGAAGAAACTTTCCTTCCGCGTCATCTCTGCTAAATCCAAATGTCATTTGAGTAAGATCGTTGGTACCGAAACTAAAGAACTCGGCATAAGCGGCGATTTCATTGGCAGTGACACAAGCGCGCGGCACTTCGATCATGGTCCCGAATTTGTAATTTACTTCAGTACCCGCTTTCGCCATAACCTCTTTTGCCACTGCTTCCAATTGCGCTCGAGCGCTGGCTAATTCGTTAACGTGGCCAACAAGCGGAATCATAATCTCAGGCTCTACCTCAATACCTTCTTTCTTCACCTGAATAGCTGCTTCAAAAATTGCCTGCACTTGCATTTGATTTATTTCTGGATTTACCAAACCGAGGCGGCAACCGCGCAGTCCCATCATAGGGTTGTTTTCGTGCAATTCATTTACTTTGCGCAAAAGTATTTCTTTGTCGCGCAATTTGCTGCCAGTTACGCCAGTAGCGCGCATGGTGGCAACTTCTTCAATCAATGCTTCTCGTTTGGGAAGAAACTCATGCAAGGGTGGATCCAATAGCCGAATGGTGACGGGCAATCCTTTCATTTCTCGGAATAATCCGATGAAATCCTCGCGTTGCATCGGCAAAATTTTTGTCAAGGCAGATTTGCGCTGATCTACTGTTTCAGCCATTATCATCTCCTGCATCGTAGGCAAACGATCCTGACTCATAAACATATGCTCTGTGCGGCACAATCCGATTCCTTCCGCTCCAAATCCGCGTGCCACTCGTGCATCTTCCGGTGTATCCGCATTTGCTCTTACTTTGAGGCGACGGACTTGATCGGCCCATGAAAGCAATTTTTTGAATTGATCAGAAAGTTTCGCTTCATGAGTGACAATCTCACCTTTAAAAACTTCACCGGTCGATCCATCAATTGAAATTAGCTCTCCCTTTTTGAGTGTAGTGGTTCCGACCGTAAGTTCTTCTTTCTGAAGATCAATCTTGAGAGCTTCGCATCCGGCTACGCAGGGTTTGCCCATACCTCTCGCTACCACAGCGGCGTGGCTCGTCATGCCACCGCGACTAGTGACAACTCCTTGGGCTGGCACCAAACCATGTATGTCATCCGGACAAGTTTCGATACGAACTAGAATGACCTTCTCACCACGTGCGGCCAATTGTTCTGATTCATTCGGGCTAAATACTATTTTTCCAATTGCGGCACCAGGAGAAGCATTCAGTCCGGTCGCTAATAGACGACCCTCTTTTTTTGCTTTCGATTTGTCTTCTTCGTTGAAGCTGGGTAAAAGCAATTGATTCAACTGAGCAGGTTCAACCCGTTTGATTGCTTCTTTTTGATCAATTAGGCCATCAGTGGCTAGTTCAACAGCAACTCTTACTGCGGCTTGAGCGGTACGTTTTCCGGTTCGTGTCTGCAGAATATAAAGTCGGCCATGATCGACAGTGAATTCAATGTCTTGCATGTCGCGATAATAATTCTCGAGTTTTGCTGCATTCTCCAAAAGTTCTTTGTAAGTCTCTGGCATTTCCTTTGCCATCTCATCAATCTTGTTCGGTGTGCGTGTACCTGCCACTACGTCTTCACCTTGAGCATTAATGAGATACTCACCATAGAGATGTTTTTCGCCAGTACTCGGATTGCGACTAAAACATACTCCTGTGGCCGATTGATTATCACGATTACCGAACACCATCGCTTGGATATTCACGGCAGTGCCAATTTCGTGATCGATCTTATTCAAGTTGCGATAATAGATAGCGCGATTGTTATTCCACGAACGAAATACGGCTTCAACAGCGCCTTGCAACTGATCTTTTGTGTCGACTGGAAAATCTTTGCCGGTCCGATTTTTCACAAGCGCCTTGTACTCTTTGACCAGCTCCTGCAATGACGACACCGTCAGTTCCGGATCTAAAGTCACACCTTGCTTTTTCTTTTTAGCATGCAAAAGATCTTCAAAATCATCTTTGCTTATATCCAAAACAACATTGCCGTACATTTGAATGAAGCGTCTGTAACTGTCCCAGACAAACCGCTTGTTACCAGTCTGTTTCGTCAATGCTTCCACAGTTTCGTCATTGAGACCAAGATTGAGAATGGTGTCCATCATGCCCGGCATAGAAAACTTGGCACCGGATCTCACCGACACAAGAAGTGGCTTTGACGTGCTTCCCAATTCCTGTCCAATTGAGCTCTCTACTTTTTTTAGTTCAGAAAAAACTTCTTCGAACAAACCGTCCGGGACATGTTTGTTGTTTTTATAGTAGTCTCGACAACAAGAAGTAAGAATCGTCAGTCCCGGCGGCACGTTGACACCACTTTGAGTCATCTCGGCAAGTCCAGCACCTTTGCCACCGAGTGCTTCCCGCATGGCAGTGCGGTTTCCCTCAAAAAGCTTGTAGGCATCGGAAAAAAGAAGAACGCGCGATGTGGCCAATGCCTTTGCTTCTAGGCTAGGTCCCTTTGCACTCACCATTTATCATCTCCCGTCATACCGAGCCATTATTGTCTCAAATGCAGATAGATTTCGCTGGATGTTTCTTCAATTGCTTTTGCTGATACATCGATCACGTGACTGCCAAGTTCACGAAAAAGTTTGCGTGCATTTTGCACTTCTTGACGAATTCGCTCAGGATCGGCATATTCTGCGTTGGTTGCCATACCCAACACCTGTGCACGCGTACTCCGAATTTCATGCAACAGAAAGGGATCAATTGTAAGGCCAATTATCTTGTTTGGTGGAATTTTGAATAAAGCAGGGGGCGGTTCCATATTCGGTATGAGAGGAACGTTAGCAGCCTTCATTCCATAATGATGAGCCAGATACATGCAATTCGGTGTTTTGCTAGTTCGGGAAACTCCCGTTAGAACGACATCGGCCTGCGCAATGCCATCCGGATTTTTTCCATCATCAAATCGAATCGCAAAATCAACCGCTTCAATGCGACGGTAATACTGTTCATCTAGTAAATGCAGTCGTCCAGGTTGTGAAAGTGGAGATAGGGACGTAAGTGTAGCTAACCTTGAAATGAGCGGTCCCAATATATCCACGGTTGGAATTTGATAGCGCATCGCTTCTTCTTCAAGTGCAATTTGATACTCAGGCAACACGAGCGTATAAGCGATTAATGCCCTGCTGTTAGCCGCTTCTTGAACAAGCTCTTTAAGCTGATCGGTACTCCGAATCTGAGGCAGTCTATATATAGTGGCACGCCCCGGTGGAAATTGAACGAGGGCAGCTCTTGCTACTGCTTCCGCCGTTTCGCCGCTTGAATCTGAAATCGTAAAAACGGTTAGGCGTTGCTGTTCTTGGGTCACCTCTCTCTATCCCCTTTGAGTTATGTAGGTACTTCAAGATTTAGCGTCTTGAGTATAAAAAGCAGGTCAATTCCACCGGAAGTAAGCTTGATGACATTGCCCTGGTGCACCCGCGACACGCTAATAGATTGGCTGTGTTTGATGCATCCCAGATATGGCACGCCGGTCATGGCACGCAAACTGAGTTCAACTTGCGTTCTAGATAAGCGCGTTTCCAATTCTCTGCCGCTATCGATTGTGGTTTCCACAGTAACCAGTCCGATTACATTCGCCTTTCTGCTCTTTAGGTAAGCGACACCTATATTGAGTTCTTCCAATGCAGTAAAGGCATGCCTTGTAACCAAAAGACATGGCAGATTGAGTTCGGCAAGCAAGTCGGTTGAATCGAGCCAAGCTTTGCCACCACCGAGACTATCACTATTTTCTAGAAGAATCGGTGTGCCGTATCCACCCGGCAATTCAATCAAAGTAAACTGCGACCCTGGTGCTCCCAACCCGACCGCCTGCTGCCACTGCCCTTTGTTAAGTGCGCCTTCTCCTGGCAGAATCACTGCTTGTGCTTCTGGTCCTGTTGCTTCCGGTTTCATACGAGCTACTGCATTAATGAATGCCTGCTCGGCTTCCCAGTCAGGGCGCTTTCCAGTCAGGACAGGTTTGACGGCACGGGCGGTGAATCCCTCCTCGCGCAATAATCCGGCAAGACCTGCCATGAGAACCGTTTTTCCACACTGAAAATCAGTCCCGACAATTACAACCCCGCCGGCGCTGGAATCTATTTTGAGTTCTCTCGACAGGCGCTTTACGCCCTTTGCGGAACCGAACTCGCTTTTGCCAGGAACAAAATCGTCCGAATTCATATTGCGCCGTCGACCTGTCTAAATACGGCTCATAGTCTAATAGCTAATGTGTTCCAATTGCTACAGAGGGACTGCTGAAATTTGTCTTGACGACGTCAAATGCTTTTTTCAGTTGAACGTCCTTAAAGTCTTCGGGGGCGCGCTTCGCTTTCGGTAGGGCTGGATCAAGCCACCACGGGCCTTTGCCTGCCTTTGTATCTAGAGATGAAACACTCACTGGATAGTCCGGGGTTATCCCCTTTTTATTGATATCCGTATCTTTGGGAGTTAAATAGTGAGCAATCGTTATATTAAGACCGGTGCCATCCGGTAAGTGGTTGATGCCTTGAACCAATCCTTTTCCGTAGGACTTCTCACCAATAAGCATCGCTCTATCGTTGTCGCGAAGAGCACCGCTTGTTATTTCAGCGGCACTGGCACTGCCTGAGTTAATCAGAACAACAAGTGGCAGCTTGCAAATTGCCTTGCCATCGGCATGGGTTGTGGACCTGAAACCGTCGCGATCGACTGTCGAAACGATGGCGCCCATGTCCAGAAACATATTCGATATTTCAATAGCGTTGCTCAACAAACCGCCTGGGTTGTCTCGCAAATCGAGAATTATGCCTTTTGCATCACTCAGTTTGGAAATGGCGTCCCGCATCTCATCGGTAGCTTGCTGCGAAATGAAGCTCGCAAGCCGAATGTAGCCGACATCATTACTTATCATTGTCGCTGTCTGTACGGCATGAATTGAGATTTCAGCCCGGCGAACGCTCACTTTGAGGCGTTCCTTTCCGTTGCGATGCAAGGTAAGAGCCACCTCGGAATTCACTTCACCTCTGATCATCTTCGCTGCCTCTTCTACGGTGAGCCCTTTAGTTGGCTTTCCGTTTATATCGAGAATCTCGTCGGCAGGCTTCAAACCAGCTTTCTCAGCGGGTGTATCGGGATAGGCATTGAAAATAATGAGGTGATGTTTGTCGTCTATAGATATTTGAATGCCAATGCCAAAGAGCTTTGCGTCAATCTGTGATTTCTCATCTGCGAATGCGTCTTTATCCAGGAAGCGTGTATAGCGATCGCCTAATGAAGCAAGCATCGTTTCAATTGCTTTATGCGCATCAGTGAGGTCGGTCATCTTGCCGTCGTAACGATGTTCCCAACGCGACCAATTCTGATTATTAAAGGTGCTGTCTACGTAATCGTCGTTTATTCTTTGCCAGGCCCGATGATAAATTGCTTCCGGCCTAAATGAGGGGAAATCTGCGACTGCTGAAGATTGGCTTGTGTGCGCCGCCCTCAAGTGGACGGATTCATCAGACTGACTTAGTTCGGTAGTACCGAGTGAGCTTGAAAGTAAGAGTGGTAGCGCAAGGAGGGATTTCCAGAACATAGGGCAACCAGAACAGTTAGTACGTTTAAAACTAGTTATACCCGGAAATCAAGAGATTATGCGATGTTCACGAAAATCTCGAATGTTACTATTAGCAGCCTGGTAAAAAGGCACCGAGCGATACCCTTGATAAATCTAAGTTTCAAAGGATTCGCTCATTTTGGGAGATCAAAAGCTTGGATAACGCTCTGGCAGAAATTGGGGTATTCGGCGGGTCCGGATTCTACTCTTTGTTTGACAACGACTCGGACCGGCAAGAGAAATGGATTGAAACCCCTTACGGGTTGCCGAGTGACAAGGTAGTCATAGGTAAGATTGCCGGACGCAAAGTTGCCTTTCTTCCCCGTCATGGCGCCAGCCATCAGTATCCGCCTCATGTTATTAACTACCGCGCCAACGTTTGGGCCATGAAATCGCTAGGCGTAACTCGTGTGATCGCACCTTGTGCCGCCGGTAGTTTGAAGAAAGAAGTTGGGCTCGGTCACTTTGTCGTTTGCGATCAATTTGTGGACCGAACAACAGGCCGAATCGATACTTTTTATGATGGACCGATTGCTACGCACGTCTCTTCAGCCGAGCCATATTGTCCTGAAATGCGCAAAATTGCCTATGAAGCAGGAAAAGAGGCTGGCATTACCATGCACGACAAGGGAACCGTAGTCGTTATTCAAGGACCCCGCTTTTCATCGAAGGCAGAATCGAGATGGTTCAGTAGCCAAGGCTGGGAAGTGATTAACATGACCCAGTTTCCGGAAGTTCACCTTGTCAAAGAGCAGGAGATGTGTGTTGTGAACATCTCGCTTATTACGGATTACGATGCTGGCTTGGTCGGCGTGGATGGTGTTGAGCCTGTTAACCACAGCGAAGTCGTTAAAGTTTTTACGCAGAATCTAAGCAATTTGCGAACCCTCCTGGTAAAACTAATTGAGAAATTACCTGCCAAGCGATCCAAATGCGAATGTGGTGAAGCCCTGAAGCACGCCCGCTTCTAATAATGCCTGAGTTTGAATTTTCTCTAAACCATCTGGTAGCATTTCTAGGCCTCGTTTTGGCTGTATCAGTCAATATCATGCTCAGAAAATTCGGCTACCCGGAGAAAATCATCTGGGGAGCCTCGATTCTTTCGATACTGGTAGTGGCAATTTTCTGGTCAACGATTATGTTGGGAGCAAATGATGAAGAAGAGTAAGTTTGGATTGCTTGTACTTTCGGCCCTTACTGCAGGTTTGCTATTTTGCTCACCTTATACAAATGCGGCTGAAACAAAGCCACTGATCCCGGTGACCAAAGATTTCAAATTGCCAAACGGTTTGAGAGTTTTGATTTCTGAAGATCATTCTGCTCCGGTTGCGGCCCTTGCAATCGTTTATGACGTTGGTGCTCGTAACGAGAGAAAAGGCAAATCAGGTTTTGCACACCTTTTCGAACACATGATGTTTGAGGGTTCGGAAAACGTTGGTAAGACTGAGCACTTCAAATATGTTGAATCAGCAGGTGGTTCTCTCAATGCTTCCACACACCCTGACTTCACTAACTATTTTGAAAAGCTGCCTAGCAATCAAATTGAATTGGCAATGTGGCTCGAATCGGATCGTATGCGCTCTCTAAAAGTGACGCAAGAGAATTTTGAGAATCAACTGCAAACAGTAAAAGAAGAAAAACGTTCACGCATTGATAATCAACCGTACGTGCCAGCTTCTATTCAAATGGAAGAGCTTATGTACGATAACTGGGCTAACCAGCATCCAACAATCGGCAACTTTGATGATCTCGATCACTCAACCATTCATGATGTCCGCCAATTTTTCAAAACCTATTACGCTCCAAATAATGCCGTCATGGCAATTGTTGGTGATGTAGACAGTGCCCAAATGGAAAAGCTAGTGCGCAAGTACTTCGCTACCATTCCAAGCCAGCCAATTCCAGCTACTCCGGATTTAACAGAACCAGTACAAACAAAGGCGAAGTCTCTAAAGGTGGATGACCCACACGCTGAAGCACCTGCTTTCTGGGTATCATGGAAAGCACCGGCAAGACGCGAACCTGACTATTACGCCCTTGGTGTAATTGAAAAACTGCTGTCAGCTGGTGATTCTTCCAGACTGTATCAACGCATGGTGAAAGGCGATCAAAACGCTCTGAAAGTGGAAGCCGGTTATGACGAAAGACGCGGACCATCAGGATTTGAAGCATTCGTTGTGATGAAACCAGATACCACTCCGGAAAAGGTGCGTGAAAGTCTCTGGAGCGAGATCGAAAAACTAAAGACGGAACCGGTAACAGATACGGAACTTGAAAAAGCCAAAAACCAAATTATGCGCCAGCTATTTTCTTCTGGCAGTTACGTATCGCTGCAGCGCAGTCTTGGTCGAGCCGAACTTCTAGCTGAATACACGTCCTTCTTCGGCGATCCTTACGCATTCGATAAAGACATTCAGAAATACAACCAAGTAACAGCGGCAGATGTTCAAAGAGTGGCCAAAAAGATCTTCACTAAAGAAGGTGCCACCACAGTAGATGTGATACCGAAACATGCCGATCCGAAAAAGACAGCCTTTAACAACTAGCCATTAAATAGATATTGCAAGTCGGAGAGAACCAATGAACCGCAAACATATTCAATTCCTCAGTCTGATACTGGCTGTTGTTCCAGTCGTCGCGTATCAAGCTGTGGTGCCTGGTCAAGCCCTGGAACAAGCCACTCCCAGTACGGCAGCGACTACTAAGACAAATGCTGCCAAGGAAACACTCAAGCAAGTGCAAGGAGAAGGACCATCAGCTCCGAATGCTCAGCAAGCTGAAACATGGCGAAAGAAGGCTCCTGCTTTGCCACCACCGCGCGCCTTCGTGATGCCCAAAGTCACTTCCTACAAACTATCCAATGGTATGGATGTGCAGTTGGTTGAAGACCATCGAGTTCCTTTTATCACAGTCAACATAGGAATGAAAGTTGGAACTAGCTCTGATCAACCTGCGCTGCTTGGCCTAACAAGCCTAACGGCAGACATGATTACAGAAGGAACCAAGACCAAGAAGAGCAAAGAAATTGCAGACGAAGTCGACTTTATCGGAGGCGGACTGAGTGCCGGCTCTGATGTAGATAACACGCTAGTTTCGGGCTCCGCGTTGTCGAAGTACCAAGATCGGCTCTTCAATGTCATGGCTGACGTCGTTCTTAATCCGAGCTTTCCGGAAGATGAATTGCAATTGAAGAAAACGAATTTGATTCAGGAACTCGCTATCAAACGAAGTGAGCCTGATTTTCTTCTTGATGAGCGATTCAACAAAGTCACTTTCGGTAATCATCCTTATTCCGTGATTGCCCCTACCAAAGAAACAGTGGAGAAAATCACCCGCCAAGATCTAATCAACTTCCACAAAGATAACTATCTGCCCAACATTGCAGATCTTGTTGTGGTTGGCGATTTCGATCCTGCCAAAATGAAGGAATTGATATCGGCGAAATTTGAAAAAGATTGGAAGCCTGGCACAGCACAGGCTCTCAAACAAACCGAGTTGCCCGTGCAACACGGAAGAAAGATCTATCTTGTTGATAGACCAGGATCAGTTCAATCTTCAATTAAGTTAGGCAATATCTCAATCGACAAAAAAGATGCTGATTATTTCCCGATGATAGTTGCCAACCAAATACTTGGTGGCGCTGGTAATGCCAGACTCTTTTTGAATATCCGTGAAAACAAAGGTTACACCTATGGTGCATACAGTTCCGTAGGAGCTCACAAACAAAAAGGTGCTTTTGCTGCTGAAGCAGAAGTGCGTTCTGATGTAACCGCACCTTCGCTGCAAGAATTCCTATACGAATTGGACAGACTTCGCAACGTCAAAGTATCTGAAAAAGAAATGAACGACGCGAAATCGTACCTGGCTGGTTCCTACCAACTTGGTTTGGAAACACAATCAGGTCTTGCGCAAAGACTCTTAGAACAGCGCTTGTTTGAATTACCGGACGATTACATGCAAACCTACGTGAATCGCATTCTGGCTGTCACCACAGACGACATCAGACGAGTGGCACGCAAACACATCGATCTAGACAACGTAATTATCTGTGTTGTCGGCGATGCTAAAACGATCAAACCAGATCTTGAATTCTTTGCCGCGATTGACGTCTACGACACATCGGGGAAGTTGAGCAACGGCTCCGCTAAGAGCACGACACCGGGCGGTTAAGCCGAAGTTCAACGCCAACACAAACCACTTTTAAGCCTGATTTTAAAAGTGATCTATTTCAAGTAACGGACAAGGAAATGCGCTGTCCCAATTCTCCAGTTCGGGTTTGAATGTCATCAACATTGGCACCCCCCAGTCTCTTTCAAAACAAAAGATCTTTCCTTCTTCGTTCTTTTTAGAGATCTCGGCAAACTTAAAACCAGGTGCAAAATCGGTGACCGCACCCTCCCATCCGCGTATTCTTTTAATTTTCTCTTTCACCGCTTTTTCATAAAGCTCCTGCCACAGTTGCCTACAACTATTTTGCGACCCTATCACTTCGAAAACTCGCATGATTGCGCCGGACTGTTCGAAAAGCGCATAACCACAGTCATTGTAAGAGTTGTGAACGAACTTAATTTGGATCGTCGGCCAACTTAAATTTGAATGCAAATGGAGATATCGCTCCCTTCCCAGCTTGAAGTTCAGATAACCCCTATTGCGAACGATTCCAAACGGTTGTCTCCTTAGCCATCCGGAATGTATCCTCAAAATTTCCGAAATTGCTTCTTCGGAAATTGCTGGTTTCAAACGACAGGCATCCGCATCTGCATTTACACCGCCTGTTTTTTCAACGTGTGGTTTAACCTCCACTTCAACCGAATCGGAAGGTTCCAGATAGATTGCAAATTCGAGTGCACCGACAGGCTCAAAGCCAACTTCTGTATAAATACTGTTGCCGATATCTGAGAACAACAAAAGGCCTGCCCGTTCTTCCGATCTCGCCAGTTCGATAACTTCCTCAAGCATTTTGGTGGCGTATCCGCGCCCCCGGAACGCATTCAGGGTGAAAACTGCACCTATGCCAAGAAAGGAATAAGTTTGTCCTCTTGAGGCAAATTCAAACTCGTACAGTTTGCAACTTGAGACGGCTCGACCATTTTCTTTGAAAATCACATAGCGGAAGTGCCGACGCGCCCAGGTGTGATTGATTTGCTGGAACAAGTACTCCTTGTAAACACCCTGCTTCATACCGGCAGACCAGAGTGCAAAGTTCTCTCGAAGCACAGGCAGGAGTTCAATCCAGGTAGCTAGGTCTAACGACATGTTATATTCCTGATTACATATTTCCAGCGTCTTAGCATTTAACCTGCTATTTTAGCGGCACAAACCTTGGTAAATTGAGGACCCCTGCGCTTGCCAAATATCAAAGAACTTTATTCCGCCAGCCAGATTCAAACACGCGTTAAGGAACTAGGTGCAGATATTTCGGAAGATTACCGCAATTTGACCCGCCCCGTCATAATTGGGGTTATGAAGGGCGCCTTTTGCTTTCTTGCCGACCTCGTTCGTAACATCGCTACGGACGACACATTGCAAGTCGAATTCGTTCGCCTGGCAAGCTATGGCAGTGCCAGTGAAAGTAGTGGGCAGATACAAACACCATACCTTGAGTTACCAAATATTTTTAACAGGCATATTCTAGTTGTGGAGGACATTGTCGACTCAGGACGAACAGCTAGATTTTTTCTGGACTATTTAGAAGGACAATTCAAGCCGGCTTCGCTAAAGCTTGCTGCATTTCTCGATAAGCCCAGTCGCAGAGTTGTTGGAGTTCGAGCCGATTATGTGGGCTTCACCATCAATGATTTATTCGTTGTTGGCTATGGACTCGATTACGGTGAACGGTATCGCGAATTACCTTATCTTGGAGAATTGAGCGGAGTTGAAGCATCTGCACCATAATCAAAAATATCGTTTGAAATCAACTTCTAAAGATTCTCGTTCGACTAAAGGCTACGGAGTTTTGCAGCTCAGCATCGCTGTCCTTTTATTGAGTGTGATGGGACTGCTCTTTGCCAACGTCACAACTATGTATTTGGCTAGGAACTACAACACCCAGGTTTGCATGAATGCTGCCATTGCCGGAGCTCAAGCCGCTACAAGTGGATGTGACGAGAATCAAGTTGCACACATTGTTGAGCAAACTGTCGGCCAATCCGGTGGTGGCTTTTTGATCAACGCACCAGAGTTACATGGATTAGCCTTCCATAAAATAGAAGGTAATAACTGTCTCGTAGTTAATACCGTCATTCTAACTAGCGTGCCAGCTCCCATGCTCCTTGCTTATAGTGACAGCCTGGAAGGAGGACACGTCTTCTTTTCGAAAACGTGTGTCATTACCTTGAACAACGGAAAAGGCAAAACAAAAGGGGTTTAGGGCCTAGAACTAAAAACGATCGAACTAAAGCTCGCGCAATAAATCATTGACATCGTAGAGAGTTGCAGTTACCATCGAAAACCTGTCGCCCAAAACCCGCCCAAACTCAATGAGAATAATTGACCAATGAAAGTCCCATTCATCTCTAATAATGATAATGATGACTTTTCGCTTGCGGTTAGAAGGACGGCATAAGTAACACCTAATGCAAAAGTCACGAAGACCGCAGTTCCAAAGCTGCGGTCTTCTTATTTGGAGCAAAATATGAGCATTCTGAGCAGTCAAATCAGTGCACACGCAGGCGAACTAGTTAGTTTGCACGGACACGTTCAAACCATAAGAAGCATGGGCGGACTGACTTTTCTTGTCATTCGAGATCGAGCCGGCACTTTTCAGGCTGTAGTAAACGGCGGTTCACCCGCAAATATCATAAAAGGAGTCACTCTCGAAATGCCGGTTCGCATTGAGGGAACTGTGAAGCAATTGCCGAAGCACACCGATGCTTTTGAAATTGCAGCCGTAAATCTAGAGATATTGTCTGGGCACCTGACCCCACCCCCTGTTGAGATTGGCAAGTCCACAAAAATGGATGGCATCTCTTTGCCAACTCTTCTCGACTACAGGCCTCTTACTTTGCGCAACGAGAAAGTGAGAAGCATTTTCAAGATAGAGTCTGTATTTTGTCAGGCCTTTCGCAGCTTTCTCAGCAATGAGGGATTTATCGAAATTCACACACCTAAAATCGTTTCAACTGGCACTGAAGGCGGTGCCCAACTGTTTCGTCTCGACTACTTCGGTAAAGCAGCATACCTCGCCCAAAGTCCTCAATTCTACAAACAGATTATGGTTGGCGTATTTGAGCGCGTTTTCGAGATTGGCCCTGTTTACCGAGCCGAAGAACATGACACCACTCGTCACTTAAATGAATATGTCAGCATGGACTTGGAGATGGGTTTCATTGAAAGTGAGCAAGATCTCCTTGCTTTGCAAACGCGGCTCCTACAATATATGTTCAATGCCGTGCAAGAACTTTGCGCTCCGGAATTAGCGTTGCATGGCGCTCAAATTCCAAAATTCGAAAGCATTCCACAGATACGATATGTGGATGCAATTGAATTGCTCTTGCGCGAATTGAGTTGGAAAAATGAAGAAGCCGAACCGGATCTAGATCCGGAAGCAGAACGTTTGCTTTGTGAGTACGCCGTAAAAGAATGGCAATCCGAGTTTCTTTATATAACAGGTTATCCGCGCTCCGTCAGACCATTCTATGCAATGCCTATGATTGATAAAGGCGGTAAGCTAAGTGTTACGAAAAGTTTTGACTTGCTCTTTCGCGGCGTTGAAGTTACAACCGGTGGACAGAGAATTCACGAACCTAACATGTTGATTGAATCGATGAAGGAACGCGAATTGAATGCGGAATGCTACAGCGACTACTTGCAATGCTTCCGATTTGGTATGCCACCCCACGGTGGTCTTGCTATTGGATTGGAGCGACTGGCAAAGCAATTGCTCGGGTTAGCATCCACAAAACAAGCCGCCTTGTTCCCGCGCGATCGCAATCGACTAACGCCATAATGGCCTCCAGAATAATCTCTTTGTATATGGCTCATATAAACGACCCCACCAATGAGGCGAGTTTAATGCTGAGATGCCACCGCATTGCCATGCTGGGCCTTTAAAGTGGGTAAAGACTTTCGGAGCTAAATATTTGGAGACCACTGTTTTTACGGGCGCGAGCCATGGCTTTGTACCGAAAAGTCCAAAGCAAGTACTGAAGGAAATATTTGGCTTCAGCGGATTTCGCGGACTGCAAGAAGAAATTATCAATCATGCCATAGCGGGTCGCCATGCAGTCGTTTTGATGCCAACCGGTGGTGGCAAATCACTTTGCTATCAAATTCCGGCCATCGTTCGACCAGGTACCGGCATCGTTGTTTCTCCTCTTATCGCATTGATGAAAGATCAAGTTGAAGCACTAAAAGAGAATGGTGTGCGCGCCGCTTTTCTCAACTCGAGTCTCGATTATAAAGAATCTCGAGTTATAGAAGAAGATCTGCGCAATGGTCGACTTGATTTGCTTTACGTCGCACCGGAAAGAATAATGACCGAGTGGTTTCAAGATCTTCTTTCTGATATAGACATTTCCATTTTCGCTATCGACGAAGCACACTGTGTTTCTCAATGGGGACATAATTTTCGTCCGGAGTATGCCGAGCTTTACGTTTTAGCAAAGAGATTTCCGGATGTGCCGCTCATTGCTTTAACAGCCACGGCAGACGGACCAACACGTAACGATATTTTTGAACGGCTTTCATTGACAAACGCTCAGCTTTTCGTTTCTGGTTTCGATCGTCCGAATATAACTTATAGAGTTCAAGAAAAAAACGATCCAAAATCTCAATTACTTTCTTTTATCCGGCAAGAGCATCCGCACGATTCCGGAATAATTTACTGTCAGACACGAAATCGCGTTGAAGAAATTGCTGAATGGTTGGCTAAAAGTGGTATCAAAGCTTTGCCCTATCATGCCGGCTTGGATGCAAAAGTAAGGGAGCGCAATCAAACAAGATTTATAAGAGAAGAAAAGATCGTGATGGTAGCAACGATCGCTTTTGGGATGGGTATCGATAAACCAAACGTGCGTTTCGTTGCGCACCTTGATATTCCTCGTACTCTGGAAGCTTACTATCAAGAAACAGGCAGAGCCGGAAGAGACGGATTGCCTTCCGCGGCCATTTTATTCTACGGACTTTCGGATGTAATCCAAACGCAGTCTCGCATCAAAACCTCAGAACTGGACGATCGTCAAAAACGAATCGAATTGCAAAAATTTCAAGCGTTACTTGGTTATTGCGAAAGCGTGCGTTGCCGAAGGTCCACAATCCTAAGCTATTTCGGTGAGGATCCGCCGCCATCTTGCACCAACTGTGACAACTGCCTGACTCCACCCACTAGTTGGAATGGAACCGAAGCAGCTCAAAAAGCTCTTTCGGCCGTTTATAGAACAAGTGAGAAGTTTGGCGTTGCTTATCTAATCGATATACTGACTGGTAAATCAACACCACGTATAAAAGATTGGCACCACGATCAACTTAAGACCTTTGGAGTGGGCAAAGAATTCGATAAAACAGAATGGCATGCAATTTTCAGGCAACTCATTGCCGGAGCATTCTTATCGGTTGACATTGAAGGACACGGCAGCCTCAAACTCAACAGAGAATCCATGTCAATTCTCAAGGGCGAAAAGGAAGTTTCGCTGCGCCGCATAGAAAAGAAGGTTGCTGCTCCAAAAGAACGAAAGGGAGAAACAGCACAAAAAGCTTTTGCCAACGAAGACGAAGAAGATCTCTTTGAAGCTCTGCGTGAGAAACGACTGTCACTTGCTCGTGAGGCAAACGTTCCTCCTTACATTATCTTTCACGACAGTACCTTGCTTGAAATGGTCCATTCCAAACCAAAAAGTCTTGCGCAGATGTCCCGAATTCCTGGCGTGGGCGAGCGAAAACTGGAACGTTATGGGCACATTTTTCTTGAATTGATTGCAGAATTTAGCTCTTAACCGACAATCGCTTTCGCAAGCTCGACATAGGATAATGTGCAGATTGAGGTGGTGCGACTCAAGCGAGGAAAACAACCATAGCTGAACGACCCGCTAGTACTTTGATGGTTGACCAGCTTGTTGCAGAAGGCGTTGAAGTCGTCTTCGGCACAACTGCTTCTGGCCGATCGCCAATTGTTTCTGAAATAACTGCTCGCCGCACAGAATTGAAATTTACATCAGTAGCGCACGAGCAGATTGCAGCGAATATGGCGGTTGGTTTTGCACAAGCCTCAGGCAGGTCAGGCGTCGTCTATGTAGCCGGTGCTCCAGGTTTAACCAACGCCATGAGTGCTCTCTACAACGCGCATCATTCCCGCATTCCAATGGTCATCCTGGCAGATCAACAAGACAGCCAGATTCTGAATGACGATCCGCCACTCTCAGGTGATCTTGTCCAATTGGCAAGTGGTATTTCGAAAATAGCTTTCGAATTGAAAACAGCTGGAGAAATCGCAAGAACTACACGGCGAGCTTTTCACGAAGCGCTCACCTCACCGCGCGGGCCTGTTCTTATTTCAATGCCTGCCAATATTCTTCTCAATCAATCCCCCGGGGTCATCATGCCTCCCGCCGGCACAAGCCCTCTTGGCGCTGCCGATGCTTCTTTTCTAAGAAAGGCAGCAGAAGAATTACTGAGAGCAAATAACCCATGCATAGTGGCTGGCAATGAAGTATCGCAGTACCATGCTCGCCGAGAGGTAGCCGCTCTTGCTGAAGTATTAGGTTGCTCTGTTTTTGTCGAGCCTTTGCCATGTGGAGTTAATTTTTCAAATCGCCATCCACAATATGCAGGCATGCTGTCTCTCAACTTGCATGAAGCTCATCGCACATTGCAAGATTTCGATGTTGCCCTTTTGCTTGGTGTCCAAACAAGAATGGCTCCGCGAGAAAAAGAACCAGCGCTTCTCAGTCGCGACACTTTTGTTATTCAAATCAATTTGGAAGCTGGTCTTGCTGGTCGCTCTATTGCTTGCAATCTCTATGCCAACGCTGACATCGCTGAAAGTCTTTCTCGGCTTCGAGCCGAGATTCAATTAATATCTGATTCCACCTGGGTAACCGAAGCTAACATCCGCGCTAAAAAGGTGATTGACGATCTGGCAGCAAAGCAGAATGCATTTGAAGAAGCTCTTGTACCGCCGCAAGGCGACGATGACATCACGGTATTTTGGCTAACCCGCTTTCTCGATCATTGGCGTCCTGAGAATTCTTCGATCATTAGTGATCTGTCAGCCGATGCCATTCAGGTGGAAGAGGTATTGAGCCTTCAAAGTAGCAGCGCCTACATTTCTACAAGTGGCGGGATAGCAGGTTACGCTCTTGCTGCTTCTATTGGTGCGCAGATGGCCAGTCCAAAGTCCATGATAATCTGTCTTACTTCCGCTCAATCTTTCATGCATGCTCCGCAGGCTGTTGCCACTGCAGCACACCTAAAGTTGCCCCTCAAATTCCTGGTTGTACGTGGTCCAACTCGCGCTGGTATTGGTTATCAAAGGACGCACATTTACGAGCGCCCCAACCTTCTTAAAGATGATATGGGCACGGAAAATCTCGCGCAGGTCGCTGGTTCTCTTGGTGCTCCTGCTGTACGCATATCAAAGATTGCCGAAATCGAACCGGCTTTGAAAGGCTGGTTCAAACAAAAAGCGCCATCACTTATTGAGGTGATCGTGACCGGTTAGTGCACCACATTTGGTATCGTTCGCCGCCCTCCACCACTCCTCTATCGCTAACTAAGCAAGGTCAATAATCCTGTCCCAGCTTTTAACAAGAGCAATATTTGTTTACTCTTGATATCTTGAAACCTTATCGAATTTTGTAGTTAAAGGCTGAACGGCGCTAGGCTTGATACACTTTAAGTGAAATAGCTCCTTCTTAGGTACTTCGAAAAGTGAAAACTCTTCCAGCGGATTCTGCCCAGTCATCGGAAACGGGCCGAGTCATTAATGATTTTTCGATTCATGTAGCGACGGTAAACGGTTCTGGAAGCCAATCTTCCAATAGCGTCCTGATGAGATCGATCTTTCAAATGGGTATTCCGATAAGCGGTAAAAACCTGTTCCCGTCCAATATTGCCGGTTTGCCGACCTGGTTTACCATTCGAGTGAACAAAGATGGCTATATTGCCCGCAGAAACGATGTTGACATTCTCGTCGCAATGAACCCCCAGACTGCCTTTGAAGACGTCAAAGCGCTCAAATCGGGTGCGGTTTGTGTAAGTCCGAGCGAGTTGAAACTAAACGACGTTCGTTCCGATGTTAAGCACTACCAGGTGCCATTTGGCGACCTAGCCGCGCAGGCAACTGATCAAATAAAACTGAGAAAGCTTCTCACAAACATGCTCTATGTGGGAGTTGTGGCTGAACTTTTAGGGGTCGACAACGAAGAAATCATCAAGTCCATTAAACGACAGTTCGATGGCAAGCCGAAAGCAATCGACCTCAACCTCAACGCCATTTCGATAGGTAGAACGTGGGCGAAGGAAAACCTCAAAAAGGCTGATCCTTTCTATTTAGAGCCCATGAACAAAACGGCAAACAAAATCATTATTGATGGAAACGCCGCCGCAGCCCTGGGTTGCATGTTCGCCGGTGTTACGGTTCTCACCTGGTATCCGATTACGCCTTCCTCCAGTCTTTGCGAAGAGCTTATTGACTACCTGAAAGAACATCGTGTCGACAAAGCAACAGGCAAAGCAACTTTTGCCTGCGTGCAAGCTGAAGATGAACTGGCAGCCCTTGGCATGGCGCTCGGAGCAGGTTGGGCTGGAGCCCGGTCCATGACAGCAACCGCCGGTCCGGGCATATCGCTTATGGCAGAGCTTACTGGGTTTGGCTATTTCACTGAAATTCCAACCGTCATCTTCGACATTGAAAGAGTTGGTCCGTCTACCGGTATGCCTACCCGCACATCGCAGGCCGATTTAACCAAGGCTCACTTGCTGTCTCACGGTGACACGAAGCACATTGTTCTTTTGCCAGGCTCAGTGGAAGAGTGTTATCTCTTCGCTATCGAGGCTTTCGACATTGCCGAGCGCTTCCAAACACCAATTTTTGTGCTGAGCGATCTCGATCTCGGCATGAACAACTGGATGGCAGATCCTTTCCCATACCCAACTAAAAAGCTTGATCGCGGCAAAGTTTTGAATGCAGAAGAGCTGGAGAAACTCGGAAAGTTCGAGCGCTATAAAGATGTAGACGGAGACGGCATTCCCTATCGTACGGTGCCTGGCACAAACCACCCGCTTGCAGCTTATTTCACACGTGGCAGCGGTCACACCGAAAAAGCTACCTATACGGAAAAGCCGGAAGACTACGTCAATTTGATGGACCGTCTCGCTCGCAAATACAACACTGCCCGTAAGTATGTGCCGGCTCCAATTGTCGATTATGTGTCAAATGCAAATGTTGGGATAATTGCTTTCGGCTCCACTGATTTTGCTATTTACGAAAGCAGAGACCAATTGAAAGTGGCAAATATTCCAACCAGCTATTTGCGCGTTCGCGCTCTTCCATTTACGGACGAGTTGCGCACGTTTGTTGAGAAGCACGAACACGTTTATGTTGTTGAACAAAATCGCGATGGCCAGTTGCGCGATCTCATTCGGCTCGAATTGCCGGATCTAGCGATGAAGATTCGCTCGATTAGACATTACGACGGACTGCCGATTGACGCCCGATTTGTCACCGATGCCATCATGGAACAAGAGAGGTAATAGGAAAAATGGTTCAGTCACCATCGAAAGATAATCCGGCTCCGCAACCAGTTACTAACCGAATTGGATTGACGCAAGCTGATTACAAAGGCTCGCCATCTACATTGTGTGATGGTTGTGGTCACGACGCAATTACGTCACAAATAATCAAAGCCTTTTACGAATTAGGATTGGAGCCTCATCAAGTTGCAAAACTGAGTGGTATAGGTTGCTCCAGCAAAACTCCTGCTTATTTTCTCAATCGTTCACATGGTTTCAACTCATGTCACGGCCGTATGCCATCGGTTGCAACCGGCGCCAATTTAGCTAACGATACCCTCACTTTGATTGGTGTCAGCGGTGATGGCGACACAGCCAGCATCGGACTTGGTCAATTCTGCCACCTGATTCGCCGCAATGTTCCGATCATCTACATTGTTGAGAATAATGGCGTCTATGGTTTGACCAAAGGCCAATTTTCAGCAACAGCTGATTACGGCAGCAAACTAAAATCAGGCGTCATCAACGATTTGCCACCAATCGATCTTTGCGGTTTAGCAATTGAATTGGGTTGTGGATTCGTCGCCCGATCGTTTGCTGGTGATCCAAAACAATTGGTTGCGCTTCTTAAAGCGGCTGCATCCTTCAAGGGATCTGCAGTGCTTGATGTGATCAGTCCTTGCGTGACCTTCAACAACCATGAGGGTTCCACAAAGAGCTACAAGTACGCCAAAGAAATGGAAACACCATTGCACGAACTTGGTTATATTCCGTTCTACGAACAAATCACTGTAGATTACGATCACGGCACGGAACAAGATGTTGAATTGCATGATGGATCGCACTTGCGCTTGAAGAAGTTAGGGCATGATTACGATGCTACAGATCGCCTCGGTGCCATCAACACTATTCAGCAAGCAAATGCTGAAAAGAAATTTCTGACTGGACTTCTTTATATCAACGAAAACAAACCAAGTTTTCCAGACCTCTTGCACCTGGTCGACAAACCGCTTGCCTCTCTAACCGAAGCAGAAACAAGACCACCAAAAGAAGTCCTCGATCAAATCATGGCTTCTTATAAGTAGAGTCTCTCTCTTCTTATCTCCAGTAGTGGCTAATGATAATTAACCGGTGAATTTAATCGGTTATTTAATCCTCGACAAATTGCACACATGCAATTTGTTTGTATAATGCCAGGAAGATATATGGAATTGGCTGCGTGTACAACGCTCGAACACAGTCTGCGAAATGCCTAAATAACCGACTCTTTGGAGCGGTCATTTCCTGTTCGTGCGCTTTTTCCATGCCATGTTGTCCCCCCACGGGGACTAGTTAAATTCGCAATTGCACAGGGGTGCATCTATATTTTCTTCTTAGCGGTCTTGTACAGCGAGATTCCCGCCGGAATTATTCTCAGCGTTCCTGAGTTTAGATGTTTGCGCCCTAGCCTTGCTGATCAATTACACATTCTTGGGAGAAACGAATAATGGCAAATGTATTTTTAACGAGTGGAACTGGTTACATTGGAGAGGCCGTAGCGGAAGCACTGAAAAAGAAAGGCTACACAATAACAGCACTGGCGCGTTCGGAAGAATCTGCTAAGAAGCTGGAAAAACGGGGTATCAAGGCCATTCGCGGTGATATTTCGAAGCCAGAAGCTTTTGCAGAAGAGGCCAAAAAGGCGGATATTGTTATTCATACAGCAGCGCAACTCGATACCAACTTTGCAAAGACAGACAGTGATACCACGAGAGCACTTTTACATGCCTTGCGTGGCACAAACAAAACATTCATCTACACAAGTGGTACTTGGGTATTAGGCAATACCGATTCTGGTGCAGCAGATGAAAGCACGCCTACCAATCCTGTCGATCTCGCCAAATTCCGAGCTGGTATCGAAGAAGAAGTTGTCGCTGCAGGTAACGCTGGCGTTAGAACGATCGTCATTCGACCATCCGTCATTTATGGCAGGGGTGGTGGCTTCATATCTCAATTCTTTGAAGCAGGCCGTAAAAATGGTGTTGTCCATCATGTCGGCTCTGGCGAAAACCATTGGGCCCTTGTTCACATTGATGACGTTGCCAATGCGTATTTGCTGGCTATCGAAAAAGGAAAAACTGGCGCAATTTATCATGCCGCTAGTTCATCGGTTAAGTTGAAAGAGATAGCGCATGCTGTTGCAACTGCAATTGGTATTCCAGGCAAAGTGGAATCAGTGCCAGTAGAGGAAGCGCGCAAAGCACATGGACCATTAGTCGATGGATTGATTCTAAATCAGAACGTGAAATCAACAAGAGCCCATCAAGAACTTGGCTGGCAGCCAAAATATACGGATCCGAAGCAAGAATTAGTTGCAGAGGAAAAAGTCTTGGCCAGTACAACAAAGTAATACAGCAAACAAATAAACTGCCAGTAGATCCGTCAGTTTGGATCTGGATTTTGGATTAGGATAAGGAATCGGGGCTCTGATGCAAATCAGAGCCTCTGTTTTTTGAATATAATATATGAATGAAAAAGGTTTTTAACAAAGGTGAGTCGGCATTTCTTGTCATCACCTGTCTTATCAACCTTTTTCTTTTGATATTGGGATTGAACGGCGATTGCCCGATTACCTTTGAATCGGACGAAGTAGATTATGCCCCGCATGCTCTTTGGATGATGTTCAAACCAACCCTTGATCCGGAGTGGTTTGTTAATCCAGCTTCAACACTTTATTATCCGTTGCTCGCTTACTACTCAGTTCTCAAGGCAATATACGGAACCGCTCTTTTCGATCCTTTGAAAGATGAGATGCGGACGTGTTACGAACACATGGATCTTCTGGTCAGGGATCCTCGTTACCTGAATGTGCTCCTTACAACTGGAACGCTTCCCCTCATATATCTCGTTGGCCGAAAATGGCTCGGTAAAGGGCCAGCAATGATCGGCACCTTAATCTACGCAATCTCTCCGGAAGTAATTCGCTATGGGCAAATACTGCGGACAGATGTAATGTCCTGTTTCTTCGTGGCTCTAGGGATACTTTTAGTCCTCTTTATTGCTGACGATCCCCAAAGAATGAAGTATGCAGTTTGGACCGCGCTGGTTACCGCTCTGGGTACCTCGACGCGATATTTTTGCGTAGCCCTTGTAGCACCTATTTTTTCGGCATACAGTCTGGCAATCTTACAACTCAAAAATGCCAAAATATTTTTCAATGCGGTGTTATGCGCAATTCTTTGCCCAGCCTTTTTCTTTTGCATATCACCATATGTGATACTGGACTTTGAACGCGTTGTGCAAGACCTGCGATTCGAAACACAAAGTATTTTTGGTGGAATAACCGGTCTGGGTTTTGACGGCAATCTCCGCTACTACCTTTTCGAGGGAATGCCATTTTGCATTGGAAATGTGTTGTCTTGCCTCTTTGCCGTTGGCCTCATCTTGGTTCTATGGCAGAAGCGCAATAAATACACATTACACATCCTCGTCATGTTGCTCGCTTTCTTCGTTGGCACTTGTTTGAATCCACGTCACTGGACTCGTTGGCTGTTGCCAATGCTACCAACAATATGTCTTTGTGCTGGTTTTGCCATAACGTTTTGTCATCTCGTCCTTAAACGAATACTTTCTATTGCACTGAAAGCAGACAGGGCGCAGAAAATCGCTACGATTATCGTAAGCCTTGGTCTGCTAATTAGTTTGTTGCAGCCTCTGCGAATACTAGTTCTTCTTGAAATGGATAAAATGAGACCAAGCGGACCGGCCGAGGCCTGGTTCTACATTCGCGATCATATTCCTCACGATACAAAAATAGCTTTGGATCTAGATTGGCGCTGGACCGGTAAATGGCTCTATGACGTCAAAGAAGATGTCTGGCGTCCGGATTTTATTCCGCCTCGTCCGCATAGCTACCAATCACCGGTTGATCTTGCCAAGGAAGGTTATCAATACATGGTGGTAGAGATGTGGACGCGTGCTTACTATACCTGGGGTGAACCACAAAATTACCCCACGGAGTGTCATTTCTATACGGAACTGCGCAAGCATGCACCGCTCATTTTCACATCCGTAAAACACTATCAAATTTTAGGCGGCGAGCCTTATTTGCGATGTTCTCCTTATGAAATTTATGATCTTCGTCCACTAGTAGATGGTATTAAAAATCCAAACGAAGAGTTGAATCCACCAAAAACTTATTAGTGCGGTGCATCTACCGCATGATCCGAATTGATTGATTGTTCTTCTTTGCCGGTGAACTTGTAGAGGCCGAATTTAGCACCTCGCTGTTTTGCTTTTAGCAATCCGCCCACTGAAAGTTCGATCGGTAGCTCTTCTTTCACTAAGGTAGTTTCCGCAAAAAATTCGTTGAAGAATTTCGCTTCGCGCGGATAGCGCTTCGCTTCGGCTAAATAGACCGGGTAGTGCGAATCACTGCAAATGAAGTACTGATATCCCTGGTGATAAAGATCAGTTGGGGACACATATTTGCCTGAGCATTCCCCATCAAAATAACTAGGATCGTAGAGAAAGTCTTTCGTTTTAAAATGTTCTCGGTGACCTCCCTCCCATATGCCACCAACTACGCAAATCTTCGTACCGGCTGGAACATGCTCGAAGACCCATTTGTAGAAGAGCGGTTTCGTGCTGAAATTGATTTTGACAGTGTTATATACGCAGCATTCCAGAAAGGGAGACCATTCAAAATAAGCCAGGAGTGCTGCAGCCACGGTCGCAGAGACAAAAGGAGCTAACTCGAGTTTCAAGAATTTGGTAGAGCCAAACCGCAATAGGTCCAGCAAGAGGGATATAGCATAGCCAGCAAATAAGGCCATGATCGGCAAAATTGGAATGAGCCATTTATCAGTGTGGAACGGGTGCAAACAAGTGCCGGCTATAACAGCAATCATATATACAATCAATAAAACAGCTGCAAAATTTCGTCGTACTAATGCGGCAACTATCCCTATCAAGGCGAGCCAGGTTTGAACTGGGAAAAATCGCCTCGGTATAGCATCAAAAAGGTAGTAACTAAGGTTCCCTAAAGTCGACAGGCCATCAACACCCAAACCATGAGCTGCTCTTTCCACTGACATATCTTGCAAAAATGTTTTGAAATCGAGGAAGAAAAATGGCGTGGTGAGAGCAAAAGTAGCAACGACGGTGGCTAGCCCAACGGCACCGAAAAGAGCGTATTTCCGCTTAAGTTTGAAGTCGGTTTCTCGCCAGGCATGAAACAGGTCTGCAAGTAAAAAAAGCACGACTAGAGCCAACATTGGGTAGCGACTGGATACAGCCAAACCTATTACTGCCCCTGTCAAGACATGCAATCTCAAAGTCGGTTTGTTGTACAGCTTTAGGCTCAGGTAAATTGCCAAAATTGAAAAGAAAAGGGCAGGCCCTTCCGAACGTATCACCTGAACATATTCAAGCAATAGAGACGAAATCGGAAAAAGCCAAAGAGCAAGAAGTCCAGTAGTCCTGCTAAAGACATCGCGGCCAATCAAATATAAAAGGGGCAACGAACTGACTACGAAAAAGACATTAATGAAGCGCGGTAGATAGCACAAGAGGTAGGTATAGTCGAAGATGAGGTTCTCAGAATTGGTGCTATAGCTAACAAGTTGGCCATGAAAGTGCTGAGCATTGAGAAAGTGGTAATAAAAGAAGAGAGGATAAATAGTTGTAGAGGCAGGGTGCGCTAACCAGTGAGGGTTTATTTCATTTCTTCGCACCATTTCGAGCGCCGGCCCAACGCAATACATTTCGTCGCCCTCACATGCCAGAGGGGTGTCACCAGTAAGCCCCCAAGTAATGAGGAGGCCAGTGAATAACATCGAGATAATTACTATTGTTTTGTTGAACATAGTTGAGAGTGTCCGGAGAATACCAATTTAAATCCTTCCATGGAGCACTCTGTCGAACAGGTTTTCTCGATATACTTTCGTTTCCAAAGCGTCAGCTTTAGACAGTTCGCCTGACTTCAAGTAGATAGAAAAAAGTTCTTTTTCGCTTTCGATCGTAATTGGACTTGAATTACCAAGCAGACTTCTTCTGATTTCAAAAGCTCGTAGCAAAACTGTTTCAGCATCTTTGAATTTTTGTTCTCGATCGTATAACAAAGCCAATCGAGAAAGATATTTAGCAAGATCGAGCTGAACATCAGCTTCGTCCTTGTGTTTTTCCGCTATAGATATAGCCATTAAGAGATATTTTTCAGCATTTTTGTTATCTTTCAAATCAATGTACGTGCAAGCCATGTGCTCGTCGAATTCAGCTAGGAGAGGTTCGTCTGGCTTCATTAAATGCAATCTGATCTTCTCTGCTCGGTGAAAATAATTGAGTGCTTGCTCATACATTCGCCTGCCTCTATAAAAAAATGCCATTGTCTCAAGCTGTCTTGCTAAATCAATGTTCCATGGACCAGTGATCTTGCTTCGGATTGCCAGGGACTGATTCAAGTCACTTTCAGCAGATTGGAAATTTTTGTTTTCTGCCTCCTGCAAAGCGCGTTGGTTCAGCTCTTCAATTGTTGAAAGTGCTTTCGCCTCAGCATCAGATTGAACTAAGCCTGATGGTATATCTATTTTGTGATTAGTCACTACTTCAAAAAAGTAAAACGGGTTGGGATCTAAGTGTCGGACTAGAGCATCAGGATACCGTTTTAATAGCCATGCATTCTCACGATGCCAAAATCCCTCTCGCATAATAATGTCAAACGGCGGTGACTTTGGAAACGTAGCTTTCAATTCATTTGGTGTCAAGACCTCTACGTTTACGAAGCCTGGATCAAAACCCCTTATCCATACCTGCCACCAGCCGGGAAGTCCCCATGGCCAAAATGGAGTGGCTGACTCGGTAAGCAGAATGAAAGAGCAAGATCGATCTTGCTTCAACTTCTCCTCGATATAGCGACCAATCGTTCCTAAATCACCGGTCTGATCGCTCTTGATAAATCCATCGCGGATGTATGAACCATATATGGCCAGATTTATGATCACGAGCGACGTAATGCCACCGTAAATGGTGAGAGAAGCCAAACGCGGCGCCCATTTAGGTGCACGTACCCTAAAACGTGCCTTGATCACGTCAGCAAGCCATAGGAGACCCTGTCCAACCATATATGCAGCGAATGGCAAAATTACCAGTTGTCTGGGATAACTGGGTGTTTTATTAACTACCAAAGTAAAGAACATCCATTCAGTCAAGAGGGAGCTGAGCATAAATACAGCGGCCCAATCGCGGCGAAATTTAAGCGCGACCACGAATGTTCCCAACCAGATCAAACCCCCGCTCATTAAGTCAACAAACCCGTAATTCTCGTGTATGTGGATACCACTCAAATCGGACTTGTTATTAGTGAAAAGAGTTATGCCGTTAATTGCATTGACAAGCACTGCTTGTTGCGGACTATCCGCATTGATCCATTTTTTTTGTTCCTCGAGACCCTCTTTGGTAAGAATGGTTTGCTTGCGTTGATATTCGATAGCCAAAGCCTGTGCCTTACTGTTTATAACAGACGTTAAAAGTAAGGGCCAAGCGGCAAGGAATGAACTCAGAAGCGCTATAAAGCCCAATCTTAAGACCATCCCGAATCTAAACTGACTGCGAAAAAAGAGTAGCAATATGACCAGGAGAATGACCCAGAGGACAATCGTAATTCTCGCTGGATAATAAACGTAGAATGCTAAGCCAGAAGCAATGCCACCAAGGAAGGTGTAGAACGAGCAATTTTTTCTCAGTCCAATCAACAAGAGGCTTAGGGCACAAACCTCAAGAAGAGGGGCGCTGATGTCTCGCATCGCCATCCGGCTAATGGCAAGAAACGTGTGATTGCAGCCGAGCCAAATTGCCGCAATTACGCAAAGAAGACGAACGGGAGACACCAAACGAAAGAGCAAATAGGAAATTGCAACTGTTAATAATCCACCCACGGCATTAACTGAGCGCGCATGTTCAAGTGAAACTTCACCCAGCACCTGTGCCAGTCGACCCAAAACGAGAAAAACCAATGCTGGTTGTCCTATCCAAGACAAGCCAAAGAGATCTGGTGCAGCCAAACACTCTCTTTCGCTCATGACGATCTTAAGTTCGTCTGTGTTGACTTGCCATGGAATCGTGTATGGCAACGTCAAATAAAGAGGTGACAGCACGCCGATAATAATTACGATGGACAGCAGATCGAGTTTAATTGCTGCCCAAGGATATTCAATGCGAGCTCGACGCAGAAAAAACCTGCAACCAAAGATTGCTATCCAGGTTACCCAACATGAAACAGTAAGGTTTTTCCGAAAAACGAACGCTGCTAACAGGCAGCTCACCCAGCCTCCGAGAAGGCACCACCAGATAATCGGACTAGCCAGGAGGCGATTCGAACCAGATCCGCTAATTAACAACTTTTTTTGCAGATTGAAATTCTCGCCGAAAAGCACAAAGAGATTCATCCAGTACCTTACGCCCGACGATTATAGGGGCTCGGCGTGAAACGATCGTGAAGGAGAAACTACAGAGCGTGAGGTATTCACCAGGAATTAATTTTCGTACATAATATGAAAGCATTTCCGTTTATAGTTTTCCTTGTCCACTTAAACTAATAAACTCTATGCGTGTATGCGCGTACGTGGGGAACGTACCTACAGTGACCCGACCAGAACAAGCCGTTAGTAATATTTGAAGATGGGAGCAATTTGATGTCTAGAGATTTTCAGACGTTTTTAGGATCGACTACTCTGCTGGTTTCCGCAATAGTTCTTCCTTTGCTGCCTCTCAGTTTGACGGGTTGCGATCAATCCAGTACTCAAGCTCCGCCGCCGGCGGGTCAACCACCAGCGGGAAATAGCGACCCTAAGCCTACCGGCACGCCGCCAGCTGGCAATACTGCTGCTGCATCGGGTCCGAAGCTTAGCGCAGCCGAACAAGCCGAAATCAGAACTCTTTGCGATCAGGCTGTCGCTTTAGAAGGGAAAAATAAAACCGCCGACGCCATTCCTTTGATGAAAAAGGCGATAGAAATAAAGAAGAAGGAAAAGCCTGATGACGCCATGGGCACTTTGTACGGAAATATAGCCTATGCCTTATCAACTACGAAGAAGTACGATGAAGCGGTCACTTATTACAATCTCGCGATCAAATGCACTTCCCCCACTAACAAGTTGGTGAAAGATTACGAGCGTGATCTTGACTATGCTCGCCATCAGTTTTTGAACGCCCACCCGACAGTTGGCAAGGCAGCCGAAGAGTCGGACAAACTTACGGCGGCTGGCATGGCTGCTGCTAAAGCGAAAGATTTTCCTGAAGCAATCGCAAAATTCCAAAAGGCAATCGACGTTCGCAAGCAGTTGCCGCCCGATGATGCTTTAGCACAAGAATATGCAACCCTGGGCTGGGCATACTCCAATGCAAAAAACTGGGCGAAGGCTGATGAATCCTACGCAAAGGCACTAGACATTTCTTCGCCGCAGAACCCCAACCGAAAAAATTACGAAACCGACAAAGGGTATGTGCACAGCCAAGCTGCCAAAGCCAAAAAGTAAGGCCAACGCTTATTTGTCTAGCTCGAGTGCCGCATACTCATAACCAGGCGATATCGGATACATTTTCACTTGCGGATGCAGGCGCACGAAGCTGTCGAGACAAGGCGTTATGCTTCGCGTGACAAACACTGTGAGTGGTGGCTTTATTGGTTTGCCATCTAAAAGTCCCTTTTCAATATCCGCGCAAAAGGACTCAGGCTCAATTGCCTTAAACTCCTGCCTCGTTGAAGCTAGTCCCAACAACCATTCGGAATCAGTGCCTGTCTTCCATGGCAAAAAGGATCGCTCTACAGAAGGTGTCGCTATCGAAGTGACAATATAGAATTTATAGTCCGGACGATCGTGACGCGCTTCCACATAGCGAATGGCAGTGCCAAAACGATCACCGTAGACGAAGCCCATGTTGAGCCATGCTACTACGAAAGCAAGATTGCTTGCGAAGATCATAAGCACCAGTATGACAACTGCCATTTGCGAAAGAAACATTGCTTTTGAAAAACTTAGCTTGGAGAGTGCAGAGTCAAACACTGCACCTAATACAAATGCGCCCTTCACCGCAAAAAAGCCAACGAACGGAATTAAAAGAATTGCTCGGGTATAGGCTGGAGCAGTACTAAGGATAAATGTGTACACAAATAATAGAACGCAAAATCCTGTCAACGAAACAGTCGCTACCCAATTGACTTGATCGCGCTCTTTTTTTTCAAGTACCAATCCAAGCAAACCGATCCACAAGAGTAAACCTGTAATCGGCTCAACAAGCCCGTGACCTGGATTCCAATAGTTTCCCCAGGAATCGGTTTTGTTGGTGTTAAAAGCGCTCAAACTGTTAGTGACGTTGTTGAAATAGGCTATGTTCGGATTGTGAGTAGACTCTCGATCCATCTGCTGAGCCATGCCCTCTTTCGTAAAAAGCAATTGTTGCTTCACATAGGGATCGGCTCTTTCTGCAGAGGCGATCATTTCAGGCAACGCTGTCATAAAAAAGGCAAACAAGGAAATGGCAAACAAATGCCAAACCTCACGGCGCCCGGCTTTATCTAGAGGCAATGAGGCAAGAGCATTAGTAAGACCCCAAACGATAATGGTGCTTCGGGCTGGATAGTAAAAATAGTAAGCACCACCGGCAGTGGCACCTCCCAAAAAAGCAAGGAATTGGCAGCGCAGTTTAGCAGAGGCAATCAAAATAGTGTAGGAGATAACTTCAACAAGAACATCTACATTTCCGCGGATACCAATCTTGCTAAGGCCAATGAATGAATGGCAAAAACCAGCGACCGTAGCAGCGTTCAATGCAAAAAATATTTGGCAAGAAGATCGATAAAAAACGTACAGAGCGGCCACAGTAACGATGCCGATCAAGGCGTTCGCTTCTCTAAGAGTAGTAATAGATAACGATCCAAATAGCTTGGCCAGGTTACCAAAACAAACGTAACCCATGTTTGGATAGTCATGATAACCAGAGGGTCCAAGCCAGTCTCGGGCGTGGGACAAAACCTCTTTCGTTTCAGCGAGGGTAACGACTTCATCGACTGCCATTTGAATCGGCAACCGATCAAGGAAAAGTATAAAGAGAGGAATCGAAACTCCAACGAGCAAGATAAGTGGCATTACATCATCTTTGCTCAGATCAAAAGAATAACTCCTCACTCTTTGGAAAAAGAACGGCATAGCAGCAAGAGTAAGGGCGATAAACCAGATAGCCAAAAGCCCTTGCGAATAACCGTAAAAATGCCGCCATAAAATTAGCAAAACCTCCAGCGCCAGTGCGGCACCTATCCAGTAATAGAAGCTGGGGGATTTTTGAGTCAGAAAAAAATGACCTCCCGGCGTTATTGCAACTAAACAAGACTGCGCTCATCAACGCCTTTCGGAAAGAAAAGTAGCGCAATCAAGACGATGATATAAGTAACCCAGGATAGATTCGAAACCAAACTAATTGTTGTATTCATAGCAAGAAGAGCGGCAGCCACCGAGCCGATTCCGGAGGCTGCTCCATTGATTGCCCACATCCAGGGACTGAGAGTTGGGTTGTACTTAAACACGGCTTTGATGCCTGTTGGGAACGCAAAACCAAGCGTAAAACCAATTGGGAATAAAAGGACGATTGCAACCGGAATCTTTCCCATTAAGGATAAAGTTTGGAAAGTACCTAATATAAACGGACAAATAAATTGATAAAGGAACAGAGCGACAATGGTGCACATAATTAACTGTCCACCCTTTAAACGCCTGGCAATAGCCAATTCGGTGAAATAGCTTCCCAGACCGCTGGAGGCTAAAAGAGTTGCCAAAACTACCGACAGTGAATAAGTGGGTTGACCTAGAAAGAGGTTCAGGCGCTGCAGTTGGGAGATCTCAAAAAGCATGAAACCTAATCCAATTGCAAAAAAGTAAACGAAAAATGGCAACGCACGACCAAACGAAAATCTTCGATAGGTGAAAAATAAAGGGAAAACTGTCGCGGCAAAACTCACAATTGAAAGGATGCCGAGCGCAATTAATGGGGACGTTTCACTAAACATGGGCTGGTTCAACGTGTGCCAGTTAATTTTCCCAACCATAAATGGAAATGGGCATTCATCCGTCGGAGGATCCATACGCCACACCGACTTTTCGAAAAATTCTTTTGAATTCGAGTTGTTGATCACATTCACAAGGCTTGGCTCAGTGTCATGCTCCGGATCGAGAAGAACGTTGAATTTTAGACGATTTGCTACGTCTCGTATTTTATCGATGTCTGCTTGCGTGAAGGGTTCGCGAGAAACTAGCAAGGTGGCAACACGCCGTTTAAGATATTCTGTCTCGACCACGATCAGGTGGCGGCGGTAGTCCGAAATTCCTTCCAAACGCATAGCCGTACAGGCAACGACCAACATTCTTGGAAAGAAGACCGGCGGCTCGGGTTCATACCAGTATGAAAAAGAAAACATTCCCCGGGGCGTCAAGCGCTGCAGAAAAGTTCGCCAGGCATCAACTGTATAAATAGAGTTTTCGGCAAACATAAGTGCACCGGCAGCAGTGGCAGCAAATGTGTCAACAAGAGACATTTGAATAAAGTCATAAGAGTCTCTTGTACGTGTAGCATAACTGCGCGCGTCTTCATTGATTAGATGCACGTGAGGGTCAAAGGCAACCTGCGTAAAATATGAATAACGCTGCCTCAATATCTCGAAAATAGCAGCGTTTATCTCAACTGCCGTTACCTGGCGCGCACCAAACACGAGAGCAGAAAGAATGTCCCTGCCGCCCCCTACTCCAATGATCAGTACACTGGCATCAGGGCGCAGGTAATAACCAACATTGGTCAAATCATATTTGAGGTAATCCAAAGGCTTGAGGTCACCTTTGAAAATGGGCATGCTTGTGCCGGCAGCATGATCAATGTCAATGTATTTTGCTTCAAATAGCTGGTTAGGGGGTACCACCGAGCTAAGCGCCCAACAATTAGCACTACCTGTATCTTGCACTGTTACCCGTGAGTACGAATTCCATTTCTGATAAGCGAAGGAAAAATCTTTTTCCCCTCTTACAAACTCGATTTTCATAAACTGCGTATTGGCGTTTATGGGTATGAAAAGCAGTAGCAATGCAGTCACGGCCAGACTAAAGATTCGTGACAACCTGGTTGAACTGAAAGAGAAAGCTACCGCTGCCAGGCTAGCCAGCAGAGAAACAACAATTGTTGCCGTAACACCATCCACTAAATCAAGAATTAAAGGCAAAGCGAAGCAACCCATGGCGGCACCAGACAAATCGGCCGCGTACATTTTGCCGACTTGGGTTGGAAATCTCGTCATGGCAAGACAAATGCATATACCGCTTATTACAAATGGAATAGCGTTAAGCAGAAGCATGCCACCCGTTACTGGAGCTGCTGCTAAAGTAAAATCGCAGCGCCAGTCAATGCGCAATTGAATCCACATTGTCAAAACAACACTGATTGCAAAAAGCAAAGCAGTCCACGTTAACTGTTCGCCAGTTCGTTTTTCCGGGAAAAGCGAGGGGAAGAGGTAAGTAAAGAGTGCACCGGCCGTCATACCAAACATCACCACCGATACCGCCACAAACGATATATGCGGAAACATTGTGAGGCTCAAAATCCTTGCCAAAAGGACTTCGTACATCAAGGTTGCGAAGGCCGCTAAAAACGTGCCCCAGTACGTCCAGGAGTTGCTTTTCGGCGGGGGAGCCGCTGATTCACTGTCAATTTCAGTCTCTACCAACGGCAATTTGTTGACTTCCTTACTGGCGTCCCACAACTTTCGCTAGGATATCACAGGCTTATCGGGCGAGGTGGCGCAAGGGCAATCAAAAATGCAATCCCATAGCAAATCGCTCCGGTTAATAGCGTAAAGGTGATGCCCGTACTGACGGAAAGCAGAGCTGCCAAAATTGAACCCAAAACAGATGCTGCTCCGTTTACTGCCCAGAACCAGGCACTTTTCCTGTTCTCTTGCGAAAAGTGCTTGAGGCCAAGCGGCAAACAACAACCCAAAAAGAGACCCACAGGTGATACCAACACAAGGGCAAGAAAAATTCGAAAGGGAAGTGTTTCCCCGGCGAACTTCTCAACCGCCTCTAGTGATACGAGTGCCGCTAAAACTATCATCACTGCACAAATGACTGTAGTTAACTTTATTAGTTTGACCGGCTTTAGACCTTGCAAAACAAAATAATTGATCGCAAGACTGCCCGAACCCGATGAGAGTAGAAGTGCACAAAGAACAACAGAGAGTCCATAAGCGGGGCTGCCTAATAGCACGGTCAACCGTTCAATTAAACCAACTTCCACCATCATGAACCCCAATCCAATCGAAACGAAATAAACTGCCCCGAAACCTCGATCGAAATCCATTTTGCGATCAAAGATAAAAGGCAGCGCAATCACTATCAAACTGGCTAGAACACCCAAAATCGTCGCTGCAAATAAGAGCGTAAACGCGGTACTGTGGGCCCCAAAATCAAATTTGCTATTAACCTGTCCAAAATGCTTCGTGTTGAAAAAGAAAGGACAATCATCCGAGGGAAGGCCGGGATCTACTTTGTTTGTGCCTCGTATCAAATCCGCAAATGGTTCTTTTGCAGCGATACCGGGCAACCAATCAATTTCATAATTTTCGGCTTTGGCAAACTCGATAACGCGCTTATAATCGGCTTCCTCGAAAGGCTTTTTTGAGACTAACAATGCTCCCAGGGGATCGGTTAATTTAGTTGGCAGAGCGGTTACCAAAATTAGGTGCTTTTCTACATCCTTTATTCCGTTTTCGATCAACGCACTCTTGGCGATATTGATGAGACGGAGAAGCTCTTCCGGACCGTTCTTATCTCCATGCCTAAGAAAAAATAAAATGCCGTTATCTTCAAGATGGTCGAGATAGTGTCGAAAAGACTCCTTTGTATAAACGATGTTTTCCGTAAGCATAAAAGCGCCGGAGGAAGGCGAGCTGAAGGAACCAGTCATAGACGATTGGATAAGATCATATTTGCGCTGGCTTTGCTGTAACCATGATCGTGCCTCGTCATTGATCAAGTTAACGCCGGGCTTTTTATAGAGGTAGTTCGTAAAATCGGCATAGCGACTCTTAATGAGTGAGACTACCGTTGGATTCAATTCAACTGCATCAATTTGGTTCTTGCCAAACAAGAAAGCGGTTTCAATATCTCGTCCCCCTCCTGCTCCTATTACAAAAACCGAACCGGTTGGTCTGAGTGCAAATCCAAGTGCAGATATGTCAAGCTTAAGAGGTTGCATCTGAATCGCACTTGCTCTGCCATCCAAAATCGGTGAGCCGGCATGATTGTCAAACCACATAATTTTTTGGTGCATGAGAGGTCCATCACCGGAAGATAATTGAGTCCAGGTATAAGCGGGTGCTTCCATCGCCTCTACCTTTACTCGTCCAAGAGCACTCCAGCCAACGAATTCTTCGGCAGGACCTTTTTCGAAAAACGCTTCTGCTGCACCTGCGATCGACACCAATAGCCCCAGGGCAATCGGCACTGCAAATCTGGTGAACTTATCCTTTTTCGGCTGAAATGATAACGCACTAAAAATGGCTAAGAGACTCGCAAAAGTGAACATGAAAGCTATACTCAAATAACTCAATCCAAGCACAAGCAACGGACAGGCGACCGCTCCGCCTAATAAATCGCTTCCATACAGTCTTGCGTTGTCTCGAAACGCAGAAAGGCACAAACAAAAACATACGCCTGAAAAATAGAAGGGCAAAGTGAACAAGAAATAGATAATCACGATCTCAATGGCAATATTTTTTGAATGGAGCAACGGATGGAGAGCGTTAAAGAGAACAACACTGCCCGTGATACTAATAGCAGTCCAGTACGCGTTTCGGGAAAAGGTTTTGACGATCGCATCTAGTTCGCTGGTGTCTTTGTTCATCACCTGCAGTGAACCCAGAGTCATTCCGAATACGGCCAGTGAAACAATCAGAAAAGCAAAGTGGTAACCCATTGCAGCGCTCAAAACTCTAGTAAGGAGAAGCTCGCACAGAATCGTAGCCATTGATATCAACGCCATAGCCACGCACATTGGTGAGGTTGAGAGTAACTCTGTTTTAGCCACTATGCCGTTCGATTTCGCCCATACCCGCTATTGCCAATATGTATTACTATTGCCAACATGTATTATATGTATAATAGTCAGCATTCGCCTAATTACTGCCAACAGGGTCATACCTTCTAAAGTGGGTGTTATTTCAGTGGAACAAACACGCGTCGACTATCAACCAAGTGCTACGAGCACATACGTTGCCTTTAACAAACCATATAACGTGCTGAGTGATTACACAAAACCGCGCGCACCGGAAATTCGAGCTCTCACCGAATTCGGATTGCCTGAAAAGGCCAATCCACTTGCACGTCTTGAATTCGACAGTGAAGGGCTTCTTATCCTCTCTGATGATGGACGATTAAATCGGGTCTTGTTGAATCCCGCTTTCACTGACAGGCGCATCTATCTTGTACAGGTACAGAACATTCCATCTCAATCGGCTCTTGAAGAGTTGCAAAATGGCATTGAAATAGAAGGCAAGCTTACAGCGCCTACCCAGGTGCAATTACTTGCCGAAGACCCAGACGTTGAACCGCAACCAGTGCCAATTCGTGAGGGTGCCACCACATGCTGGCTGCGTATTTCCATGACGGAAGGAAGAAACAGACAAGTGCGGAAAATGACAGCCGCTGTAGGATGTCCCGCTGTACGCTTGATAAGAACAGCTATTGGGCATCTCGATCTTAAAGACCTCGATCTTCCCATAGGCAAATGGAAAACCTTGAGCAGCGAAGAACTTCTACGCGCCTTGAGCTAGTTCGCCTAGTCCTATTTTTGCCACTTATCAATATTGTATAGCTTGGTGCAAATGGCATCTAATTCGATGCCTTCGTTTTGCAAGTGCAATTTGTACTTTTCAATATCCTCACCCCGTCCTTGTAACTCGGGCGAGACCAGGCAAGTTTTAAATCCGGCGTTTTTTAGGGTATTAAAAATATTCTTGTCGAGCGGCAGCCGGGAAAAACAATCAATCCATACCCAGTCAATCAAGCCCTTGAACGCCAATACGGTTTCGATTGTTTCGTATTCCGAATAGCGAATCGCTACTTTTTTCTCGCCTTCGCGGCTAAGCTTTACGATCATAGGCAAAGAAGAGTCCAGGAAAAAATAATCGTGCAAGCCAAATTTGTTTAGCAGCTCGGTAACTTTGTACTCGATCCTCTCGCTTTTCACATTGAGAATGAGCGTGCCATGTTTATAGTGCTCGAAAAATGGCTCAGCATCCTCACCATCAATAAATGGGTCGTGCTGCAATATTAGGCGTTCGCCTCGATCGCGCAGATCAATTTCTGCACCGTATTCGTGAGGAAGTTCCAGAAGTTCAGATAGCTTGTTGACGCGATGAGCGATGAAATGCATATTGGTTTTACGTCCCTTTGTTTTACGTTCCTTTGATAGATTTTTTCAACTTGATACTGAAGTCAATCGTACGTTTGATGAACTTCAGTTTGGACTGAAACCCTGAATTCCAGCTAGACACGCCGTGTATTCGCTCTGGGAAAAGGACATCGAATCTCACAATTTTCAATTTGCTTTTACATGCTTTGAAATAAGCATACAAATCGAGAGAGAAATCGAATGGCGGATTTTCCCATTGCTCGTAAAAAGAACGATGCATAATATTTGGCTGAGCATTGATATCCCAAAGCATGGTGCCAAGATAAAAGGATTCAAACAAGCTCATTCCAGCGGTAAATATGTTATCGGCAAAAGGTCTGCCGCGCCGCTCTCCTTTGATGTATATATTTTTTGAAAATTTGTTATTCTTGAGAATTTCAAAAGCCTTTGTTACATCTCCGGGATCAGTCTGCATGTCCGCATGCATCCAGCCAAAAAACTCCGAATCACAATGCTTCAAACCCTGCAATATCCCATATCCATAGCCTTGATTGACTGGCACGCGAATAGTCTCGGCATACGGGTGCAAGGTGATATTTTCAGCTAGAACATCTGCGGAATTATCAGTTGAGCCATTGTCGACCAACAGAATCTTTATGCCACTGTTTTCGGTGGCAACCGTTTTGAATCGCTCCAAAATCAATGGGATGTTAGCTGCTTCGTTATAGCATGGTATCACCATCGTTAATCGTATTGGAAATTCTTCTTGCATAAGCTTTTATCTAGTCGAATTGCTGTTTGAGCACCTTATTGGTTCGTTGCAGAAGTTCTCGTTCAGTTGCTTCAGCAGTCGAGTCTTTTTCGATTGCGTAAGGGTGCCAGGAACATTTGTGAAAGAAAGCTTGCCAATATTCGAATGTTCGAAGGTCATCGGGAATACCAAAGCAGATATACGCATCAATCTCGAACACCGCGCATTTGTAACCTAGCTCTATCGCCATATCAACTAGAGTATCCGCATAGTACTCTCCGTTAGTGCGCAAATTCTTTTCCTTCAAAAGTTTCAGTGATTCTTGAAAGATGGCAGCACGCCGAAAATAGAAAGCACCAACAATAGCGTGATCTTTTCGCGGCGCTTCTGAAATAGCCTTTTTCATCGAAACAGACAGAATCGTTGGAAATCGCTTTTCGGCATCGTCTACCCTGAGCCAACTGTACATCTCAGGATGGCGTGCGCTAGAAGGATGATTTCTAAAGCTGAAAGCAGCGACATCAATACTTGTGTCGGCAAGCAGTTCCGAAAACTTCTCCGCATCGTAGAGCATGGCATTGTCGCATGCACCAATAAGCAAGGATGCGTTGGCATCTACTTTTGGAATTGCACCTTCAAGACCGATTGAACATGTAATGGCTTGCCCTTCGGTTACACCATCAATAGGAACAATGGCAACGTGTTCGAATTCCCTTTTTAGAGTAGGTTCGAGCTCGCCTTTGTCGAGGTGTTCTTGCAAGGCCGCAAAAATAAATCTATTGGCGGGAGGCAGACTTTTGGTTGCCTGAACTACCATAGCTTTGCCGCTTACAGGAATAAGCGGTTTAGGCTTTTCATATCCTTCATTTGCAAAACGTTGACCGCGTCCAGCCATCGGTATTAATGTAGTATCAACCGGATCACTTTCGCTAACTTTCTGGTTTACCAGAGTGGCGAAATAGTCAGACCAAATTTGATACTCCTGAAGATCTCCTGGCGTACCCCACTGCAACATGTGCTGAATCTCGTAAACTGAAACGGGCAATCCATCTCTTACCAGCAGGTTGTAGACCATAGAGACATAAAATTCGCCATTTACCTGGATGTCTTCTTCCATCAATTGAGCGAAGTACTTATGGATGTACTCGCCTCGTGCAAAGTAATAAGTGCCGTTGGATGCATACTCTTGCATGCGATTGTTTGTGAAAGGCTTCTTTTCCTGAATTGCGATGAGCCACTGTTCTTTATCCTTGATGAAAGCATAATTGTCACTGCCCAGCATGTGCGGATGAAATCCACGATAGGCAGGAATCGCACCAGCAGCATGGCGTTTGCGTGTATGTGCTAAAAACCCTGGGTAATCCCAGTAAGAATAGAAATCACAGTAATTAACGATTGTCTCTTTGTCTTTGTTTATTCGATCAAAGCATTGAGAAACAGCATAAACAGGACCTTTTTTGTGCGGCGGAATTGAGCAGATTTCTGCATTAGGAACCAGTCCTTTCAGAACATCCAGAAGATTCGTATCGGCGAGGTGACTTTCATTGCAAATGAACGTAAAGCGATCCGAAGTTGAAAACATGTCGACTACATATTTGATAATAGGCGCGCCGTTTACTTCGATCAGCGGCTTCGGTCTATCGTAACCAGCTCGCAAAAAGCGTTCGCCAGAGCCAGACATAGGAACAACAATATGCATTGTCAAAGGTTCTTTCGGTACTTCTCGGCATCCCAATTGGAAAGATAAGCAAGTTCCTCTGCCTTGAGAAATTGTAATGGGTATGACGACGATTGATTATTGAGAATTTGTACGTGAGATTTTAAGACGTCCTCAACTTCACGACATTTGCGAATACTTTTGCCAACCGTAAATAAATGCTTTTTGCTACCACTTTCGGCAATAACTACATAAGGCGGCATTCCGAATTCTTCCATAAATTGTTTTATGGCTTTGGATGCTTCTTCAATATTGCTCGTTTTCAAATGCAAACATTTTGGACCGCAATAGACAAGCTGATCCGGAACCACAGGACCTGTTCCAAAAGCATTTTCGTTGTTAGCAAGGGTTTCTCTAAGAACTCCATCCTCAGAAATAAAGACAATTGGCCTTTTTCCAGTTGCGGCATCAACTGCCGCCGAGATGAAATTTGTCAATCGATAGCGACTAAAGTCTAAAGATAGTTCCTTCTCAATTGTCAGCACTACCTCATCAGTCAGACTCATAACCTCCTGAACGGAACCTGCCGAAACGATCAGTCCATGATTACCCAAAAAGACAATTGCTGGAAAACCTGGTTCCCATCCTGATTTTGCAATTTCTTTGCTAATAGCAATTGCAAGCGGAGCTCCTGGTGTTACGTAGTCAACACAAATCGCCGAAGGAAACCACGCTTTCAGAACATCCTTCCAATTTTGCCTGCAAGAAACAATGTTGGCGACGATAGGATGAGTATGCAAGGTAAATGGCCCAAAAATGCAATGCATCAATACTTCAATAGATGGTCGAATACCCTGGCCTTGAATTGCACTATTAGTTACTTCATTTGCAACGCTCTCAAGTTGCCGCGAATTCAGCTCTCCTTGCCAGTCCTGCACAAACTTCAAAAGAGGACGCCAATCTAAACAGCAAAAATCAGTTTCTTTCTGAACATCACCGAGTTGAAGTCCGGATGCTTTGACGTAAATGGTGCCATCTTCGCGTTTAACAGAGCTGTTTCCGCCACCGGCTTGAACCAAATCAAATCGTTCGCCTGCGATGCGGGACAAAGTAATCAACTCAGTTGAATCAAACACCTTTTGTAACCTGATCGAATAGTTCTTTGAAACTGCAAAATTCATGAACCAACGCTTTATGGTGCGCTTCCAAGAACTCTTTGGGAGAGCTCTTGCCAGGCTCAGATGTTAGTTCTTCTTTCAACCAATAACAATGCATATCAAATTGAAGTGCACCAAGAATATCCTTTTCCCAGCTATCGCCGATCATACAAAGATCTTTTGGTTCCATGCCAATTTTATTGGCTGCCAGCATAAATATTTCCGGGTGAGGCTTATCAAATCCAGCCTCTTCGCTAGTAACCAAAGCAGTAATGTGCTCTTGCAAACCCAGGTGGATAATCTTTTGAATCTGAATTTGGACAGTGAGATCAGTAACAATGACAATGGGCAACGGTTTGATAGTTCTCAGAAACTGATCGAATCCTGGCCGTATCTCCATGTGTTTGAAATAGGTTAGCCAATAGGTTTCGTCAAGCGCTATTGCCAGTTCATAAGGAGCTATCTTCAACATCTCGCACATATTCTGAAAGTACAAAAGGCGATTGTGAGAGGCCGCGGAACCTTTCGTTCGCACTTTCACGTTGGCGCGGGCCAGATCATATTTCTCCGCAAGGTCGCCAATCGATAAATGGCAAATCGAAGAAAGATGCCGCAAAGCAGCTTCTAGTGCTGGCTCGTGCGATTCATTGTATGTATAAACAGTATTGTCAAGGTCAAGGAGAATGCCCTTATACTTCATGGGCATCGTCCTTTTCTTGCCTGAGTTCACTAAGAGCGATTAGTACAATCAACTGTATAAAACCACGATATCCTTCAACCCAATTTATACGTGCGCTTATTAATTCATCCATGTTCGGAATTACTTCACTAGCATATTTTTCCAACAGTTCACAAGGCACCGGTTCAGAAAGGATCAAATCCTGTTTGGTGAGGTCTTCATTATAGTCCCAGTGCTGAAGACAACCATTCTCTCTGAGCTGCTGCACAAGCCCTTCTAGTTCTATGCTAGAACTAAGAGATATTTTCAGATGCAGCTTTGGAACGGCATTTTGATCGTTGGCATCAAATGGTTCTGGAGAAAAATAGGATATTGCTACATCGGCAAAATCACGTTGGGGAGATATGAATCGATCGAAGTCGTTTCTGCGCCTGTTCATCTGGGCAACAACTTGCTGCGGAGTGTAGCTTCTTTGACTTACATCTCTACATAACTTCCAGTGGTGTTTGATCGGACCATCAGGGTCCATAAATATTTTGAGATCGATGATCTTTCTCGATTTTGGGATATAAAAAGTGTGGAGTCCGGACACAATGATAAAGTCATCAGGATGCACGACTCGAGCGTGGGTGAAGGTGCCGGTTTCATGGTCATAATCAACGCGTGCAACACTTTTACCGCGCTTCAAATTTAACAGCGTTTCTGCTTGACGGTGCAAGAAGTTTGCTTTTGGATCCAAATGCGTTAGGGACTGCCAATGTTCATCATCTCTGGACCACTTATGATCCGCATCTCCCTCCAATTCAATTACTTTGTCCTGGAGCAATGCTTTGAGATCTTGCATTAGGGTAGATTTACCAGAGCCGCTATCACCACCAATCCCGATCACTATGGAGCGATCTCGCTTGTATATGGAATTACTCTTCACACCTGTGCGATAGAAAAGAACAATGTTGATCAAAAGAGACGCTTCTAGTGCTGTAAACATCATCGAACTCAACTTTTCACTCTGAGTGTGAAATGGATTGGCAAAGCCGAACAGAGTTAAGTCAACGTGATCGAAGTGATGACAGAAAAGAAAATAACCAAGATAGAACAAATAGAGAGCAGAACAAGAAATGATTAAACGCTTCTCGCGCTGACCATATTTGATTAGAAACAAGCTCAGGAACGGCGCCATCCATACATACCAACCAGGCGCCGGCACAATTAGCAAAACCAATACCGAAAATACAATTGTCAAAAAAGAATCCAAAAGATCAGTGTTGATTTTTGGATACAAAATAAATCGTCCATAAACGATCATTGCTGCAAACATCGCAAGATAGATCCGCGTCTCACCTAAATCCAAGTGCGCATCGAAGATCGTGTTTTGCTTGGGATTGTGCAGTACAAGCTGCTGGAAGCCCATTGAACCTAAGTGAGGATAAATAATCGCCAGACCGGTCAAAAGACAAATCAGTGTAGAGATTATTGCGGCGTAAAGGTTCTTAGTCCTCCATACGTAAGCGAAGAAAAGCGGGAATGCAGCAAAAATGGAAGCCTTAGTAGCAAGTGCCAAACCAGCCATGATTGCCGCTCCGGCTAGTTTGCCCTTCTGCAGCAAGTAAACCGTGGCAAATAACATCGCTGTCGGTATAAGGTCTAATTGCGAATGCATGTAGCATGCATAGATCACAATCGGTGACATAAAGTAGTACCAGAAAATCGCCGGTGCTCGCGATGGGAACATCTTGAACAACATCCACGCAATAGCGATATCGCTACACAGCGTTGGCAATTTCATAAAGAAATTTACAGCAAAGGCATTGTTCCAACCAATCAACTTAAGTGGCAAACACGAAAGGGTCAGCACATAGAGCATGATGGGCTGATATGGGAACCAATCTCGTTGCACCGAATTCGCCAGGAAATAATCCCAGGGATTCTCGAAACTTTTTAAGAACTGCTCAATGAAAGGATTGAACAAATCTCTCTGGTAGCCTGATGAAAAGACGACCATCAAACCAATCTTTAAAATGGTGGCTACAACGAAAAAGGCAAGAATATGTTGCCGCTGAAAGGACTTATGAAAATCTATGATTTGCTGCTTCGGCTGATTAGCAGTCTCTAAATCGACCTTCATATCTTAAGAGTCTTCTCCGAACTTTCCTTCGCAACAATTGAAATGTCACCTTCGGCGGCAGATTCCTTCTCATCGCTTTCCACTATGGGTATGCTGAACCAAAATCTGGTGCCGATGTCGGTTTTGTTATCAACTCCAATTGATCCTTTATGCTCTTCGGTGATTGCTTTTGCTATTGCTAGACCCAAACCGGTTCCAGCTCTTTGCTTTCCGTCGTACAAACTAAGTTGCTCGTACTTACGAAAGAGCTTTTCGAGATCTTCATCTGATATTCCGGGGCCAGAATCGAAAACTGAAAAAAGACAGACGTCTTCTAGCTGTTCTATTAGTAATCGCACTGTCGATTTTGGCGGAGAAAATTTCACAGCATTTGAAAGCAGGTTGGTCAATATCTGAATAATACGATCCTCATCGCAATAGATGTTCCCTTTGTAGTTCAATTGAGTGTCAATTTCAATAGATGAGGCTCCAGCAAGAGCCGACATTGCATCTGTAGCTTTTTTCGCAAGTGTTTGAACACTGACATCAGACATTCGCAAAACGAGTTTGCCCTCCTCAATTTTTCGGATATCCAGCATGTCATTTATCAATCTAATCAGACGATCCAATTCCGTTTGCGCAATGTCAAGCACTGAGGCAACTTGCGGATTTTGCTTCTCCGCTTGAAACGAATCCAACAAACCTAATGCTGTTCGCACAGAAGTAAGTGGCGTGCGTAGTTCATGCGAAACGGTGCTGTAAAAATCTCGAATTTTCTGTTGTGCTGCCTCTCGAGGAGTAATATCATCGATCACACCAATAATCAAAATTCCAATCGGCAAGGATAGAAGGCTCAAAGCCAATTGCATATGGAATTTTGTGCCATCAGCTTTAATTCCCGTTGTATCAGTCACAAAATGCACTACCTTTGATTCACTGGACTTTGCTTTGAAAGTCTCTTGCATGCCGGCAAGAATATCGTTGAAAGTAGGAACCAAAAGCCTGAATTGAGTGCTAATAAGATCGTGAGACGAATGTCCAAAAATATTCAAAGTGGCATCGTTACAGGATTCTATAATTCCGTCAGCGGTAAGCGTGACGATTCCAACTGGGGCTGTTTCAAAGATTGCTGCCAATCGAGCTGCCTTTTCTTCAGAACTTCTTTCAGCTTCGCGAAACCGAGATTCAGCGCCTTTTACCAGAGTTTCCATTTTTCGACGCTCAATAACATATTGGAACGTCTGACGAGCAAGGAGTCCGCCGGCAACAACTACGAACATCCAGAGCAAGGTGAGAATTTGATCTACGAATCCGCGAGCCAAATTCATTTCAGAGTCGTGCGTATCGCGAGTCTGACTGATGGCGTTTTGTAAGTTTGAGACTTCAGTATCGATTTTCTTGGAAGCATCTTGGATACGAAGAAGTTGTTGTTGTGTTTCCTGGCTATTTACAGAATCCGCAGAATTGAAAAATCTTGCATCAAGCTCTAACCTGCCCTTGACAGCGTCCATGAACTGCAAACGCATTTCAGTTAATGGTTCATTCCTTTCAGGGTTCAGCTGGAGATTATCGACAGTAGCCTTTAACAAATTGACCATGGCATCTCTACGCGCCAAAACCGACTTATCATGCGAATGCGCATATAGTTCCTCGAATGAAGAAAGTTCCTGCAGCTTGTCGCTCAAACTTTGTAATCCGAAGAGTTGACGCTGCTCTCCAATGAGCGATTTGCTATCATCAATTTGCCAGATAAAACGCTCGGCGGAAATTATGCTTGCTAGAGCCATAATCAACGTGAAGGCCATAATTGCTATGAAGACCTTAGCGGTGCCAAATTTATCTTTTTGATCGCTCGGCTGCATTTGATCTACCGGTCACAGACCTTTCAATATGTCGGAAAGTGCACTTCGCTCACTGTCTGATTTGGCCTTTGCAGAAGCATCCGTTATTAATTTCTTCGCTTGTTCAACCTGCCCGGCTTGCGCATAAGTCTCAGCCAATCCCTTGAGCGCTTTCAAATTGCTGTCATCTTCGCCGATAAGTTTCTGAAATACGGAAACTGCTTCAGAAGTTTGACCGGCACTTTTAAAAACTTCCCCTGCAAAAAGCCGTTCATCCGGGCCTAATGCTTTTAGGGACTGTAGTGCATTGATCTGCTGTGCAGCTTCGCTATCCAGCTTCGAATCATGCAGCGCATGTGCCAGATAACGTCGTGCCATTGCATCGTTGGGATCTGTTCTTACAGCTTGCCTCAGAACAACGATGGAGTCCTCGATGTTTCCACTTGTGTATAGTTCATAGCCCATCTTAAGCAATGCCGGAAGCGTCATGTGGGAAATTTTTGATTGCAGCTTTTTATCCACAGTTGCTTGTGGTTCCAGGGTTTCTTGTACTTTGCTGTTTTTTTCGAAACTGCCCAAATTCGCCATGTACTTTCGGACATCTGCCGCATCAGGCTTTAAGCGCAAAGCTTTGTTGAAATCGTTCGCTGCGTTTTTGTAATCATGCTCATTGAAATAACACAAACCGCGCTTGAAAAAAGGATAGTAATTATGAGGCTCTCTACCGATGGCGATTTCAAAATCATATTCGCCGCTTATGCGACTGCCTCCTTGCCAATTGCTGTAAGCCCTATCGGCAAAAGTTTTAGCGCTTGGGCTAAGCGTCACCAACTTGTCGTAATCTTGAAATGCTGCCACGAATTGACCTAACTGCTCGTTACACGCAGCCCTTCCAGCATAAAGCTCGAGATTATTCGGATAGGATTTGATCGCACTCGTGTAATACTTCACAGCGTCATCATACTTACTGTCGGCTTGCGCCAGTTTGGCAATCTGCATAACTTTGGTTGCACTGGTTGTTCCGCCTAACTCAAATGCTTTCTTGCTGCTTTCGTACTCAGAATCGATATCACCCTTTTGTTTGGCTAGTCTTGCCATACCTTCATAAGCAGATATCGTGTTCGGATCGAGCTCTAATGCCTGGCGGAAATAGTTTTCCGCTTTTTCAAAATCGTTTTGTTTGCTATTCAACTCTCCCAGGCAAACATAAATTTGCGGGTCACCCGGTACAAGATCTTTTGCACTATCAAGGCAATCTTGCGCTTGCGCGTAGTTTTTAAGATTAATTAGGCACCAAGCCCTTTTTACTAGCGCTTCTTGGCTTTTCGGATCTTTACTAAGCACATTATCGAGAACGTTTGCGGCTTCCTCAAATTGATCGTTGGCAGCAAGAGCTAATCCGTATCCTTTTAGATTTTCGAGATTATCCGCATCTTGTGATTTCGCTATTGAGTAATCTTGCAATGCATCCTTGTTATCTCCTGCCTTCAGCCGAGCGTAACCTCTGGCAGCGAAAAATTTTGGTTGCGGCTTGCCGGGCAATGAAATCAGTTTTGAATACTCGGAGATCGCGCTGGTCCAGTTCGTTTTCTTCAAATCGAAAGAAGCCTGAGCTTCTAGTGCTTCAGGATTCGCCGGTTCTTTTTTTAGAACTATTTGTAAATCTTTTTCCGCTTGATCAAAACGGTTTGTAGCCAGATTGAATTGCGCGCGTTTTAAGCGCAATTGCAAGGAGTTTGGCTCGATCATTAAGGCTTGGCCAAAATACCTTGCAGCAGCTTCAATATTATTCGCCTTCCACTGCTGTATAGCCTGGTAAGCCAAAAAATCGCTTAATACCGAAACCCCAAGCAGAGCTAAACCGAACAATAGACAGCAGGCTATGCCAATACGTGTGAGGCGTTGATGATAACGTTTGTCCCAACTACGAAGCCCCTGCACACCAGAGCGCTTAATCTTCTCTGTTTCTTTGGGAAAACTTTGTAAATCGAGGATCGCAGATTGTTCTCGATTGATGGAAGATATAGTCCCGGTGGCAAAAGAACTAGTCCCTAATTTAGACAAAGGATTCGCCGAGCTAGAACGCCGAGTCTTGTCAATTTGCTTTTCGGAATTATTATCGGCCGCTGCATTCTGTCCGTTTAGAATCGGCATATCACCGGTATCTCTTTGCTTAGCCATTTCTTTCGCTAAGACTGTGGACTGCAACTGCAGTTTCGGCCCGGCCGGAGCTATCGGCTCTTCCGATAATTGTGATGAAACGACGGGCAAATCTGGATCGGTAATTTTCTGCTGATTGGGAAGTGGCGGACCCTGCAAGCGAGATTTATTGGCGCCAACTCCGATCTTTGACAAATTAGGGCGATTTCCAAGTTTTGGAAGAATGTCTTTCGAACGCAAATCAATCGGGCGACGCAAAACACCCGGGGGTACGGTATCTTCTACGTTCTTTCTAGCCGCCTTGTCTTCAGAAGCAAGCCCATCCGCTGGCTTTGCTTCAGGCAAAGTTGGGGGCTCGCCTTCTTTGCGCCAAAGACTGGCATCCATTTTGGGTATTCGTATACCGCTTGTAAAGGCTGCAGATTTGCGATTGAACTGCCCCCGAACGTTCCAGGAAGGTAAAACTGGTAGAGAATTGGCAGCATCCGTTGGACTGCTATTTTCACTTGAAGCAGGTTCGTCCGGTCGTTCGTTTTCGTTTTTCTCGTCTGCCATTCACGCATCCAGTACGAAGTCCGATTTCTATATGCCCTATTTTAAGTGCTAGCACCCGCTAAATGCTCATCTGTTGAACCGTTTAGCATTTTTCTAAATCGAAGGGCCCCGGATTACCGGAGCCCTTTCATTTCTATTTGAATCACGTATCGCCTTACGTGCTGCCTTATTCAGAGAGATCAGTGAGGCATTTCAGACATACGCTGGCAAGGGCGCAAGCTCTGATTGATGCTGATTTTTTCACTGATCTCTCCTTTTGGTGTGGTCGACCGCGTTATTCGGCCGGTCTTGGCGGTGGCGGCGGCGGCGGTGGCGGCGGCGGCGGTGGTGGCGGCGGCGGCGGCGGCGGCGGCGGCGGCGGCGGTGGCGGCGGCGGTTGAGGCGGCGGCGGTGGCGGCGGCGGCGGTGGCGGCGGCGGCGGTGGCGGCGGCGGCGGTGGTGGCGGCGGCGGCGG